>WNFM01212549.1_pt1 | contig 36417 bp, 35 predicted proteins | sample 5400271 | NCBI WGS metagenome assembly WNFM01 (sample SAMN13153352, study PRJNA577476) | soil metagenome | isolation source: 60 cm saprolite on Douglas fir-dominated hillslope | place: USA:California | collected 2013-09-17 | reverse complement strand
CTCCACACCGTCCTCGGCGAGCACGAGGTCATAGCGCCGCCTTCCGTCATAGACCCGCACCTTGACCCGGCAGCTCCCGGTCTCGGCCACGGCATGGCCGATGGCATTGGGGGTGCTCCTTCTTGTGGACTTCAGCAATCCACGGAGTACCCCTCTCACCTCGCTGACACAAAACCTGATACATCACCCGCCAGGCGGGCTTTCTTGACACCAATCCTCCCTTCGCTCTAAATGCCTGGCCGGGCGGGCGCTTAGCTCAGCGGGAGAGCACACCCTTCACACGGGTGGGGTCGTAGGTTCAATCCCTACAGCGCCCACCACGCCGGCGCCACCCGCGGCATTTCGGCCCATCTGGCCGCCTTCCCGACCCCTCATGCGCTCGGGTTGAAATTTGGGACCGGCGGTGAAGCCCTCCTCTTGAATCCCGAAAACGGCTCGCTTAAGTTGCTGGCACTCACGACCGGAGAGTGCTAACAACGGCCGTGCGAATTCCAGTCTAGACATCCAGAGGAGGATTCGATGCATTTCCGTCCCTTGCACGACCGCGTGGTGGTCCGCCGCCTCGAGCAGGAGGAAAAGACCGCCGGCGGGATCATCATCCCGGACACTGCCAAGGAGAAGCCGCAGGAAGGCGAGGTGGTTGCGGTGGGCCCGGGCGCGCGCGGCGAGGATGGCAAGATTAACCCGCTCGACGTCAAGGCCGGCGACCGGGTGCTGTTCGGCAAATGGTCGGGCACCGAGGTCAAGCTCGACGGCGAAGAGCTGATCATCATGAAGGAAAGCGACATCATGGGCATCGTCGAGGGGAAGCCCAAGAGCGTCAAGAAGGTCGCCTGAACCCTACCCGCCCAATTCCGGAGAGAGTGACAAACCATGGCTGCGAAAGACGTCAAGTTTCACGGCGACGCGCGCGAGCGGCTGCTGCGCGGCGTCGACATCCTCGCCAATGCGGTGAAGGTGACGCTGGGGCCCAAGGGCCGCAACGTCGTCCTCGACAAGTCGTTCGGCGCGCCGCGCATCACCAAGGACGGCGTGACCGTCGCCAAGGAGATCGAACTCGCCGACAAGTTCGAGAACATGGGCGCGCAGATGCTGCGCGAAGTCGCCCAGAAGACCAACGACACCGCAGGTGACGGCACCACCACCGCGACCGTGCTGGCCCAGGCGATCGTGCGCGAGGGCGTCAAGGCGGTGGCCGCCGGGTTGAACCCGATGGACCTGAAGCGCGGCATCGACACCGCGGTTGCGGCGGTGGTCGAGGACGTGAAGAAGCGCTCCAAGAAGGTCTCGACCAACGACGAGATCGCGCAGGTCGGCACCATCGCCGGCAATGGCGAGCGCGAGATCGGCGAGATGATCGCCAAAGCCATGCAGAAGGTCGGCAACGAGGGCGTGATCACGGTCGAGGAGGCGAAGAGCCTCGAGACCGAGCTCGACGTGGTCGAGGGCATGCAGTTCGATCGCGGCTATCTCTCGCCCTATTTCGTGACGAACGCCGAGAAGATGGTGTGCGAACTGGAGAATCCCTTCATCCTGCTGCATGAGAAGAAGCTCTCGGGCCTGCAGGCGATGCTGCCCGTGCTCGAGGCGGTCGTGCAGTCGGGCCGGCCGCTCCTGATCGTCGCCGAGGATGTCGAGGGCGAGGCACTCGCCACGCTCGTCGTCAACAAGCTGCGCGGCGGCTTGAAGGTCGCGGCCGTCAAGGCGCCGGGCTTCGGCGATCGCCGCAAGGCGATGCTCGAGGACATCGCTATCCTGACCGGCGGCCAACTCATCAGCGAGGATCTCGGCATCAAGCTCGAGAATGTCACGCTCGACATGCTCGGCAAGGCCAAGAAGGTGCGCGTCGAGAAGGAGAACACCACCATCATCGACGGCGCGGGCAAGAAGAAGGACATCGAAGGCCGGATTGGCCAGATCAAGGCGCAGATCGAGGAGACGACCTCCGACTACGACCGCGAGAAGCTCCAGGAGCGCCTGGCCAAGCTCGCGGGCGGCGTCGCGGTGATCCGCGTCGGCGGCGCCACCGAGGTCGAGGTGAAGGAGCGCAAGGATCGCGTTGATGATGCGATGCATGCGACCCGCGCCGCGGTCGAGGAAGGCATCGTGCCCGGCGGCGGCGTGGCATTGCTGCTCGCCACCAAGGTGCTGGCGAAGCTCAAGCCGGAGAACGACGACCAGAAGGTGGGCATCGACATCGTCCGCCGCGCGCTGCAGGCGCCGGTCCGGCTCATCGCCGAGAACTCCGGCGTCGACGGCTCGATCGTCATCGGCAAGCTGCTCGAGAGCAACAGCCCCAACCAGGGCTTCGATGCTCAGACCGGCCAGTATGTCGACATGCTGAAGGCCGGCATCATCGACCCGACCAAGGTCGTGCGCACGGCGCTGCAGGATGCGGCATCCGTCGCGGGGCTCCTCGTCACCACCGAGGCGATGGTGGCCGAGCGTCCGGAGAAGAAGGCCGCCGCTCCCGCCCCGCATGGCGGCATGGGCGACATGGACTTCTAAGCCAGCATCGTTTCGAGACCTGCAAGGGGCCGCGGTTCGCCGCGGCCCTTTTTCTTTGCCGCCGGCCGGCGCTATCCCTACTCCGCGTCCGGCTGCTTCTCGGGCCGGGCGCGCTCGAAGGCGTCGAGCTTCATGGCATTGGCGAAGATGCGGCGGATCGTCGGGTAGGGCTGCAGGTCGAAGCTCGGATAGCGCTGCGCGTTGAACACCTGCGGCACCAGGCAGACATCCGCCAGGCCAGGCGCGTCGCCATGGCAGAACTCGCCCGCCTGCCCATCCTCGGCGAGGATGCGCTCGATCGCGTCGAAGCCGAGCTTGATCCAATGATTGAACCAAGCCTCGACGCCCTTCTCGTCCTGCCTCAGTTCATGGCTCAGGTAGCGCAGCACGCGCAGATTGTCGATCGGGTGGATGTCGCACGCCACTGCCTGCGCCAGCCCGCGCACCCGTGCCCGGCCGGCGGGATGGCCGGGTAGCAGCGGCGGCTCCGGCTGGGTCTCGTCGAGATATTCGATGATGGCCAGCGACTGGATCAGCACGTCGCCATCGTCGGTTTCCAGCGCCGGCACCAGGCCCTGCGGCTGCAGCGCGAGATAATCCGGCCGGCGCTGCTCGTTCTTGCGCAGATGGATCGCCGCCTGCTCGTAACGAATGCCCTTGAGATTGAGCGCGATCCGCACGCGAAAGGCGGCGGAGGAGCGGAAATAGCCGTAGAGCTTCATGGCGGATCGGTCCTGTGGGTCGCCGTTGATCCAGTGTCGCCGCCCGGCCCCAGGCGTCAAGCGAGCGATCTCAGGGCGACGGCTTGTCCGGGTCGAGGACACCGCGCCGGATCTGGTCGAGTTCGATCGATTCGAAGAGGGCGCGGAAATTGCCCTCGCCGAAGCCCTCGTCGCCCTTGCGCTGGATGATCTCGAAGAAGATCGGCCCGATCATCGTCGCCGTGAAGATCTGCAGCAGCAGCCCGGCCCCTGCGGCCGGCGCGCCGTCGATCAGGATGCGGTTGCGGCGCAGGCGTTCGAGATCCTCGCCGTGCCCGGGGAGGCGCGCCTCCACCTGCTCATAGTAGGTATCAGGCACGTCCATGAAGGCGATGCCTTGGCCGCGCAGCCTATCGACCGCGCCATGGATGTCGCGCGTGGCGAGGGCGATGTGCTGGATGCCCTCGCCGCGATAAGCCTCCAGGTATTCGGCGATCTGCGAGCGCTCGTCGGCGCTCTCGTTGATCGGGATGCGGATCTTGCCGCACGGGCTGGTCATCGCCCTGGAGCGCAGGCCTGTCAGCTTGCCCTCGATGTCGAAGTAGCGGATCTCGCGGAAATTGAAGAGCTTCTCGTAGAAGCGGGCCCACTCGTCCATGCGCCCCTGGTGGACGTTGTGGGTGAGATGATCGATGAAGCCGAGGCCGACGCCCGGGGGCTTGTGCAAGGCGCCGGGCACCGGCACGAAATCCACGTCGTAGATGGTGTGGTCGCCATAGCGGTCGACGAGGTAGATCAGGCTGCCGCCGATCCCCTCGATGGCGGGGATGTTGAGCTCCATCGGCCCGACCTTACCGGCGACGGCGCGGGCGCCCTGCGCGAGCGCGCGGCTATAGGCCTTGGCCGCGTCGCGCACGCGAAAGGCGACGGCGCAAACCGAAGGTCCGTGCAGCCGGGCGAAGGCTTGGGCGAAGCTTTCGGGCTCGGCGTTGACCACGAAATTGACGTCGCCCTGGCGGTAGAGGATCACGTTCTTGGAGCGATGCCGCGCCGTCGCGACAAAGCCCATGCGCTCGAACAGGCGGCCGAGCGCCGCCGCGTCGGGCGCGGTATATTCGACGAACTCGAAGCCATCCGTGCCCATCGGATTTTCCCACAGCCCCGACCCGCCCACGCCGCCCATCTGCCTGGTGTCGCTCATGCCTGCTCTCCGATACCAATGGGCTTGACGAACAACGGCTGTTGGGCGCATGTGATGCACAAAAAATCGCCACCCGTTTTGCGCGTGTTCGCCTGATGAACTCGAACTCGAAGGGGTCCGCACCAGCGGCAGGGCCTCCGTTCGAACTTGACCATTTCCTGCCGTTTCGCCTTTCGGTGATCGGCAACCGGGTGACGCGCGCCGTCGCCAGGGTCTATGCTAACCGCTTCCAGCTCTCGGCGCCGGAGTGGCGCACCATGGCGGTGCTCGGCCGCTACGGCGCGATGCCCGCGCATGGTGTAATCGAACACACCGCCATGGACAAGGTGCGCGTCAGCCGCGCCGTGGCGCGCCTCCTCGCTTCCGGCCGCCTCACCCGCCGCGCCGATGCCAACGACCGTCGGCGCGTCATCCTCGACCTCACGCCCGCTGGCCGCGCCGTCTACACCCAGATCGTGCCGCTGGCGCTGGCGGTCGAATCCGAGCTCGTCACCGATTTGACGCCCGATGAGCGCAAGGTGCTGGAAGGCGTCATGCGCAAGCTCGAAGCACGCACCGCCGGCGATTTCATCGACGAAGACGTCGAGATTTGAGCCCAGGGCCGGCGGAACCGCGCGTTGGCCGGGTTCCCCTTCCGTGCTATAAGCGCCGTCGAACAGCAGGAGCCGGTTCGTGGCCGGAGCGACGATCCTGGTCCTCAACGGGCCGAACCTCAACCTTCTCGGTGTCCGCGAGCCCGCGACCTACGGGCGCGAGACCCTGGCTGACATCGAGGAGGCATGCTTGGAGCAGGCGGCAGAGCTGGGCCTCTCGGTCGATTTCCGCCAGTCCAATCACGAGGGACAGCTGGTCGACTGGATTCAGGAGGCACGCGAGAATGCCGATGGCATCATCCTCAACGCCGCCGCCTACACGCACACCTCGATCGCCATCCTCGACGCGCTCAAGGCGGCGGAGCTGCCGGTGATCGAGGTGCACCTTTCCAATATTTACCGCCGCGAAACTTTTCGCCACGCATCTTATGTGAGCGCCGCCGCGCAGGGCATCATCTGCGGCTTCGGCGGCCACGGCTATGTGCTGGCGCTCAACGCGATGGCGCGCCTCATCGCGGCCGAGACCCAGCGCGACTGACGGAGTCATAATTCCCGCATGGCGAATTCGAAAGACCTGACGGTGGACGGCGAACTCGTCCGCGCCCTGGCGTCCCTGTTGCAGGAGACCGGGCTCACCGAGATCGAGTACGCCGTGGGCGAGCGACGCATCCGCGTGGTGCGCGGCGCGCCCGCGGCTGCGGTGACGCTGGCGGTGCCGGCGGTGGCGGCGGCCGCGCCCGCGGCGCCGATCATCGCCGCTGATCTCCCCGGCGCGCTCAAGTCGCCCATGGTCGGCACCGCCTACCTCTCGCCGCAGCCGGAGGCGCTGCCCTTCATCAAGGTCGGCGACACCGTGCGCGAGGGCCAACCCTTGCTCATCATCGAGGCGATGAAGGTGATGAACCAGATCCCGGCGCCGCGCGCCGGCCGCGTGACGCAGATCCTCGTCGCCGACGGCACGCCTGTCGAATACGGCCAGCCGCTGCTCGTGCTGGAGTAGATCGGCGGCGATGTTCGAGAAGGTGCTCATCGCCAACCGCGGCGAGATCGCGTTGCGCATCCATCGCGCCTGCCGCGAGATGGGCATCCGCACCGTCGCCGTCCACTCCACCGCCGACAACAACGCCATGCATGTGCGCCTCGCCGACGAGAGCGTATGCATCGGCCCGCCGCCGGCGCGCGCCAGCTATCTCAACATCCCCGCGATCCTTTCGGCCGCCGCCATCACCGGCGCCGATGCCATCCATCCCGGGTTGGGCTTCCTCTCCGAGAACGCGAATTTTGCGCAGATGGTCGAGGAGCACGGCTTCACGTTCATCGGCCCGACGCCCGAGCATATCCGGCTGATGGGCGACAAGGTGGCGGCGAAGCGCGCCGCGGTCGAGCTCGGCATTCCCGTCGTAAGCGGCTCCGCCGGCGGCGTCGCCGATGTCGCCGAGGCCACCGAAGCGGCCGAGCGCATCGGCTACCCGGTGCTGATCAAGGCCTCCGCCGGCGGCGGCGGGCGCGGCATGCGCGTGGCGCAGAACGCCGAGGAGCTCAAGACCGCCGTGCCGGCGGCGCAGGCCGAGGCCAAGGCCTTCTTCAGCAACGGCGAGGTCTATCTCGAGCGCTATCTCGGGCGGCCGCGCCACATCGAGGTGCAGATCCTCGCCGACGGCCAGGGCGGCGTCATCCATGTCGGCGAGCGCGACTGCTCGCTGCAGCGCAAGCACCAGAAGCTGCTGGAGGAGACGCCGTCGCCCGCGCTCAACGTCAACGAGCGCCAGGCGCTCGGCCGCATCGCCACCGACGCCATCCGCAAGCTCGGCTACAAGAGCGCCGGCACGATCGAGTTCCTCTACCAGGACGGCGAGTTCTTCTTCATCGAGATGAACACGCGTATCCAGGTCGAGCATCCGATCTCCGAAATGGTGAGCGGCCTCGACCTCGTGCGCGAGCAGATCCGCATCGCCGCTGGCGCACCCTTGGGCTACCGGCAGGACGACATCAAGCTCAGCGGCCACGCCATCGAATGCCGCATCAATGCCGAGAATCCCGAGACCTTCGCGCCCTCGCCCGGCTGCATCACCAGCTACCACGTGCCAGGCGGGCTGGGCGTGCGCGTCGACAGCGCGCTCTACCAGGGCTACACCGTGCCACCCAACTACGACAGCCTCGTCGCCAAGCTGATCGTCCACGGCACGACACGCAACGAAGCCCTGATGCGCTTGCGCCGCGCGCTGCAGGAATACGTCATCGCCGGCATCGAGACCACCATCCCGCTGCACCAGCGGCTGGTCACCGCACCCGATTTCATCAACGGCGACTACAACATCCACTGGCTCGAGAGCTTCGTGGCGCGCCCGCGCTGATGCTGGCATCATTGCGTCGATGATCGCGCTCACCCCCGAGCTGCTGTTGCGCGCCTATGCCGCCGGCATCTTCCCGATGGCGGAAGCAGCCGATGATCCGGACGTGTTCTGGGTCGATCCCGAGCAGCGCGGCATCCTACCGCTCGACGGGTTCCACCTGCCGCGCCGGCTCGCGCGCACGCTGCGGCGGGACATCTTCGAGGTGCGCTGCGACGGCGCCTTCGAGGCGGTGGTGCGCGGCTGCGCCGAGCCGATGCCCGACCGGCCCAAGACCTGGATCAATGAAGAGATCGTGCGGCTTTACGCGGCGCTCCATCGCCTCGGTTTCGCGCACAGCGTCGAGACGTGGCGCGACGGCGAGCTGGTCGGCGGGCTCTACGGCGTGGCGCTCGGCGCCGCCTTCTTCGGCGAGAGCATGTACAGCCGCGTCACCGATGCCAGCAAGGTGGCGCTGGCGCACCTCGTGGCGCGGCTCAGGCTCGGCGGCTTCCGCCTGCTCGACACGCAGTTCGTCACCGGGCATTTGCAGCAGTTCGGCGCGGTTGAGATCTCGCGCGCGCAGTATCACCGCCGGTTGACGGCGGCGCTGCAGGTCAAGGCCTACTTGCCGCGCGAGCCGCTCGCCGGCGCCGCTGTCGTGTCGGTCTTGCAGTCGAGCACGCCGACGTCATAGATCGGGTTCTCGAGCGCCGAGAGCGCCGGGCTCGAGGCGAACATCCAGCCGCTGAACACCTGTTGCGACACCACGGAGTTGCGCTCGCCCGGGCGCACTTCGTCGATCTGCAGGAAGGCGGCGCTCTCCGGCTCCTCCTCCGGCGGGTGCTTGATGCAGGCGCGCACGGTGATGACGAGCGTGCCGAAGCGCACGGCCTTGCCGACCGGCGCATCGAATTTCGAGATCCGCGCCGTCGTCTTGTCGAGCCCCTGCAGCACGGCGACAGTCTCGGCCCGCGCTGTTCCCGCCGCGATCAGCAGTCCCGGCAGCAGCCATAGCACGCGAGGGTTCATCGCTTGTCCTTCCGATAGGGATTGACCAGGCCCTCGGCCAGGTCTTGCATGACGCGGCGGAACTGCGCCTCGTCGCAGCCCATCAGCACCGCGTCCTCGAGTGCCTCCTGCGCCATTTCGCGCAGCTCCTCGAGGTTCTCGTTGAGCACCTTGATCTTCTCGACGCAAGAGACGAGCTCGCCCTCGGGCGTGCGCCAGACGGGCAGAGCGAGCTTGCCGGGCTTGGTCGCGTCGCTCATGGCGTGCCTCGCATCGGTTTCACCGCGGAGAATCGGAGCCGCACGTAGTCGACCGTCCAGGCGCCGCCGGCGTCACACAGCGCCGCGCGCACCAGGGCCTCGACCTCGTCCTTGACAGCAGCGCGCTCCGCCGGCGGCACTGCGGCGAGAAAGCTCTCGGCGAAGGTGTCGAGCCAGTCGGCAAGACGGCCGGGGATCGGCGTCGGCCGCGGGATGAGGTCGATCGACGCGACCGCGAAGCCGCGCCGCTCGAGACGGGCGCGATACTCCGCGACGGCCGGGAAATACCACGGACTCGCCGCATCGCCATCGATGCCGCGCCGCGCCAGCACGGCGACGAGCGCGTCGCGCACGGTCGCGACGTTGCCGGCGCCCCCGCATTCCCCGACGAAGCGGCCGCCCGGCTTCAACGCGCGCCATACGCCGTCGATGACCGCGTCGGGCTCGCGCATCCAGTGCAGCGCCGCGTTGCTGAAGACCGCGTCGAATTCCTCGACGAAGCCCAAGCGCGTGCCGTCGGCGACATGGGCATCGAGGCCCCGCGTCCGCGCGGCGGCCACTTGCTCGGTGCTGGCGTCGACGCCGGTGACATGCGCCCGCTGCGCGAGAACCGCCGTGAGCGCGCCGTCGCCGCAGCCGAGATCGAGGATGCGTTCGCCCGGACGGGGCGCGAGCAGCTCGACCACCGGCTGGCCCAACGCGGCGACGAAGCCCGCGTTGCGCTGGTAGCGCGCCGGGTCCCAGTGCTGCTCGACGACCTTGCCGCCCGGCCGGACGGGGCTATTTGGCTGGCGCGCCGTCGCCATCTTTCTTTTGCGGCGACGGCGCACCGCCGCCGCTGCCGACGAACTTGTTGATCAGCGAGAAGATGTTGATGGGCGGCTCGGTGTGATCGATGGCGCCGCCCGGCTTGATGAACTCCCCGTCATTGCCGGGCACGAGCGCCAGGTAGTTCTCGCCGAGCAATCCGGTCGAGGTGATGGTGGCGATGGTGTCGACCGGCAGCTTGATCGAGGGATCGATGGTCAGATGCACCACGGCGAGGAAGGTCTGCGGGTCGAGCGATTGCGACGTCACCGTGCCGACCTTGATGCCGCTGATGCGCACGTCGCCGCCGGCGCGCAGCCCGTCGACGCGGTCGAAGCGGGCGCTCACCTCGTAGCCCGTGACCGTATGCGTCTGCGTCCTGGTGTAGGCGAAGAACAGGAACAGAGCAGCGACCACCAGGACCACGGCGCCCATGACGGTCTCGACGGCGTTGCGGCTCATTCGCTTCGGGCTCCCTCGCGCAACTCTTGATTCAGACGATTCGCGGCTCAGTCGGGTGTCCATGGCTCGTAGTCACCGGTTGCAGGGGCGCGGTGCCCGCCGCGCAACACCGAGCCGGGCGGGCGATAAGCGAGATCCGTGCCGGTGAGATTGGGCACGTGCTCCTTCTCCCACGGATATTTCTTTGCTTCGCCCGGGCGCGGCGGCTCGTCCACGGTGTGATGCAGCCAGCCATGCCATTCGGGCGGCACGCGCGAGGCCTCGACCTCGCCGTTGTAGAGCACCCAGCGGCGCTCGCGACTCTCGATTCCGCCGCCGCGCTTCAACTGGCGCGGACCGCGCTCGCGGTAGTAGCGGTTACCGAACTGGTCGGTGCCGACCAGCTGGCCCTTGAGCCAGGTGTAGAGGCGAGTGCCGAAGCCGCTCATGCCGTGGGAGATTCCGTCTGCTCGCGACCGAGGCGCGCACCGGGCGCAACGCCCGGCCGGTCATTCTCTCGAAAAACCGGCGCGACTATGGCATCGGACCCCGCTCCCGTCCAGCCCTGGAGCCATTCTCAGGCTGCGCCGGCCCGGGCGCTTACCCCTTATAGGCGAGATCTATATGTTGATCGCGTCAAAAGGTTATTACAAAATCTAGTTGCTGCCACCCGCGTTTTGCGTCAACATCTGGTTTCTTACACATATGGCCCGCTAGGGGTTGGGCCAGGGGAAGAGCACCCAGGACAAGAAACTGGTCTGGTAGTGCGTGAGGGGGAGTCAATGCGTATCGAGCGACGGTTTACGACGGCGGGGCAGGATCCGTACAGCGATATCGAATTCCGCATCACCACGAGCGAGATTCGCAATCCCGATGGCTCGCGGGTGTTCCACCTGCCCGACATCGACGTGCCCGCCGATTGGAGCCAAGTCGCCTGCGACATCCTCGCGCAGAAATACTTTCGCAAGGCGGGCGTGCCGGCGGTGCTCGCGCCGGTGATCGAGGAGGACGTGCCGGGCTGGCTATGGCGGCGCACCGCCGACGAGCCCGCGCTCGAGGCGTTGCCCGTCGGCGAGCGCTTCGGCTCGGAGAAGAGCGCGCGCCAAGTGTTCGACCGTCTCGCCGGCACCTGGACCTATTGGGGCTGGAAGGGCGGGTATTTCGACGGCGACGCCGATGCGCGCGCCTATTACGACGAGATGCGCTTCATGCTGTGCCGCCAGATGGCGGCGCCCAACTCGCCGCAATGGTTCAACACCGGGCTCCATTGGGCCTATGGCATCGACGGGCCGTCGCAGGGCCACTACTACGTCGATTTCAAGACCGGCAAGCTCACGGCCTCCAACAGCGCTTATGAGCATCCGCAGCCGCATGCCTGCTTCATCCAGTCGGTCGCCGACGACCTCGTCAACGAGGGCGGCATCATGGACCTCTGGGTGCGCGAGGCGCGGCTGTTCAAATACGGCTCGGGCACCGGCTCCAATTTCTCCAAACTGCGCGGCGAGAACGAGAAGCTGTCGGGTGGCGGCCGCTCCTCCGGCCTCATGAGCTTCCTCAAGATCGGCGACCGCGCGGCGGGCGCCATCAAGTCCGGCGGCACAACCCGGCGCGCCGCCAAGATGGTGACGGTCGATATCGATCATCCGGACATCGAGGCCTATATCGACTGGAAGGTGCGCGAGGAGCAGAAGGTCGCCGCCCTCGTCGCCGGCTCGAAGCTGGCACAGAAGCACCTGAACCTCATCATGGTGGCGTGCCACACGCCGGAAGCGCAGGCGCTCAAGGACGGCCGCTTCGATCCCGCGCGCAACGCGGCGCTGAAGCGCGAGATCAAGGCGGCGCGCCGCGCCATGATCCCGGAGAACTACGTCCAGCGCGTCATGCAGTTCGCGCAGCAGGGCTACACCGAGATCGATTTCCGCGCCTACGACACCGACTGGGACAGCGAGGCCTATCTCACCGTCTCCGGCCAGAACTCGAACAACTCGGTGCGCCTCACCAACGAGTTCCTGAACAAGGTCGAGACGGACGGCGAGTGGACGCTCACCCGCCGCACCGACGGCAAGCCGCACAAGACGCTGCCGGCACGTGAGCTCTGGGAGAAGATCGCCTACGCCGCTTGGGCGAGCGCCGATCCCGGGTTGCAATACGACACCACCATCAACGAGTGGCATACCTGCCCGGAGAGTGGCCGCATCAACGCGTCCAACCCGTGCTCGGAGTACATGTTCCTCGACGACACCGCATGCAACCTCGCCTCGCTGAACCTGATGGCGTTCCGCCGCGGCGACGGCAGCTTCGACACGCCCGCCTTCGAGCATGCGACGCGGCTATGGACCATCACGCTCGAGATCGCCGTGCTGATGGCGCAGTTCCCGTCGCGCGAGATCGCGCGGTTGTCCTACGAGTTCCGCACGTTGGGGCTCGGCTACGCCAATATCGGCGGGCTCTTGATGGCGTCGGGCCTGCCCTACGACGGCGATGAAGGGCGCGCGCTCTGCGCCGCCATCAGCGCCGTCATGACCGGCATCGCCTATGCGACATCGGCGGAGATGGCGAGCGAGCTCGGGCCCTTCCCCGGCTTCGCCAAGAACCGCGAGGCGATGCTGCGCGTCATCCGCAACCACCGCCGCGCCGCTCATGGCGAAGCCGCCGGCTATGAGGGCCTCGCCATCCTCCCCGTCCCGCTCGATGCCGCGAACTGCCCGGACCAGGCCCTTGTCGACGCCGCGGCCCATGCCTGGGACGCGGCGCTGGCGCTGGGCGAGCTCAACGGCTACCGCAACGCGCAGGCGACGGTGATCGCGCCGACCGGCACGATCGGCCTCGTCATGGATTGCGACACCACGGGCATCGAGCCGGATTTCGCGCTGGTCAAGTTCAAGAAGCTCGCTGGCGGCGGCTATTTCAAGATCATCAACCGCATGGTGCCCGAAGCGCTGCGCGTGCTCGGATACGACGGCGACGAGATCGAGGAGGTCACGCGCTACGCCGTCGGCCACGCGACGCTCGCCGACGCGCCCGGTGTTAACCACGCCGCGCTCAAGGCCAAGGGCTTCACGGAGGGCGCACTCGAGAAGATCGAGGGCGCGCTCGCCGCCGCCTTCGACATCAAGTTCGCCTTCAACAAATGGACGCTGGGCGAGGAGTTCTGCAAGGCGGCTTTCGGCTTCACCGACGTGCAGCTCGACGACGTCTCCTTCGACATGCTGGCGGCGCTGGGCTTCAGCAAAGCGGACATCGAGGCCGCCAACACCTATTGCTGCGGCGCCATGACGCTCGAAGGAGCACCCTTCCTCAAGGAAGAGCATCTGGCAGTGTTCGATTGCGCCAATCCCTGCGGGCGCATCGGCAAGCGCTTCCTCTCGGTCGAGAGCCATATCCGCATGATGGCGGCGGCGCAGCCTTTCATCTCCGGTGCCATCTCCAAGACCATCAACATGCCGAACGCCGCGACCGTCGAGGAGTGCAAGGACGCCTACATGCTGTCCTGGCGCCTCGGCCTCAAGGCCAACGCGCTCTACCGCGACGGCTCCAAACTGTCGCAGCCGCTCTCGGCCTCCCTGGTCGGCGACGACGAGGACGAGGACGCGGTCGCCGATCTCCTGGAGAAGGCACCGTTCGAACGCGTACCGCTGGTCGCCGAGCGCATCGTCGAGCGCGTGGTCGAGCGCTTCGTCCAGCGCAGCGACCGCCGCAAGCTGCCGCAGCGGCGCAAGGGCTACACCCAGAAGGCGATCGTCGGCGGCCACAAGGTCTATCTGCGCACCGGCGAGTACGAGGACGGCAAGCTTGCCGAGGTGTTCATCGACATGCACAAGGAAGGCTCCGCCTTCCGCTCGCTCATGAACAATTTCGCCATCGCCATCTCGATCGGGATGCAGTATGGCGTGCCGCTCGAGGAGTTCGTCGAGGCCTTCACCTTCACTCGCTTCGAGCCGTCGGGCATGGTCGAGGGCAACGACGCGATCAAGATGGCGACCTCGATCCTCGACTACATCTTCCGCGAGCTGGCGGTCTCCTATCTTGGCCGCAACGACCTCGCCCATGTGCAGCCGGCCGATCTCATGCCGGACACGCTGGGCAAAGGCGTCGCCGAATCGAGCCTGCCGGATGGCGGCGGCCGCGCCGACGTGGCGGCGGTTATGCGGAAAGCCGCTGTCGCCGGTTTCGTCCGCAGCAAGCTCACCGTGCTGCAAGGCGGGGCACAGGCAACGACAACCAACGGCAACGCCGCCATTACCATGGGCGCGCCGGTCACGGAAACGGTGTCATTCGCGGCAGGGCTGCGGGGGAGCACGGCGCTCACCCAGCCCGATGCACGGATCGAGCAGATCCGCGCCGCGCGTATGAAAGGCTACGAGGGTGACAGCTGCGGCGAATGCGGCAACTTCACCCTCGTACGCAACGGAACCTGCCTTAAATGCGATACTTGCGGCAGCACTAGCGGCTGTAGCTGATCGCGGCGCGATACTGGCTCTAAGCCTCCCGGCCAGATCGCGGTATTAGGGCAGAAATTAGGGGTGCGGCGCAAGCCGCACCCCATTTTTTCGCAAATCCAGCGGCTTGTCGGCAAACACGAACCCTCGTCCTCAAGACCGCATGCCCGTGATTGAAGCGGCGACCGCGCGCGGATCGCGCATCGGCCAGCGGCCGGCATCCACTTGCGCGATGAAGTCGCCGACCAGGCGGTTGAATTCGCCGGGCGCTTCGAGATTGATGGCGTGGCCGCAATTCGGCATCACCGCCAGCGCCGCCGACGGGATCGATTGCTTCATCAGCACGCCCGGCAAAAGGCAGGGCCAGTCCTCGTCGCCATGCAGCACCAGCGTCGGCACAGTAAGACGCTGCATCGGCTCGACCAGGTCGTAGAGCGAGGGCCGCTCGCGCTGCACGCCGAGCTGGGTGTTGGCCGAGCCCAGCGCCGAATGCTCCGCCAGCATGCGCCGGAACTCGGCGAAGCCGCGCGGGTCCTTGTTCTCGAGCTGCACGCGCGTCGGGCCGAAGGCGTATTTCTCGGCAAAGGCCGCCATGCCCTGGGATTTGATGAATTCCGCGATCGTTGCTGCCTCTGCGCGGAAGCGCTCGCGCTGCGCCGGCTCGGCGCCATAGCCGCAGCCGGCGATGGTGAGCGAGCGGGCGCGTGCGGCGTGGCGGAAGCCGAAATGCAGCGTGGCGAATCCGCCCATGGACAATCCCACGACATGCGCGCGGTCGATGCGCAGATGGTCGAGCACCGACGCGATGTCGTCGGCGGCGCGCGCCTGCGCGTAGGCGGCCGGGCTCTCCGGCACGTCCGAGGGCGGATACCCCCGCGCGTTGAAGGCGATGCAGCGGTAGCGCTGGCCGAAATGCCGCAGCTGCGGCTCCCAGCTGCGGGCATCGCCGGCGAATTCATGGACGAAGATCACCGGAATCCCTGCCCCCGTCTCCTCGTAATGGAGGCGAATTCCGTCATCCGTTCTGGCCTGCGGCATGCTTTCCTCCGGTTGCTTCGTTATCGGCGCCCGGCGATGGCGTCGAGCGTGGCGCGCCAGTCTTCGTCGTTGGCCGATTTGAGCGCGGGCTGCTGCACGGCGCGGTCGGCGAGCCAGTCCTGGCGCCCGGCGATGGCCTGCGCCATCAACGGCGCGAGGCCCGTCTCGGCGACGGTCGCCGCCGATTCGCGCATCTCCGCGGCACGCCGGCGGCCATGCTCGATGACGCGGCCGAGCCAATAGCCGCCGAGCTTCTCCCAATCCAGGCCGGGATAGGTCTTGGCGAGCGAGGCGAGGACCGCATCCTCGACGCCGTAATGCCGCGCTGTGTAAAGGCACTCGACGATGAGCGCCTCGAGCCCCTTCATCATGATGCTGCGGCTCATCTTGGTGGCGGACGCCTTGCCGATCTCGACCGCCGCCACTTCAAGCACCATGCCCGCCGGCGTCAGCATGTCCTTAAGGGCGCTCGCCTGCCTCCCGCCAAGCAGGATCGGCACCTTGAGGCCGTAGGGCGCGACCGCCGCCATCACGGCCGCCTCGACATAATGCGCGCCCGACCGCTCGACCGCCTTGGCGGCAGCGCGCTTGGTGTCGGGCGAGACGGAATTGACGTCGAGGAAGAGCTGCCCCGGCTCGAGGAAGCGCGCCGCCGCCTGGGCCACGCTGAGCGCCGACGCCGCGGTCACCGCGGAGATGACGACCGGCGCGCCCGCCGCCGCTTCGGCCGCCGAGATGCAGGCCGCAACCCGCAGCGCGCTCGCCTTCTCGCGCAAGCGTGGCGCGGCGTTGGGATCGTCCAGCAGGATGTCGTAGACGGCGACGTCGTGACGGCCCGAGGCGATGAGGTCGCGGGCGAAAATGCCGCCGACTTCGCCGAAGCCGATGATCGCGATGCGTCGTGGGTCGAGCGTGGGCACCCGGTCTCTCCCGTTCACTTGTTGAGCAGCGTTGGGTCTTGCAGAGTCGTGTCTTGGCGCGCGCGGGATCGGCGATGGCGGCGAGGCTGTGCGCGCGTTTCCATTCGCCGGATAGCCGCACGGCGCCGTCGCCGCCGACCTGGTCGCCGCCCCGGTAGATCTCGAGCCCGGCGCCCGTCGGGATCGGGGAACTCGACGGCGATTTGGCAGCCGGCACGGCGCCGGCCCTCGAAATCGATCGCCACGCCATGCCCGCGCCAATGATCGCGTGCGTGTACGATCTCGTCGAGCGTCGCAACCTCGAAGGCCAGATGATTGAGCTCGAAGCTTTCAGAGGGCGCCTCAGCGAGCCGACCAGGGCCACGCCGTGATGATCGGCATTGCAGCGCATGAAGACCATGCCGCCCGGCACCATCTCCAGCGGATAGACGTCGGAGACCGCGAAGCCCAGCACTTGCGTGTAGAACCTCACGGAGCGCTCGAGGTGGCCGACGTTGAGCACGACATGGCCGAGCTTGGCGATGCGAAACGGCACACCAACGGCACGCTGCAAGCGCTTGAAATCGGCAATTTCGCTCCTCCTCGGCCTCCTTGCCGGCGATTATGAGCGGAATTCGCGGGGCTCGCCAGCCGCTCGCCGCTGGCGGCTATTGGCAAAGCCGCGCCAGCTGGCGCGGCCGGGCGGCGTGCTGACCCAGGCGCTCGCCGCACTCGCCGCCCAAACATAATTTCATCGCTGGTGAAAAAATTTTCATTTGGCGGGGATGCCTAGTGCAACGCCGCCCTATCACGCCTTACCCTCGTCATAGTGACGAGGGGCCACGCGCAGTTGACTGGCCGGCCATCCAAGGATGGCCGGCTTTTTTTATGGCGCTCAGCCCGAGCGGCCGCCGAGCAGCGGCGCCAGCGACCCTCCAGGCAGCTTCATGAGGCCGGGCGGCAGCTCGAAGAGCGCGCGGTCTTGCCGCCCGACCCGGAGATTGTCCAGCTCGAGGTGAATTGCGGTCGATTGGCTCGCACCCAGCCGGGCGACGCTGCCGTCGAGCCGCATCAGCACCCCATCCGCGCTCACCCAGGCAAAGCCTTGGGCATGCATGCCGTCGGCGGCAGTATGGTCGATGCGATATTTGGTCGTGCGCACGCCGTTGACGGTCTCGCGGCCAACCGGCGAGCGCAGCAGGTTCTGGGCGCTCAGCTCCGCCACGAGCTGCGGGAAGGTGAACTCGACATAGCTGTTGAGCCGCGGCAGCACCAGCCAGCCGCGCATGGCCGTCCCGTCGAGGATCACCACCTCGGCCACACCCTGGATCTCCTGCTCGTGGCGGTCGCGGCCGGGGATGTGGAACACCGTTCCGGCGTAGCTGCGGCCGTTGACGGTGACCGTGCTGTCGGCGCTGTAGGAGACGGCAGCATCGCCGAGCAGGGCTGCCCGCGCCATGGCCGCGGGCAGCCCGGCGAGGGTGAGAACCAGCACTGCCAGCATCGTCGATCGGCGCATCATGCCTCCTGCGCGGCCGCTTTTGTTAGCCACGGATTGCGGCGGCTTCGCGGCGGGGTGGATCGCCGGGCCGCGGCCGCGCTATCCTGCCCCGCGACACGAACACCTGAAAGGGCGGAAAGATGGCGGGACGGATCGAGGCGCGTCTCACAGAACTCAAGATCGAGCTGCCGCAGCCGGGGATCCCGCTGGCGAATTACGTCCCCTTCGTGCAGAGCGGCGACCTCCTGTTCGTCGCCGGCCAGGTCTGCCAGTGGAACGGCGAGCGCCGCTTCATCGGCAAGCTCGGCCGCGAGGTCAGCCTCGAGCAGGGCCAGCAGGCGGCGCGGCTGTGCGGCCTCAACATCCTCGCCGTGGCGAAGAGCGCGCTCGGCGGCGATCTCGACCGCATCCTGCGTTGCGTGCGCCTGGGCGGCTTCGTCAACTCGGTCGACGATTTCACGCAGCAACCGCAGGTGGTGAACGGCGCCTCCGACCTCATCGTCCAGGTGCTCGGCGATGCCGGGCGCCACGCGCGCACCGCCGTCGGCGTCAACGTCCTCCCCGGCAACGTCGCCGTCGAGGTCGACGCCGTCTTCGAGGTGTGCTAGCACGGAAATGGCCGACGGCCGCGAGAGCGTCACGGTCAAGGTCATCCCGCGGCTGGCCGATATCCCGGCGGCCGAGTGGGACGCCTGCGCCGGCGACGACAACCCTTTTCTCTGCCACGCCTTCCTCGAGGCGCTCGAAGCGAGCGGCTCGGCGACGCGCGACTCCGGCTGGCAGGCGCAGCATCTCGCCCTCGAGGACGAGGGTGGCCGGTTGCTCGGCGCCGTACCGCTCTACCTCAAGAGCCATTCCTACGGCGAATACGTGTTCGACTGGGGCTGGGCCTCGGCCTATGAGCGCGCGGGCGGGCGCTACTACCCGAAGCTGCAATGCTCGGTGCCGTTCACGCCGGTCACGGGGCATCGCCTGCTGCTGCACCCGGAGGCGGGCCCGGCGGTCGCCGACGGGCTGGTCGCGGCGATGATCGAGCTGGCGCGGCGGCACAAGGTATCGTCCCTTCACGTCACCTTCCCGACGCGAGGCGAATGGGAACGGCTCGGCGCGGCCGGGTTCCTGCAGCGCATCGGCCAGCAATTCCATTGGGAGAATGACGGCTACGGCAGCTTCGACGATTTCCTCGCGGCGCTCAATTCGCGCAAGCGCAAGCAGATCCGGCGCGAGCGGCGCGATGCGCTCGAAGGCGGCATCGCGATCGAGACGCTCACCGGCGGCGCCATCGAGCCGCGCCATTGGGACGCGTTCTATCGCTTCTACCGCTCGACCTCGGACCGCAAATGGGGCGACGCGTATCTGACGCGCGCTTTCTTCGATCTCATCGGCCAACGCATGCCCGAGCGCATCGTGCTGGTGATGGCGAAGAAAGGCGGGCGCTACGTCGCCGGCGCCCTCAACCTGCTCGGGCACGACACGCTCTATGGCCGCAACTGGGGCTGCGCCGGCGATTTCCCCTTCCTCCATTTCGAGGCGTGCTATTACCGCGCGATCGATTTCGCCATCGCCCACGGGCTAAGGCGCGTCGAGGCCGGGGCGCAAGGCCCGCACAAGATCCAGCGCGGCTATCTGCCGGTGCCGACCTACAGCGCCCATTGGATCCGCGACCCCGGCTTCGCCCGCGCCGTGGCCGATTTTGTGACGCGCGAGCGCGCCGTCCTCGAAAGCGAGATGGAGCAGCTCGAGCAGGAGCTGTCGCCCTTCAAGCGCGAGGCCGAGTGACGCCGCGAAGGCCCTGTCACGCAAGCGCAGGGCCGCGGCCAAATCCTGTGGACGCCCCGACCCGCGGCGGCTTATCCTGAAAAAAACCCAACAAACACGCTAAACGCGCCCGAGCACATCGGTGCGGCTGGCCGCGTCGATGTGCCGTCCGCCTCACGCCACAGGGAGGTATGCGACATGGCGACATGGAAACCCGACCCGACCTTCTATCCTTCGGCCCGCATGGCGATGCAGGCCGCGCCGGAGAAGCTCGCCTATGTGGCCATGCTCAATGTCGAGCAGAAGCCGCGTCCCGACGCGCTCGCCGTCGTCGATCTCGACCCGGCGTCGCCGAGCTATGCGCGCATCGTCGGCCGCGTCGACATGCCCAAGGCCGGCGACGAGCTCCACCATTTCGGCTGGAATGCGTGCAGCTCCGCGCTCTGCCCCTACGCGCCTCATCCGCATATCGAGCGGCGCTACCTGATCGTGCCGGGACTGCGCTCCTCGCGCATCCATGTCATCGACACCAAGCCGGATCCGCGCAAGCCGTCGATCGTCAAGGTGATCGAGCCCGAGGAAGTGGCGATGCGCGCCGGATACTCGCGGCCGCACACGCTGCATTGCGGCCCCGAGGGCATCTATGTGAGCGCGCTCGGCGCGCCCAACGGCGACGGTCCCGGCGGCATCTTCATGATGGACCACGAGAGCTTCGACGTGCTCGGTCGCTGGGAAGTCGAGCGCGGACCGCAATACCTGGCCTACGATCTCTGGTGGCATCTCGGCTACGACACACTGATCACCAGCGAGTGGGGCACGCCCAACATGATCGAGAACGGCATCGTGCCCGAGCTGCTGCTCGGCGGCAAATACGGCCACAAGCTGCATTTCTGGGACTTGCGCCGCCGCCGTCACACGCAGGAGCTCGATCTCGGCGCGGAGCAGCAGATGGTGCTGGAGCTGCGGCCGGCGCACGACCCGACCAAGGCCTACGGCTTCGTCGGCGTCGTCGTCAGCCTGAAGGACCTCTCGGCCTCGATCTGGCTGTGGCATCGCGACCGCGACAACTGGGCGATCCGCAAAGTCATCGAGATTCCCGCCGAGCCGGCCGAGGCCAATCAGCTGCCGCCACTGCTGCAAGGCTTCAAGGCCGTGCCGCCGCTCGTCTCCGACATCGCCCTCTCGCTCGACGACCGCTTCCTCTACGTGTCGTGCTGGGGCACCGGCGAGATGCGGCAATACGACGTCTCCGATCCGTTCAACCCGAAGCTCGTCGGCTCGGTGCGGCTCGGCGGCATCGTCGCGCGCGCCAAGCATCCTGCGGCCAAGGCGCCGCTCAATGGCGGCCCGCAGATGGTCGAGGTGAGCCGCGATGGGCGCCGCGTCTATTTCACCAACTCGCTCTACCGCGCCTGGGACGAGCAGTTCTATCCCGACGGCATCAAGGGCTGGATGGTGAAGCTCGACGCCGGGCGCAATGGCGGGCTCGAGGTCGACCCGAAATTCTTCCTCGAGACCGACGCTGCGTTCCGCCCGCATCAGGTACGGCTCGAGGGCGGCGACGCGTCCTCGGATTCCTACTGCTACGCCTGAGCAGAGGCGGCGGCACACGTGACGGCGACGATCTGGCCCTGGGCGGCCCTCGCCGGGCTTGGTGCCTTTCACGGCGTCAACCCGGCGATGGGCTGGCTCTTCGCGGTGGCGCTCGGTCTGCAAACCGGCGAGCGCGGCGCGGTGGCGCGGGCGCTGCCGCCGATCGCGCTCGGCCATGCCGCCTCGATCGCCATGGTTGCGCTGATCGTCATACTCGCGCAGACGACGGTCGAGCCGCTGCCGCTGCAGCTTGCCGCCGCTGCCGTGCTGGTCGGCTTCGGCCTTTATCGCCTGCAGCGCGGCTATCGCCACAGATTCGGCGCGGGCATGCTGGCCGGGGCGGGTGATCTCGTCGTCTGGTCGTTCCTGATGGCGACCGCGCATGGCGCCGGGCTGATGATCGTTCCTGTCCTGCTCAAGCTGCCGCTCTGCGCCGCGCCCGGCGTGGCGCTCGACGCGCATGCCACCATGATGGCGACACTCGCCGGCTCGCTCTGGACCGGGCTGTTGGCCGTCGCCGTCCACACTGCGGCGATGCTGGTGGTAGCCGGCGCGATCGCCTGGCTGGTGTTGCGCTGGCTCGGCCTCGCCGTGCTGCGCAGCGGCTGGATCAACCTGGATCTTCTTTGGAGCACGGCGCTGATCGGCGTCGGCGCGGTGTTCCTCGGCTTCATCGGCGCCGAGGTCGCGCTGTGAGCGCCGTCGCCGCGACGTTCGTGCTGACCAGGCTCGGCGATGCGCTCGGCATTGCGGTCGATGGCCTCGACCTCAACTCAACGCTTGACGGCACCACGCGTGATGCGCTGCGTCGGGCTCTCCTCGATCACCTCGTATTGTGCATTCGCGGTCAGTCTCTGCCGCCCGCCGCCTATCTCGAGGCGATGCGCGCTTTCGGCACGCCGCGGCCGCAGACGCGCGTCGCGTCGCAGCATCCGGAGATCGGGGAGATCATGATCCTCTCGAGCGAGGACCGCGACGAGATGGGCGATGGCGACCGCGTCGTCGTCGGCGCCCATTGGCACAGCGACGACAGCTACAGAGCGGTGCCGTGCTCGCTGACGATGCTGTACGCCCTCGCCGTTCCGCCCATCGGCGGCGACACTCAATTCACCAACATGTACGCGGCTTATGAGGATCTGCCGGAAGCGATGAAGCGGCGCATCGCCGGGCTGCGGGTCGTCCACAAATATGATTCGAGCCGCAAGAGCACGCGCATCATGACGCTCAAGCCAGGCGATGCCGCGCAACTCCCGGACGTTACGCACCCGCTGGTGCGCACTCATCCGGAGACCGGGCGCAAGGCGCTCTACTTGAATCCCAACCGGATGGAGCGGGTCGCCGGCATGGAGCGCGCCCAGAGCGACGCGCTGCTCGATGAGCTGACGGCGCATGCCATTGCGCCGCGCTACCAGTACCGCCACCAGTGGCGGGCGGGCGACATCCTCATCTGGGACAACCGCTGCACCATGCACAAAGCCAACGGCGACTATCCCAGCAGCGCACGGCGCCTCATGCATCGCATCATCGTCGCAGGCACGGTACCGGCATAGGTGCCGCCGGACGGCCAGTCCTCAGTACAAGCGGCAGCGAGCGGAGCGGGCGAGATATCACGCATGTCTGGCAAAGGGCTGTTGTCGGCGCTATCACTAGCGCCGCGGTTTAGCAGTAGCGTCGGCCCGATCCCGCCGTGTAACCTGATCGGGTCACCCACCGCCAGGAAAAACGCACCGAGGGAGGCAAGTCCATGAAATTTTCCCGCAGGCAGATTCTTGCCGGCGTTGCTGTATCGCCGGCCGTCTTGACCAGCGCGCGCTTCGCCCGCGCCGCCGAAGCCAAGACGCTGAAGATCAGCCATCAATTCCCCGGCGGCACCATCGACACCGGCGATTTCCGCGACCGGCTGTGCCGCAAATTCGCCGCCGACGTCGAGAAGCGCACCAACGGCGCGCTCAAATTCGACATCTATCCCGGCTCGTCGCTGATGAAGACGGTGGCGCAGTTCTCCGCCGTGCGCAAAGGCGCGCTCGATCTGAGCCTCTATCCGCTCGCCTATGCCGGCGGCGAGGTACCCGAGGTCAATATCGGCCTGATGCCCTGTCTTGTCACCACCTACCAGCAGGGTCTTGCGTGGAAGAAGGCGCCGATCGGGCAGGAGCTGGTGGCGGCGCTCGACAAGAAGGGCGTCAAGATCGTCACCTGGATATGGCAGGCGGGCGGCGTCGCCTCGCGCGCGGGCGCGATCGTCAATCCGAACGACGTCAAGGGGCTCAAGGTCCGCGGCGGCAGCCGTGAGATGGATCTGATGCTCAAGGAAGCCGGCGGCATCATCTCCAGCGTGCCGTCGAACGAGATCTATCCGGCGATGCAGACGGGCTCGCTCGACGCCGCCGTGACGTCCTCGACCAGCCTCATCAGCTTCCGCCTCGAGGAGATCTCGAAGAACGTCACCAGCGGCGTCAAGGGCAGCTTCTGGTTCATGCTCGAGCCGCTGATCATGTCGAAGGAGATCTTCGACGGCCTGACCCCGGACCAGCAGAAGGTCGTCACGCAGGTCGGCGAGGAACTGGAGAAGTTCGGCCTCGACGCGGCCAAGCAGGACGATGTCGAGCTGGCGAAAGTCTACGAGAAGGCCGGGGTGAGGGTCAGCGACTTCAGCCCGGCCGCGCTCGCGAAGTGGCGGAGCATCGCCGAGCAGACGGCGTGGACGGACTTCGCCAACCGCAATGCCGACTGCGCCCGCCTGCTCAAGCTGGCGGAAGCCGTCACGGCGTGAGGGTTCCGACCGAGTTCGACGCCAGCGCGCCCGTCGATATTCCCTCGGCGGGCGTGCTCGGCGGGCTCCAATCGCTGCTGAGCACGCTCAATACTTTCCTCATCATCATCAGCGCCATCGCCGCCTTCGCGGCGGGGCTGGTGCTGACCTGGGAAGTGGCGGGCCGCTATTTCTTCAAGATCCCCAGCGACTGGCAGGACGAGCTGTCGATCTTCCTGCTGGTCGGCGCCACCTTCCTGTCGGCGGCCTGGATCCAGGCGCGGCGCGGCCATGTCGGCATCGACGCGCTGGCGCATATCCTGCCGTCCGCCGCCGACCGCGTCCGGCGCTTCGTCGCCGATGTCGTGTCGCTGGCCTTCTGCGCCTTCTTCTGCTGGCGCTGCTGGGCGCTGCTGATGGAAGCGTGGGAGGAAGGCCAGATCACCGGCTCCGCCTGGGGCCCGCCGCTGTGGATTCCCTACGGGCTGATGACGGCGGGGATGAGCGTGCTGGTGGCGCAGCTCGTGCTGCAAGTGTTGGCGCAGCTCTCGCCCGCGGAGCGCTGATGAGCCTCCTCGCGATCGGCCTTCTCTATGGCGGCGCGACGCTCGTTGCGCTCTTCTCGGGCGTGCCGATCGCCTTCGCGCTGGGCACCGTCGCGGTCGGGTTCATGGTGTTCTTCATGCCCGGCGCCTCGGTCGCCACCGTCGCGCAGAACGTCTATGAGGAAATGGCGAGCATCACGCTCCTCACCATCCCGCTCTTCATCCTCAAAGGCGCGGCGATCGGCAAGTCGCGCGCCGGCAGCGATCTCTACGCGGCGCTCCACGCCTGGCTGCATCGCATTCCCGGCGGTCTCGGTGTCGCCGTCGTCGTGGCCTGCGGCCTGTTCGCGGCGATGGCCGGATCGAGCGCCGCGACCTGCTCGGCGATCGGCAGCTCGGGCATCCCGGCGATGCGCCAGCGCGGCTACTCGCCGGGCTTCGCCGCCGGCCTGGTCGCCGCCGGCGGCACGCTCGGCATTCTGCTGCCGCCGTCGATCACGCTCATCCTCTACGCCGTCGCCGCCGAGCAGTCGCTCGGCCGCGTGTTTCTCGCAGGCATCGGCCCCGGCCTGCTGCTGACGACGATGTTCGCGATCTACGCCATGTTGCGCCACCAAAGCGAATACCGCCGCGCCTGGCGTGTCGCGCAGGCCGGGGGCGCCCGCTCTGCCATCATCGCCGACGATCATTTCACGCTGCGCGAGCGCCTGCGCGCGGTGCCGCGCATCCTGCCCTTCCTCATCCTGCTGCTCGGTGTGATGTTCGCGCTCTATGGCGGCATCGCCACGCCGTCGGAGACCGCCGGGCTCGGCGCGATCCTGGCGCTGGCGCTGATCGCCGCCGTCTACGGCGCATGGCGCTTGAGCGACGTCAAGCCGATCTTCGAGAGCACGCTCGGCGAGAGCGGTATGCTCATGCTGATCATCGGCATGAGCCTGCTCTACAGCTACGTCATGAGCTACCTGCACATCTCGCAGGGCGCGGCCGAGTGGGTGGTCGCGCTGCACCTGTCGAAATGGCTGCTGTTCACGGCGATTGCGCTGATGGTGGTGGTCCTCGGATTCTTCCTGCCGCCGGTCAGCATCATCCTGATGACCGCGCCCATCATCCTGCCGCCGCTGCGCGCCGCCGGTTTCAACCTCGTCTGGTTCGGCGTCGTCATGTCGATGATCATGGAGATGGGGCTCATCCATCCTCCCGTCGGCCTCAACATCTTCGTCATCAACAAGATCGCGCCGGATATCGGGCTCAAGGACATCGTGCTGGGCACGCTGCCCTTCGTCTTCATGATGACGGCGGCGATCGTGCTGCTCTGCGTGTTCCCGCAGATCGCGACCTTCGCGCCTGACTTCGTCTACAATAAGTGACGGGCGCGGCCGTGCCGCCGCGCGCGCGCCTCGATGGCTACCGTTCAGCGCATGTGGGAAAGGCCGCTCGCGCGGCCTTTCCCTTGCGCGATGATAGAGCGGTCTACGTCTCGATCGGCTCCAGCTCCTTGGGTGCCGGGGCGCGCGGCGGCGCCTCGGTGAAGGAGAAGCCGAGCTTGTCGCCCTCGCGGGTGACCCGGACGATGCCGCCCTTGGTGAGCTTGCCGAAGAGCAGCTCCTCGGCGAGCGGCTTCTTGATGTGCTCCTGAATGATGCGGCCCAGGGGACGCGCGCCGAACAGGCGGTCGTAGCCCTTCTCGGCGAGCCATTTGCGCGCCGCCTCGTCGAGCTCGATCGTGACGTTGCGGTCGGCCAGCTGCTCCTCGAGCTGGAGGATGAACTTGTCGACGACGCGGCCGATGGTGTCGGCCGAGAGCGCGGCGAAGGACACGACGGCGTCGAGCCGGTTGCGGAATTCCGGCGTGAACATCCGGTTGATCGCCTCCTGGTCGTCGCCGGTGCGCACATCGCTACCGAAGCCGATCGCCGGCTTCGCCAGCTCGGACGCGCCGGCATTGGTGGTCATGATCAGGATGACGTTGCGGAAATCCACCGACTTGCCGTTGTGGTCGGTGAGTTTCCCGTAATCCATCACCTGCAGCAGGATGTTGAAGAGATCGGGATGCGCCTTCTCGATCTCGTCCAGCAGCAGCACGCTGTGCGGATGCTGGTCGACCGCGTCGGTGAGCAGGCCGCCCTGGTCGAAGCCGACATAGCCCGGCGGCGCGCCGATCAGACGCGACACGGTGTGCCGCTCCATGTACTCGGACATGTCGAAGCGGGTGAGCTCGATGCCGAGCGTGCGCGCGAGCTGGCGCGCCACCTCGGTCTTGCCGACGCCGGTGGGTCCGGAGAAGAGATAGCTGCCGATCGGCTTCTCGGCATCGCGCAAGCCGGCGCGGGCCAGCTTGATCGCCGCGGTGAGCGCGTCGATCGCCTTGTCCTGTCCGAACACCATCGTCTTGAGGTCGCGGTCGAGGTTCTTCAACACCTCCTTGTCGTCGCGCGACACGCTCTTGGGCGGGATGCGCGCCATGGTGGCGACGACGGCCTCGATCTCCTTGGCGGTGATCGTCTTGCGCCGCTTGTTCTCGGCCACCAGCATCTGCGCCGCGCCGACCTCGTCGATCACGTCGATCGCCTTGTCCGGCAGCTTGCGGTCGCCGATGTAGCGGTGCGAGAGCTCGACCGCGGCGCGCAGCGCGTCGGCGGTGTAGCGCACCTTGTGGTGCCGCTCGTAGTACGGCTTGAGGCCGCGCAGAATCTTGACCGAATCCTCGACCGACGGCTCGTTGACGTCGATCTTCTGGAAGCGGCGGACGAGCGCGCGGTCCTTCTCGAAATAGTTGCGGTACTCCTTGTAGGTGGTCGAGCCGATGCAGCGGATGGCGCCGCTGGCGAGCGCCGGCTTCAGGAGGTTGGACGCGTCCATCGCGCCGCCGCTGGTGGCGCCGGCGCCGATCACGGTGTGGATCTCGTCGATGAACAGCACCGCGCCGGGCATCGCCTCGAGTTCGCCGAGCACGGCCTTCAGCCGCTCCTCGAAATCGCCGCGATAGCGTGTTCCCGCCAGAAGCGCGCCCATGTCGAGGGCATAGATCGTAGCGTTGAGCAGCACTTCCGGCACCTCGCGCTGGACGATGCGGCGCGCCAAGCCCTCGGCGATCGCCGTCTTGCCGACGCCGGGGTCGCCGACATAGAGCGGGTTGTTCTTGGAGCGCCGGCACAGGATCTGGATGGTGCGGTCGACCTCGGCCTCGCGGCCGATCAACGGGTCGATCTTGCCGTTCTTCGCCTTCTTGTTGAGGTTGACGCAGTAGGCATCGAGCGCGTCATGGCCGCGCTTCTGCTGCTTCTCGTTGCCGCCGCTGCGCTCCTCCTCGTCGGCGCCCTGGACGCGGCGCGTCTCGGAGCGGCCGGGCGCCTTGGCGATGCCGTGCGAGATGTAGTTGACGGCGTCGAAGCGCGTCATGTCCTGCTCCTGCAGGAAATAGACGGCATGGCTCTCGCGCTCCGCGAACATGGCGACGAGCACGTTGGCGCCGGTCACCTCCTCGCGGCCGGAGCTTTGCACATGGATGGCGGCGCGCTGCAGCACGCGCTGGAAGCTCGCCGTGGGCTTGGCGTCCTCGACATTGTTCGACACCAAGTTGACGAGCTCGTTGTCGACATAGCCGGTGAGATCGCGGCGCAGCTTCTCGATGTCGACCGTACAGGCGCGCAGCACCGCCACCGCGTCCTGATCCTCGGTGAGTGCCAATAAAAGGTGCTCCAGTGTGGCGTATTCGTGCCGCCGCTCATTGGCGTAAGCGAGGGCCCGATGCAAGGTTTTTTCAAGGTTGCGCGAAAGCATCTACGCCTATTCCTTATTTGGTTCCGACTGGGGCCTTACGTATCAATCCTTTTCCAACGTGCATTGCAGCGGATGCTGATGTTGCCGAGCGAAGTCCATGACCTGGGTGACCTTCGCCTCCGCGACTTCGTAGGTATAAACGCCGCAGACGCCCACGCCGCGGCGATGGACATGCAACATGATGCGCGTCGCCTCCTCGCGGTTCTTGTTGAAAAACCGCTCGAGGATGTGAACGACGAACTCCATCGGCGTGTAGTCGTCGTTCAACATGAGGACCTTGTACATGGCGGGCTTCTTCGTCTTGGGCTTGGCCTTGACGATGACCCCGGTGGCCGGCCCCTCGCCACCGTTCCGCTTCTCGACGTCGCTCATCTTCGGTCGAACAGGATACGGTCCGTTTGCTCCTACGCTCCCCATGATATTGGGTTCGCATCCGCCGGGGAAAGCCCTTTCCATAAATCGTCACGGCGAATCCCCGGTGCGCGAACCAGTCGCGCAAAAGCTGCCGGCAATGCTAGTTCCCTATAGTTAACGTTCGCCAAACATCACCATCGACCAAAAAAAAGACCCGGCCGAAGCCGGGTCCTTGCGGTCGACTCGCGACCGGCCCGGCGACGTTAGGCCGCAAGCGGCTTGCCGAGCTTCTGGAAGGTCGCCTCGACGCGGTCGCCCAACGGCGCCAGCGCCTCGTTCGCCACCTTCACGCCCATCTCGGACAGCTTGGTCGAGCCCTCGATCATGCGCTCGAAGCTGGCCTTGGCGAAGTCGGTGTTGAGCTGCACCACATCCTCGAACGTCTTGGCCGCGAGCAACGCCGTCGCTGTCTCGGCCGCGTTCTCGAACGAGTTGCGAGCGTAGCCCATCACCTCTTTACCGATAGCCTCGAGACCCTCGCTCAGCGCCGCATTGGCGCGCAACACCGCGGCAAAATTCTCGCGGCCGAGATCGGCCAGCTCCTCATAGCCCACGAACAGCGCGGCGGGTGCCGGGGCGGCTGCGCCGTTGAATTCGGTGGCGACCGCCGCGGCGGTCGCCGGCTTCTTTACCTTCGTCGCCATCCTTCCTCTCCCTCGTCCGTCGCCTCCGGAGCGCCTGCACAAATGCTGCGTCGCACCATCGTAATATGGCACGTCGCGGCCGAATTTCAAATTGTTTTGTGCGATGCAGCAACCCTCCGGCAAACCAGCAAACTGCCCTCCTTCGGGGCAAGGACGGCGAAATCGGGCGACGGCCCAAGACAAAATCGGGTGAGCGGATGAACCTGGCTCCGCCCAGCGCGTTTGCCAACCGCAAGATGCCTTGCTTCTCTGCCACTCGCCTTTTTCGATGATCGGGCGGCCGGCCAAAATTCACCATTAACAGCAAGAGAAACCTAGACAAGGAGTCGACGTTTTTTTAATCTCTCTTTGATTGAATCCGTTGGCGGGCCTCAGGGGACTGGGAAGCGATGATAGGACGTTTTATGCCGCGGGCACGTTTTGGCCGATTCACCGCGATTCAACTGCTGGCCGCCCTGGCAGGCGCGATGTTTCTCTGGAGCTCCCCCTTATCCGCGCGGATCGCCAAGACCGATTCGTCGATCGTCATGGACGCCGACACTGGTCAGGTGCTGAGCGAGCATAACGCGGATGCGAAAGCCTACCCCGCCTCGCTGACCAAGATGATGACCCTCTACCTGGCGTTCGAGGCGCTCGAATCGGGCCAGCTCACCCTCGACCAGAGCGTGCGCGTCTCGCACCGCGCCCGGAACCAGGCCCCCTCGAAGCTCGGCCTCGCCGAAGGACAGATGGTCCCGGTGCGCGACCTGATCCTCGGCCTCATCACCCGCTCCGCCAATGACGCCGCGGTGGTGGTCGCCGAGGCGCTGGCCGGCAGCGAGCGGGCCTTTGCCGAGCGCATGACCGAGAAGGCGCGCGAGCTCGACATGACCAACACGACCTATCGCAACGCCTCCGGCCTGCCCAACCCGGCCCAGCTCACCACGGCGCGCGATCTCGCCAAGCTGGCGCAGGCGCTCTATCGCGACTTCCCCAAGGAATACGCCTATTTCGCCACCGAGGAATTCACCTACCACGGCGCGACCTACGTCAACCACAACCGGTTGATGCAGAGCTTCGAGGGCATGGATGGCATCAAGACCGGCTACATCCGCGCCTCCGGTTTCAACCTCGCCGCCTCGGCGGTGCGCAACAACCGCCGCCTCGTCGGCGTCGTCATGGGCGGCCAGTCGGCCTATGCGCGCGACAGCGAGATGGCGCAGCTGCTGAGCGAAGGCTTCGGCGACGCCGCCGCGCCGACGATCGCGACGGCGGCCGCGACGGCGGCCGCGACGACGGAGGACGACCCGGACACCACCGTCGCCGAGCAGGCGCGCCGCACCATCGCCGCACTCTCGCCGGTCGGGCGCGCCGAGGCGGCAATGCCCGGGGGCGCACGGACCGCGCACCGGCGCCACGGCGGCTGGAGCATCCAGGTCGGCGCTTTCAGCGAGGAAGGCGCCGCCGAGAAGGCTGCGGCCAAGGCGTTCGCCCGGCTGCCCGCAGCCAAGGGCAAGGAAACGCAGGTGCTCGCCCCAGGCCATATCGACAAGGAGCCGGTGTTCCGCGCCCGCATCGTGAACTTCTCCGAGCGCGAAGCAACCAAGGCGTGCCGCACGCTCCACCGCAAGCACCTGCAATGCGCGGTGGTGGCGCCCGGCACCGTCCAGCAGGCGGCGCTTAACTAAGCCCTGAGACAAGGCGTCATTCCGAAACGGGCTGCGGCCGACACCGCAGCCCGTTTCGATTCTCACTGCGGCCCCGCCTGATCCGGCTTAGAATTCGGGCGGTGGCGTCATGCCGCTCGCCCGCAGCTGCTCGGCGAGCAGCGCCTTGAGCCGGGACAGCCCCGCCTCGTCCTTGGCCTCGGCCCGCGCCACCAGCACGTCCTGCGTGTTGGACGCGCGCAGCAGCCACCAGCCGTCGCCCGTCTTGACGCGCACACCGTCGATGTCGGACATCTCGGCGCCGGCGCGCTTCAAGCGCTGGCGCACTTCGTCGATGACCGCGAATTTCCGTGCCTCCGAGCAGGGGAAGCGCAGCTCAGGCGTGTTGACCACCACCGGCAGGCGATCGCGCATCTGCGCCAGGCTCTCGCCGCTGCGCGAGACGATGCCGAGCAGCCGCACCGCGGCGTAGAGCGCGTCGTCATAGCCGTAATAGCGGTCGGCATAGAAAATGTGGCCGCTCATCTCGCCGGCGAGCGGCGCGCCGATCTCGGCCATCTTGGTCTTGATCAGCGAATGCCCGGTGCGCCACATCAGCGGCGTGCCGCCCATGCGCGCGACCTCGTCGAACAACACCTGGCTCGCCTTGACGTCGGCGATGATGGTGGCGCCGGGCCGCGCGCGAATCACGTCGCCGGCCAGCACGACCATCAACTGGTCGCCCCAGAGGATGCGGCCCTTGCCGTCGACGACGCCGATGCGGTCGCCGTCGCCGTCGAAGGCGATGCCGAGATCGGCGCGATTGTCCGCTACCGCTTGCTGCAGCTGGACGAGGTTTTTCGCCTCGGTCGGGTCGGGATGGTGCGCCGGGAAGCGGCCGTCGATCCGTTCGTTGAGCAGCATATGCTTGCCGGGCAGCTTTTGCACGAGATGCTGCAGCACCTCGCCGGTGGCGCCATTGCCGGCATCCCAGGCGACATTGAGCGGCCGCGTTCCGTCGTAATCGGCGAGGACCCGCGCGACATAGGCCTCGGTCACCGCCTTCTCGGCGACCTGCCCGGCGCGCGCGGCGGGGCGCGGCGCCTCCGCGGCGAGGCGCCCCAGGCGCTGGATGTCCTGGCCGAAGAACGACTTCTTGCCGAGCATCAGCTTGAAGCCGTTGTAGTTGGCGGGGTTGTGCGATCCCGTCACCATGATGCCGCCATCGACATCGAGGGTGTTGACGGCGAAATAGAGCATGGGCGTCGGCCCGAGCCCGATGCGTGCCACGTCGATCCCGCTGCCGGTGAGCCCGTCGACCAGTGCCGCCTCGAGCGCGGGCGAGCTCAGCCTGCCATCGCGGCCGATGGCGACACGCTTGCCGCCCTTCTCGGCGAGGATTGCGGCAAAGGCGCGGCCGAGCGCGCGCGCATCCGCCTCGCCCAGCGTGTCGTCGACCACGCCGCGGACATCGTATTCGCGCAAGATGGTGGGGTTGAAAACGTGGCCGCGTCCGGCGCCGCCGTCGCGCATGGGCTCCCCTCCTCTCCGCTTCAGCAATATTCGCTGAGGATCTGCTTGACCGCCTCGCTCATGTCCGGCCGGGACAGGGCGAAGGCGATGTTGGCCTGCAGGAAGCCGACCTTATCGCCGCAGTCGAAGCGCCGGCCGGCGAAGCGCAGGCCGTGGAACGGCTTGTTGCCGCGGATGAGCTCGGCGAGCGCGTCGGTGAGCTGGATCTCGTTGCCGGCGCCGCGGCCGATGCGCGCGAGGTGGTCGAACACCTCGGGCTGCAGGATGTAGCGGCCGATGATGCTGAGGTTGGACGGCGCCTTGGCGGGCTCCGGCTTCTCGACGACGCCGCGCATCTTCACGAGGCGGCCGTCATCCTGCTCGATGTCGAGGATGCCGTAGCGGTTGGTGTGCTCGCGCGCCACTTCCATCACTGCGACGACGTTGCCGTCGGTCTCGTCATGCGCCTCGACCATCTGCGTCAGGCAGGGCTTGTCGGCGAGGATGAGATCGTCGGCGAGCAGCACCGCAAAGGGCTCATCGCCCACCAGGTTGCGCGCGCACCACACGGCATGGCCAAGGCCCAGCGGCACCTGCTGGCGCGTATAGGCGACCTGGCCGGGGCGCGGCATCCAGGAGTTGACGGTGATGACCTGGGCGTTCTTGCCGCGTTCCTTGAGCGTGGTCTCGAGCTCGTAGGACTGGTCGAAATGGTCCTCGATCGCCGTCTTGGACCGCCCGGTGACGAAGATGAACTCCTCGATGCCGGCGTGCTGCGCCTCCTCGACCGCGTACTGGATGAGCGGCTTGTCGACGACGGGCAGCATCTCCTTCGGCATGGCCTTGGTGGCCGGGAGGAACCGCGTGCCCAATCCCCCGACCGGGAAGACGGCCTTGCGAATGCGCTGTGCCATGAAGACGATCTCTGTCAGTGAAGGCGTATGCAGATAACGAAAGGGCGGCGCCCGTTGTTCCCTCGCCACGCGAACTGCGCGGATGCTATCCGCCCGGGATTATATAAGCGGTTTATAACCCTTTGGCCCTGACCCCGCCAGCCGCCTCAACCGGCGAGCAAAACTTCCCGCGCGCGGTTGAGCTTTGCCGCGAGATAGGTCGAGCCGCCCTGGTCCGGGTGCAGCTTCATCATCAGCCGGCGATGCGCCTCGCGAATCTCCGATTCGCCGGCCCCCCAGGAGAGGCCGAGCACCTCATAGGCCTCCGCCCGGGTCATGGCATCCGCCGGGCGCGGGCCGGCTTTGCCGCCGCCGGCGGAGCCGGCGCGCTGCGCCGCGACCCGCCAGTCCGGCAGCAGGCGGTCGAGATAGGCCTCGAGCAGATTGGCCCCCGCCTCGTCCTCCACCCGGCATTGGCGCCACAGCGCCAGCAGCTCGGACTGCGTCAGCTCGTCCAGCCGGCGGCCCTGGAAAGGCCCGCGCCGGACCAGGCCGGACATCGTGCCGCTGTCATGGTCGAGGCGCATGCGGATGTAGTCGGTCTCCACCTCGGACGAGCGGCGGGGCGGGCGATCTTTGACCGATTGCCGCCGTTGCCAGACCGCGCCGACAAGCCTGCCCAGCCGCCGCGCGAGCTTGGCCGGATCGGCCGCAACGAAAGCGCGCGACAGCCCCAGCACGAGGATGAGCACCACCACGCCGAGGCCGAGATAGATCATGGCCCCTCGCTATCTCTCCACGTCACCTACCCGCCCTGCGAGCAGCAGGGCTGCGCCGCCGGTGCGCTCGCCGTAATCGGCGAGCGCGGCCGGCCCACCCGCGGCATAGGCGGCGACCGCGCCCAGGAGTGCGCGCAATTGCTCGGCGCTGCCGGCGTCGAAGGGACAATAGGCGCCGCGCGACAGCCGCGCCATCTGCCGGAACGCGCCGGCCGCAACCGGGTCGCGGCCTTCATGGAAGATAAAGAGCGGCACGCCGAGCAGGCCGAGTTCGCCCGCCAGCCGACAGAGTTCGTCGGCTTTCTCCTCCATGGCATCGCCGACGAAGACGAGCGCGTTAACCTTGCCGGCGCGCGCCTCCTTCGCGGCATGGCCGAGCACGCGGCCGATCTGCGTCTCGCCGCCGGCGCAGGAGACGCCGCTCATGACACGATGCAGCTCCGGCGCCGCCCCGAGCCAGCGGCTCGCTTTGCATTCGTCGAAGCCGCGGTAGAAGACAAGCTGCACCTCGAGTCCGCCCAGCGCTGCCGCGGCCTCGAACATCTCGCCCTGGAGCTTGGCGGCGCGGTCCCAGGTGGGGGCGCGACTTGCCGTGGCGTCGAGCGCGAAAATGAGCCGGCCGCGGCCAGACGCCGGTCGCACCGCCGGCATGGCTTTGACCTGGCGCAGGAAAGCCTCGATTTCCGCCGCCTTGTGCGCGGCGGGCAGCTGCTCCTTGCGGTCATCGTCATCGGCCATAGACAGAATATTGGATGACGGCACGCCTGCCGCCAAGGGCGGCAAGAAGTTGGCAATGATGCTGCCCTAGTCTCCGCCGCGGGCCGCCACCGGGCCGCCCAGCGGGGGGACTCAAATGAGCATGCTGATCGCTACCACGGAACGCGTCGCCGGCCACGAGGTGCAGGAGACGCTGGGCGAGGTCTTCGGCATCGCCGTGCGCAGCCGCGGCCTCGTCGGCAATGTGCTGGCCGGGCTCAAGACCATCATCGGCGGCGAGATCCATCAATACACGGAGATGCTGCAGACCGCGCGCCAGCACGCGATCGACCGCATGGTCGCCGAGGCGCAGCTCGAAGGCGCCGACGCCATCGTCATGATGCGCTTCGATTCCGGCGAGATCGCCCAAGGCATCACCGAGATCGTCGCCTACGGCACGGCGGTGAAGCTGAAGCGCGTAAGCTGACGCGTTCCTGGCCGCCCTGACCTCGACCTGCAGGGCGCCGGGCGACCGCTCGACAGCTATACATTTCTATAGATCGAGAGAGGCTGGAAAACGCGGCAACGCGGGCGCTTGGCCCGCCGTACCCGAGCGTCCGGCGATCCGGCGTCGGCAAGCCCGCGCAAATCCGCGGGCGCTCGTCGGCGGGCGAGTCAAGCCGAGCCCGAATGTGCCACGTGAAACCTACACATCCTGCTCCGAGTGGACCATTTCGGTCGTCGAGTGGAGCGGATTCGCACCATACAGCGCACCAGCCGAGCTTCAGACGCGACTGACGCGCGAACACAGGAGCGCCATGATCAGCGGAGCTTTACTCCGCGCAAGGTCGAGAAATCGCCCCCGTCCTGGTCGACGGGGGCGCCAGCTTTGGACAGAGGCTTCTCCCGCGCGGTCGCCGCCTTACGGCAGCAGTCCGCCCGAGGCCTGGTCGAACCAGGCAGCGGCGTTGCCGATCGCGCCGGACGCGTCCGATGCCAGCATGAGCCGCTGGCTCACCAGGCCGTTCACGGCGGCGGTCACCGCCGTCACATAGTTCGCCTTGCTGCCGTAGCGCTCCTCGAGCGAGAGGCGCGGATCGCCTTTCGCCTTACGCTGCGCCTTGGTCACCGCGAACGGCACGTAGCCGCCGGTGAGGTCGCAGGCATCGCCCTGGCTGAACCCGGCGCGGCGCACGTTCCAGCCAGTGTAGGTGCCGAGCGGCGCCTGCAGGATGTGCGAGCGCAGCCCGTCAACGTCATTGCCGTCGGCATCGACCTGCGGCGCCAGCGCCGGGTACTGGGCGATGGCGATCGGCGGCTCGACGGCGATGATGCCCGAGACGTCGTCGGCGTCGTATTGCCGGCCACGCTCGAACGCGATGCGCGTGTTGAAGATGCCGGCCGGCCCGGTAACGCCGGGAATGCTCGGGAAGTTGACATGCTCGGGCGCGACCAGGCTGCCATGGTCGAGCCGCGAGTACCGGCTGTCGGGCGGCTCCCTGCCCTCACCGACCCAATCGATGAGCGCCACGAGCAGTGCTCTGATGTTGTAGGTGTAGGTGTTCGCATCGGGGAGCTGCTCGCAGATGCCGGTCGACGTCGGCAGCGCTGCCACCGGCGAGAAGCCGCCATGCTGGGTGCTCGAGAACTCGTAGATGCGGACGTTGTGAGGAACGTGGGTGTCGCGTTTGCCGGAG
>WNFM01348222.1_pt3 | contig 36447 bp, 29 predicted proteins | sample 5400271 | NCBI WGS metagenome assembly WNFM01 (sample SAMN13153352, study PRJNA577476) | soil metagenome | isolation source: 60 cm saprolite on Douglas fir-dominated hillslope | place: USA:California | collected 2013-09-17 | reverse complement strand
TGGCTCGAGGCCGGCGCGGCCCGCTGCGACACCGGCTCGGGAGGGACCTGCGACTCCGAGACCGCCTGCCCGCTGACCGGCTTCTACACCACGGGGAATCCCGCCATCCTGTTCGACAACATCGAGGGGGCGAACGGCGTCTGGTCCGCCACCGACATCTCGCAGGAGTGCCTGCAGAACGACATCCCGGCCGGGGATCAGACGGCGCCGATGGGCTTGTTCGAGCAGGCGCTGGCCACGGGGACTGTGCCGAACTTCAATCTGGTCCTGCCGAACGGATGCGAGGACGGCGAAGGGAACTGCGCGCCGATCAACAACCGCTACACCCAGTTCGACGCCTTCCTGGCGCGCGAGGTGCCGCTGATCGAGGCCTCTCCGGCCTTCGGCTCGGACGGCGTGATCATCATCGTCTACGACGAGGACGAGCGGGCGGGCGGGATGGCGAAGAAAAACGGCCTCGCCCAGGGAGGGCATGTCGTGTGCGCGATCGTCAGCCCGCTCGTCGTCCCCGGCTCGTACGGCGACACCACCTATCACTACAGCCTGCTGCGCACGCTCGAGGATGGGTTCGGGATCTCCGACTATCTCGGCCACGCCAGCGAGGTGGCGCCGGTCAACACCATCTGGAGCACCCCGCCCCGCTGACGCGCCGCGGCCGCCCGGAATGAAAACGGGGGCGCCAGGTGCATCGAGACCTGGCGCCCCCGCTTGACGATGTCGCGACGGCGTCTACTTCTTCTTCGAAGCCTTGGCCACCTTCTGGACCTTGATGGCGCTCACCCCTTCGTGGTCGCCGTTCTCGTTGTCCTGGCAGGTGATGGTCACCGCCTGCCCCGCCTTCACCGACTTGAGACTGGCGATGGCGTTGCCGAGCACCGGCGCGGTCATGCTGGTACCGGACTCGTCCTTGAAGGTGATCTTCTTTTCCTTGAGATCGACCGACTCGATCGTGCCCTTCAGGTCATGCGTCTTGCCGACCGCCGAGGCCGGGTGCGCCACCGCGAGTACGAGAGTGACCGCGATGATCGCGCAGAGCGCCAGTGTTGCCTTTTTCATGAACTCCCCCCACAAAAGACGAACCGTTCACTGCTGACCGGGTGGTGCCCCTCTTAGAGACCCTTCGTATACCACGTTCCGCCCGGACCGGTGTAGCTGGTCCCTTCGCCCCAGGCGACGTGGCTCGTGCCGAACGGATCGACGGCGATCTCGAGATAGTCGCCGTACGGGAAGGCATAGCCGGCGCTCGTCTTGTACGGCGCGCCCGAGCCGAGATTCGAAAGCCGCACGTCGGGGGTCCAGCTGCCGCCTCCGGTTGTCGTCCGCCGGTACCAGGTGTTGAAGGCGGTGGTCGGCCCGTTTCGATCGTCCTGGTAGGCGAGACGGAAATCGCCCGCGCCGGGGGCGCTCGCCAGGGCCGGGAAGCCGCTGTTGACGCCGGCAAGCCCGGTCGAGACGAGCTGGCGCGCGCTCCAGGCGACGCCGTCCGTGGAGGTCCGGACGTAGATCTGCTGGGGCGCCCCCGCGACGTCATTGGCGTTGTACGCGATCATCAGCTTGTTGGAGCCGTCGATCGCCAGCGCCGCGGACGATCCGAAGAAGCCGAGCGTGCAGCCGGCCGACCAGGGGCAATCGATCATCTGCTGCGAGGTGTCGAGGACCGTGGCGGTGAAGGAGAGCCCGCCGTTCGTCGACTTGAGGATGTTGACGTGGGCCGGGCCGGTGTAATCCTGGCTGAAGTCGACCTCGGAGAAGTAGACGGTGCCGTTGGACGCCACCGCGCCGCCGTTGGCGAACCAGTAGCGCGTGTCGTTGTTCGTCTTGACCGGCGCCGAGAAGGTGTTGCCGCTGTCGTGCGAGGAGACCACGTAGCTGTCGCTGGCGTTGAAGGCGATGTAGACGTTCTGCCCGTCCTTCGAGATCGCCAGCCACGGCTTGTCGGACCAGGAGGGCTTCGTTCCCTTTCCGGTGAAGGAGATCGGGGCCGTCCAGTTCGCCCCATGATCGCTCGATTTGATGAAGCGGACGCCCGGCGTGAAGTTGTCGAGCCAGGCGACGTAGATCACGCCATTCATCGCGACCTGGATCTGCGGATCATTCTGCTTGTTCTTCGACACGACCAGGAACCGATCCGGGCCGTAGCTGACGCCTCCGTTGCTGGAGCTGCGGAAGATCAGCACCGGGAACGGGCATCCCTTGCAGGCGGGCGGTCCCGAATAGCGCGTCGTGATCTGGTACAGATTGGAAGTGATCGGATCGGAGGCGACCGCCGGCTCCCAATCGTCGTAGACGCTCCACACCCTCTCGTTGTCGAACCCTGAGGGCGCCAGCGCCGCCGCCGCCTCGGGCGAGAGGGACGGCCCGGGAAGGGCGACTCCGCCGCCGGGCTTCTTCGGCTTCGGCGCGGCTCCCTGTTCCGCCAGCAGCCCCGTACCGGCGGCCAGCAAGCCGCCGAGAGCGACCACGGCGGCCACCATGGAAAGGCGATTCGTGCCCACACTGAACTCCCGGCCGTATCGTGTCATGGCATCCTCCTCCTGAGGAATGCCATATACCACCGGCGGCCGTTTCCCCGCAAGAGGGGCCGACAGTTGTCCACGGGATGCACCGACGTTCCATCGCAAGAGGGTCCGGTCCGGGGAGGTCGGCGCCGACCTTCCGGTGGAGTAGGATCGGAACGTGCGTACCCTGTCGCGATTGTCGATCACGCCCGTGAAGGGGATGGCGCTGCAGCATCCGCCTCACGCGGAGCTCGGTCCCTCCGGAATCTCCGGCAGCCGCCTCTTCTACATGATCGACGCGGCGGGCGCCCTGTTCAGCGGCGGCGCCTTCGGCCCCCTCGTCCGCGTGCGACCCGGCCTCACCTTTCCGGACGGCCGGATGGTGGAGGGGGATGCGACGGCCGCCGGCGCTCCGGTCACGACCGACTTCTATGGACGGCCGGTCCGGGCCCGGGAGGTCGCCGCGCCCCTGTCGGAGGCGATCAGCGTCTTCGTCGGGGCGTCGATCAGGCTGGTGCGCTGCGAGCGGGACGGCGACGGGGTCGACGTCCATCCCCTGACCGTGATCTCGAACGCATCGGTCGCCGATCTGGCGGCGCGCGGAGGGTTCGTGGGGGATCTCGACGCCCGCCGATTCCGGATCAACCTCGCGATCGACGGCTGCGAACCTTACGACGAGGATGGCTGGCGCGACCGGCGGGTCCGGATCGGCGGCGCCGTGGCGCGGATCCTCGGACCGATCCCCCGCTGCGTGGTGACCACGCAGAGCCCCGAGACCGGCGAGAGAGACTGGAATACGCTGACCCAGATCGCGAAATACCGGCCGCGCATCCCCGGCGACGGCGGCCTGCCGTTCGGCGTCTACGCGCGCGTCGAGCAGGCGGGCGGCGCCTCCATCGGCGACCCGGTCGAGCCTCTCGACGGATGAAAATTTCCGGCTCCTCGCGAGGCAGGAGGGTGGTATCCTGCGGACAGATCTCTCTGCGTGACCGATCGACGAGCCTTCGATGGAGCCGATGCGGATCCTGATCGCGGACGATGACGGCGTTTCGCGCGCGCTCCTGGAAGCGATCCTCAAGTATTGGGGACACGAGGTCGTCACGACCACCGACGGACTCGAAGCGCACCAGGCCCTGCAGCGTGATGATGCGCCGTCTTTCGCCATCCTCGATTGGTTGATGCCGGGCCTGGACGGACCGGAGGTCTGTCGCAAGCTGCGCAAGCTCCCCAACCCGAAGCCGCTCTATATCCTTCTATTGACGGTGAAGGACCAGCGGGCGGACATCATCAGCGGTCTCGAGGCCGGGGCCGACGACTACGTGACGAAGCCGTTCGACCAGGGGGAGCTGAAGGCCCGCATTCTGGCCGGCGAGCGGCTCCTGGGGCTTCAGGATGCCCTCGCGAGCCGGGTCGTCGAGCTCGAGGAGGCCCTGGCCAGCGTCAAACAGCTGCGCGGCCTCCTGCCGATCTGCTCGTACTGCAAGAAAATCCGGGACGACAAGGACTACTGGCGGGAGGTCGAGGTCTATGTCGGCTCGCACTCCGGGGCCGAGTTCACCCACAGCATCTGCCCCACCTGCTTCGAGAAGGAGCTCCGGCCGGTCCTGGAGCCGAAGAGCGGCAAACGGCCCGCCCGCCCGGGGAAGAAATCCTGAGGGAAAAGGTTCATCCCTTGAGACGCGGCCGAAGCGACCTCAGTTCTTGAGGTGCCGGTCGTACCAGTCGAGGACGCGTTTCAAGAGATCGATTTGATGCGGCCGCTCTTCGATCGGGTGCTGCTCGCGCGGGTAGATCACCATCTCGGTTTCGACTCCGAGGCTCTTCAGCCCATTGTAGAACTCGAGCCCCTGGCTCACGGGAACCCGTCCGTCCGCCTGTCCGTGCAGGACGAGCGTCGGCGTCTTGCAGTTCTTGATGAAGGTCATCGCCGAATGGGCATCGTAGGCATGGCGTCGATTGAACGGGGTGTCGAGGAAGACGAGCTTGAGGTAGCCGGGGATGTCGCTGGTGCCGTTCATGCTGAAGAGGTCGGACACCCCGGCGCCCATGATCGCCGCCTTGAAGCGCCCCGTCTGGGTGATGGCCCATGACGTCATGAACCCGCCGTACGACCAGCCTCCGATCCCGAGCCGATCCGGGTCGGCGATCTTCCGCGCCACCAGATCATCCAGTCCGTCCAGGATGTCCCGCAAATCCATGCCGCCCCAGTCGTCGCGGTTGGCCTCGACGAACCTCCACCCCTGGCCATACGAGCCGCGCGGATTCGGAAGGAAGACCACGTAGCCGTTCGACGCGAGGAGCTGGCCCCACTCGTGCCAGCTGCCGTGCCAGCCGGACCACCAGGCCCACTCCGGTCCGCCATGCACCTGGACGATGGCGGGACTCGGACGTCCCGCCTTGAAACCCGGGGGGGTGATCAGCACGCCGTACAGGGTCCGGCCGTCCTTGCGGTTCTTCCAGGAGATCTCGCTCACCGCCCCGAGCCGAAGCGAGGCGATCTGCGGATTGAGGTCGGTGAGGCGGCGCGGGGTCTCGCCGGCCCTCATCCCCCAGACATCGGGAGGCGACTGCCCGCTGCTGTTCATGTAGGCCACCACGCGCCCGCCGGCGCCGATACTGAACGACTGATCCTCGATGAAAGGCGGCACCGCGTCGGCCAGCACGGTGGTCTCCCCGGAGGCGGCATCGACGCGCAGCAGCCGGGCCCGGGTCTTTTCGATGCTCTCGGTCAGTAAATGTCTCGCATCGGGCTCCCACGCGACGCCCCAGGAGTCGAACCAGGCTGTTCCCGGATAGTCGTCGAGCAGTGTGCGCACCGCGCCGCCCGCCGCGGGCACGAGCCCCAGCCGAAGAGTGAGCCCGGTCGCGCTGCGGGCCGCGAAGGCGATCGTGCGGCCGTCCGGCGACCAGCGGACCGACTCGGCGGCGTCCGACATCTCCGCGCAGAGCGTCCGGACCGCGTCGCCGCCCTGCCGGCGAACCACCCGCAGCGAGGTATGGTAATAAACGTCGTCGGCTCTCGGAGAGGGGGAGGTCGCGACCGCCAGCTCGCTCTCATCCGGCGACCAGTCGAAATCGCTGACATGGAAGTCCTGGCGGGTCACCTGCTCGGTGACGCGGTCGGCGAGACGGACGGTCCAGAGGCGCGCGTTCCTGTCATCGTGATCGACATGAATGGCGTCATCGTGGCTCTTGGCCCTGGCCTCCTCCTCTGAACCCGGGGGATCCTCGCGTGTGAACGCGAGCATCGTGCCGCCGGGCGACCAGCGGAACCGCTGTACGTCGCCGGGCCCTTTGGTCAGAGCTTCGGCCTCCCCGCCCTCCAACCCGATCAAGTAGATCTGGCGCGACGGCTTGCCGCTCGTCCCGGCGCCGCGCTGGGACAGGAATGCGAGCCTCCTCCCGTCCGGCGACCAGCGCGGCATCGTGTCGGCGGCCGGATCGGTCGTGAAGCGGCGCGCCGGCGCGCCGCCGTCGAGCGGGACGACCCAGATGTTGGCGTCGCGCGGTACCTGGGGGTCGCCCGCCTCGGCCGGCTCCGTGACGACGAAGGCCACCCTTGACCCGTCGGGCGATACCTGCGGGTCGCTCGCCGCCCGGATACCGCAGATATCCTCCGGACTCACGGGGCGCGTCGGGTCGGCCTCCGGAGCCGCTGCAATCGCCCCGAGACCTGCGCCGATGCCGGCCGCGAGCAGGACGAGCCGCCGCGTTACGGTCAAGGTGGGGCTGCCGCGCCGCTGTCGGTTCAACGGTAGACCGCGAGATTGTTCTGAGCCGGGTCGACGGTCACCTTTCTCGGCTTCTCCGGAAGATCGAATGAAAATTCCGTGACCGGCTTGTCCTGGAAGAGGAGCCGGAGCTCACTCCGTCCCCCTCCCATGTCCATGACCAACGGGATATGAATCTTCTTGAAGCCTGGCCCCTCGGCCTGCTCGGCGCGTCCGGTCAGGACGAACCGGTCGCCTCTCCGCACGACGGCGTATCTTAGTCTGATGTCCGGGATGCCGGGTTGCTTCACCCACTGATCGAAGAACCATCCCATGTCGACCTGCACGACCGCCTCGGTCGCGCGACGAAAATCATCGGTGGTGACCGGTCCTGCCTTACCGAACTCGAGAAACTTGCGCAGGATGGCGAAGAACCTATCCTCGCCCACGAGCGATCGCAGCATGTGCAGGACGAGCGGGCCGCGATTGTAGACGAGGCATCGATACGCTCGCCCGGCATCCGGACCGGACAGCAATGCGGCCATCTCGAGCGTGCCGATCTCCCTGCAGCCTCGTGCCTGGAATTGCCATTCCGCGAATCGTTGAGGAAACCCTTCGGCCTGACGCGCGTCGGGTTGCATCGCACCCATCGCGAGGCCCGAAAGATATTCCGCGAACGATTCGGAAAGCCACGCATCGCGCGACGTGGCGGGCATCGCCTGGTGCGGGAACCATTGATGCGCGATCTCATGTGCGAGTCTCGCATTGACGCCGCGGCTCACCGACAGCGGCCTGTCGCTGGTTTTCCCTTGGGCATCATTGGTGTGGGTATTCATGAAATCGTTGTAGACCTTGATCGTAGTCGCCATGCGCTGAGGGTTGTAGGCGTCGCTCGTCATCATGACGAGACCGGGCGGAGCCTCGCCGAAGGAGTCCCAGCTGACTCCGAAATAGTGGAAGGGGTCCCCGTACTCCTCCGGGAATTCGGGAATCTCGATGATGTCGAGTTTGCCGAACGGATAAGGGCCGAGGGCCTGCTGATAAAAGCGAAGGAACCGGGCGGCGATCCGGGGCATCTTTTCCTGCACTTCTTCGACCGCGTCGGCGTAGGCGTTCGAGCGGATGGTCACGGAATCCGCCACCTCCTCGTGCGTCTTGTATTTTCCGGCGAACAGAGCCGGCCCAAAAACGGTTTCTGGAGTGCGTGTCTCGAGCTCCAGGTACCCTCCATCTGCGCGGGAGGCCAGCACCTCCCCTGAGGCGAGGGGCGTGAAGGGAGCCCGGACCCTTACCTTGAGCCTCGCGCTGAAGCCGGCCAGGCTCCAGGAGCTCGGGCGCGGGTACCACGCATCGGAGGTCAGCTCGAAGAAGTTATCATCGCGGCGCCCATGCGCATCGGTGAGGATCTCCCCCTGCGTCTCGAAGCGAAGCCGCAGCGCCTGGCCGCGCGCGAGCGGGTGTGGGAGTTCCACGATCACTTCGTAATAGCGGTGCGAAAAGGGAAGTGCCTGGCCCGAATCATCGGTCACCCGCACGATCCTCAACGGGTTCTTGGAGGAGGCCCAATTGACATGATTGGGATCGCGATTGTTCACCAGGTCGAGACGTGCCGCCCGGACGCGATCCGCGCCGGCCGCCATGGTCAGTTCGCTGTTGATCGTGACGGAGCGGTTGTCTTCGGTCGCGACCTCGACGTGAATGTCGCGCAGCGTTAGATCACCCGGATGCTTGCTCCGCCCTCCCTCGATCGGCTGGTGGCTCAGGGGGCGCTGCCAGCGATAATCGTATCCTTGCACCTTTCGAAACAGAAACAGCCGCTCCTCGAACTGGGAAATTCGGTCGTAGGAGAAGCCCGCCGTCTCCGCGCCCCCTTCGAACTCTGCGTACAGGTACTGACGCGGAGGGCCGTTCAGCAGGGCGATGGCGGCGTGGTGGTCGAACGGGAGATAGCTCTCCTGGATGCGCTTCCAGATACGCTCGAAATCGGATCTTCGTCCGGAGTCGAGGGGGACGACGACGCCGTCGGCCGCGGGAGCGGAGCCCGGCGGCGAGCCTCCCCAGAGATCGTCGAACTCCGGCGCGGCGAAGTAGACGACGAGCCGTTTGAAGGTGTCCTGGAGCGCGTCTTCATGAAAGAGCTCCTTCCGCCCCTCATGAGCGACGTTCTGTGCGAGCACCAGACGATCCCCCGGGTCCCCGCTCGTGTACCGGTAACGTCCCGCCCCTTCGAAGAAAAAGCCCAGAGTCAATCCTTTCGGAGTCCTCAGCGGGGCGAGCAGCCCCTCTTCGAGACTGATCTCGAGATGTCCGATCTGGATCGCCCGGGCGTGGATCGCAATCCCGGGTCCTGCGGGCGCCAGAGCTCTGGCATCGGCGAGCAGCGCGATCAGGTCGCCGCCGGCCGGCGTGACGGAGATCCCGGGGGCGGGAGCGTCCTGTTGAGCCGCCGCGACGGAAAAGATCGCCGCGAGAGCGGCGGCCAGCCCCAGAACGACGGGGCGGGACGATCTCCGCATCGGGGTTCGCATGCCTCATGCCTCGCGACGACGAAGGTGCGACCGCTTGGCGCGGATCGTATCACGCGGCCCGGCGTCAGGCTCGACCCTGGCTGCGCGCCGCGCGATCGAGATCGCCGGGGAGGTGCCGCGACCCGGCGAGAAGCAGGAAGCCCGAGATCAACATCGCCCCGACCGCCAGAAAGATCCCGCCCTGGAGGCTCGAGCGATCCGACACCCAGCCGATCAGGAAAGGCGAGGGAGCGTCTCCCAGGATATGGATGATGACGATGTTGGCCGCCACCGCGGTCGATCGGAGAGCCACTGGACTCACGCTGACGATGACCGCGTTCAACGGGCCGGTGTTCAGGAAGAGAAAGAAGATCGCCGCCGCGAAGGAGATGCAAAAAGCCGTCTTGTCGGTCGAGACGATCGCCACGATCGCGAACGGGGTGGCGGCCAGCACCCCGAGACCCGATAGAAGAAGGTAGGCGCGCCGGGTCCGGCGCATCAAGAGATCGGCGGCGAACCCGCCCGCGAGCGTCCCGATGAGCCCGGCGAACGCCACGATACCGCCGGTGACCCGGTTGGAGTCCTCCACCGAGAACCCTTTGACGGTCTCGAGGTAGCGCGGCATCCAAAACGCCATCCCTCCGATGGCGAAGGTGAGCGCCGCGTAGCCGAGGTTGGTGAACAGGTAGGAGCGCGATCGGATGAGCGTACGATACGACGCGACCACCTGCACGATCCGCCGGCGGTAGGAGAACGGCTCGGTCGAGCCCGGCGCGCCGGGTGGCGGAGCCGGCGTCCCGGCCGGCGGTGCCGGTGGACCGGACCCGTCCATCGCGCCCCGTCTCGGCTCCCGCAGGAACAGGATCGGGATGGCGAGCAGCAGGCCCGGCAGCCCCGCCAGCAGAAAGAAGAAGCGCCAGCCCCTCGCCGCGCCGAACAGCGGGATCAAGAGGTAGGCGAGCGCCGCGCCCGCAGGTATTGTCAGGAAGAAGATCGCCATGACGCCGCCGCGCTTGCGCACCGGGAAATAGTCGGCGAGAAACGGCGGCGACAGGGTGCCGAAGGAGGCCTCGCCGACGCCGACCAGCCCCCGCGAGAACAGGAGGCCGCCGTACGATCGGGCGAAGGCGGACGCCGCGGTCGCCAGGCTCCAGAGAACCGCTCCCAGAGCCAGGATCCGGCGACGCGGGTAGCGATCCCCCAGGTAGCCGAAGAGCGGCGCCGTCGTCAGGTAGACCAGAAAGAAGAGCGTTCCGAACAGCCCGTAGTCGGCGTCGGTCAGGGGAAATTCGTTCCGCACCAGCGACTGGACCGAGGCGATGATGTACCGATCGAGGTAATCGAGGAGGTTGAGACAGGTCAGAAGGACGAGAACGTAGGTGGCGTAGCCGCGGCCCTCGCCGCCGTCCGCGGGGATCGCGGGGAGGCTGTTCTCCATGATTCGATCCCCCTCGCCGGATCGGTCGCCCCGGGGCTCTTCCTCGAAGCGACCCGGCGCCGCGACGCGTCGGCGGCTATTCTGCCACTATTGGCTATTCGTCGCGCAGCGCCACCATCGGATCGACGCGGGCGGCGCGGCGCGCCGGCAGAGTGGCCGCCAGCCAGGAGACCGCCGCCAGGATCCCGGTCATCAGGACGTAGGTGAGGGGGTCGGCGGGCGGCACCGCGAACAGAAGCGCCGACATGCCGCGCGTCGCGGCCAGGGCGACGGCCGCCCCGATGCCGAGCCCGACCGCCGTCAGGATCAGCCCGCGCCGCACCACGCTTCGCACGATCTCGGCCGGCGGAGCTCCGAGCGCCATGCGGATGCCGATCTCGCGCGTCCGCTGCGAGACCGAATAGCTCATCACCCCGTACAGCCCGATGCCGGCCAGAGCCATCGCCACGGCGGCGAATAGCGCCAGCAGCATCATGGCGAAGCGGCGCGCGATCAAGGTGTCGTCGACCACCTGCTGCATCGCGCGGATGCCGTAGATCGGCAGTCCGGCATCGAGAGCGCTCACCGCGGAGCGCGCCGCGGAGACGGAGAGCAACGGGTCGGTGGAGGTGTGCAGGACGATGAACATGCCGCCGTGCGGCGCCTGTGTCGCCGGCAGGTAGTACTGCTCCTTCACGCGGCCGGACGCCGACGATTTCGCGCCAGATCGGCGCCTCGGGGGTCCCCTCACCCGACACGGAGATCCTTCTCCCGAGCGGGTCGCGGCCCGGCCAGTAACGATCGGCGAGGACCTGATCGATGACGATGACCGGGTGTGCGTCCCGCGCGTCGCGCTCGTCGATGAAGCGCCCCCGCAGGAGCGGCACCACCATGGTCGTGAAAAAACCGGCGCTGACCGCGTGCCAGTCGCCGTGGGGCCCGGCCTGTCCTTCCGGCACCGGCGAGCCCTCGATGACGAATGACGCGCTGGTATTGTCCCCGCTCATCGGCAGGCTCGAGGTTGCGTCCGCGCTGCGCACGCCCGGAAGCGCCGACAGGCGGCGGAGCAGATCGTCGTAGAACGAGGCGATCTGACCCGGCTGGCCATAACGGGTGTCGGGGAGCGACAGACGGAAGGTCAACAGATGGTCGGTCCGGAAGCCGGGGTCGACGCTGCGCAGCCGCTCGAAGCTGCGCACCAGAAGCCCCGCTCCCACCAGCAGCACGAACGCGAAGGCGACCTGCGTCACGACGAAGGCGCCCAGCAGGCGGTGTCCGCGCCCGCCCAGGCCCGGAGCGCGTCCCCCTTCCTTGAGCGTTTCGTTCAGATCGACGCGCGATGCCTGCAGCGCCGGGGCGAGACCGAAGACGATTCCGGTGAGGACCGACAGAACGAGGGTGAAGCCGAGGACGCCCGGGTCGAGGCCGACCGGCCGGCCGCCGAGGATGAGACTCGCGACGCCGGGCGGGAAGATCGCCACCAGAGCCCGCACGCCCCAGAAGGCCAGGAGCAGCCCCGCGGCCCCGCCCGCAAGGCTCAGCACGACCGACTCGGTCATCAGCTGCCGCACCAGACGCAGGCGTCCCGCTCCGAGGGCCGTGCGGATGCCGATCTCGCGGCGGCGCGCCGTAGCCCGGGCCAGCAGGAGGTTCGCCACGTTCGAGAAGGCGATCAAAAGGACGCAGCCGACGGCGGTCAGAAGAAGATAAAGAGCCGGCCGGACGTCCCCCACCATCTCCTCGCGCAGCGGCGTCATCGTCACGCCCCACCCGGCCATGTAGAACTCCTTGCGCAGGCGGGCCTCGAGGCCGTCCAGCTCGGAGCGCGCCCGCGCCAGGGTCACTCCCGGCTTCAGGCGGGCGACGCCGACCAGGAACTCGTTGCCGTGGTTGTCGCTCGACGATTGCTCCGGCGTGAAGGCGATCGGCTTGAACAGGTCGACCCGCTGCAGGAAGGTGAAGCCGGCCGGCAGCACCCCGAGAACCGTGTGCTCCTCTCCGTTGAGCGACAGACTCTTTCCGGCGATCTCCGGGTCGCCGCCGAAACGCCGCTGCCAGAGCCCGTGGGTCAGGATCACCACCCGGTTCCCGCCGGGCCGATCCTCCTCGGGCAGGAAATCGCGCCCGATCGCCGGCGCGACGCCGAGCGTCGCCAGAAAGTTCCCCGTGACGCGCGCTCCCTGGATCCGCTCGGGATCGCCCGCGCCGGTAAGGTTGGCGCTCCAGTTGACTCCCGCAGCCACGCTCTCGAAGGCGGACATCTGGTCGCGGTATGCCAGATACGCCGGCACCGACAGGGTCGCCTTCGGCAGGTTCATCGCGGCATACGCATGCCAGAGCATCACCAGATGATCGGGGTCTTTGTACGGAAGGGGCCGCAGCAGGATGGCGTTCACGACGCTGAAGATCGCCGTGTTCGCCCCGATGCCGATCGCCAGCGTCAGCACCGCCACCAGGGTGAACCCCGGCCGCGCCCGCAGCATCCGAAGGCTGTAGCGCAGATCCTGGAAAAGCGATTCCATCTTTTCACTCCATCGATCGGTCGCGCCGCTCCGACCGTCTGTATTACGGATGGCCTGCCCGGATCGTTCCAGGCCGGGACCTTTCCCTCCCGGCCGGCGGCGACGCCTGCCGGATCAGATCGAGGCATCCTGCACGATCGCCCAGCCGTCACCGCGCGGGCGCAGGACCAGCAGCGTCAGACCGGTGGCGGTCGCCTCGCCCGGATGGACGAGCGACCAACGGGCGGCGATCGTCATCCCCTGGATCTCGCCGGGAGCGGAGTTCGACTGCAGATCGGTCTCCATTCCCCAGACGGGGCGGGCCTCGAGGATCTCGAGCGTCAGGCGGCCCATCGCCGCCTGATTTGGATAGTGCGCGCGGTACCGGTCGATCACCGCCTGGCGCCCCCGCGTCACCCCGCTCGGCGAAAGGAACATGGCATCGTCGGCGTAGACCGAGCAGAACGCCTCGATATCGCCGCGGTTCCAGGCCTCCGATTGACGCGCCAGGAGGCTTTCGATCTCGCGGCGGGCGTCCGCCTCATCGCGCTCGTGCCCGAGACGATCCCACAACCCGCATCCGTGACGGCCGATGAAGCGATGCTCTCCGGCAAAGACCGGATCGGCCAGGACCTCGTCCGCGTCGGCGAAACGATGCCCGGTCTTCTCCAGCCACCCGAAGAGCTCATCCCATTCGGCGGCGCCGACCTCGTTGGCGTGCAGCAGGATGATCTGCGGCGTCGGGCGGCCGAACAGCCGATCTCCCCGGCGCTCGTGCGAGCGGACGGCGAGCCGCAGCGCCGCCAGATAATCGGCGGCCACCTCGGCGAGCGCCGTCCGGTCCCCCGCGCGCCGGGCGGCGACCCAGGGCTCCTCGAACGACCAGTCCTGCGTGTCGATCGTCACCGGCAGGTTCCGCTGCCCGCTCGTGCCGAGGTAGCGCCGCATGGCGTCGAGCTTCCCGGGGGTCTCTCCTTCGTCCAGAAACGGGAACCGGAAGAAGCGGAGCGCGGCCTGTCGACCGGTCAGAAACTCCGCGAGCGACCGGCGGGCGCGCTCGACATCCGCGATGAACGCCTCGGGTTCGGTGACGCTATAGTCGGGGTGGGCGAACGAGTGGTTGCCCAGCTCGTGTCCGCGCTTCAGCCAGAGATCGAGAAGGTCGAGGCCGGCCTTCCCCTCTCCCACATTGTTCCAGACCACCAGCCCGACCGCCTTGATCCGGTGCCGATCGAGCGCCTCCAGAAGAGCGCGCGTGATCCGCTCCCGCTCGGCCGGGTCGACATGCAGCCGCGCCGAGGCGACCGGCAGGTCGTCGACGGTGATCAGGATCGGCCGGCGGGCCTCCGGCTTCAGAGGGCGCGGGTCGGCGCCGCCTCCGGAGACCGGTGAGGCGGCCCGGATCGGGGCGCCGAGCAGGACGAGGACGGCGGCAAGGAGGACGCGGCACCTCCGGGGCGCCCGGCCGGCGAGCTTCTGGCTGCGGGGTGGAAGGCTCATGTGCGATCAGCTTACCTCGATTCACGAGGGATGGGCGAGCATCCCCCTGGCGAGTCGTCCGAGGGCGCGCAGGGCGCGATCCGAGGCCTCGGACATCGGGTGTCCGCAGCTGAGCCGGAGATGATGCCGGAACTGTCCGCCCGCCGAGAAGATCGCCCCGGGCAGGATGCCGATATTCGCGGCCGAGGCGCGCCGGTACAGCTCGAGCGCATCGACCTCCTTCGGCAGCTCCACCCAGAGAAGGTAACCGCCGCCGGGCCGCGTGATGCGGGTCCGGTCGGGGAAGTGGCGCGAGACCGCCTGGCTCACCGCCTCGACCTGATTGGCGAACACCGTCCGCAGCCGTTTGAGATGGCGATCGTACCCGCCGGACTCGAGGAACTCGGAAACGACGATCTGAGGCATCGAAGGCGCCGCGATCGTCGTCAGGAACATCAGCCGCTCGACCTGCGGCGTGAAGCGTCCGGCGTGGATCCAACCGAGGCGGAACCCGGGCGCCAGAACCTTGGAGAACGAAGAGCAGAGAAGGACCTGCCCCTTGCGATCGAGGGACTTCGCCGTCCGCGGTCGGTCCTGGCCGTAGGCCAGATCGCCGTAGATGTCGTCCTCGATGAGGGGGACCTCGTGCCGCGCGGTGAGGTCGACGAGCGCCTGCTTGCGCTCCTCCGACAGCACGTATCCGAGCGGGTTGTGACAATTCGTCATCGCGATGCAGGCGGAGATGCGGCGCCTCTTCATCGCGCGCTCGAGCAGGTCGAGATCGATCCCGGTCCGCGGATGGGCCGGGATCTCCACCACGCGCATGCCGAGCGCCTCGACGGCCTGCAGGATTCCGAAGTAGGTCGGACTTTCGAGCGCCACGACGTCGCCCGGTCTCGACACCGCGAGCAGGGCGAGGTTCAGGGCCTGCATCGCGCCGCAGGTGATGATGATCTCGTCCGGCTCGAGGGTGCACCCCATCTCGAGGGCCCGGCGCGCGATCTGGCGCCGCAGCGCCTGGTTGCCCGGGGGCAGCTCGTAGCGGGCGCTGTGCTGCGGATCCCGGCGCGCGATCCTCCGGAGAATCAGATTCAGCCTCCGATTCGGGAGAAGATCGGGGCTCGGACAGGCGGCCCCGAACGGGATCTTCCCCGGATCCGCGGCCGCTCTCACCGCGTCCCTCAGGATCTCACCGACTCCGACCCTCTTGGGATCGAGGTCGGGCGGGCCGACCCCGGGCTCGGGGGACCGCCCGGCCCGGGGGGCGCTCACGTAGAACCCCGATCGGGGACGCGCCTTCAGGCAGCCGCGGTTCTCGAGCCAGAAATACGCCTGGAGCACCGTGGAGACGCTGACCCGCTGCTGCCTGCGGAGGGCGCGAACCGACGGCGCCTTGTCACCGACCCGGAGGATCCCCGAGCGGATCTGACCCTCGATCAACGCCGCGATGCGCTGGTAGAGAGGGAGCCTGGGCCGGGGCCCCCCGCGGGGGCCCTTGGGCTGCGGCCGGCCCGGGTTTCCGGAATCTGTACTGGTCATATTTTCATATATCTGAATCTGTTATCCCGCACCAGAATGCCCTATCTTCTCGTGCAGCGCAAGACGCTCGCGCCGCGGTGGAGCGAGCGCAGCGCGGGGAGGGCATGACGATGAAGAGGATGGTGGCGGCGGCCGCGACGCTCGCGATGGCGACTTCGATGATCGCCGGCGCGAACCGGGACGCCGGGCCCGGGAACGTCGGGCCGGCCGTGGTGCGGCTGGTCGAGAGCCCGGGGATCTTCGAGCCGGGAGAACTCGATCTGTCGGCCGGGTCTTACATTTTCATGGTGACGAACCAGGGAGTCGATCACCCCGTCGACTTCGTTCTGAAAGCGACCCGGTCGAACGACACCGCGCGCGACCCCTCCGATCGGGCGGTCCGGAATTCGCGGTTGAGCCATCGGATCGGACGCGGCGAGACCGCCAGCACCGGTGTGATCGATCTGAAGCCCGGCGCCTACACTTACGGCAGCGCGTTGAACCCGACGCCCGAGTTCAGCCTCAGGGTGCGCTGAGGCCCCGGGAGGACCTTCACCATGACACTCTCGATCACGCAGGTGGACGCCTTCACCTCCAAGCCCTTTTCGGGCAATCCGGCGGCGGTCTGCATTCTTCCGGAGCCGCGCGACGCCGGCTGGATGCAGGATCTGGCGCGCGAGATCAATCAGCCTGAAACGTCGTTCCTGCTCCGGAACGGCGAAGGCTTCGACCTGCGCTGGTTCACGCCCGGCGTCGAAGTCGACCTGTGCGGACATGCCACGCTGGCTGCCGCGCATGTGCTCTGGGAGACCGGTCGGCTTCGCGGCGACAGGCCGGCCCGCTTTCAGACCCGGAGCGGGATCCTGACCGCGGTGCCGCAAGCCGATTGGATCGAGATGGATTTCCCGTTGCTGGACGAGACGCCGGTGTCGGCGCCCCCGGGCCTGATCGAGGCGCTGGGCGCCGCGCCGCGCTACGTCGGCCGGAGCCGCTATGACTTCATCGTCGAGCTGGACGGAGAGGCGGCCGTCCGCGCGCTGCGGCCCGATTTCTGCCGCCTCAAGGCGGTCTCCACCCGCGGAGTGATCGTCACCGGCCGCCCGGACGACGACGGCATCGATTTCGTGTCGCGCTTCTTCGCACCCTCGGTCGGCGTCGATGAAGATCCGGCCACCGGCTCGGCGCACTGCACACTCGCCCCGTTCTGGAGCCGGCGACTGAACAAGAGCCGCTTCCTCGCACGGCAGATCTCGGCGCGCGGCGGCACGATGAAGGCGCTTCTGGACGGCGATCGGGTCCGCCTGAGCGGTCAGGCGGTGACCGTGCTGCGTGCCGAGCTTCTGGTTTGACCCGGCCCGTGGTTGCCAGAGGGCGCGCGGTGTGGTAAATCTTTTGCATCTGCGCGCAAAAGGGAGTCAACTGCACCGAAACCCCCTGCTGAGACGCCCGGTGGCCGCGCGCCGGGATCGGGAGAGGCCCATGAACAAGAGCGAGGAGATCCACGAAGGATCCTGCTGCTGCGGCCGCGTTCGCTTCCGCGCTTCGGGACCGTTCGGAGGTTTCAGCCACTGCCATTGCACCGATTGCCGCAAGAGCCACGGGGCGGCGTTCGCCTCCTACCTCGGCGTCCCCCGCGCGCGGCTCATCTATCTTCAGGGCGAGAACGAGATAGCGGGGTTCACGACCGAGACCGGCACGCGCCGCAGCTTCTGCCGACAGTGCGGTTCGAGCCTGAGCGGCACCGTGTCGAGCGAGCCCGACATGATCTACCTGGCGGCCGCAACGCTCGACACACCTCTCCATCGCACGCCCGAGCACCACATCTTCATCCGCAGCAAGGTGCCCTGGTTCGAGCCGCACGACAAGCTCCCGCAGCACCGGGAGTACCCGGAGTAGGGCAGCGGAGAGGCCCGCGCGCCGACATTCCCGGTCTCATCCGTTTGGGACGGTGACCCGCCGGCAACCTGGACAAAAGTCGTCCCCTCGAATGGACGGGACGCTTCCGGGAATCACCTGATCTCCAGGCCGGCCCGGGCCTCCGAGGCAATTCCGCAACTGACTGACCTGTCGCCGCTTCTTCCTGTTTTGTGCCTCAGATCCGCTCCCTGGCACCCGACTTGCTGTTCCCCTCCCTGCGTGACCTCGAGCTCGATTCGGCTCTTGTCCCGGCACCGATCGTCTCCCGATCGGACAGCACCGACCGGGGGACGACCAAGGAGGGAACGATGCTGCAGAACGCGAGCAAAGCGATGGTCCGTCTGATGGCGATGGCGTTCGTGGTTCTGGTGTTCAGCGGCTGCGCGCAACAGAGTGTACGGGCGGAGGATAAGGAGCTCTCCCACGGAGTTCACGACGCCGCGACCACCGTCCGGATCAAAACGGCGTATCTCTTCAACCGTCATCTCAACGCCTTCCGGATTAACGTGGACACGGTGGATGGCGCGGTCACCCTTCAGGGTGTCGTGAAGAGCTCCATTCAGAAGGATCTCGCCGAGGAGATCGCCAGGAACGCCGACGGCGTGAAGGTGGTTCGTAACGAGCTGCAGGTCGGCGACGGCCCCGTCGATGCGCCGGAGGAAGTCGATCGAACGTTCAGCCAGGCCGCGCTCGACGCCACGACGACGGCGTCGGTCAAGCTCGCCCTGGCCTTCGCCAAGGGCGTGAAAGCGTCCGAGATCGGCGTCTCGACCCGCTGGGGAACCGTGGTCCTCAGCGGACAGGTGACGACGCGCGACGAGAAGAAGCTGGCCGAGTCGATGGCGCGCGGCACCGAGGGGGTCAAGGACGTCGTGAACGAGATCCAGGTGCGCGGCTGACCGACCCCTCCGGGAGTCTCGGGCAGATCCATCTCGTTCCCGAGGCTCCCGTCGTCGGCCTTCCGGCGGTGACGGCGAGCCTCGATCGGATCCGCGTCGCCACGCTTCAATACTTCATCCGCCCGGTTCGGTCGTTCGAGGAGTTTCGCGATCAGGTGGAGGGCCTGGTCGACACGGCGGCCGATAATCGCTGCCACCTGCTGGTCTTCCCCGAGTATTTCACGGCCCAGCTTCTGACCCTGGGCAACGTGAAGCGGCCGATCAGCGAGCAGGTGCGCGATCTCGCGAGACAGGTGCCGCGGTTCGTGGAGCTGATGAGCGGCCTGGCGCGCAGGAGCCGGATGTACATCGCCGCAGGGACGATCCCGGCGGTGGACGACGGCTCGGAGCCGATCTACAACCAGTGCTTTCTATTCGGGCCCTCCGGCGACCACGGCATCCAGCGAAAACTCCACATGACGCGGTTCGAGACCCGGGAGTGGAAGGTGACGCCCGGGACGCGCCTGCGGGTCTTCGACACGGGGATCGGCCGTCTGGCGGTCACCGTCTGCTACGACGTCGAGTTTCCGGAGCTGGCGCGCGCCGCGGCGCGCAAGGGCGCCTATCTCCTGATCGTCCCGAGCTGCACCGAGGATCGTCAAGGATATCTGCGCGTTCGCTACTGCGCCCAGGCGCGTGCGATCGAGAATCAGCTCTACGTCATCCAGGCCTCCACGGTCGGCTCTCTGCCGATGGTGCCGGCCGTCTCGCTGAACTTCGGCCAGGCCTCGATCCTCACCCCCAGCGATTTTTCCTTCTCGCGCGACGGCGTTCTGGCGGAGGGGGTCCCGAACCAGGAGAGCATGTTGATCGGTGAGCTGAACATGAAGACCATCGAAGAGAGCCGCATCCATGGAACGGTGATCCCGCTGTGGGACAGTCGCACGACGGAAGAGGTGGTGTCGACTCTCGAGGAGGTGTCCTTATGATCCGCTCGCTCGTACGGGCCACCGTCCGCAATACCCGACCGGAGGATTTCACGGCGATCATCGAGATGACCCGGCGCCTCTATCCCGATTCGCCTCCCTGGTCGGAGAGTCAGCTGGCGTCGCACCTGCGCGTCTTCCCGGAAGGGCAGCTGGTGGCCCTCGAGACCGGGAGCGAGCGGCCCATCGGCATGGCCGCGAGCCTCATCGTGTCGTGGGACGACTATGACATGAAGGATCCGGAACGGGGCAGGACGCTGTACGCCGCCGACGTCATGGTGGACCCCGATCTTCACGGGCACGGGATCGGCTCGCGCCTCTACGAGGCCAGGCGCGATCTGGTGCGCCGGAAACATTTACGCCGCATCCGCGCGGGGGCGCGTTTGCGAGGCTACCATCTCCACGCCGACCGGATGAGCGCCGAGGAATACGCCTTCCGGGTGGCCCAGGGCGTCCTCTGGGATCCCACCGTCTCCTTCCAGCTCCGTCATGGGTTCCATATTCTCGCGGTCGTGCCGGGCTACCTGCGGCACGACCGCGAGAGCCTTGGATTCGCGGCGGTGATCGAGTGGATGAACGCGGCGATCACCCGCCCCGAAGACGAGATCGGAAGAGATCTGCGGTTCCACAGGGGTCCGTCCGCGGAGGCTACGACGGACGCCGCTCAGTCGCGCAGGTAGTGGCAGGTGTAGCCGCCGGGGTGCTTTTCCAGATAGTGCTGGTGATACTCCTCGGCGGACCAGAACGGCGTCGCCGGGACGATCTGGGTGACGATCGGCCGCTTCCATCTTCCCGAGGCGTCGACGCGGGCCTTCACCTTCTCTGCGGTCTGCCGCTGGGCGTCGTCGGCGTAGAAGATCGCCGAGCGGTACTGCGTGCCGGCATCGTTCCCCTGCCGGTTCGGTGTGGTCGGGTCGTGCATCCGGAAGAAATAGCCCAGCAGATCTTCGTACGAAAGCCGCTCAGGGTCGAAGGTGATCCGCACCGATTCGGCATGGCCGGTCGTCCCGGTCGAGACTTGCGGGTAGGTGGCGTTCGGCGTCGTGCCGCCCGCGTAGCCGACCTCGGTCTTCAGCACGCCGGGGATGCCGCGCAGGATCTCCTCCATGCCCCAGAAGCATCCCCCGGCGAGTATCGCCACCTCCTGTTTGCCCGAGGCCGCCCGCCGATCCGGAGAGGCTCCTTTCGCGGGCGCCCCCGCGGGCCCGCCGGCGGGCCCGGCCGGCCTCTCCTTCCCGAACAGCGGCAGATACTCTCCGTACCCTTCCTCGGCGAGCCTTTCGACCGGCACGAAGCGCAGCGCCGCGGAGTTCATGCAGTAGCGCATCCCCGTCGGCGCGGGCCCGTCCGGGAACAGGTGCCCCAGATGCGAGTCGGCATGCGCAGAGCGCACCTCCGTGCGCTCCATCCAGAGCGTCGTGTCCCCGCGGGTCGTCACGTTCCCCGGCTCGAGCGGCCGCGTGAAGCTCGGCCACCCGGTGCCGGAGTCGTACTTGTCGAGCGACGAGAACAACGGCTCTCCCGAGACGACATCAACATAGACGCCGGCCTTCTTGTTCCCGGCAAACTCGTTCCTGAAGGGCGGCTCGGTCCCCTCTTTCTGGGTGACCTGGTACTGGATCGGCGTGAGGCGCTCCCTGAGCTCCTCATCCGTCGGCTTGACGAACGTCTTCATCTGTCCTCCATTCCAGCGCGGCGGCGCCGGCGACCCGGCCTGCGCGCTCGAAGAGGCCCCGCCGGCGCAAGCCGTCAGCAGCAGCGCCAGGGCCGCCGCGACGAGCTCGACCTGGCCATACCACGCGCGCCACGATAACCCGGTCAACGTCTCACCCTCCGGTATCTTCGCACGCCGTTTGGATGCCGGCGAGGGGGCTCGGGATTCATCCGATCGATTGCAGTCTTGTTACCGGTCGGGGACCGACCCCGGTCGGGCCTGCGTAAAACTACCGTGTCGCCTTGACATGCCGCCCGCCGGCCATAAGTTCTGGCACCAATGGCGCCCCGCGGAGGCCCCCGTTTGCTCTCATTCCCGGAAAGGTTCAACAACGCATCGGGCCGGCGGTCCCTGCTCCTCGCCCTGACGCTCTCTCTCATCGTTCCGCTCGGGGCGGGCGGTCCGGCCTGCGCGGCGGATGCGGCGCCCGATCTGACCGCCATCGGTCTCGAGGCGGTGATGAATCTCGAGGTCAGCTCGGTCTCCAAGAAGGCGGAAAAGCTGATGGACGCCGCGGCGGCGATCACCGTGCTGACCTCCGACGACATCCGGCGCTCGGGCGCGACCAACATCCCCGATCTCCTGCGCCTGGTGCCCGGGCTGCAGGTTGCGAGGGTCGATTCCAGCCAATGGGCGGTGGGGATCCGCGGCATGGCCAGCTCGCTGTCGCGGTCGCTGCTGGTCCTGATCGACGGAAGAAGCGTCTACTCGCCCTTGTTCGCCGGGGTTTACTGGGACACGCAGGACACGCTTCTGGACGACATCGATCGGATCGAGGTGATCCGCGGTCCGGGGGCCACGCTGTGGGGCGCCAACGCGGTCAACGGCGTCATCAACATCATCACCAAGAGCGCGCGGCTCACCCGGGGCACCTATGCGTCGGTCACCGGCGGCAACGAAGACCGGGTCATCGCCGCGGGGAGGTTCGGCGGCACGACGTCGAAGGGAATGAGCTATCGCGCCTATGGAAAGTACTTCGATCGCGACGCCGAGTTTCATCCGAGCGGGCCCGACTACGACGACTGGCACATGGGACGGGCGGGGTTCCGGGCCGATTCCGCTCCGGGTGGCGCGAACCACCTCACCCTTCAGGGGGATATTTACGACGGCAAGGCGGGCGAGCAGGCGACCTTGACGAGCTACACGGCCCCCTACAGCCAGACCGTGCATGATGACGCCGACCTCTCCGGCGGGAACCTTCTCGGCCGCTGGGAGCGCAAGGGGCAGGCGGATTCGGACACCACGCTTCAGGCCTACTACGATCGGACGCACCGGCGCCAGCCGGGTATCGAGGAGAGTCGCGACACGTTCGACGTCGATTTTCGAAACCGCATCCGGATCAACCCGCACCACGAGCTGAACTGGGGGGCCGGATACCGCCTCACTTCCGGAGCGACCGAATCGATACCGACGACCCAGGTCATCCCGCCGAAGCGCACCGACAACCTGCTCAGCGCCTTCGTGCAGGACGAGATCAGGATCGTCCCCTCCCGCTGGACCCTGACGGTCGGCTCGAAGGTCGAGCATAACGACTACAGCGGTTTCAATTTTCAGCCGAGCCTGCGCCTCGTCTTCAACCCCTCGTCGAGGCAGGTGTTCTGGTCTTCGGTCGCGCGCGCGCTGCGCGTCCCGTCGCGCATCGAGCACGACCTGGCCCTGACGGCGCTCTTCGAGCCGAGCACCCCGACCTTCTTCCGGCTCCTGGGGAACAAGGACTTCCAGCCGGAGCAGCTGATCTCCTACGAGATCGGATATCGGGCCCAGGCCGCCGCCCGGACCTTCATCGACCTGGCGATCTTCTACCACGATTACGACCGGCTCCTGAGCCTCGAGACCGGAACGCCATTCTCCGAGGCCTCGCCTCCCCCCGCCCATACCGTCATCCCGCTCGTGATCGAGAACAAGATGACCGGCGACCTGTACGGGGGGGAGATCTCCTGCGATTGGCGGCCGCTCTCCCGCTGGCGGCTGACCGGCTCGTATTCGTATTTGAGGATCAACCTCACCGCGGACGCCGACAGCGTCGACGCTTCGACGGCGCCCTCGACCGAAGGGGCGAGCCCTCGACAGATGGCCGACCTGATCTCTTCGCTGGAGCTCCCCCGTCACGTCCGGCTTGGCGTGACGCTGCGGTATGTCGGCAGCCTGCCGAGCCGCCGGGTCGACGCCTACACCGAGATGGATCTTCGCGTGAGCCGGACCTTGGGTCACGGACTCGAGCTTTCCGTCGCCGGCGAAAACCTGCTCTCGCCGCATCACGCCGAGTTCTCCGGATCGCTCACCGAGATCCAGCGGAGCGTGACCGGCAGGCTCGTGTTCCGATGGTGACCGGGCGGCCCGTCGGCGCCGGGTTCCGTCTCCTCGGACTGGCGGTCATCCTGCTCGCGACATTCGGCGCGTCGTCCGATCCCGACCTCCGCGCCGCCGAGCTTTCCGAATACCAGGTCAAGGCCGCCTATCTTTATTACTTCGCGACGTTCGTGGAATGGCCGGCCGGCACGCTCGACCACGGCTCCGAGGGGCTGGTCATCGGCGTACTCGGGGAGGATCCGTTCGGCGAAATCCTCGACGACACCCTCCGTGGCAAGTCGATCGGGGGCCGCCCGGTCGTCGTCAGGAGGTTCACCAGTCCGCAGGAGGCCCGCGAAAGCCAGATTCTGTTCATCAGCGCCTCCGAGGAGGACCGGCTGTCCGCGGTTCTGAAGACCCTTGACGGCGCGCACGTCCTGACGGTCGGTGACCTGAACCGGTTCGCGTCCCGCGGCGGAACCGTCGCCTTCCGGACCGAAGAGAACAAGGTGCGGTTCGACATCAACGTCGATGCGGTCGAGCGGGCCCGCGTGAAGATCAGCGCGCAGCTCATGAAGCTGGGCAGGATCCTCCACGACACCGGGCATCCGTGAGAGTCGCTCCAATGGCGCCATCCGCCCGGGCCTCGGTCCGAACCAAACTGATCCTGGCGAGCCTGCTGAGCAGCGGCGCGGCCCTGCTGCTCGCGGGGACCGCGATCACCGGGTACGACATGCTGGCGCTGCGCGAAAAACTGGCGCGCAGAATGACGATCCAGGCCGACATCGTCGGCGCCAATTGTCTCTCGGCCCTGCTCTTCAGCGACCCCAAGTCGGCCGAGACCACGCTCGCCGGGCTGAAGGCCGACCCGCGCGTCCTCGCCGCCGGGATCTACACCGCGGATCGGAGGCTCTTCTCAGCCTACCTGCGCGAGACGCCTCAGGGGAGGGGTCTCCTGGGAGAGACCCTCCACGAAGGCGGCGGAGGCATCGATTGGCGCGACGGCCGGCTGCTGGTGTCGCGGGACGTCCTGTTCGACGGCAAACCGATCGGCGCCGCGGTGATCGTCTCGGACCTCGGCGACATCAACGCGTCCCTGACGCGGGACGTCGTCATCTTCGCGAGCGTCCTGATCGCCTCGCTGCTGCTCGCCCTCGCCATTTCGTCGCGTCTGCAGCGCGAAATCTCCCAGCCGATCGTCGCCCTCGCGGAGACCGCCCGGAGGATCTCGGCGGAGAAGGACTACTCCGTGCGGGCCGCCGCCGGGAGCCGCGACGAGATCGGCGAGCTGGTCACCGCCTTCAACGAGATGCTCGACGAGATCCGGCAGCAGCAGCAGGCGTTGCGCGCCGCTCACGACGGTCTCGAGCAGCGGGTGGCCGAGCGCACCACCGAGCTGCAGGCGGCCAATCAGGAGCTCGAGGCCTTCTCGTACTCGGTCTCCCACGACCTGCGCGCCCCCGTCCGCCACATCGCCGGCTTCGCCGAGATCCTCGCCACCGAGTGCCCGGGGCTGGACGAGAGCGGCCGGACGACTCTGGGGAAGATCAGCCGGGCCGCGGCCCGCATGGGCCAGCTGATCGACGACCTCCTGGTGTTCTGCAGGATGGCCCGCTCCGAGATGCAGCGGGAGCCCGTGAGCCTCTCGGATCTGCTCGCGGAGGTGATCCAGGAGGCCCAGCCCGATCTGAAGCGGCCGATCGAGTGGCGGATCGGATCCCTGCCGAGCGTCAGCGGGGATCGCGCGATGCTGCGTCTCGTGCTGACGAATCTCGTCGCGAACGCGCTCAAGTACACGGGGAAAACCCCCCAGCCGCGGATCGAGGTCGACATCGCCGGGGAGGAAGGGCGCGAGGTGGTGTTGTGCGTGCGCGACAATGGCGTCGGGTTCGACATGGCGCATGCGTCGAAGCTGTTCGGAGTCTTCCAGCGCCTGCACCGCGCCGACGAGTTTCCGGGCACCGGCATCGGGCTGGCGAACGTGCGGCGGATCGTCCACCGGCACGGCGGGCGCACCTGGGCGGAGGCGACGCCGGGTCGCGGCGCCGCATTCTACATTTCACTGCCGAAACTGAGGGAGGCTGCAGCATGAGCGATCTGAAGCGCATCCTGTTCGCCGAGGACAGCGACAACGACGTCGAGCTGACGATGAACGCGCTCCGTGAGCACAACCTGGCCAACGATGTCGTCGTGGTGCGCGACGGCGTCGAGGCTCTCGACTACCTGCACCGTCGCGGGACTTTCGCATCCCGTCCCGCCGGGAATCCGGCCGTGGTGCTGCTGGATCTCAAGATGCCGCGCATCGACGGGCTGGGAGTGCTGCGGGCGATCCGCTCGGAGGAGGCGTTGCGGGTGATTCCGGTCGTGATCCTGACTTCGTCCGCGGAAGAACGCGACCTGATCGAGAGCTACAAGCTGAGCGTCAACGCCTACGTGGTCAAGCCGGTCAAGTTCCAGGACTTCGTCAAGGCGGTGAAGACTCTCGGGCTGTTCTGGGCGGTGATGAACGAGCCGCCGCCCGGCAGCATCCGCAGCGCGGCCTGACGGACGGCAGGCTCACGCCGGACGTCCGAGAGGCAGGGTCGCGGCGACCGCCTCGCGGTTTTCTCCCCGGGTTTCCGGGGAAAAGGGTGACCTACGCGGGGTTCCACCCGATGGAGCACTCGATGCCGACCTTCCCGAGAAAAGCGAAGAGCTCCTGACGATCGAATTGCCGGTCATGGGGAACGATCCCGGTCCCTGCGAAACGACCCGTTGCCAGCGCCCGGGCCGCCAGGACGGCGGGAACGACCGCGGCCAGGTAGCTGCGGCGCGGCGCGAAGACGCGGGCCCGGGCAACCCGTCCCGAAACATCTTCGATCTCCGCCAACATTCCCCCGGCGGTCGAGCCGAGGACTCGCGCCACGAGGTTCGATCGACGCTGGGCTCGAAGCAGAATCGCCGCCAGGCGCGGCGTACGGGCCAGGAGCGAGAGCGCCCGGTTCAGCCCCGGCACCCTGCTGTCGACCCAGAAATCGGCCTCGGCGAGCGAAGGGTAGATTCGCGGCAGGGTCGCCGCGTGCACGCTTTCGAGAAGATATCCCCGCGCGGCGCCGATCGGCGGCGGCATCAGGAAAGGTCGCGACTCGCGCCAGCCGATCGCCGGCGACAGCCGCCCTGCCCGGAGCACCCGGATCGGCCGTCCCAGCGAGTGCCGAAGCGCCCCGCCCGTCCCGGCGGTGGCGGTGACCCGCGACGCGGGCGCGAGATAGACGCTGACACGCGCCGGCGCCTCCACGCCGCTCGCCTGGATCAGCGCGACCAGCAGCGTGGTGACGGACGAACAGCTCGTGAGGACCCGAATGCCCGCCGCCTCGACCCTCCCCCGCAGGGCGTCGATCTTGAGGAAGTGCCCCAGGCTGTCGGACAGATCGATGACATCGCAGCCGATCCCGGCCGCCGCCTCGACGAGCGCCCCGCTGCGCTCCTGGAACGGTCCGGCGGCGTCGAGGATGACGTCGCCCGGACGGAGGTGCCTCAGAAGTCCCTCTCGATCCTCCGCGTCGGCCCGCAAGTCGGGCGTCGCGCCGGAGCGTCGCGCGGCGCCCCGCGCGACGACCAGCGGCGCCATCCCCTCCGCGCGCAGCAGCTCCACGGCGGCGCTCCCGAACAGCCCGGTGCCACCGAGGACCAGGATCCTCCGGTTCACGTCGCGCGCTTCCGTTCGAGAAGCCCCACCCAGGCGACCCACGGGCAGAAGAGAACGAACAGGGTCCCCATCGACAGGATGAGGCCCGAGACATTGCCGGTCAGAGAGAAGACGCTCAGCGCCAGGCCGGCCGCCCAGATCAGCCAGGCGCAGCCGCGCGCCGCGCCGCGGATCCAGGGGCTCGCGAGCGTCAGCAGGATCCCGGCGACCGTGTAGAAGGTGTTGCCCCAGACTCCCGTCAGGAACCGCGCCAGGGCGGCGACCCGATCGTAATCGTCCGGGAGCCAGCCGATGTACAGCGACTCGGCCAGAAGATCGCCGCTGATCCCGACGATCGCCAGGATCATCGCCGCCAGACCCAGCCGCCGCGAGCGGACCCGCGCCGCCCACCAGCCGTAGAAGCCGAGGAGACTCAGCGCCGCCATGATCCAGACCCCCCAGCCGGCGCGCCAGAGGATCGGATGGGCGGCGATATACCCGGTGCGCGCCGCGAGATCCTTCTCCGCTTCCGTCCCGGGGCGCAGCGCCAGCGGCATCGCCAGCGCCGCCGCCAGATTCAACGCCGCGCAGAGATACGGGGCCAGGGCGCGCAGACGCGACCCGGCGCGCCTTCCCTCGAGAAGGAAGAGACCGAACGGCAGCCACCAGACGACGTCGTTGAAGAGGACGAGAGGGAAGGTGCGGATCGGCCACTCGCCTGCATGGACCGTCGCGATCCAGCCGATCGGTCCCAGGACTTTGCCAAGAAGGCCGAGGGCGATGAACGGCGCGGCCCGATCGAGCCGGCGGGCCGCATACAGGTATCCGAGCCCGTAGACGCCGACGACCATCCCGAGACATTGCCAGATCGCCGGGTAACGGGGCGGATCGAGCCGGAACAGCTCGAAGAAACCTCCCGGCCGGACGATCGCCCAGGCCGCGAAGGCGAAGTTGTAAACCGCCGCCAGGGTGAACAACAGGCGGGCGATGCCGGCCCGGAATGAATCGGGGGCCGGACTCGTTCCGGCCTTGCGGTCCCGGGGCGGCGATTCCGCAGAGGCCATGCCTCCTACCGTTTCGATCCTTGGCGCGGAACCGAAGGGATCACGAGAATCGTTCCATCGGGACCGTCGGCCACGTATGCGGTCCCGTCGTCCGCCGCGACGGCGTTGCGCGCTCCCTTGGCGGTCGGGATGACGGCGATTCGGGCCAGGACGCCCTTCTCATCCAGATGCGCCACAGTGAGCGTCGCCGCACCGGCCGCCGCCGCGTAAAGCGATCGCGCCCCCGGCAGGTAGTCGAGGTTGTCGACCCCCTCGCCCGTCGGCAGCTTCGAGAGGATCCCGCCGTCGGCGCCCGCGGACAGGACCTCGACATGGTCGGGGCAGGCGACCATCAGGAGCTGCCCGCGGGTCTCGAGGGCCAGACCGCGGGGCCCCTCCTCGCCGCAGGCCGGCATCCAGGTGCCGGTCACCGCGCGCGTCGCGACATCGATCCGCAGCGTCCGGTCCTTGTCCTCGAGGTTGGTGTAGAACAGACCCCGCCCGTCATCGACGGCGTACCCTTCCGGATCGCCGTCGAGCTTGAAGCTCCCAGCCAGCTTCGGCGCCGCGGGGGCGCCGACATCGAGAATGACGATCGACTGATCCCCGGGCGTCGTGGCCCAGACCTCCTTCGCGCGCGCGATGAACGCCAGCCCGTCGGGCATCGAGGGAAGCGTGACGCAGCCGCCGCGCTCGAGCGTCGCCGCGTCGACCGCGCAAACGGTCGAATCGGCGCGGTTCCCCACGTAGACCACCCCGTCGCCTACGGTCGCGGAGCTCGGCCCGACCAGCCGCTTCCTGCCACGGCGCTCGACCTCGGCCGTCGGAAAATTCTCCAGCCGGCGAAGCTCGCGCGTCGTCGTGTCGATCAGATCCGTGCTGCCGGTCCCGCCCGCCGGGACCCAGACGCGCCGCCGAGCCCGATCGATCGCCAGGTAATCGAGACTGACTCCATCCGGCGGCGCTCCCGGCAGGCCGACGACCGTCGGCTTCGTGCCGGCGCCTGTCGAGCCCGGCGCGGGCTTCTTCGGGGCGGTCGCCGGCGCCGCCGCGAGGGCGATGCCCGCGAGGGCGAAGGTGGCGAGGACGAACGTCGCGGGGGTGGGGCCCTGCAATCGAGGATGCATATCGGACCTCCATATTGAACCTGTCGCGTGAATCGGCCGGGACCAACCATACCTGAAAAACCCGGGGACCGCGCGCACCAGCCGGCGCCGATGCTCCCCGTTCAGGCACCGTTCAGGATACCCCTTTAGAATGCCCTGAGAGGTGTCTCATGGAACGACCGCGCTCGCGCGCCAGCGCCATCCTTCCCGCCGGCCTCTGCCTGCTGCTGTCGATCCGGACGGGGGCTGCGGATCCGGCCGAACCGATCGCACGCACCGTGACCCTCGAGGAGGCGGTGGCGAGCGCCGATCGCGCGCCCGAGATGTCGGCCGCGCAGGCCGGCGAGCGGGTCGCCGGGGCCGGCCTCCGGGCCGCGCGCGCGTTCCCCGACCCCGAGATCGGCCTCATCACAAACTCGATCAACGCGCGGGAAGCATTTTCGCTCCTGCTGCCTCTCCCCTGGCCCGCCCGGGCGCGGCGGATCGAGGCGGCGGCGGCCAACCTGGAAACCGCCGGACGCTCGCGCGACGAAGCGCGCGCCTCGGTGCGGCAGGCCCTGCGCGCCGCCTGGTTCATGCTGGCGGCCGAGGAAGACCGGGCGCGCGCCGCCGCCGATCGGCAGGCCCGGGCGCAGCGCAATGCCGAGGCGATCGCCGCGCTCCTGGCCGAGGGACGGGTGGCGCGCCTGGAGCAGGTCCGCGCGCAGGCCGAGATCGCTCTCGCCCGCTCGGAGAGCGCCTCCGTCGAAGAGGCGCTGCGAAGCGCCGGCACCTCGCTGGCCGCGATGATGGGCCTCGAAGCCGGCTCGTCGGTCACGACGGGCGGCGTCCGTCCGCTCCCGGGGCCCGAGGGCGATCTCGAGGAAACCCTCCGTCGCGCGCGGGAGTCTTCGCCGGAGATCCGCCTGCAGGCCGCCGCAGCGGCCGCCGCCGCCTCGCGCCTCAGGCTGGCCCGCCGCCTGCGCATCCCGAGCCTCGGCCTGAACCTCGGCGCCGAGTGGAACGACCCGACCCAGGACGGCGCGAACTCGTTCGTCGGCGTCAGCCTCGCCATTCCGTTTTCGGGCCCGGCGGCGGAGGCCGCGGCGCTCGGCGAGCGCGATCAACAGGCCGCCCTCCTGGATCGCGAGCGCCGCGACGCGGCCCTCGCCGCCCGGACCGCCTGGGGCAGAGCGCGCGCCGCGCGGCTGCGGTTCGAGGCGATCGACACCGAGCTGCTGCCGGCGGCGCGTCAGACCGCCGACCTGACCCGTCTCGCGTATCAGGAAGGGAAGCTCGATCTCTTTCGGCTGCTCGACGCGGAGCGGCTTCTCTCCGAGGCCGCGGTCGATCGGGCTGGCGCCTACGAGGCCTGGGGCGTCGCGCAGGCCGACCTCCTCCGCGCGACGGGCAAGGACGAACCGTGAGGCGCCGGACGATGCGAAGGTGGATTTCGATCCTTCTGCCGATCGGTCTCGTCGGAGCGCTGCCGTCTTGCGCGCGGGGCGATAAGGCGCCGGTGGAGCGCGCGGTCCCTGTACGGACGGCCCGGGTCGAGAACGCCCCGATCACCGAGTGGATCCGGCTGAACGGGAGGATCGCGCCGCCGCCCGACGGAGATGCGACCCTCGCCCCCCTGGTCGCGGGCGTGCTGCTCGCCGTTCCGGTGCGCGAGGGTCAGAATGTCCGGACGGATGAGATCCTGGCGCGGGTGGAAGGCGCGAACCTGGACGACGCCCTGCACGCCGCCGAAGCGGCCCAGCGCCGGGCCGAGGCCGAAGCCGCCTTCCGGAGAAGCGCCGCCACCAGGACGCGCGCGCTCGTCGACAAGGGGGTCGCTTCGCGCCAGGACGCCGAGGCGGACGAATCGGCGGCGGTGTCGGCCGATGCGGCCCTGGCCGAGGCCTCCTCGTCCCTGGCGACCGCCAGGCGAAAGCGCGGCTGGTCCGAGCTGCGCGCCCCGTTCAACGGCGTCGTCGTCCGGGTGTTTCGCAGGGCCGGTGAGTCGGTGGATGGGACACCGGCCACCCCCGTCCTCCAGATCGCATCCGCCTCCGGGTCCCAGGTGGCCGCCGAGGCGACGGGCGAGATGCTCTCGCGGCTCAAACCGGGACAGACCGCCGAGATCATGGTGAAAGGCTCGAGCGGCGCCCCCCTCAAGGCGCATCTGCTGCGCATCGCGCGCGCCGTCGATCCGGCGACCGGTTCGGGCGAGGTGAGGCTCGCGTTCGAAGAGGCCGCCCCGAGATTGCCGTTCGGCCTCGCCGTGGAGGTGCGCGCCGCGGTCGATCACAAGGAAGGGGCGATCCTCGTGCCGGCGCGGGCGCTCCGGAAGAGCGACGAGGGGAAAACCGAGGCGGTCGTCATGGAACAGGGGAAGGCGGTCATCCGCGCCGTCGTGACCGGCCTGAGCGACGGCGACCGGGTCGAGGTGGTTTCCGGGCTCTCGCCGGACGAGGCGGTTGTGGTCGACGATCCCGTGGGCCTCGCCGAAGGGACGGCTCTGCGGGAGCGCCCGTGAGCCGCGAGGATTTCTACCCGAGGCTCGTCCGCCACAGGACGCTCGTTTTCACGATCACCCTCGCTCTGATGTGCGCCGGGCTCCTGGCGCTCGGGCGCCTGGGCTCGGGCATCTACCCCGAGGTCGAGTTCCCGCGCATCGTTGTCGTGGCCCGTTCCGGGGACGTTCCCCCCGAGCAGATGCAGGCCTCGGTGGTGCGGCCGCTCGAGGAGTCGTTGGCGACGGTGATCGGCGTGCGCCGGATCCGAACGCGGATCATCCGCGGCGCGGCCGAGATCGCGCTGCAGTTCTCCGAAGGAACCGACATGTGGCGCTCCCTTCAGCTCACCGACGCGGCGATCGGCCGGGCGCGCGGTCAGCTCCCTCCCGAGACCGAGATCGAGTCCGAGAAGGTCACTCCCGCCGATTTCCCGATCCTGTCGTTCAACCTGGTCGGCGGCACGCCGACGAGCCGCCGGGAGGCGGCGGAGTTCATCGTGCGGCCCGCCTTCTCGCGCGCTCCCGGCGTGGGGCGGGTCGAGGTGGTGGGGGGCGATCCGCGCGAGGTCGAGGTGGTGGTCGACCCCGCCCGACTGGCGACGATCCGCCTGCGCCCCTCCCAGCTCGCCCAGCGGGTGGGAGGCGCCATCGTGCGGCGCGCCGTCGGGCGGTTCGACGATCGCCGGCAGCTGGTGACCGTCATGGCCGAGACCGACACCGCCGACGCCGCGGCGCTCCGGCGGCTGCCGGTGGCGGCGGGGCCCAACGGCTCGATCGCGCTGGGAGAGATCGCCCAGGTGTTCGACGGCGCGCCCGACAGGACGCTCGCGGTCCATGGTCCGGAGGGGGACGCGGTGCAGGTCAGCATCTCGCGCGTCGTGGGGGCCTCGGCGCCGGAGGTGGTCCGACAAATCCAGGAGATCGCCGCCGCGCTCCATCTTCCCCAGGAGATCCACCTGGTGCAGGTCTACAACCAGGGTGAGCTGATCCGCCAGTCGATCCTCGGCATCCGCGATGCCATCCTGATCGGCATCCTGCTCACCATCGGCGTGCTCGCCTTCTTCCTGCGCGATCTCCGCGCCGGGCTTCTGGCGGCGCTGGCGGTGCCGGTGACGCTGCTGGTGACCTTCCTCGCGATCGACCTGGCCGGGCAGACGTTGAACCTCATGTCCCTGGGCGGAATGGCGGTCGCCATCGGCCTCGTGATCGACGACGCCATCGTCGTGGTGGAGGCGATGAGGCGGCGGATCGAGGAGGGCGAGGCTCCGCCTCTCGCGGTGCGCGGCGGGCTTCAGGAGATCATGGCGCCCGTGATCGGCACCACCGTGACGACCGTCGTCGTCTTTCTGCCGCTGGCCTTCCTCTCGGGCCTGGTGGGGCATTTCTTCGCGGCGCTGGCGCTGACGCTCGTGTCGTCGGTGCTGATCTCGCTCCTGTTCGCCGTCTTCGTCCTGCCGCTCGCCGCCGAGCACCTGCTCCACCCGCGCCGGCCGGCCGCCGGGGGCGCGTCGGGCGCGCGACGGGCCGGGGCCCTGGGCAGCCGCTATGCCTGGATCCTGCGCCGCGTGCTGCATCGTCCGGCGGCCGCGGCCGTCGCGGTCGCTCTTCTGGTCGGGCTCGGCGCCCTCGTCGCCTGGCGCATCCCGTCGGGGTTCCTCCCCGAGATGGACGAAGGGGCCTTCGTCCTCGACTATTTCCTGCCGGCCGGGACCTCTCTCGAGGCGACGAACGCGGCCGCCCTGCGCATCGAGACGATCCTCAGGGAGACGCCCGCCATCGCCAACTGGACCCGCCGCACCGGCGCCGAGCTCGGGCCGGTGACCGCCACGCAGCTCAATCGCGGCGACATCGCCGTTCTCCTCCAGCCGCGCGGCCGCCGTCCCGGCGCCGAGGATGTCATCGATGACCTCCGCGAGCGCGTCCTGCGCGAGATGCCGGGCGTCCGGATCGAGTTCGTGCAGATCCTCGAGGACGTGCTGAACGATCTGTCCGGCAACCCGCGCCCGCTCGAGGTCCGCCTGCTGGGCGAGGACCGGGAGATCCTGGTGCGGCTGGCCGGCGAGGTGGAGCGGCGTCTCGCCGGCACGCCCCATCTCGTCGATTACTACCGCGGTCTGGAGGGGGAGGTGCCGATGCTGCGCTACGCCCTCGACGGCGATGCGGCGGCGCGGGCCGGGATCGCGCCGGCGGATCTGGGGGAGGATCTGGCGGCGGCCCTGCGCGGGTTGGTGGTCGGCTCGGTGCCCCGGCTCGACCGCCTCGTCCCGGTACGCGTCCGGTTTCCGGACGAGATCCGTTTCCGTCCCGATGGTCTCGGCGCCTGGCCGATCAGCCTCGGGGCGGTCGCGGCGCCGATCTCGTCCCTGGCCCGCGTCGTCACGGCGACCGGGGCGAGCGAGCTGTTGCGCGAGAATCTGAGCCCCGCGGCCGTGGCGACTTCCGACGTGGAGGGGGAGGATCTGGGCGGACTCGTCAAGGAGGTCGGCCGCCGGCTGCGCGACCTGGTCCTGCCTCCCGGTTATCGGATCGAGATCGGAGGACGCGCCGAGAGCCAGGCCCGCGCCTTCAGCCAGCTGCTGGTGGTCCTGGGTCTCGGGATCACGGCCGTCTTCGCCGTCCTCGTGGCGCAGTTCCGCACCGGCCGCGCCGCGCTGCTGGTGCTCTGCACCGTCCCCCCCGCCCTCGCCGGGGGCCTGATCTTCATGGGCGCCGCCCGCGTCCCGCTCAACGTATCATCGCTCATGGGCCTCGTGCTCCTCGTCGGACTGGTCGTGAAAAACGGCATCCTCCTGATCGAGGTGGCGCTGCAGCGGCTCGAGGACGGGATGCCTCTCGCCACCGCGCTGCGCGGAGCGGGGCGCCGGCGGCTGCGCCCCATTCTCATGACGACGCTCTGCACCATCTTCGGGCTGCTGCCGCTGGCCTTCGCGCTCGGCGCCGGCTCCGAGCTGCAGCGGCCGCTCGCGGTCGCGGTCATCGGCGGGCTGCTCTTCTCGACCGTCGCGACCCTCTTCGTTCTGCCGGCCCTCGCCAGGTTCTTCCTGAGCGGGGCCGCCGCGCCGCGCGCCGGCCGGAGCGCCTTATGACCGCGCGGGAAGCACCCTGCATCCTGCTGGTCGAGGATGACGCCGAGACCCGGGAGGCGCTGTCGCGGTTCCTGTCGGCGGAGGGGTACCGCGTGGTCGGCGCCGCGCGCGGCGATGCGGCGACGCGGGCCCTCAAGACCGGAACGGTCACCGCCGTGATCCTCGACGTGGGCCTGCCGGACGTGAGCGGAATCGATCTGTGCCGCGACTGGCGGGCGGGCGGCCTGAGGCTCCCCATCCTGATGCTGACCGCGCGGACCGACGTCTCTTCGCGGGTGCAGGGGCTCGACGCCGGCGCGGACGATTATCTCGGCAAGCCGTTCGCCCTCTCCGAGCTGCGCGCGAGGCTGCGGGCGCTGCTGCGGCGCGGCAGCGATCCGCTGCGCCTGCGGCGGATCACCCTCGGCCCGCTGACGATCGACTTCGGCCGCCGACAGGCCTTCATCGGCAGGGAGGAGGTTCCCTTGACGCGGCGCGAGTTCGATCTCCTCGAGCGGCTCGCCTGGGCCCGGGGTCACGTCGTCTCGCGCGACGATCTGCTCGCGGAGATCTGGGGGGAATCGACGCCGGAGGCGGCGGGCAGCCTGGAAGTGATCGTCGCCCGCCTGCGCCGCAAGCTCGAGAGGGGCGAGAAGGAATCGCTCATCCGCACGGTGCGGGGCGTCGGCTACGCCCTGGCCGGGGCGCCGGCGGGAGAGACATCATGAAGCCCCGGGCCTTCGAGCCGACATGATGGCGCAATCTTTCACGACGCGCCTGCTGCGCGGCACGCTGCTCGTGACCCTGATCACCGCCCTCGCCGGCGCGGCGACGGCCGCGCTGATCGCCCGTGGCCTCTGGATGGCGAACGAGCGCGGCTCCCTGCGGGAGTTGGCCGCCGGCCTCGACCAGGCGGCGCAGCGCGAGGCCGCCGAGAGCGCCGGCTCGCCCGACGCGGCGGCCGCCGAGACGATGCGGGAGAGCGTCACCGCCGGGCGCCGCGCCGAGGTCTGGCGCGACTCGACTCTGATCGCCGCGAGCCCTCCGGAGCGGCCCGCGGAGACCCCGGTGACCCCTCTCGGTCCGCCCGGCGGATCGAGCGCCGGCGTGCGGCAGGACTGGCTGATCGAGACGCGCCCCCTCTCCGGCGGTCTGATGCTCCTCGTCGCCTCGCCGCGGGCGCGGGGGGAGGAGGCGTTGCGGATCTTCGGATGGTCTCTGCTCTTTTCGACGCCGGTCTGCCTCGCTCTCGCGATCGGCATCGGCCGCCTGGTCGGGCGGCGCGTCACCCGCCCGATCCTCCAGTTCAAGGATCGGATCGTCGCCCTCCGGCCCCTGGGCGAGATGCCCGTAGCGGCCCCTTCGGAGGTCCTCGAGATCGCCGAGCTGGAGAGCTCGTTCCGGGAGGTCTGGGAGCGGCTGCGCCAAAGCATGAAGCGGGAGCTCGAGTTCGCCGCCAATGCCGCGCATGAGCTCCGGACCCCTCTCACCCGCATCCGTCTCCATGCCGAGCATGCCCTCGCCGCCCCCGGCGCGCCGCCGTCGGAGGATCTGCGCGATCTGATCGTGGAGACCGGCCGCCTGGCGCGGCTGGTCGATTCGCTGCTCGTGCTGTCGCGCGATACCGTCATCGGGATCCCCGACGGGGAGGTGGTGAACATCTCGGACCTCGC
>WNFM01182467.1_pt1 | contig 36529 bp, 30 predicted proteins | sample 5400271 | NCBI WGS metagenome assembly WNFM01 (sample SAMN13153352, study PRJNA577476) | soil metagenome | isolation source: 60 cm saprolite on Douglas fir-dominated hillslope | place: USA:California | collected 2013-09-17 | reverse complement strand
GCGGCGGGCACCGCGACCCACCGGCCGGTGGATTTGGCCAAATACTCGACCGTCGGATTGACCGCGCCGTTCTGTTTGATCAGCTCGGTCATGATGTCGTCGACCGGCTCCAGCCGGTTGGCGTGATCGGCCGGTTGCCAACTCGGAAATTGGAAGATGTCATGGCCGGAGCGGGCCTGCGCCTCGGCGGCGATGGTCAGCAGGTTCTTGTTGCCTTGCGAGGTGATGTAGTCGATCGCGAGATCGACCTTCTCCTTGGCGGCCCACTCCTCGCACAGTTTCTGGGACGCCGTGTTGGCGCCGGGCACCCAGTGGTCCCAGAATCCGACCGAGAGTTTGCCGGCCGCGTGAGCGCCGCGCACGTATGGCATCGCGATGACCGATGCCGCGGCGGTCGCCAGAAGCCGCCGACGCGTCAGTTTGCTCTTGAGCATGAGGTCCTCCCAAGGGTTTCCACGCGGGGGTCGCCGAATTCTGTCCGCCGCCGTGACGCTGGCGGAGCGTTCGGATTCGCGCCGTCCTGTAGGAGGAAGCTTAGATCAAATTCGTTGCGGCGTCAGCGCAATTTGCAAGTTACGCGACCGCGGCATTATGCGCCACCGTTGAGAGCGGGACGGAGCGGCGGTCGAGCCGCAGCGTCAGGCAGAACGCCGAGCCGCCGCTGCGCAGGAACGAGGAGAGCGGCGTGGTCACGACCTCGTAGCCGCGCTCTGTGAGATTGGCGCGCAGACGCCGCCCGCAGTCCGACGTGAGGAGGGTGTTCCCCAGCGCGACCGCATTGGCGGCGAGTCGGCAGGCATCCTCCATGGCTAGTTCGATGCGGTCATGAGGGGCCACCCGCTCGCAGAACGCCGCCCTTCCAGCCGCGCTGAAGGCGCGCGGCAGATACATCACCTCGCCGCCGGGCAACGGCGCAAGGGCGGTGTCCATGTGGTAGAAGCGCGGATCGGCGAGCTCGAGCGTGACGACGTCCTGGTTGAACATGTGCTCGACTGCGCCTGCGGCGCTGGCGTCGGAGCGCGGACCATAGCCCATCCAGAACAGCTTGCGCCGTGCGTCCCAAACGCAGTCGCCCGCGCCTTCGAGCACGAGCTCCTTGGGCAGCTTGCGCACGACGTCGATGAGGCCGCGCGCCTGCAATGCACGAAACGCCGCTTCAAAGTGTCCTTCCTCCCGCTGCCGCTCCGGATGACGGAACCGCGCCAACAGCGCCTTGCGGTCGAGCACGACGGCGGCATTCGCGGTGAAGACGAGATCGGGCAGGCCGGGCACCGGGGGGATCACCTCGACCGCCGCGCCAAGCTTGACGAGCTTGCGGTAGAGCGCGCCCCATTCGCGTTCCGCCGCGGCGTGCGCGCCGGCATCACGGGCCCAGCGCTTCGGATCCATCCACGGATTGATCGTGTAGCTGACCGCGAAGTGCTCCGGTCGGCACATGAGGAAACGCCCGGTGCAATCGTTGACTGACGTTATTTGCATCTTCCCCTCCTCAAGCTGACGTGTTGCCCCTCTGCAAATTTCAGGCCACCTGCACACGTCGGCGCGTGCTACCGACCTCGTGCAGGACCTCCTCGAAGCGGTCGAGCGCCCAATCGAGATCCGCGCGCGCGATGACGAGGGGTGGGGCGAGCCGCACGACCGTCTGGTGCGTCTCCTTCGACAACACGCCCTTTTCCAGCAGACGCTCGCAGGCCTCGCGCGCGCTCGTGATGGCAGGATTGATTTCGGCGCCGGCCCAGAGGCCGCGGCCGCGCACCTCCTTGAGCGCCGGGCTCGCGATCGCGTGCAGTCGCTCGAGCATGTGGGCGCCGAGCACGCGGCTCTTCTCCACCAGGCCTTCCTCACGGATCACATGGAGTGCCTCGAGCCCCACTGCCGCTGCAAGCGGATTTCCGCCGAAAGTGGAACCGTGCGAGCCGGGGGTGAATACGTCCATGACCTCGCGCCGCGCCACGAACGCAGACACCGGCAGCACGCCGCCGCCGAGCGCCTTGCCCAGGATCACTCCATCCGGACGGATGCCCTCATGCTGGAAGGCAAACCAAGCGCCGGTGCGGCCCAGCCCGGACTGCACCTCGTCGAGGATGAGCAGCACGCAGTGCGCGTCGCAGATCCGGCGCAGCCCCGCGATGAAGCCCGCCGGCGGCACGACGACGCCGGCCTCGCCTTGGATGGGCTCGACCAGCACGGCAGCGGTACGGGACGTGATTGCGCGCTCGACCGCAGCGGTGTCGCCGAACGGAACCGCGCGAAAGCCCGGCGTGAACGGTCCGAATCCCTCGCGATAGTCGGGCTCGGTCGAAAACGAGATGATGCTCGTGGTGCGGCCGTGGAAATTACCGTTGGCGACGATGATTTCGGCAGTGTCGCGCGCAATTCCCTTGACGCGATAGCCCCAGCGACGCGCGGCTTTGATCGCGGTCTCGACCGCTTCGGCGCCGGTGTTCATCGGCAGCGCGGCGTCGAGGCCGGTGAGCCTGCACAGCTCCTCGAGAAAGGGGCCGAGGCGGTCATTGTAGTAAGCGCGCGAGGGCACCGCGAGACGGCCCGCCTGCGCCGCTAGCGCGGCGAGGATACGCGGATGAGCGTGGCCGTGGCTCGCCGCCGAATAGGCGCTCATCATGTCGGTGTAGCGCCGGCCGTCCGTGTCCCACAGATGCGCGCCTTGGCCGCGCGTCAGCACGACGGGAAGCGGCGCATAGTTGTTCGCGCTATAGCGGCTCTCCAGCTTGATCGCGTTCATGGCACGTCTCCGCATTGCTGCGGCCGAATCACCGCTCGCATTGCAGGTTGCATTTATGTCGCGGCTGCGGCTCGTGCGGCGGAAATGAAGGTATGCAGCGGCCAGTTCGGCGCTCGGCGCGGCCTGCCGCAGCCGAAACCGCGGTTGCTCAACGTTTGGTCAACTGCTGTGCGAGCAGCGATTCGGGGTAGCCGCCAAAGCGGCGGACGGCGCGCAAAGCGACGTGGCTGACGATGCGGGCGACACCGAGATTTTCGTCGTCGATGAGCGCGTTGGTGAGCTCTTCGTAGACCGCCAGATCCGCGCAAACGAAGCGGGCCACGTAATCGACGGTTCCGCTCACCTCCCAGCACTCCGCGACCTCCTCGAGCGCGGCAAGCCGTTTCTCGAACCGGCCGCGATTGGCTTGCCGTTCGAGGATGATTTCGGCAAACACGTTAACGGGCCGGAAGAGGCGGGCGATCTCGACCACCGCCTGGTATCCAGCGATGATGCCCGCGGCTTCGAGCCGTCGCACCCGTTCGAGCGAGGCGCGCGGCGACAGTCCCACTGTGTGCGCCAGTTTCTGGATGGTCGAGCGTCCGTCCCGTTGCAGGGCCGCGAGAATCTTGACGTCGATGCGGTCCAAAGCGGGTGCGCGCTTGGCGGCCATGAGCACCTTCGCCTCAGTCGAGGGCCTTCTCCTCGACCGGCACGGTATAGTTGAGCGCGAGCCGGCCGCCGTCGGCGTAGATCGTCTCCCCGGTCATATAGCTCGCCTCCGATGAGGCAAGGAAGACGGCGATGGACGCGATCTCATCGGGCTCGCCGATACGCCCGAGCGGCGTGCGCGCCAATATCCGGCGCTTGGCTTCCTTGTCGGTTGCCACCGCTTTGAGGATGTCGGTCATGATGGATCCCGGTCCGATGGCGTTGACCCGAATGCCGTAGGGCGCGAGCGACAGCGCCATGACCTTGGTCAACTGATCGATGCCGCCCTTCGAGACGCAATACGGCGTGTGATTGGCAATCGCGACGACCGCGTTGATTGAGCTGATATTGATGATAGTGCCGGCCGGCTTGCCGGCTTTGACCTGCGCGACCATGCGCCGCGCCGCGGCCTGACCGACGAGAAACGCGCCCTTGAGGTTCACGCGCAACACGCGGTCGAAGTCGGCTTCCGTCAGCTCGAGGAAATCGGCCGCGTGTATGGTGCCGGCATTGTTGACGAGAATGTTAATATCGCCGAACGCGCGGCAGGTTTCGGCGACCACGCTTTGGGCGTTTGCCGCCTCGCCGACATCGGCGGCAAGAAAGCGGGCGTTGCTCAGCGCGCGAGCGGCAGCCTGCCCGGCGGCGGCATCGATATCCGCGATCGCAACACGCGCGCCCTCGGCGACATACCGCTTGGCGATCGCGAGCCCGATGCCGCGCGCGGCGCCCGTGACGATCGCAACCTTGCCCTTCAGCCGCATGCTGCGCTCCGGATATCGATCGAGGGTAGCACACCCGCACACGTCGTCCCCGCCACCCCTCGCGGGGACGACCACGAAGAGTCAACGCCGTCCGAACAGGCGATCGAGAAACCAGCCGTCGAGCGAGCGGTTGATCACTTGCGGGCGCACGGATTCGGCCCCGCCCTGGCCGACTTGCGCCTCGTTCGACCCTGGCGGCAGAACGGCGTTCGGCAGCGCCGAAGCGAACGAAGGGGCGCCCGCTAGGCCCGGCAGGGACGCAACCGCCACGCCCTGGTGAGCGACCCTCATGAAGCGCGACCAGATGTCGACCGGCAGGCCGCCGCCGGTTGCCTTCTTAGTCGGCGAGGCATCGTCGTTGCCGACCCAGACGCCGGTAACGAGATGGCCGGTATAGCCTACGAACCAGGCATCGCGGAAATCTTGGCTGGTGCCGGTCTTGCCCGCGGCCGGCCAGCCCGGAAGCCGCGCCCTTTGGGCGGTGCCGGAAACCAGCGTCTCGCGCATCATCGCATTCATCATTGCGACGTGACGCGGCTCGATGATGCGTCCGAGATTTTGCGGCGTGCGGGCGAACAGGGTCTTGCCGGCATGGTTGCGCACGCGCTCGACCACGTGGGGCGCAATCGCGTTGCCGCCGTTGGCGAACGGCGCATACGCGCAGGTGAGCTCGATGAGTGATACTTCCGAGGTGCCGAGCGCCAATGAGGGATTGGCCTCGAGCTTCGAGGCGATGCCCAGCCGGTACGCGGTTTTGGCCACCACGCTTGGCCCGACTTCCAGAGTGAGGCGCACCGAGACCGTATTGAGCGACAGCGCGAGCGCCTGCATCAGCGTTACCGGCCCATGGTAGTCGTGGCTGTAGTTCTCGGGCTTCCAGCCTTTGAGCACCACCGGTTTATCCTCGCGCACGGTCTCGGGCGTGAGTCCACGTTCGAGCGCGGTGAGATAGACGAAAGGCTTGAACGCTGAGCCGGGCTGGCGCTTGGCGGCGACCGCGCGGTTGAATTGGCTTTCCGCGTAGTTCTTGCCGCCGACCATCGCGCGCACCGCGCCCTCGGGGGTGATCGCGACAATCGCGCCCTGCGCCACCTCGAGCCTTTGCCCTTTGGGGACAAGCTCGTCGATAAGCGCCTTCTCCGCCGCCGCCTGCAGGGCAGGATCGATCGTGGTCTCGACGACGAGGTCCTGCTCCACGCGGCCGACGAGGTCGTCCAGCACGTCCATGATCCAGTCGGCCACGTAATTGACCGAGCCAGCGCCCGCGGGTTTCGCGCGGGCAGGCTGCGTGAGCGCGGCCTTCGCCATGGTTTCGGTCACGAAGCCGAGCTCGGTCATCGCCGCGAGCACCGCGCGGGCGCGGCGCTCGGCGCCGTCCGGATTGCGGCTCGGGGCCAGACGCGAGGGAGACTTCACCAGGCCCGCGAGCATCGCCGCTTCGGCGACCCTCACTTCCCGCGCCGGCTTTCCGAAATAGCGCTGCGCGGCGGCCTCGACCCCATAGGCGCCGGAGCCGAAATAGACGCGATTGAGATAAAGCTCGAGAATCTCCGTCTTGCTGAATCTGCGTTCGAGCCAGAGCGCAAGCACGACTTCCTGCATCTTGCGCCAGAGCGTGCGCTGTTGGGTGAGAAACAGGTTCTTGGCGAGTTGCTGGGTGATCGTCGAGCCGCCCTGCGACACGCCGCGGCGAAGCACGTTGGCCGCCGCGGCGCGCATGAGCCCGAGGGGATCGATGCCGTAATGGCTGAAGAAGCGCCGGTCCTCGATCGCGACGAACGCCTTCGGCAGATAGGGCGGAAGCTCCTTGATCGACACATCAGTACCGCTCATCTCGCCGCGCGTGACGAGCGGCCGTCCATCGGTGCCGACGATCTCGATCGTCGGCGGGCGCTTGGGGACTTCAAGTGACTGAATCGGCGGCAGCGTCGAAACGGCGAAGGCAATCGTGCCCACCGCCGCGATCATCGCCCAAAGGCCGAGCACCAGCGACCAGTACAGGAACCGTCGCAGCGGCGAACGCGCGGCACGTTTGCGCCCGCTGCTCCCTCGCTTGCTGCGAGGACTCTCCGAGCCCCGTGAAGGCGACCCCGCATCGGGCGCATGCGCGCGGCGTGCCTTGCTGTTGCGCAGCCCCATTCTCGCCTCCCGCGGCTCCGACCCCGAGGCAAGCTAACGAGGGTGATTTAAGAGGCAGTTACCGCAAGACCACGCAATGGAGCTTTGTACCCCCGTATAAAGTCAGGCGAGCGAAATCACCCCACCGCCGCGGTCCTGGCCGGCTTCGCCGCCGTCGCGGGCGCCGGCGATAGCAGCGAAATGAGGGCGCGCTTGATGGTCACCTGGCGCGTCGGTGAAGTGATCTTCGCCCCGAACAGATCCGTGACGTAGAACACGTCGACGACGCGCTCGCCGAACGTGGCGACATGGGCGGAGCCGATGTTGAGGGAAAGCTTCGACAAAGTCGCAGTCAGCTCGAACAACAAGCCTGGGCGATCAAGCCCGGTCACCTCGACCATGGTGTAGCGGTTCGACCAGCCATTGTTGATGCTCACCTCGGGCATCAGTGCGAAAGCTTTGAGCCGCGGCTTCGTCGTTTCCCGTTTGGCCACGACCTCCGGCAGCTTGAGGTCGCCGCGCAAGGCCTTTTCGATCGCATCGGTGACGCGTGCGGCCCGGCGCGCTTCGTCGGCATCGAGCTCGAACTCGCGCGAGATCGAGATGGTGTCGAGCGCGCGTCCATCGGTGGTGGTAAAGATCTGCGCGTCGACGATGTTGGCGCCGGCAACCGCGCAAGCGCCGGCGATGATAGAGAGCAGCCAGGGATGGTCCGGGGCGAGCACCGTAAGCTCGGTCACGCCGCGCGTGGCTGCGAATGAAACCGAAGTCGCGAGCGACTTTCCGGTTTGGGCGGCCGAACGCAAAAAGCGCGCATGCGCGATCTGGTGCGGCAGGTCGACCTTAAGCCAGTAGGCCGGATAATGCAGCGCGCTATACGCGTCCAGTTCGGCCGCTGTCCAGTCGGTGAGCTCGGCGCGGAACTCGGCCTGCGCCAGCGCCACGCGCTGGGCGCGGTTGACCTCGGAAAATCCGCCGGTGAGGACCGGCTCGGTTTCGTAATAGAGCGTGCGAATGAGCTGCGCTTTCCAGCCGTTCCACACGCCCGGGCCCACCGCCTTGATGTCCGCGGCTGTGAGAATGGTGAGCAGTTTCAACCTCTCGACCGATTGCATCACCGCGCTGAAGTTCTCGATCGTCATGCGGTCGGACAGATCGCGCGACTGAGCGACGGAGGACATCACCAGGTGCACCTCGATGAGCCAGGCGACGGTTTCGGTTTCCGCCGGGGAGAAGCCCAGCCACGGGCAGAAGTTGCGCGCGATCCGCGCGCCGGCAATCGAATGGTCTTCGATGCGGCCCTTGGCGATGTCGTGCAGGAACAGCGCGACATAAAGTAGCTCGCGGTGGCGTGGCTGAATGGTCCGCATCAGTTCGGTGGCGAACTTGGCATCCTCGGCTCGGCCGGCCTCGATATCGGACAGCGCGCCGATGCAGCGCAGAAGATGCTCGTCGACGGTATAGTGGTGATACATGTTGAACTGCATCATCGCCACGATGCGTCCGAAGGCGGGCACGAATTGACCCAGCACGCCAGCCTCGTTCATCCGCCGCAGCACGGTCTCCGCGTCGTTCTTCGAAGTGAGGATCTCAAGGAACAGGCGATTGGCCTCGTCGTTCTCGCGCAATCGCTGGTCGATGAGCCTGAGCGAGCGCGTGGCCAGGTGCATGGCGTCGGGATGAAACGCCAGATTGTACTTCTGCGCGAGATGGAAGATGCGGATCAGGTTGACGGGATCGCGCTTGAACACATTCTCGTCCGAGACATTGATGCGGTTGTAGTCGACGATGAAATCCTCGGTCTCGCTCAACGTGTGGCGGGCGCGCGGTCGAAAGCGGGCCATCATGCGGCTGAGCACCGGCATGGCCTTGGCCTGGCTGTTCTCGAGCTTGGCGCAGAGGATGGCGGTGAGATCTCCGACGTCCTTGGCGATCAGAAAATAGTGTTTCATGAAGCGTTCGACGTCCTGCAGCCCGGGATGCTCGGTGTAACCGAGACGCACCGCGATCTCGCGCTGGATGTCGAACGAGAGCCGCTCCTCCGCCCGGCCGGCGAGGAAATGCATGTGGCAGCGCACGGCCCAGAGAAAATCGCCGCAGCGGCGGAAGCGGCGATACTCGCGCGGGTCATAGACGCCCAGTTCGATCAGTTCCTCGCGCTCGCGCACGCGATAGACGTATTTGGCGATCCAGTAGAGCGTGTGCAGGTCGCGTAGCCCGCCTTTGCCGTCCTTGACATTGGGCTCGACCAGATAACGGGACTGGCCGGCGCGCCGGTGGCGCTCTTCGCGCTCGGCGAGCTTGGCAGCGACGAACTCCGCCGCCGTGCCTTGCACGACGTCCTTGTCGAAGCGCGCCATGAGCTCGTCGTAAAGCTTGCGCTCCCCCAGCAGATAGCGCGCCTCGAGCACCGCGGTGCGGATGGTCATGTCGGCCTTGGCGGCGCGAATGCACTCGCTCACCGACCGCGTCGCATGGCCGACTTTGAGCCCCATGTCCCAGAGGCAATAGAGGATCGTTTCCGCGACGGATTCGCCCCACGCGGTCTGCTTGTAGGGAAGCAGGAACAAGAGATCGATGTCGGAGCCGGCGGCGAGCACACCGCGGCCATAGCCGCCTGTGGCCACGATCGCCATGCGCTCGGCTTCGGAAGGATTCTGCGCCGGGTAAAGGTGCTTGATCGCGAACTCGAACACCAGGCGCACGATCTCGTCCTGCATGGCGCAGAGCCGCTCGGCGCAGCGCCGCCCGTGCCGGTCGGCAAGCAGCATGCGCTCGATAGCTGCGCGCCCGCGGGCGAGCGCGGCACGCAGGAGGCGCGAGACCGCCAATCGCAGCTCGCGCTCGTTGCCGGCGTGGCCTTCGGCCAAGCGCTCGAGCTCCGCCGCGATGCCAACTGCATCGAAAATCGCGGCTCCCCGGGACGTCTCGGTCAGGGTCAGCATGGGTGCATGGCCATAGCGAAGCGCAGGTGCCGTGTCATACCGAATCGGTCGCTCCGCTCATATTTTGTCGCGCCGCGAGGGGGCACAGGTCCACCTTCCGAGACACGGTGCCGAAACAAAAATAATTCCTATCCAACACGAAAACCACGGTAAATAATTCTCATTGACGCCTTCGATTCCGGTTCCTAAGAAATAAACCTAGCGCCGATTTGAGCAAGCAGCTTGCGGGCGCTCTACAAATGCAGCTAAAGCGCGGGGCCCGCCCCTCGCCAGGCTGACGGCGGGCAAAACCTCCCGCCTTCATCAACCGGCCTCCTCCGCGCGATGCGCGGCGCGAGGCTCAACGCATGGAGGTCGTTATGACCAAAGTTTCCCGCCGTTTGCTGTTCGCCGGCGCGTTGGCGCTCAGCCTCACTCCTGCCGCGCAGGTGAGCGCCGCCGACAATCCCAAGGAGATCTACGTCGACTGGGCGACCTACAACCCGGTCTCAATGCTGCTCAAGGACAAAGGCTTCCTGGAGAAGGAATTCGCCAAGGACGGCATTAAGGTCGTGTGGGTGCAGACCAACAGTTCGTCGAACGCGCTGCAATTCCTCAACGCCGACTCGATCAATTTCGGCTCAACCGCCGGCTCCGCCGCCCTCGTCGCCAGAATCAATGGCAATCCGATCAAATCGGTCTACGTCTATTCGCGGCCGGAATGGACGGCGCTCGTCACCACCAAGGACAGCAGCATCAACAAGGTCGCCGATCTCAAGGGCAAGAAAGTCGCCATGGTGCGCGGCACCGATCCGCACATCTTCGCGGTGCGGGCGCTGCTCGCGGCCGGGCTTTCCGATAAGGATATAACGCCGGTGCTCGTGCAGCAGCACGCCGATGGCGGCAACCTGTTGATCCGCGGCGACGTCGACGCCTGGGCCGGCCTCGACCCGATGATGGCGCAGCACGAAATCAACGACGGCGCGCGGCTGTTCTACCGCAACCGCGAGGCCAATACCTGGGGCATCCTCAACGTGCGCGAGGAGTTTGCCAAGGATCACCCCGACATCGTGCGGCGCGTAATCTCGGCCTACGAGGAGGCACGCAAATATGCGCTCGCCAACTACGACGAGCTCAAGAAAACATTCATTGCCGTCACCAAGCTTCCTGACGCCGTCGTCGACAAGCAGCTCAAGGAGCGCACCGAGCTCACGCACAACAAGGTCGGCCCGGCGCAACGCGAATCGATCCTCGAAGCGGGCGTCGCGCTGCAGAAGGCGGGCGTGATCGGCGCCAGCGTCGACGTCAAGAAATCGGTCGACGAGCTTATCGACGATCGCTACGTGACCGCTGCGAATTGATGCTGCGCCGGCGCTGTGCGCCGGTTGCGCGCGGCCGTTGGCGATATTGCATTGGAAGGCGCTGCCGTGTCTCTTGTCTCCATGACCGCGGGCGTCGAACAGGCCGGGGTGCCGGAGGCGGCCTCCAGGGCAGGAGTCGCGCGCGTCCTGCGTCCTGCGCTCGGTTTGCTCTTGCCGATCGGGCTTGCGGTGTTTTGGGAAATCGCGGTGCGCATGGGTCTGTCCAACGGGCGCCTGGTGCCGCCGCCATCGGTGATCTGGAACACATTTAGCGATCTCGCCGCGACCGGCGAGCTTCAGCGTCACGCCTTGGCCACGCTCTGGCGGGTCGCGTGGGGATTCGTGTTCGGCGTCATGGCCGGAACCATTTTCGGCGCCATCACCGGCTATTCGGCGCTGACGCATCGCATCATCGATCCGACCCTGCAGGCCTTGCGTTCGATCCCCTCGATCGCCTGGGTGCCGCTGTTCATCCTGTGGTTCAGCATCTTCGAGTCGTCGAAGATCATTCTGATCGCAGTCGGGGTATTCTTTCCGGTCTATCTCGGGGTGATGGGGGCGGTGATGTCGGTCGATCGCAAGATCGTCGAGGTCGGCCGCGTCTTTCGCTTGTCCGGATTTGCCATGGTGCGGCGCATCCTCTTGCCGGCGGTAATGCCGACCTACGTCATCGCGCTGCGCGCAGGGCTCGGGCTCGGCTGGATGTTCGTGGTGGCGGCGGAATTTTTGGGCGCCTCGACCGGCCTCGGCTTCCTGCTCATCGACGGCCAGCAACTCGGCAAGCCGGCGCAGATCGTCGCCGCCATCGTTGCCTTTGCCATCCTCGGCAAAGCGAGCGACTGGCTGATCGTGCTGGTGTCGTCGCCGTTCCTGCGCTGGGAAGACCGCTTCGCGCGCGCGTGAAGGATTCCCGATGCTCGTTCTCGATCGCGTCGGCAAGACCTATCCCAACGGGGTGCGCGCGCTCGACGGCATCTCGCTCGCTGTTGCGCCCGGCGAAATTCTCGTCACCATCGGTGGCTCCGGCTGCGGCAAGTCGACGATGCTGCGGACGATTTCTGGACTCGACCCGCCGACCCAGGGGCGGGTCGTGCTCGACGGCACCATCATTACCGCGCCGCACGAGCAGATCGGCATCGTCTTTCAGGAGCCTCGCCTGCTTCCTTGGCTGCGCGTCGCCGACAATGTCGGCTTCGGCTTGGAGGAGTATCCGAGAACGGAACGACGGATGCGCGTGGCGGGCGCGCTCGACCGCGTCGGCCTGACCGACAAAGCGAGGGTATGGCCGCGCGAGCTCTCCGGCGGGCAGGCACAGCGCGTTGCCATCGCGCGCGCCTTGGTGCCACGGCCGCAGGTTCTCCTTCTCGACGAGCCGTTCTCCGCGCTCGATGCCTTCACCCGCGCCGACCTGCAGGATCATCTCCTCGATCTCTGGGCCGATCTTAAGCCGACGCTGGTCATGGTGACGCACGACGTCGAGGAGGCGATCGTTCTCGCCGATCGCATCATGGTGATGCGGGCCCATCCCGGCCGCGTGTATGAGGAAATCGCCTGCGATTTGCCGCGACCGCGCGACCGGCAGTCCGCCGCCTTCGATTTCGTCAAGCGCCGCGTCTTGGCGGCGCTCGACCGTTCCCTCGATCGCGCCGTAGTAAAGGCGGATGAAGGCGAGACCCGCGCCGCCGCCGGCGGCGGATTGTGGTGGTGACGCCGCAGCTTGCTTTTTCCCCGCGTCTGTCGTCTGTCCTGTGCCGGTCGACATGGAGAGTTGGAATGGATGCCGCCGCGTTGCGGGCCATGCAGGCGCCGCTCAAGGAGCGCTACAAGGGCGACCCGAAATCGGCCTTCATCACTTTGAAGGCCAAGGGCTCGCTCGATGATGCCCATATCGCCTGCAAGGTGGACACCGGGCGCGCGCTCGCCATGGCCGGCCTGCATCCCGCGACCGGCGGTTCCGGGCTCGAGCTTTGTTCCGGCGACATGCTGCTCGAGGCGCTGGTCGCCTGCGCCGGCGTCACGCTGAAGGCGGTCGCGACCGCGCTCGACATTCCGGTCAAATCCGGCAGGGTCGCGGCCGAGGGCGATCTCGACTTCCGCGGCACGCTCGGGGTTGCCAAGGATGCGCCGGTCGGATTTGCCGCCATTCGCCTGCGCTTCGAGGTCGACACCGACGCGTCGCAGGACAAGCTCGATCAGCTGCTCAAGCTCACGGAACGCTATTGCGTCGTCTACCAGACGCTCAAGAGCGGTCCGCCGATCGAGGTGAAGCTCGACCGCGCCTGATTCGGCGTCGGCTCGCGCGATGCTCGCCGATCCGTTCTTTTGGTATGGGCTCGCGCTCAAGGCGGCAATGACCGCGACGATTGTCGTCGTCGCGTCCGTTGCCGCCGAACGCAGCGGGCCCTTCCTCGCCGCACTGATCGCCGCGCTGCCGACCGCGGCCAGCGCAGCCTACATCATCTTGGCGCTGGAGCATCCGCCCGCCTTCATCGCCGCCGGCGCCGTCGGCAGCATGGCCGCGAATGCTGCCGTGGCGATTTTTGCGCTCACCTATGCCGCGCTCGCGCAGCGCCGCGGGGTCGTGCTCAGCCTAGGGGCCGCAACGCTGGTGTGGTTCGCCGCGGCTGCGCTCCTACAATCGATCGAGTGGACGCCGGCAAGCGCGCTTGCCCTCAATGCCGTCGTGTTCGCTTGCACGATCCCGCTGTCGGCGCGTTACCGCGCCGCCGCGGTGCCGACCCAAGGCATCCAGCGCACGCCCTACGATCTCCCGCTGCGCGCCGCGGCGGTGGCCGTGGTCGTCGCGGTTGTCACGACCGCGAGCCATTGGATCGGCTCGTTCGCCTCCGGCGTGTTCGCAGTCTTCCCGATCGTGATGGGGAGTTTGGTCGCGGTCATCCATCCGCGGGTCGGGGGCAAGGCGGCGGCCGCCGTGTTCGCGCATGCGCAGCCGGCGCTCGTAGGCCTGTGCCTGGGATTTCTCGGCGTGCACTATCTTGCCGAGCCGATTGGCGTGTGGTGGTCCTTCGGCGCCGGGCTCGCCATCACCATCGCGTGGAGCAGCTCGCTTTGGCTCATGCGCCGCGCGCGCTTGCGCCTCTAAAGCGCTACTTGTCGATCGAAAGTTTCTGTGCGCGGATCACCTCAGCCCACTTGCGCTTCTGCGCGTTGATGTAGTCGGTGAATGCTTCCGGCATGCTGGCCATGGGCTCGAACATCTGCGGCGCCAGGAATTTTTCCCGGAACAGCGGATCGGCCAAGATGTTTGCCACCTGCGCGTTCATCTTGTCCACGATGTCGCGCGGCGTGCCAGCGGGCGCGAACAGGCCGAACCAGGTCGAAGCTTCGTAGGCCGGCAATCCCGATTCAGCGACCGTCGGAATCTCGGCGGCAGCCGCCAAGCGATTGCTGCTGCCAATGCCGAAGATTTTGATCTGCCCGGTGCGCCAGGGCGGCAGCGCGAGACTGACGCTGACCGACATCAAATTGACATGTCCGGCGATCACGTCGGTGAGCGCGGGCGCCGCGCCGCGGTAGTGAACAGGCTGAAGCTTCACGCCTGCCATGCTCTCGAACAGGACCATATTCATGTGCGGCGCCGATCCGATCCCGGCGGTGCCATAGGTGAGCTCGCCCGGTCTTTTCTTTGCGAGCGCGATCAGATCGCGCACGTCGTCGGCCGCCAACGCGGGATGGCCGAGCAGCGCTTGGTTGATGCGCACGATGCCGGTGATCGGGAGAAAATCCTGCTCCTCGTCGTAGGGGAGCTTGCCCTTGCCGTAGAGCGTCGGATTGATCGTGAAGGCGCCGGCCTCCGCCACTAGCAGCGAATAACCGTCGGGCGCGGCCTTCGCCACCGATTGCGCGCCCACGACGTGGGCGGCGCCGCCCTTGTTTTCGATCACGACCTGCTGGCCCCACGTCTCGGCAAGCCGCTGGCCGAGCGCGCGCGCCACCACGTCAGTCACGCCGCCGGCCGCGGCCGTCACCGTGAGCGTGATGGTGCGCGCGGGATAAGGTTGCGCTTGCGCCGTCGCTGTGCCGGCGAGAGCGGCAAGCAGGATCAGAGCAGCAGGCTGCTTGTGCATGCCTAGCGATCCCCTTCCGCCGCCTTTGCCTTGAGCGCGTAGAGCGCCTCGAGCGCCTCGCGCGGCGACATCTCGTCCGGGTGGAGCGCGGAAAGCGCGGCGATCACCCCCTCCGCGGCGCTGGCGCGAGGCGGCCTCGGTGGCGGCGTGGCGGCAGCAAACAGCGGCAGCTCATCGAAGCCGCGCGGGGAGGCGCGCTCCTCGGCTTCGAGTTTGGCGAGAACGACTTTCGCGCGCTCGATCACGGCCGGCGGCAGCCCCGCGAGCTTCGCCACTTGGATGCCATAACTGCGATCGGCCGCTCCTGGCACCACCTCGTGCAGGAACACGACCTCGCCCTCCCATTCCTTCACCCGCACCGTGGCGTTGAACAGGCGCGGCAGGCGTGCCGCGAGCGCCGTAAGTTCGTGGAAGTGGGTGGCGAACAATGCGCGGCAGCGGTTCGTCTCGTGCAGATGCTCGATGGTGGCCCACGCGATGGAGAGACCATCGAAGGTCGCAGTGCCGCGGCCGATCTCATCGAGGATGACGAGCGCCCGCTCGCTCGCCTGATTGAGGATGGCCGCGGTCTCCACCATCTCGACCATGAAGGTCGAGCGCCCGCGCGCGATATCGTCCGCCGCGCCCACGCGCGAGAACAGCCGGTCGACCGCGCCGATCTTGGCGCGCCGCGCCGGCACGAAGCTTCCCATCTGCGCCAGAATCGCAATAAGCGCGTTCTGACGCAGGTAGGTCGACTTGCCCGCCATGTTCGGCCCGGTGACGAGATAGATGCGGCCGCTCGCCATCGAGGGAGGCGGGGAGAGGTCGCAATCGTTCGCTACGAACGGGGCTCCATCGCTGGTGAGCGCCTGCTCCACTACCGGATGGCGTCCGCCCTCAATGATGAAATCGAGTGAGGCGTCGATCAGCGGCCGCACGTAGTGGCGCTCGACCGCCAACTGCGACAAGGCTGCCGCGACATCGAGGACGGCGAGCGCCTCGGCGGCCTCCTTGATCGCCGAGGCTGCTGCGGTCACCGCCGCCGCAAGTCTCTCGAACGTCTCGAGCTCGATGGCGAGCGCGCGCTCCGCTGCGCTGGCGATCTTGGCTTCGAGCTCGCCCAGCTCGGTGGTGGTGAAGCGGACCTGTCCGGCGAGCGTCTGGCGATGGATGAAGGTGGTGTTGAGGGGCGGTGCCATCAATCGCTCGCCGTGCTGCGCCGTCACCTCGACGAAATAGCCGAGCACGTTGTTATGGCGGATCTTCAGCGCGCGCACCGACGTCACATCGGCGTAGCGCGCCTGCAGCGCGGCGATCACGCGGCGGGATTCGTCGCGCAGCGCGCGCGCCTCGTCGAGCGCGGCGTCAAAGCCCGCGCGCACGAAGCCGCCCTCGCGCTTGAGGTGGGGAAGCTCCTCGGCCAGGGCCGCGCCGAGCTCGTGCGCGAGCGCCGGATCGAGACGGCGCAGTGCGCGCGCGGACTGCGCAATGTCGGCGGGGAGCTCGCCGCGTTTCTCCAGCTCTGCAGCAATCCCGGCGGCCGCGATGATTCCGTCGCGGATGGCGGCGAGGTCGCGCGGGCCGCCGCGGCCAAGGACGAGCCGCGCCAATGCGCGCGCGAGGTCGGGCGCCGCCGCAAGCCGGGCGCGCAGCTCAGCGCGCGCCTGCGCATCCGTCACAAAAAATTCGACCGCGTCCTGGCGCCGCTCGATCGCGGCGGGGTCGGTGAGTGGTGCAGCAAGGCGCTGGGCGAGCAGCCGCGAGCCCGCAGCCGTGACGGTGCGGTCGACGGCGGCGAGCAATGAGCCGTGGCGCTCGCCCGAGAGTGTGCGCGCGAGTTCGAGATTGCTGCGCGTCGCCTGGTCGATTGCAAGCGTCGCTCCTTGCGCCTCGCGCACGGGGGGCGAGAGCGGCGGGCGCCCTCCGAGCTGGGTGCGCTCGACATAGCTGATGCAGGCGGCAGCCGCCGTGAGCTCGAGCCGCGACAGCGTGCCGAAGCTTTCGGTCGTGGCGAGGCCAAAATAGACCGCGAGCCGCCGCTCTGCGGTTGCCGCGTCGAACACGTCGCGGGGGAGCGGCGTCACCGCGGGCAGCGAGCGCAGATAAGGGGCAAGCGCAGGATCGCCGTAGAGCGCGTCCGACACGATGATCTCGCCGGGCTCGAGCCGGGCGATCTCGGCAGCAAGCCCCGCGCGGTCGCGTTCCGCGATGCGGAACTCGCCGGTAGAAATATCGATCCAGGCCAAGGCGAAGCGGCTCTCGTCCGCGACTGACGCGCGCGCGCGGGCGATCGCGAGCAGATAATTGTTGCGCTTGGCGTTGAGCAGCGTGTCCTCGGTGAGCGTGCCGGGCGTGACGACGCGGATAACGTCACGCCGCACCACGCTCTTGCCGCCGCGCTTCTTTGCCTCGGCGGGATCCTCGAGCTGCTCGCAGACCGCCACGCGGTGGCCGAGCGCGATAAGCCGGTTGAGATACTCGTCGGCGCGGTGGATCGGCACGCCGCACATCGGGATGTCGCGGCCGAGATGCTTGCCGCGCTTGGTAAGCACGATGCCGAGCGCGCGCGCGGCGACCTCGGCGTCCTCGAAAAAAAGCTCGTAGAAATCGCCCATCCGGTAGAACAGCAGACAATCCGGATTGGCGGCCTTGATCTCGATATATTGCTCCATCACCGGCGTGGCGCGCGGGGCGCCCTCGCCGGAGGAAGCGGATTCAAAACCGGATGGAATGATCGGACGCGCGGCATCCATGGGTCGCGACGCTAGCAGATGGCGCGGCGAGATTCATGGTACGGCTTGTAAGATAGCCACAAGCGTGTGGCCGGCCATCGCCGGCTGGATCGCACGCGGCGACGAGCGCCAGCGGTAATACGGTGGGACGTTCGGGTCAGCCGCCTGATGACTCCGGCCTGATACCCGACGACCTGATCACCTTGCCCCATTTGTCGACCTCGGCCGCCATGTAGGCCCCGAACTCGGCGGGCGTGAACAAGATGGGCGTAGTGGCCACGCCGGCGAGCCGCGCCTTGATGGTTGGGTTCATGAGTCCCGCATTGATCTCGCGGTTGAGCCGTTCGATGACTTCGGGTGGCGAGCCGCGCGGCACACCGACCCCGCACCAGGAGTTGGCCTCGTAGCCTGCGACCGTCTCGGCAATCGTCGGCACGTCCGGGAGCACGTCGGATCGGTTCTTGCCGCCCATGCCCAAAGCGCGCAGCGAGCCCGATCGGATATGCGCGAGCGAGCCGGTCAAGACGTCGATCGCAACCTGCACTTGCCCGCCGATGAGGTCGGCGACCATGGGCGCTCCGCCGCGATAGGGCACGTGGATCATGTCGATGCCGGCCATCATCTTGAACAGCTCGCCGGCAACGTGCGAGGTCGAGCCGGTGCCGAACGAGCCGATGCTGATCTTGCCGGGGTTCGCCTTGGCGTAGGCGATGAGTTCGGCGACCGTCTTTGCCGGAATGGACGGGTTGGCCACCATCACCAGCGGAAAGTCGATGAGCCCGGAGACGGGCGCGATGTCTCGCAGCAGGTTGAAGGGAAGGTTGTCGAACAGCGTCACGTTCACGGCCGCCGAGGCCGGGACGAACAGCAGCGTGTAGCCGTCGGGCGCCGAAGTGGCCACGGTCTGGACCGAGATGTTGCTGCTCGCTCCCGGCTTGTTTTCGACCACGACGGGTTGGCCGAGCCGCTCCGCGAGCCACGGCGCCATAATGCGCGATACGATGTCAGCCCCGCCGCCGGGCGGAAAGCCGACCACCCAGCGCAGCGGTCGCGCCGGATAGGCTTGCGCGCTCGCGCGGCCCGGCACGGCGGAAAGCGCGCCGGCCGCGCCGGCGAGCTGCAGCAAGCGGCGGCGGGAGAAAATCATGGCATTCCTCTTTCTGATTTGTCGTTTCGAGGGCCCGCCGCCGATTGGACTAGGGTGGGCAAAATCGCAGTCCGTATTGGCACCGCGTGGGCAAAGGCGTCGTGCGATTTTGCCCACGCGCGAACGCGCAAGACGCCTTTGCCCACCCTACCTCTGTCCGGTGCGCATTGAAACTAATGCACCAGCTTCCGTCCCGTCACGGCTTCCAGATTCTTATAATCGATCTTCTCGCGGTCGGCCTTGGGAATGTTGAGCGAATCGAGGATCTCGAGTGTCAGCCGGGGATACATCGTGCCCCCTTCCGGATCGAACGGGCAGTCGGACGCGAACACGATCTTCTCCAACGGAAAGAATTCCAGCCCGCATTTGGTGGCGGGCTTGCCGCCGAATACGGCGGTATCGGCGTAGAAGTCCTGCTTGAAATAGTCGAGCGGCCGTTTCTTGAGGCTCTTGCGGAGCGAGACGTAGTCTTCGTCGCTGGTGCGCGAGCCCAGCACGTCCCAACCCGGGCCGATGCGGCCCTCGAGCATCGGCACGATGCCGCCGAAATGGTGGGTGATGATCTTGAGATTGGGATGATTGTCCATGATCTTCGAAAACACCAGGCGCGCCATGGCGGCGGCCGTCTCGTACGACCAGCCGAAGGTCCACCAGATCTCATAGAGCGATTTCTTTTCGTCGATGTAATCCGGCATGTTGGCGCCGCGGGCCGGATGGATCCAGATCGGCTTGCCCAGCTCGTTCATTTTTTTCCAGAACGGCAGGTATTGCGGGCGGTCGATCGGCTTGCCGGCAACGTTCGTGTAGATCTGCACGCCGAGCGCGCCGAGTTCGTTGATCGCGCGCTCCGCCTCGCGCACGCCGGCATCGGCCGCATCGAGCGATATTTGCGCGACCCAGCCCGGGAAATGGGCGCGCTCCTTCGCACACAATTCGGCAAAGCCGTCGTTGATGATGCGGATGAGCTCGTCGATCTGCGCCGGGCTTTTGGCGAACGTTTCGACCGGCGGCTGTGGGTAGGAAAGGATCTGCTGATAGTCCTTGAAGCGGTCGACCATCTTCTTGCGATGGTCGAGATCGAACAGCGCCGGCAGCGAGCGCACGCGCTTGCCCATGTCCTTATAGTCGCTGGCGACCTCCTGCATCTTTTCGAAGAATTTTTTCGGGAAAAAGTGCGTATACGCATCGATCCGCATCTGCGGTCCTCCGGGTTGGGGCGTATCCCGGCCCGCAGCGCAGCGCGAGGTAGTGCGCTGCAGACCCGTCGTTCCATCGCTCCGCCTTCGCGCGACGCCGTTTCTATATCGGCGCGCGGGCGAATGCTATCACGCGCGCTGCAGTCGGCCGGCGGGCATGCGCCTCGCGCTATTTGACCGTGATATCGGCCTCGCGAATGATGCGGCTGTATTCGTCGACTTGCCGCCGCAGGTAGGCACCGAATTCCGCGCCGCACATTCCGACAGGAAACAGGCCCTGCTCGGCCAGCTTGGGCGGCATGTCGGAGGCCTTGACCGCGCTGCTGAAGAAACCGGAGAGCCGATTGAGTATCTCGGGCGGCGTCTTCGCCGGCGCGACGACGCCATAGAAGATGTCCGCTTCGTAGTTGCTAATCCCGGTCTCGCCGAGCGTGGGCACATCCGGCAGCGTCTCGACCCGCGCGCGCGAGGTGGTGACCAGCCCGCGCAGCGTGCCCGCTTTGAGCTGCGACACGACGGTGGGATAATCGGCCCATACCGCCGCCACATGGTTGCCCATCAGCGCGGTGATCGCCGGCGCGTTGCCGCCATAGGGCACGTAAGTCACGTTGATGTTAGCCGCACGCTTGAGCACCTCGATGGCGACGTGCAGCGAGGAGCCAGGCCCGCCGCTCGCAAACGCAAGCTCGCCAGGTTTGGCGCGCGCCGCGGCGATCAGATCGTCGAGCGTGCGATAAGGCGAGGAGCCCAGGACCACGAGCACCATGGGTGTCGCGGCGAGATAGCAAACCGGCTCGAAACTCCTCGTCGGGTCGTAGTTCGCTCGCTTGAGCGGCGGGTTGATCACAAACGAATTTCCCACCAGCAGAACCGTGTGCCCGTCGGGTGCGGCGCGCTCGACCGCCTCGGTGCCGATCACCGTGCCGCCGCCGGGACGATTTTCGACGACCACCGTCGCTCCTTGCGTGCGTCCGATCTGCTCCACCATCAGGCGCGAAAGGATGTCGGGACCGCTGCCCGGCGTATAGGGAACGACGATCTTGATCGCTCCCGTCTGCGACCATGCGCTCGGCGCAAAGGCTGCGAGCAGGACAACAAGCGCAATGATCGCGCGGCTCGACACCCGCGCCAGGCTCGCAGCACGTGCTTTCATCGAGAAGCTTATCCGCAGCCGCATGTCTCGTAATACGCCCTGGCCCAGGTCACTGCATGCTTCTTGCTTTTGAACATGGCATTGGCCACGCAACTGCAGTTGCAGCCGCAGCCCAGGGGATCTCGTCTAATGGTTTTGCCCGTCGCTTGCGCCGCGCCGGCAACGGCCGGAACGAGGAGTGCTATTGCTGAAAGGCTGCCGACAATCCAGCGCAAGGCGTGTCTTCGATCGGACATTTCGCTCACTCCTGGTCGAAGCGGTGACAGTCCTCGATCGCGTGACCGATTTCAAGAGGTCCGCACCACGCCGACTGCATCACATCTCGTCACTGAACAAGTCCGCGCGCTCGCTGGCCCAATCTGGCGCGAGGATTTCCGTTCACATGCGCGAGGGAAGCCACAACGCGATCATGGGGAAGGTGATCAGGATTGCCAGCCGGATGAGGTCCGTCGCGATGAAGGGCAAGACGCCGGCGAAAATCGTCGAGAAATTGATGTCCTGGATCACGCTCTTTATGACGAATACGACCATCCCGACGGGCGGATGAATGAGCCCAAGCTCCACGGTCATGACGATGATGACGCCGAACCAGATCGGGTCGAACCCCAGTTCCTTGATCACGGGAAAGATGATCGGCACCGTCAGAATGACCATGGCAAGCGCATCCATGAGGCATCCAAGCACGAGATACATCAGCATGATCAGCGCCAGCACCCCGTAGCGTCCCACGCCCAGCCCGGTGAGGAATGCAGTCACTTTCTGGGGCGTCTGGGTGATGGTTAGGAAATAGCCGAACAGCAGCGCACCGATGAGAACCGTGAACACGGCGGCGGCGGTGCGGGTCGCCTGCAGCAGCGAGCGACGAATGTCGGTGCGAGTGAGCCGGCCGCGCAGGACGCCGATCAAAAATGCGCCGCCCGCGCCCATGCCGCCGGCCTCCGTGGGTGTGAACAGGCCACCGTAAAGGCCGCCGATGACGAAAAAGAACAGCAACAGAGTTGCCCAGATGTCGCGCAGGCCCTTGAGCCGCTCCGGCCAATCGCTGCGTGGGCCAGCCGGCAGATATTTAGGCCGCGCCCAGACGATGACGGCGACCGTGGTCATGTACATGGAGGCGGCGAGAATGCCGGGAATGATGCCGGCGATGAACAGCTTGCCGATGTCTTGCTCGGTGATGATGCCGTAGACGGCGAGAACCGTCGAAGGCGGCAGCATGGCTCCCAGCGTCCCTCCGGCGGCGATCACGCCGGCGGCAAACGACTGCGGATAGCCATAGCGCCGCATCTCCGGATAGGCGACGGTGGAAAACGTCGCGGCGGTCGCGACCGAGGAGCCGGAGATCGCCGCAAAACCGCCGCACGCCGCGATCGTCGCAACGCCGAGCCCGCCGCGGCGATGGCCGAGAAAGCCGTTCGCCGCCCGGAACAGCTCGCGGCTCATGCCGGAATTGGTGACGAATGCTCCCATGAGCAGGAACATCGGGATGACACCGAAGGTGTAATCGGTCACCGTGCGCATCGACGTGTGACCGACGATCTTGAAAGCCGCATCCCAATTCACGAGATAGGAAAAGCCGCTGACCCCCACCAATCCCATCGCCATGCCCACGGGCACGCGCAGCAGCATCAGTGCGAATAGGACGATGAAGCCGAGGATGGCGACCGCGTCAGTGTCCATCGCCATGCTCACTCGACCGGCTTGATCTGATACTGGCCGCCCATCAGTTCCGGCTGGAAGATCAACCGGTAGGTTCGCACGGCAATCAGCAGCACTGCGGACACGTCCCCCAGCCACGCGACCAGAAAAAATGGCCAGGTTGGCAATCGCAGATCGAAGGTCAGAACATTGTCGGCGCGTGTGCTCAGCACCTTGTCGAACAAAGTCCAGGTCTGAACCGAGACGACGAAGAACAGAACGAGCGTTGCGAATACGTCGATGAAGCGCTGCAGCTTCGGCCCGACATTCGCATAAACCAGGTCGACCGTAATGTGCGTGCCCCGATACGAGGTTGCGGCGATGCCCCAGAAAATCAGGATGCCGAGAAGCAGCCGCCCGAAGTCGTAGCTGTCGGGAATTTGCACGCTGAAGAAATATCGCAGCAGCACCGAGGTGAAGATATCGGCGGCGACGATGCCAACGAAGAACGCCGCCAGTAGCTCGATGCCATCGATGAAGAGATCCATCCGATTGCGCCGGCGGCGCCCCGTCGTGACATCTGATGGCAATTGCGTATCGGCCATGATGGGAGTTCCCTGACTCGGCGTCACCGCCGAATGCGCAAGCGTAGGCCGAGTAGGCGTAGGGTGGGCAAAATCGCTGCGCAGGACGGAGCATAATTCGCGCTGGCTTCGTGAACGATTTTCCCCACCCACATAGCGCGCGTGGGCATTGCGCGTGCGCCACAGGTGCCGATCTCAGAGCCGAGAGCGCGCAATGCCCACCCTACGGGTCTCGCTCCTCAATAGCCCGCCTTGTATTGCGCCAGCGATTGCTTGAGCTCCTTCATGATGGTGTCGGGATCGCCACCGGCCTTGCGCACGTTCTCGGCCCATTGCTTCTCCAGCGGCTCGGCCGATTTCTTCCATTCGTCGAGCTGCGCGTCGGTGATCTGATAGACCTCGTGCCCGGGCTCGGCCTTCACTTTCGCGATGCCCGCGTGCTCGAAATCCGCCCACGGGTCGGCGAATTTGCCGGCCCATTCGGTGGTGCAGTGGTCGTCGATCACTTTTTTCTGCGCCGCCGACATGGCGGCGTAAGTGCGCGGACTCATCAGCCACTGGAACGTGACGGTGTGGAGCGGCGCGTCCATGTGATACTTCGTCACTTTATCGACGCCGAGCAGCGGCACCGAGCCCCAGGGGAAGGTAACCGCCTCCGCCACGCCTTTCTCCATCACATCGCGCACCTCGGTCGCGCTCGCCTGCACGTTGGTGCCGCCGAGCAGCGTCACCCAAGCGGCTACCGTCGCCTGCGAGGGCCGAACCTTCATTCCCTTGATATCGCCAGGTACCACGATTTTCTTCTTGCTCGAGTGCCAGGTGAGCGGATCGAGGATGAAGGAGAAGCAATATTTCACGTCCTTCATCTCGCTCGGCGCGTATTTGCGATACCAGGTGTCGACCGCGCGGATGCCGCCCTTGGCGTCGCCGACGAGGAACGGCAACTCTCCGGCGGAGATGATGGGAAAGCGGCCGGGCTGGTAGCCCGGATTGACATAGGTGAAGTCGGCGATGCCGTCGCGTGCCATGTCGTAATGATCGAACGCCTTGCCCAATTGCTGGGACGGGAACACCTTCGATTTGATGGTTCCGTTCGACGCCTTCTCGATCGAGGCGCCCCATTGCTCCATCGCCTTCTGCAGCGGATGGGTGGGCGGCACCCAATGCGAAAGCTTAAGCTCGAAGGTCTTGTCCTGCGCGAGTGCGCCCGACGCTGCGATCAGCAGCCCGGCTGCGGAGATCGCAGTGGCAAAGAGATTGTTGCGTCGACGCGCTGGCATCGTCTCCTCCTGGCTCGAATTTGTTCTCCGCCGAGCGGCGTTTGCTGGCATTGAGCCCGAAGTGACCGTCACTGTAAAGTGACGTTCGGTTAGTGTCTCAAGACGCTCTAACCTGCGCTCGTCCCCGCGAAAGCGGGGACCCAGCGTTTGGCCCTGGATTCCCGCTTGCGCGGGAATGAGCGGAGTTTCGTTGCGTGGCGCGCAGCAGTCGGGATGGTTGCTGGACCGTGAACAGCAAAAACGACAAGACCTCGGACGTTAATCCTGCGTTGTTGCACAAGAAGATGCTGCAACTGCTGAGCAGCTTGTGGGTCACGCGCGCTGTCGGAACCTTCGCGCGGCTCGGCCTCGCCGATGTGATGGAGGACGGACTTGCGGACCACGCTGCGATTGCCGCGGCGCGCGGTCTCATCCCCGATCGCCTCTATCGGCTGCTGCGCGCGCTCTCGACCCTGGGCATCGTGACCGAGCCGACATCAGGGCACTTCACGCTCACGCCGCTCGGGCGGCTGCTCAGCTCGCATTCGCCCAACAACACTCGGACCACGGCAATCTTCCTGAACGACTATTTCGCCGACATGTGGACGCATCTCGACGACGCTCTCGCCGGCGAGCGCACCGCCTTTGAGGCGCTCAAGGGCGCGCCGTTCTTCGAATGGCTCGCGCTCAATCCCGGCGAAGCCCGCCGCTTCGATCGCATGATGCTCGAGGTGCACGGGCCGGAGACGCCAGCGATCGTCGCAGCCTACGATTTCTCGCCTTTCGAGCACGTCGTCGATATCGGCGGCGGCAACGGCTCGCTCTTGTCCGCGGTGCTCGCCACCTGCCCGAAGCTGCGCGCCACGCTCTTCGACATGCCGGAAGCCGTCGCCGCGGCCAAACGAGGGGAGGGTGGCCCGCTTCCCCGCGTGAGCTTCGTGAGCGCGGACGTATTCACGACGCCGGCGCCCGCAGGCGGAGACGTCTATCTCATCCGCCATCTCCTGCATGATTACGAGGACAGCGATTGCGTTCGCATCCTCGCCAATGTGCGTCGCGCCATGCAGCCGCAGGGGCGCGTGCTGGTGCTCGAAGCGCCCCTGCCGTCCGACGACAGTCCGGGGCCGGGCCGGTGGCTCGATCTGCAAGTGATGTTGCTGTGTGGGGGGCGCGAGCGCACGGTCGAGGAATACGCGGCGCTGTTCGAGAAGGCCGGCCTGCGCCTGGCGCGTACGATCCCGACTAAACATCCCGCCATGACCATCATCGAAGCGGTGGCGGCTCCGCGTGCCTGATCGAGCGAGCATGCGCGCAGAGGCACCTTTGACCGCACGCCGGCACGTCTTTTATGTCAGCGGCTACGACCCGCAGGGCGCCGAGGGCTACCACCGCCTGTTCGAGCGCAGCCTGGCGCGTTTCCTCAAGATATGGCCGCTCAATGCGCGGCTCGGCGAGCTCGCGTTGGATTCAGAAATCTTCGCGCATTGGACCATCGAAACATCGGGTCCAAATTGGCAAGTCTTCACCCGCTACGATTTCCTGCGCCAGGAGCACTTCATTCGCGCCAACATGGCCGAGCCGCTGCCGCGGCAGATTCATCGCGCGCTCGGCTGGGCAATCGACTATCTCCTCAGCGGCGCACTCCTGCGCGTGCTGCGCGCCTCAGCCTATTTCGGCCTGGTGCTGATTTATTTCCAGCTGATGCTGATCGCCTGGATCGCGCTGTCGGCCGGCGCCGCATGGATCCTCGCCGCGGCGATCACGCGCGGTTTTGCCTTGCCCGGCTGGGCCGAGCTGGTCATCGGCGTGCCTGCTGCTATCGCCATTTTCTTGGGCTTGCGGCGGCTCGCCGACCGGTGGTTCCTCGTCCAGATCAACAACCATTGGCCCTATCTTTGCGAGTTCGCGCGCGGGGAGGCGACTGGTTTCGATGCGCTGATCGAAGCTTGCGCGCAGCGCGTGATCGCCGCGGTGCGCGCGAACGAGGCCGACGAGATCATCGTCATCGGTCACAGCGGCGGCGGCGCGCTGGCGCCGGCGGTGATCGTGCGCGCGCTCGAGCTCGATCCCGATGCCGGGCGCCGGGGACCGCCGCTCATCCTGCTCACGCTCGGCTCGATCGCGCCGGGAGCGGCGCTCGATCCCAAGGCGCAAAGCCTGCGCGTCACCTTCGCGCGGCTCGCGGTCGAGCCCTCGGTGCCATGGATCGATGCGCAATCGCGCGCCGACGTGCTCAACTTCTGGGATTTCGACCCGGTCGAGGGCATCGGCGCCCGCGTTGCGGGCAAGCGCTGCAATCCGTTGATCTGGAAGGTGCGATTCGGCGACATGCTGTCGCGGCGCCTCTACTGGCGCATCCGCTTCAATTTCTTTCGTTTGCACTACCAGTTCATCATGGCAAGCGACCGCCGTGCCGCTTACGACTATTTCATGCTCGTCTGCGGCCCGCTGCCGGTCGCGACCTGGGCCAAGCATCCCGCCGGCGCGCTGGCGAGCTTTGCGGCGGACGGCAGTGTGGCGGTCGAAGGCGCGACCGCAAGCAGCGCGAGGCCCCGCCCCGCCTAGTTGTCGGCTCTTGGTCTGTCGCGCGCCTTATTTCTGCGACAGCCGCGCGATCACGGCGTGCGGCAGCGGCTTCGCCTTCATGGTGCCCTTGGCGGGATCCCCGTCCACCCATACCCGCGTCTCGAAGCCCTCGGCCGCAAGCGCCCCGTCCTTGTAGAGGCGGTGCTGCACGTCGAAGCTCGAGCGGCGCAGGGCCGTCACGGCGGTCTCGATCGTCACCTCGTCGCCGTACCTGGTGGGAATGAGAAAGCGCGAATGGGCGTTGACCAGCGGATGCCCGGCGAAATCATAAGCCTTGAGGTAATCGCTCTTTCGCATGCCGAGCGCGCGCTCGATCAGCGCCGAGGTGCTGGCGTCGAAAATGGCAAAATAGCGCGGGTAATAGATGATCCCGGCCGGATCGCAATCGCCCCATTCGATGCGCACGACGCGGTAGTTGACGAACATGCGCCCTTATACCGGCATTAAATATTGACTGGTCATGCCCTGGTCGGGGTCCCCGCCGACAATGCCGGCGGAGATCCCGCTGAGCCGGGCATCCATCGAAAAGAAGCGCTTTGATCCAATGGATGGATTGCCGGGTCAAGCCCGACAATGACGACCGGATGAGGCGCGGCCGAAGACATTGGGAACGCTCAGCGCGGCGCGAGCCGCAGCGCGCCGTCGAGGCGGATCACCTCGCCGTTGATGTAAGTGTTCTCGATGATGTGGCGCGCGAGCGCGGCGAACTGATCGGGGCGCCCGAGCAGTTTTGGAAACGGCACCGCCGCCGCGAGGCTCTTCTGCGCCTCCTCCGGCAACGCCATCAGCATTGGCGTGTGGAAGATGCCGGGCGCGATGGTAGCGACGCGGATCCCGAACTGCGCAAACTCGCGCGCGGCCGGCAGGGTCAAGGCGGCGACGCCGCCCTTGGAGGCGGAATAGGCCGCCTGTCCGATCTGTCCTTCGAAGGCTGCGACCGAGGCCGTCATGATGATGACGCCGCGCTCGCCGTCGGCGAGCGGGCTCAAGCTTTGCATGTCGGCGGCGACGAGCCGCACCATGTTGAAGGTGCCGATGAGATTGATGTTGATGACGCGTTCGAAATCGGCGAGCGGCATCGGCCCGTCGCGGCCGACGATACGCTTGGCCGGCCCGACGCCGGCGCAATTGATCAGAAGGCGGGCGGCGCCGTGCCGATCGCGCGCCTCCTTGAGCGCGGCGCTCGACTGCTCGGCACTCGTCACATCGCAGCGCACGGCGTAGCCGCCGATCTTCTCCGCCAGCTCACGGGCGGCGTCGAGATTGACATCGAGCACGGTGACCTTGGCGCCGGCGCGGGCGAGCTCGCTTGCGGTCGCGGCGCCGAGGCCGGAGGCGCCGCCGCTCACGACTGCCGCGTGTCCTTTGATGTCCATCAGGTCTTCCGTGCGGCGGCGGCGTCCGGGTTCTCGATCAAGAGCGCGATGCCTTGCCCGCCGCCGATGCAGGCCGAAGCGATGCCGTAGCGCAGCTCTGCGCGCTTGAGCTCGCGCGCGAGCGTGAGCGCGAGCCGCACGCCCGTCGCGCCCAGAGGGTGGCCGATGGCGATGGCGCCGCCGTTGACATTGAGCTTGGCCTCCTCGATGCCGAGCTCGCGCGCGCAGGCCATCACTTGCGCGCCGAATGCTTCGTTGATCTCGAAGCGGTCGATCTGCGAAATCTTTAGCCCGGCGCGCTCGAGCACGGCCTTGATCGCCGGCACCGGGCCGATGCCCATGATGTCCGGCGGCACGCCCACGGTGGCGCCGGCGAGGATGCGCGCGAGCGCGGTTTTGCCCGTGCTCTTCGTATATTCGGAGGATGCGACGAACGCCGCCGCCGCCCCGTCGACAATGGCGGAGGAATTGCCGCCGGTCTGCACCCCGCCGAAGGCGGGACGAATCGCGGCGAGCGCCTCGACCGAGGAGGGGCGCACATGCGTGTCGGCGGCAAGCTCGTTCGCACCGCTCAGCTTCAGCGTGCGCGGCTGAAAGCCCTCGCGCTCGAACGTCTCGCTCTTGATCGGCGCGATTTCGCCTGCGAGGAAGCCCGATTTCTGGGCAGCAATCGCGCGCGTGAAGCTGCGCGCGGCATAGGCGTCGACCTCGGGGCGCGTGATCTGGTAACGCCGCGCAAGATTCTCCGCCGTATCTCCCATGGTGACGTTGGCCGCCGGATCGCGAAACGCCTCCCAAAGAAAATCCTTGAAATCGACGGCGCCCATGCGGAAGCCGCCGCGCATGGTGTAGGACGCGACCGGGTTGCGGCTCATGGACTCCGCGCCGACGCACAGCGTGAGCCCGATCTGCTTGTGCGTGACGACGTCTGCGGCCTGCATCAGCACTTCGATGCCGGTGCCGCAGACCCGCTGCACCATATGCGCAGGCACCTCGATCGGCACTCCGGAATAGAGCCCGATATGCCGCGGCAGGCAGTACGTATCGAAGCTCGCTTGGGCCATTGACCCGGTGATGACGGCGCCGACGTCCCGCGGCGACACGCTCGATCGTGCAAAGGCTGCGCGCGCGGCTTTGATGCCGAGATCGGTCGGCGAGACCTGCGCCAATGCGCCGTTGTAGTCGGCAAAGGGCGTGCGCACGCCGTCGAGGAGCCACACGTCGCTCCAGCTCGCGGTAAGACCTGCCGTCTTGCCTTCCATGACGCGTTTTCCTCGAGCGCGATCGCGCGTGGCGATAGCGCTTGCGCATAGAGCCCGTCAACCAGCGCGATTGCGAGTATAGATGAATGGCCCTGATGCGGCGCGCAAGTTCGAGCGTATCATGGAGGTTGCACTCGCGCACTGCTGCAGGTGTCGGGCGTCTGGCACACGGATCATACGTGTGCTGGCCGCATCAAAGCGGGGAGCCACAATGGCCGATCTGAAGACCATCCGTACCGACGTCATCGGCAGCCTGTTGCGCCCGCCTGGGCTCAGGGAAGCGCGCATCCGTTTCGACAACGGGCAATTGACCGCGGAAGCGTTGCGCGTGGTGGAGGACGAGGCGGTGCGCGGCGCCGTGCGCCTGCAGGAAAGCGTCGGGCTGGATGTGGTCACGGACGGCGAGATGCGCCGCCTGAACTTCCAGGACAGCTTCGGCGCGGCGGTCGAGGGTTTCGACGCCGAGCGCTCGACCATCCAGAGCAACGAGCGCCGTGTTGCGGGCGCAACGCCGGGCCGGCGCTGGGATATCCCCGACATGCACGACGGCGGCACGGCGGTGACGCATCGCCGGCCGGCGAAAGCGCGCCTTACGCTCGCGCGCAACATCCCGCTCGAGGAATACGAGTTCGTCGCCGCGGTCGCTACGATCCCGGCCAAGGTCTCGCTGATCGGGCCGGATCGTATCTCGCAGCGCTTCGATTACGAGAACTCGCGCGGCGTCTATCAGGGGCTCGACGATTTCGTCGACGACGTGGTGAAGATCGAGCGCGCGATCGTCCAAAGCCTGGTGAAGGCCGGCTGTCGCTATATCCACATCGATGCGCCGGGGTTCACGGCCTATGTGGACGAGCCGAGCATGGCGCAGATGCGCGCGCGCGGCGAAGATCCGATGGAGAATTTCGCCCGTTCGCTCGAAGCCGAATCCAAGGTCGTTGCGAGTCTAGGCGACGATGTCACCACCGGCATCCATCTCTGCCGCGGCAACCAGCGCAGCATGTGGCATCGCGAGGGCACCTATGACGCCATCGCCGAGCGGCTGTTCAACGACCTCGCCCATGACCGCTTCATGCTGGAATACGACAGCCCGCGCGCGGGCAGTTTCGAGCCGCTGCGCTTCGTACCCACGGGCAAGGTGGTGGTGCTCGGTCTCATCAGCACAAAAACGCCGGACATGGAAACCGTGGACGGACTGAAACGGCGCATCGATGAAGCGTCAAAGTTCGTGCCGCTCGAGCAGCTCGCGATCAGCCCGCAATGCGGCTTCGCCTCAGACGTGGTCGGCAACCTGATCAGTGCCGACGACCAGAAGCGCAAGCTCGAACTGCTAGTGGAAACGGCACGGCAAGTGTGGGGTTAAGCTTCGCAATCTAGCGGCCGGGTCGCGCGCCCACTCCGCTCATTCGGAGCAGGGCTGACCTCGGGCGTCTTCGACCGAGGCGAACGCCTAATAATATATCCGGCCGGGGCGGTCGTACTGCGGCGAAATCCGCTGAGCTTGTGCGCGTTTTTTGGCCTGATGCCGGCCGACCAGACAACCCACTGCTGCGCCTACGACGCCGTGATGGCCGGCATAATGGCCAGCAACACCTCCGACCACGGCGCCCTTTAAGCAACCTTTCGCTGAGGCGGAGGTGGTCGCCAGAGCAGAGGCAAGCAGGACAACGAAGACCAAAGCCAATCGCATCGTCGCTTCTCGCAAAACAGGTCGCGCCTACCCTCAGCAGGCTTCAGAACAACACAGGGACCACGTAAAAAGTTCCAGGAGCGCGCTTTTCCGAAAAAATCTGCTAAATCACCAGCACGCGCTTCGAGGGCACAGCACCATAAAGTTCGGTGACTAGATCGGCGCGCCGCTCTAGCACTGCGCGCTGGTTGATCGATCCCTTGTCGGTTATTTCGCCGGCATCAAGCGAGGGCGGCTCGCCGAGCAGGATCGCGCGGCAGATGCGGGTCGAGCTGCCAGTGCTCGTGCTTGCGAAGTTTTCGAGCCGCGCGCGGAATTCTTCACGCACGCGCGTGTCGCTGGTGATGTCGGCTCCCAGCGCGAGCTCTCGGCAGGCCTCGAGATTCGGAAAGATGAGCGCACCGACCTCGTTGCGGTCGGCGCCGGCGATGACGACGTCGCGCGCATAAGGTTCGAGCGCTTGCAAGAGACCGGCGCGCAGCGCCCCGACATTGACCCAGGTGCCGGTCGCGAGCTTGAAATCCTCGGCGACGCGGCCGTCGAACAGCAAGCCGGCACGCGGATCGTTGGGATCTTCGAATTTGAGCGCATCGCCGAGCCTATAGAAGCCCTCCTCGTCGAAGGCCTGCGCGGTGAGATCCGCTTGGCGCCAATAGCCCGGCGTGACGTTAGGCCCGCGCACGCGCGCCTCGAGCTTGCCGTGGCTCGGCACGAGCTTGAGCTCGACCCCCGGCACCGGCACGCCCATGTTGGTCGAGTCCGTGCTTTGCCACATGCGCGCGATCGCCATGGGCGCGGTTTCGGTCGAGCCTAGGCCGGTGAGGAACATGATGCGTTCCCCGCACGTCGCGAGCGCAAGCTCCTGCATCTCGTCGAACACGGACTGCGACAGCGCCGCGCCCGCGAACCACAGCACTTTGAGGTCGCGGAAAAACGTTTTTCGCAGCTCCGCGTCGGCGCGGAAATAGGGCAGCAGCGCCTCGTAGCCTTTGGGTACCGTGAAATACCAGTTGGTTGCGATTTCGCGCAGGTTTTTGACGGTGGTTTCGATCCCACCCGGCAGCGGCTTTCCCTCATCGATATAGAGCGTGCCGCCGTTGTGGAGCACGAAGCCGAAATTGTGATTGCCGCCGGCGGTGTGATGCCACGGTGCCCAATCCACGATCACCGGCGGTTCGCCGGCGAAGAAGGCGAGCTCGGAAAGAATCATCGCCTGGTTCGAGCACCACATGCGTTGGGTGTTGATGACGGCCTTGGGCGTGCCGGTCGAGCCCGAGGTGAACAGGAACTTGGCAATGGTATCCGGGCCGACATTCGCGTGGGCCGTCTGAGCGGCGCCGGTTGCGGTTGCAGCAAGTAAGCTTTCGAACAGCGTCGTCGACCGGCGCGCAAGCGGATGGCGGGTGACCACGATTTCGACATCCGCCGGGACGACCGCCTCGAGCGCGCGGGCGTAGGTTTGCCCGTCGGCGGCGAAGACGAGGCCCGGCGTGAGCAGGCCGATGATCGACCTCAGCTTGCCGAGGTCGTTCGAGATCAGCGCATAGGCCGGCGACACCGGCGCGTAGGGAAGGCCGATATAGTTCGCGGCCAGGCCGAGGAGCGCGTGCTCGATGTCGTTGCCCGAGAGGATCACGAGCGGCCGCTCGGGGGAAAGATCGCGTTGCAAGAGCGCCGCGCCGATGCGGCGGACCCGCTCGAGTGTTTCGCCATAGCCGAGTTTGTGCCAGCCGGAAGCGCCGCGTTGCGCGAGAAAGGTGCGCGCGGGAGCGGCCGCTGCCCAATATTCGAGGCGCTCGGTCAGCTTCGCGGGATAGGCGGGAAGCACATGCGGCGATCTCAGGAGGATTGTGCCGTCGGGCCGGCACTCGCTGACGACGTCGCACGGCCCGAGCCGCACCGCCCGCACCGGCGCGGCGGCGGCTCTACGCGCTGTGACCTGTGCCGCCATAGCTAGCGCGTTGATTTTTGCGGAACACGTAATGGTGCCGCGCACTCGGTCGGCTCCCCTCCCCCTTGTGGGGAGGGGTTGGGGGTGGGGGTCGTGCGTGTGAGGCGACGCTTATGCATCACCGCATCACCCCCACCCGGCTCGCTTCGCTCGCCACCCTCCCCACAAGGGGGAGGGTAGCACCGAGTTTGCCGCTCGCGCGATCGAGACATGTTCTTACCTGCGTACCGTCTTCGGCGCGCGCTTTTCCAGGAAGGCTTTGAGCCGCGCCTTCGCCTCCTCGTCGCCCTGCGCAATGGCCGAGATCAGCGCCTCGGTGAGATAGCCGCTTGCCGGATCGGCGGCGGCGATGCGCGGGAGCACGTGAGTGACGGCGAAATTCGTCATGGGCGCGTTGCCCGCAATTTGCTCGGCGATCTCGATTCCTTTGGCGAGACCCGCCCCGGCGGGAACGAGATAATGCGAGAGGCCGATCGCCTGACCTTCCTCCGCGTCATAGATGCGGCCGGTGAGCATCATGTCCATCATGCGCGCGGTGCCGATGAGGCGCGGCAGGCGCACCGCGCCGCCGCCGCCGACGAAGATGCCGCGGCTGCCTTCCGGCAGCGCGTAATAGGCGGATGCCTCGGCTACGCGGATGTGGCACGCGGCGGCGATTTCGAGCCCGCCGCCGACGATCGCGCCGTGCAGCACCGCGACTACGGGTGCCTTGCCGAACTCGATGCGCTCGAACGCACGGTGCCAGCTGCGCGAATGGGCGATGCCTTGCGCGATGTCGCGCGCGGTGAGCTCGGTCAGATCGAGGCCCGCGCAGAAATGCTCGCCCTCGGCGGCGAGCACGACGGCCTTGATCGTGTCCGGCAGTGCGGTGAAGAACGCCTCGATGCCGAATACGGTCGCGTCGTCGATCGCGTTGCGCTTTTGCGGCCGCGCCAGGAAGAGAACGGCGATGTCGCCCCGGCGCTCGGCCTTGAGCGAGCGCGGCAGTTCAACACCGAAGCCGTCAGCGGACTTACTCACGCGATCCTCGCAGCTTCCAAGTCCTGCCTGGGTTCGGTGACATTTCTTGCAAAAGGGGTCAAGCGCTCACAGGATCTCATAGACCGCGAGCCGCACCGCAAACTTTTCGCGTGCTCCGGTGGCGAGCGCCAGAATCCGGTTGAGCCAGGCCAATGCCGGCTCGGCGGTTTCGAACCGCATCACGGTCCGGAAATAATAGCGCGATGGATCGACCGACTCGCCGCGCCCGAGCGCGGCGATCACGTCGGGCGGGCCGTGGCGCAGCCCGTCGCTGCGCACCAAAATGCGTCCGCCGTCATCGGTCTCTATCCCATAACGCGCCGTAAGATCCGCGATGCCGTCCGGCCGCACGAGTTGCCAATCGGCACCGGGCAAAATCCGTCCCTTCAGCCGCGGCCCCTCCACTCGGCCGCCGAGGATGTCGATCACGCGCCGTTCGCCATAGGGCGTTTGCCCGAAATGGCGGATCTCCGCGAGCTCGGCATGGATGTTAAAGATCGGCGTCTGTGAGATCATGATCTCCGCTCGGCTCTTGTGCGCCTGCGCGCGCTATCCATCTGTTGACTTCGCCCCGTGCGCTTGCGAGGACGATATTAGCGAGTTTGGACCATGACCGACACGCGCGACGTTTTTCTGTGCGACGGCGTGCGCACGCCGATCGGCCGATACGGCGGAGCGCTCGCCAAGGTGCGTACCGACGATTTAGCCGCGCTGCCGATCAAGGCTCTTATAAAGCGTCATGCCAAGCTCGACTGGTCGGCCCTCGACGAGGTCGTGCTCGGCTGCGCCAATCAAGCCGGCGAGGACAGCCGCAACGTGGCGCGCATGGCGCTGTTGCTGGCGGGCCTGCCCGACTCCATTCCCGGCGTGACCGTCAATCGCCTGTGCGCGTCGGGGCTCAACGCCATCGGCGACGCGGCGCGTGCCATCCGCTGCGGCGAGACGGAGCTCGCCATCGCCGGCGGCGTGGAATCGATGACGCGCGCGCCCTTCGTCATGGGAAAAGCGCAGGAGCCGTTCCAGCGCCGGGCCGAGATCCACGACACGACCTTGGGCTGGCGTTTCGTCAATCCGCTGCTCGAGGCGCAATACGGCGTCGACTCGATGGCGGAGACCGGCGAGAACGTGGCCGAGGAGTATCAAGTCTCGCGCGCCGACCAGGACGCCTTCGCGCTGCGCTCGCAGCAGCGCGCCGCCAACGCGGCAGCGGCGGGCTATTTCGCCGAAGAGATCGTCCCGGTCGAGGTCGCCGGCAAAGGCGGACCCGTGACGGTGGACAAGGACGAACACCCGCGGCCGGGCACGACGCTCGACGCCCTTGCCAAGCTCAAGCCCATCGTCCGCGACGGCGGCACCATTACCGCCGGCAACGCATCCGGAGTGAACGACGGCGCGGCAGCCGTCATTCTTGCTTCGAAAGCGGCAGCGATGCACCACGGGCTCACCCCCCGCGCGCGCCTGCTCGGCATGGCTGCGGCAGCGGTGCCGCCGCGGGTGATGGGCATTGGGCCGGTGCCTTCGACGCGCAAGCTGATGGCGCGCCTCGGCTTGAAGATCGGCGACTTCGATCTGATCGAGATCAACGAGGCGTTCGCCGCGCAAGGGCTCGCCTGCCTGCGCCAGCTCGGCATCGCGGACGACGCCGAGCACGTCAATCCGCACGGCGGCGCGATCGCGCTCGGCCACCCGCTCGGGATGTCGGGGGCGCGGCTGGCTTTGACCGCGCTGCACGGATTGGAGAAGCGCGGCGGCAAGCTTGCGCTCGCCACCATGTGCGTGGGCGTGGGACAGGGCGTTTCGCTCGCGCTCGAGCGGGTTTAGCAGGCTGGCGCACGGAATCACGATCGAGATGGCGTGCAGGAGAGGGCGCCAGAGCGACAGGACGGTCCGCTAATCACGCATTGAGATCGGCAGAACGCTTTGGATCGCGGCGGAGAGATCGCGGGCGAAGAGCCCCAGGCCATAGGTCGTGCTGGTTAAGCAGCGCCCTGGTTTCCCGCTGAGTGGGGCAAGGCCGCTTTGTACATGGCGATTGCACCAACCAGCCCGCTCACAACGTGTCCGCTTTACCTCCAATAGCGGCTGAACTTTGCCATCGCCGCGAACCGACGCGAGGTGCCATGTGTGGACGGCTCCGAGTTGGCAAGGGTTTTCTTCACGTTTGCGGGCTGATCGGTGCAGCCATGTGTTCGGCCTGTTAGCGCGGCACACAGGGGCCGCTGGCCATAATGCCCTCCGCGGATCAGGTCCCGGTCAAAACCTCGCATTCGA
>WNFM01092001.1_pt1 | contig 36591 bp, 31 predicted proteins | sample 5400271 | NCBI WGS metagenome assembly WNFM01 (sample SAMN13153352, study PRJNA577476) | soil metagenome | isolation source: 60 cm saprolite on Douglas fir-dominated hillslope | place: USA:California | collected 2013-09-17 | reverse complement strand
AGATCAAGACGCAAATCGACGCGAGCAGCAGTCTGTATTTCATCGCAGCTCCATGCTAAAGGAATTTGGCGGTAATGGGTCAGTTTAGAAATTGACCCAGTACCAGTATCAGCGTCTAGCGATTCGCTTGCGAATCGGCGGGCCTAGCCCAGGACTTCAGTCGGGGGTCCTCGACGCGCGCGGTTTTTGCGAGTGGCGGGGTGAAGTCTTGGGTGAGCGCAGCGAATAGCAGACGGTCATCGCCAGCGAAACAAAGCCCGCGTTAGGTTCGAACTTCACGCGGGCCTTGATCTATTGGTTTATGAATCAGTGGCGCCGGTTGTCATCGCAATCCGGGCCGCCGCTCACACCGCTGGCCGGATCGCCGAAGCACAGCTTGCCGCCGCCTTCGTCGTCGCCGCTGTTGGTGCCAAACTGCGTGCCGTCAAAAGCGGCAAACAAGCCGCGTCCGCCGGTCTGGCGAGCAATCGTCGCCAACGCGTCCTGCGCTGTCACGGGACCATTAGTTGCGTTCTGGCTGGGATCGGTCACGCAACTTCCGGTGCAGCCGTCAGCGTAACCCACCAGCACGCGCCCGAACTTGTCCGTAGTAATGTCGTTAAAGTCGAGCAGGTTGCGGCACGGATTGCTGCCACCCTGGTTCCATATGCAGCCGCGCTGCACCGGATCGGAAGGCGTTGCATCGGCAGTGGTCCAGGTGCGGCCACCGTCGTAGGTGAAGGCAACGTAAAGATGCCACACGCCAAGGAAGTCGCCCGACTGTGTATCGCCCGCAGTGGGTGTGCCCAGGAAGCCGAATGCTGCGCGATTATCATCGCCGGCGATCACCTCGGCAAACTCGGCGTTCTGTATACCGAAGGGCGTTCCCGCGTCCTTCGATTTCGACCAGTGCAGCCCGTGATCATGCGAAACGGCGATCTTGGCATGGCCATCAGAGTTCACATAGCCGAAATAGATCGTGTTGTTCTTGCCCGCCGCGACCGAGGGGTCACTGCCGGGGCTGATGGTTTTGGCGTCAGGCACCGTGCGGACCACCCAGGTTAAGCCATTGTCGGTTGAGACCGCGACGCCGGGCCGGGCAACGCCGCTTGGGTCCTGGCAATTCTCATTCGGGACGTACGCCGTGCCGTCCGGTGAAACACGCACGTGACCGTGCAAGCCGCCGCAGGTTCCCGGGGCCACGGGAAGATCAACACCATTCACGTGAGCGAATGTATAAATGGGAACGCCCGGCCCAAAGGTCAGACCTCCGTCATCGCTGCGGGAGCAGAACGCGGTGGCAATATCCTGCGAGCAGTAATAAATGGCGTGCGGATACGTGTGTACGGCTGGCGCCGGTGAAGCGTATGGTCCGCCGCCCACCGTCTGGTGATCAACGCCCGCAGGCTGGCCGGAGCCTTGCGTCGGCGTCCAATTGTTGGCGTCATCATCGGTGAATGAAAGTTCGCTGGTTACGCCGTTGAGCTGCGAGGAGAACGTCCGGTTGGTGCCCCCGAAACGGCCATCATCGGTAAACAGGATGGGATCAAGGCTCACACGCGCGAACGGAGAGCGCTTGTCTTCCCATAGGGCCGAAGCCGGCTTGACTGCATCATTGAACGTCACCCTTAAGGTGTGATTGCCTGCTCCAATAAATGCTTTGCCGGTGTTCCAGTCCACGCCGATTGAAGGTTCACCCGCTGCGTGTTGACTGGCAGTGGTGGATCCCAGTGCAGGGGAAATGTTCTCAGGAGCTGGATAATTCACGAAAGCCGGCGCACCCGGCGCAGGCGGTGGCGGCGGAGGCGTGGTCGGCCGCGGCGCAACCGTCATGGTAACCACCGCGTGGGCGGTTGTGGGCAGAGGCACTGTCGCGGCGACGGAGCGAACGTGCCACAGGCCATCCGCAGGATCGGTCAAGGTCAGGTCTTCTTCGCCAGGGCCGGTAGAAGTATCGTCCGGAGAACCAGGGCCGTGATCAGCCGCGTTCGGACTAATGGCGAAGACATCCATATCAGTGGGCACCGTGCTGGTCCAGGTGTACTTAATGGTCACTCGAACGGTGTTGGTCTGATAAAAAGTTGCGGCGGGGGCGGGAAGCACGATGGTCAGGTCATGGTTGTCGCACATGCCTGGCGGGCAGGTGTCCTGAATGCCAACGTTGGTCACTGTGCCCGCGACAACTGGACCAAAGTCCCAGGATACCGGGCCTGAAGTGCTACTGATGGAACTCGCGGTCGACTGAGCGGAGACCGTAGGCGTGTCATGAAACAGCAGCGCAATGCCGGCCGACAGCAAAGCGGTGAGGGATACCAATCCAATGGTTCGCCTGAAGAGCACAGCAGAACGAAGGCGGGTTTGCAGGGAGGGAAGCATCGTCATAGTTTCTCCTGTGAAGTCTGCGTAGCGCGAGGGGGCCTATAAGTCCGGCGGTAAGAATATACGCTCATTGGTAGTAGTAGCACTACAGGCAACTTTGGAAGCGCAATTTTGGAAGTTGGTTGCCCACGATATTGTCCAATATATTCATCGGCTTACGGTTTAATTGGTTGATATTTATGGCGAAAGGTGGTACCACTTCGTAAGCAACCAATGAAGATTTCTTTAGATTCTAAGTTCCTTCAGGAGCCAATGGCATCTGCGCCCCAATCCCCGAACCCCAAAGCCGCACCGGCGGAGAGAATCCTGCTTGCGGGCAAAATGCTGTTTGCCCAGTCGGGTTTTGAAAACACCAGCACCATTTCCATCGCGCGTCTTGCGCAAACCAGTGAGTCGCAGATCATCAAGTACTTCGGCAACAAAGAAGGGCTGCTGGAGGCAATCTTTGAAGCTGGATGGAAGCACATCGGCGAGGCTTTTGGAACGCTGGAGTACCTGCCTTCTCCCAGCTCGAAATTGCAGGCGCTCGTGGGTTTGATTCTGACCAAACTGGAAGAGGACGAACAGCTCAAGGAATTGTTCCTGCTTGAAGGCCGCAGAATTCGCAAGGAAGGCCACATGGTTCTGATGACGCGCGGTTTTCAGCAACTCGTGAAAACCGCCGACCGGTTGCTCAAAGAGATGCGCGACCTGGGTCAGCTGCGTTCAGACTTGCACATTGAAGGGATGAGATCAGCGCTCATCGGCATGCTTGAGGGCCTGCTGCGTGACCGGATGCTCGCCGCGCGAATTCCTTATACGGCATCTTTCAATGCCGAAGACATCCGCAAACTCTTCCTGCACGTTTTGAATTCTTTTTCTGTAGCGTCAGAACCGGCAATGAGTCATTCAAAGCCCGCTTAAGCGGACAAGTGTCGATCAACTGTCGATCGACACATCAACTTCGACACTCATCACAAAACTTAGTTGATGCACTCACTTTGCCGGCTGGCCCAACCCTTCTGGTACGAGATGTGCCTAAGAACCGCGCATTGCCGCCCATTGCAAAGTAAAGAACTGTTCATTTTCGAACGAAAGATTCTATTGGGCACAGCAATTGCAATCTCTCTGTTAAGTATTGGTAAAACATCAAGTGCGCGGGACGAAGCGTGCTACCACGCGCATTCTCCTGTCGTCTAACAAGCATGTATTAGCGAATAGCCGGAACCTTTTTTCAATGGCAGCGTATTTGCTAGTGAAGATTAGAGAGCGAACGATTCGCTGTTGATGAAGAGTTCACGGGGTTAGAGGGATTGTCCACGCCTACGGTTTTGGCGGCCCAGGCGGGAACAGTCCCTCAAGAACGGGCGCGTTTGCGCGCACCCGGTTCCTTAACCCCAGGCACAGAATTGTAGGTCATCGGCGAAAAATTGCAAGTTCGTCGAAATGCAAGCGGGCCGCCCTTAGCCGGTTCCCGACGCTATTCGGGAAAGAACAAGGAGCGGTAATGAAGTCATCGCTATTTTCCAAAATCATATTCGCGTCGTTGGCGTTGGTGCTCGCCGGCAGCGCGTTCGCAGCCAACGCAGCACACAAAGAGAACTTCCAGCTATCAGCGCCCACCCTGGTGAACGGCACAGAGTTACCGGCGGGTGACTATCAGGCCCGATGGGATGGCTCAGGACCAAGCGTGCAGGTAAGTATCACGCAAGGCAAGAAGCTGATTGCAACAGTGCCGGCCCAGGTTGTGGAGTTGGTCCAGGCGCCAAGCGACAATGAAACCGAGATCAAGAACAGCTCGAGCAGCGATCGTGAACTTACCAGCCTGCGGTTCTCGGGTAAGAAGTACTCCCTGGATCTGGGGAGCGAATCAGCCAAGGAACCGACCAAGTCAGACTCAGCCAACTAACATCCTCCTCGGATCACAGGGCTTCAGCGGGAGCAGGCAACTGCTCCCTTTCTTTCCTGTTCCAAGTGAATGACTCATCACCGGCCGGAGAAAACGGGACTTTGCTGTTGGAACATCGCTTAGTTTCAGGCATGTTACCAGCGGTGCAGCGATCGTACGGGGACTGCGGTCATCAATTCATCGCATACCCTTCATGTATACTTTTTTTAACTGGCCGGAACATTAATGGAGGAGCTCGATATGCAATTTAATTTGCGGCAATCCATACGCATGGCGATTGCCACCGTTTTGGTTGCACTCTTCATTGTTCCCACGGACGCGCTCGCGCAGAGCCACGTGGTCAGCCCCGCCGACCTGCAGAAAGAGGCAGTCGCAGCGTCGCAGGTGAGACAGCATAACGTGCAAACCGTACAACATCTGTTGTCCTCGCCCGCGGCGGAAAAAGCCTTGAAATCGGCGAAGATGGACCCGCAGCAGGTGAAGACCGCGGTTTCCACACTCAACGATCAGGAACTGGCCCAACTGGCTGCACGCGCGGATAAAGCCCAGGCTGATTTCGCTGCCGGTAATCTCAGCGAGCGCGACCTGATCCTGATTATTCTTGCGGTTGCGGTTCTGGTGTTGATTATCGTGGCAGTCCGCTAAAGCATTTTCATGGTCCGATTTAAGCCGCAGAGACTCGTTTGTATCATGTGTCTCTGCGGCTTTGTCTTTGCCGCAAACTCCGGCGTATGGCTCGACGTTCCCTTCATCAAGCAGGAAAAAGACGGCTGCGGCGCCGCCAGCATCGCCATGGTGATGCAGTACTGGCTCAAGCAGCAATCGCGCCCCCTGGATGCTAGCGCCGACGCCGCGGCGATCCAGCGTACCCTTTATTCCAGCGCCGGGCATGGTATCCGTGCGCAAGACATGGAACGCTATTTTCAACAGCACGGCTATCAGACATTTATTTTTACGGGAAAATGGGACGACCTGAAACAGCATCTTGCAAAGGGCCGGCCGCTCATCGTCGCTCTCAAGCCGTCCGCGCTGGAAACTTCGTTACATTACGTGGTGGTTGTTGGAGTCGATCCGGAGAAGAATCTGGTGCTGGTGAACGACGCTGCGCAACGCAAACTGCTCAAGCAGGACCGGGCCGCGTTTGAAAAGCAATGGAGCGCAGTAGGCCGGTGGACGCTGCTGGCGCTGCCAAAGTGAAACGGATTTTCCTGGAAAAGGCGTTGGCACGCAATTGCTGTTAACGTAGAGACGTAGCATGCTACGTCTCTACCACCGCAGTTTGTATCCAGATAAAAGAGCCACGCCGCATTTGATTCGTTATCTGGTGGCTGTCCTGGTAGCACTGTGCTGTCTCTCCGCGTACGCGCAAACTGCCGATCCTTCTTTGGCGAAACAGCTTTTTGAACAGGAGCGCTGGCCTGAACTGGTACTGCTCCTGGAACACGTTCCCCGCGCCTCCGCCGATCTCGATTATTACTACGGCGTTGCTCTGGCGCATCTGGAGCGGTGGGACGAGGCGCGCGAAGCGCTGCTGGCCGGCGAACAGCTCGCGCCAAATGATAAGCGCTTTCCCATCGAACTGGCGGGAGTCGCGTTCAAGCAGAAGAAATATGGAGAGGCCAGATGCGATCTGCATGGCGCGCTGCGTCTCGATCCCAAAGATACCCACGCTAACGAATTCCTTGCCACCATTTATTTCCTTGAGGGCAACCTGGAAGCGGCCCTGAAGTACTGGAACCGCGTAGGGAAGCCGGAGATTGTTGAGGTGCGGAGCCAGCCGGCGTTGCGTGTGCGTCCGGCGCTGCTCGATCATGCGTTTGCTTTTGCGCCCGCATCCACGCTGACGCTCAATGAGTTACTCGCGAGCCAGGCCCGCCTGCAAGGCATGGAGATTTTTCCCAGTTACAAGATCGAACTGGCGGCGCGCCCGGACGGCAAGTTTGACGCCGTCTTCCGCGCGGAAGAACTAAACGGTTTTGGTAACAGCAAACTCCAGATCCTGGTCCGCATGTTCAGCGGAATCCTGTTTGAAGAGATCACGCCGGAGTATTACAACCTGAACGGGTCAGCGACCAACATTGTTTCGCTGGCTCGTTTTGACGTGGACAAGCGCCGCGCGTATGCCGGGCTTTCCGGGCCGCTGAATGGCAATCCGAAATGGCGCTACCGCATGGCCGTGGACCTGCGCAATGAGAACTGGACGGTGCAAACCTCATTCACAGGCCCCAGCACGATTTTGGCCGCGCTGAACCTTCGCCGCGAGAGTATGAGCGCGGAGATTTCTCGCTTTGTGGGCGCGCGCTGGAATTGGTCAACCGGCTTTGAGGTCTCGCATCGAGATTTTCGCAATGTGCTTGACCTGGGAGCCCTGACGCCGCCATTGCTCTCCCAGGGCTATCAACTCAAGCACACCGCAAAGTTCAACTATGAGCTTTGGCGGTCGCCGGAGCGGCGCGTGACAGTTTCCACCGGCGTGAATTCGCAGGCAGGGCGCATATGGTCACAGCCGGGCCAGTCGTTCGAAAAGCTTCAAGGGCTGCTTGAGACACACTGGTTTCCGCGCGCCCACGGTGATGACTACGAAACGCAATGGCACATTCGTGGCGGCAAGACCTTTGGCCAGATTCCCTTTGACGAGCTTTTCATGCTCGGGGTTGAGCGTGACAACGGCCTGCTGTTGCGGGCACATGTCGGCACACGCCATGGACAGAAGGGTAGCGCTCCGCTTGGCCGCAATTATTTTCTCTCTAACTGGGAGATCGACAAGAACACTTATTCCACCGGGCTCGTGACAGTGAAGCTTGGTCCATTTCTGGATACGGGAAAGATCATCGATTCATCTTCCACTTCCGCACTCAGCCCGCGCAAGTGGCTGTTCGATACCGGCGCTCAGGCCAAGTTGCGCGTCCTGGGAGTCGGCGTGGTCCTGCTCTACGGAAAAGATCTGCGGACGGGAAACAATGCGTTCTACGCGAATGTCGCTTGGTGAGACATGGGTCATGCGACCGCCGCAACGTTCTTATGATGGCCATTTTCGGCTGAAACCTGCCTAACTATTCCTTACTTGCGCCTTACAGAACTTAACCGATTTCGAGAGTGCTTCCCGCGCCAAAGGTGTTTTTTCTCTTTAACGGAAGTAACGGAAGTCATTTGAACGTTAATGCCACGAACACGGTTTTAACGGGAGGGTTTATGAGGCACATGAGAGCAATGCTTTTGGGAGCTGCGTTAATCACCGGTACTACTTTTGCGGGGGCGCAGGCGGTGGTCCCAGTGCAGTGGGGATGGGGACAGCGGGACAACGATGATCGGCAGGCATTCAGGGAAGGTTTTCAGCGGGGGCAGTGGGACGCACGCCACAATCGGCGTTTTGATCCCGACAACAACCGCTGGCGCGAGCGCGACGACCGCCAGGCTTTTCGCGCCGGCTATCAGCGCGGATTTCGTGAAAGCCGCGGTTCCTACGGCGATCGGGATCGCGACCGGGATTGGGACCATGACGGAGATCGCGATCGCGGCGGCTACGGCCGAGGCGCCTACGGAGGTGGTTACGGCTTGAATGCTGCGCGGCAGAACGGCTACCAGGACGGAATCAATGATGGCGCCAGAGACCGGCGCTCCGGACACAGCAACCGTCCAACTCATGACGACAATTACCGTCACGCCGATCACGGGTACATCCCCACATACGGCAACAAAGATTATTACAAGCAGGCGTATCGTCAGGCTTACCAGAACGCGTATCAGCAGGGGTACAACAGCAACGTTTATTACCGCCGATAAATCTGCCCGCAAACGGCGATCATGAAGAAGCCATGCGGCAACGCATGGCTTTTTTGTTTTCTTAGCTTGCGGCAGATAGCGTCACAAGATTTCCTCTATCGGATTGGGAAGACTCGTGACTCTTGGTTACCACGAGCTCGTGCCAGTTAAACAAATCCGAGCTGCCAGGGCGGCTGACTTCGTCATATACTTCGCGGCAGAGTCCTCTAAAACTCGAGTAACGGTTCTCCGCAAAAGCCTGCCAGCCTGAAGTGAGTCGTTCTTCTTTGACGTTGCAGATTTGGTATTTTCGATCAAACCCGAAAGAAACCGGCACCACGGCTCCGTCCGGCTCCAGCACGATAATACTTAGCAACTCTGAGGCGTGCTTTCCAAAGGCGCAAACGTCAGAGGCGTAAATTAATTCCGGCTCTGCTATCGCGTGGTCGCGATGCATGAGATCGCACTGCACCCGCATTGATTTGCCGTACTTGGCCCCCAGCGCAAACGCGAGCAGGTAGATTCTTGTGATGACGCCGTGGTCAGGGGAAAGTGCCTGCATTTCGCTCCGCGCGCGTCCGGCCAGTTCAAGTGGATGTATTTGCAGCAACTGCGCCCCATTTGTATGAGCAAATTCTCCCAGCCACAAAAGGTGTTCCCAGCTCCTGGGGGTCGCCGTGTGAATGAAGCCAAACTTCAATCCCGCTGTTCTAGCGTTTTCCACTCCAGCCTGCATTTTGGCGAACGCTTGTGATGAGCCGCGAACTTCATTGTGAACATCGGGGGGGCCATCGACACTGACTGCTAGCAAGTCCAACAAGCCACTGAGTTCTGCCAACCGGTCCTGCTTCAGCAGATAGCCATTGGTGGTTACAGTGGTACGAAGTCCGAGCGCTTTTGCGTGCCGTAAAACAGCGGAGAGCCCCTTATAGAGGAATGGCTCTCCGCCGGAAACAGATACCACTTTGTAGCCCATTGCGGCGGCATCGGAAATGGTCTGACAGACCAATTCAGGATCTAGCTGGGTCCTGGTCCAGGGATTGGACTCAGAATAGCAATGCTTACACTGAAGATTGCACCACAAGGAAGGGTGAATCTGCAGGATAGGCTCGCGAATTGGCCCCGATGTACCGCAACTGCTACCGTTACTCGTCATTGTCGTCAGCCTCGTCCGGCAGTAACGCCCAAATCGACGTTAACTTCGAAGATGTCCGGGAAGGGTATACCGTAAGGAAACACTGAGATGCCGGTGATCTGCGGAGTTTCTGTCAGGATTTTAGCCAGCAGCGCAAGTTTGTCAGCGCTCAGCACTGTCTTTATTTGCACGCCGCTGGCCACTGGAACACCGATCGGATGTACGCGGAGCTTGTTCAATCCATTGCTATGCAGTCCGGCAACGATTCGCACAAGTTCAGTGAGGTTTTCTTCTTGCACGCCGCCAAATTTCAGCGCTCGTAATAGATCTTTCTCAAAGCTTTGGCCGCCTTTGCTAATACTTGCTGTACTCATATTACTGATCCTTTCATAACGGCCATCGCGGTTCTTTTCCTGGCCGTCATTTGGTTAGTGTGGGAACTCGCGCAAACGTTACAGTCATTCTTGAGGATCAGGAGTTGCGGCCATTGGTGACGAGAGGGCATGAGAGCAGGATTTTCGTTGCTTGAACTGAACAGAAGACACCCCGATGTCTAAGGCTCCAGCAAATAAAAAAAGAGACGTGAACATGCCACGTCTCTACAGCTTGAGTTGACTACTCTTTACCACACCACGCAACGGTCGGCCGCTGGGCGCACCATCGCCGAGTCCTCTTTGCAGCTAAAGGCTTGCTGGAATGCCGGCAGATTGGAGAGCGGCCCGATCACGCGATATTTTCCGATCGGGTGCGGATCGCCCTGGACCATGGTTCGCTGTGTCTCCGGACGGATCGCGTCGCCGCGCCATTGTCCCCAGGCGATGAAGAACTGCTGATCGGGAGTGAGGCCGTCGATGACAGGCGCCGGCCTGGCTTGCTGTGCCTTTTTGAACGCCAGATACGCGAGCTTTGCGCCACCCAGGTCGCCGATGCTCTCACCCAGCACCAGCTTGCCGTTGTGATGGATATTGGGCTCGATGAAATATCCATCGAACTGCCGCACCACGCATGAAGTGCGCTCCTGGAAGCGCTTCAGGTCATCGGCGGTCCACCAGTTATTCAAGCGTCCTTGCGCGTCAAACTGCGCGCCCTGATCGTCAAAGCCATGGCTGATCTCGTGCCCGATGACGACGCCGATGCCGCCATAATTAATGGCATCCGCATTTTCCACGCTGAACGATGGCGGCTGCAAGATGCCGGCAGGGAAGACAATCTCATTGAGCAGCGGATTGTAATAGGCATCTGAAGTAGGCGGTGTCATGCCCCAGCGGCCGCGGTCCACCGGCTTACCGATGAGCGATCGATCATCGTCAACGTTCCACCTTACTGAAGCCAGAGTGTTGTTCCAGTAGGAATCGCGAGTCACCTTGATGCTGCTGTAGTCTTTCCATTTGTCGGGATAGCCGATTTTGGGGTTGAACGTGGAGAGCTTTTCCAGCGCTTTCTTTTTGGTCTCCGGTCCCATCCAGTCCAGGCCCTCGATGGTGTCATGCATCGCGGCCAGAAGGTTCTTCACCATTTCCTGCGCCCGGGCCTTGGCTTCCGGCGGGAAATATTTTTGAACGTACTTCTTGCCCAGCGCTTCACCCAGGAGTTGGTCAGTGGACTCCGCACAGCGCTTCCAGCGAGGTTTCAGCTCCTTGGCCCCATTCAGGTACTTTCCGTAAAAGGCAAAGTTCTCATTCACAAACGGGTCCGAGAGTTGATCGGCGGCGCTGTGCAGGAACTGCCACTTCAAATAAGTCTTCCAATCTGCGAGCGAAGTCTGGTGAAACTGTCGGTTCACTTCCTGAATGAATTTCGGTTCGGTGACGTTGAGGTCAGCGCGAGAGATCTTTGCGGTGGTGAAATAGCCGTCCCAGTCGACGGCTGGCGCCAATTTCTTGAGGCCGGCAAATGTGGTCTTATGGTCGGTGGCCTGAGGATCACGCAGCGCGACGTTGTCCAATGAAGCTTCGGCCAATTTCTTTTCGATCTGAAACACTGTGTCCGCGGCGGACTTGGCTTTGGTGTCATCATATCCGGCCAGTTTGAACATAGCCGCTACGTGGACGAGATATTTCTCACGTGCTTCCTGGAAGCGCTGCTCCGGTTTCAGATAGTAGTCGCGGTCAGGCAGCCCCAGTCCACTGGCATACACGTTGGCAATCACCTGCGACGGATTGTGATTGTCAGGGTTTGATACCAGCCCGAAAGGAGCCGAGATGGAGAGGTCTTGCAGCCGGCGGTCCGTCCGTTGCAGATCGGCCGATGTTTTCATGGCGTCAATCTCGGCGAGCATGGGCCTGGCGGGCGCGATTCCGAGCTTGTTGATGCTCGTCTCATCCATGCATGAGCCGTAGTAGTCGCCGATGAGCTGTTCCACGCTGCCGCGCGGCCAGTCGGTCCGCTTCGATACATCATCGAGAATTTCCTTCAGCTGTTCTTTCGCGGCCTCACCTGCCTGCCAGCGCCGGCTCCAGCGCACCATGGAGGGCGGAATGGGGTTCTCTGCGCGCCACTTGCCGTTGGCGAACTGATAGAAGTCAGTGCACGGGTCAGCGGTGCGATCAATATCGCCCTGCTGGACGCCACGTGGGGCTGCGGGTTGGGCCACAAGCGTGGCACACGATGCCAGCAGAAGGAGGAGGAGTTGCATGGAACGCATTTTCACCTTTTCTCGAACGGAGATAATCATAAAGCAGGCCCTGGCAGGGCGACTTGAGGCAATCTTGCGATTCGCCCATGCCAACGTACAGCCGCCGCTGATGGTTAGCACCAGCGGCGTATTTTACTGACACTTACACACTGCGTCAGGGAACTCACATTAGAGCTGGCCGGAAAGCTTTTCCAGAGAGACCGAGCCCTTTACTGTGCGCAGCCGCAAGTGCGTTCCGCCTGAATTGATCGTCCCGCGAACACTCCGATCAAACCCGCCCGCCTGTGAGGTCAGGGCAAAGTCGCTGTGAAAGCTGGCGCGTCTTCCACCTTCATAATCCACATCCAGTCCGGCATTCTGCGGCACTCGCAGCACGATGCTGCCTTTATCGCTCTCCAGCATTGCGCTCTCACCCAGCACCCTGGCGTCGATTTCCGCATCAGCCTTGTAAGACTTGACCTCCAGCGGGCCTTTCAATGTGACGTTATGGAGCTTGACCGTGTCTTTGTAAGTATCGATACGAATGGCGCCGGTGGTGGATTCAATGGTGATGGGAGATTTATAGCTCTTGATGCGAATGTCGCCCTGAATCGAGGCTATCTTGATGTCCGGCTTATAGCTTTCCACCGCCACGTTGATCTGCCGAGGCACGCGGATTTCCAGCTCCACCGCGGCGGTAAAGTCGTGGCCTTGCCAGCAGAAAGTGCAGTTCCATTGCGGATATTTCACCTCAATGGCAACGCGATTGCCATCATTATGGAAGTTGACTTCGACGTTCTCCATCCACCATTTGCGGTCAGTATCATTGCCGTCAAAACGCTTGGTTACATCGACCACCACCTGGTTCCCGTCGGAACCGGTGACGTGAATGGTTCCTTTGTAATTGTCAACGTTGAGCGTTCCTCCAGGGGTGATGGTGAAGGTACGCTGGAAGCGTTCCGGTTGATCTTTGGCGGTGGACTGGCTGCGCAGCTTGGGCGCCGCCAAAGCAATTATTCCCACGAAAACGATCAGCCATCCAACGATGCGTTGATTTTTGGGGTTCATATTGCCTCCTTCCAGGCGTGCAGGCAGGGCTTTCTTCCCATATATACGGCGCGGCAGGGCTCCTGGTTCCCTTAGACGGAGGGGAAAAACAAATGTCATCGCCTCAATCTGGTGGCTGGAGAGGAACGGATCGGGAGAGAGGAAGGGACGCCCGTTGTGAGCGCCCCGAAATCGAAACTACATGGATTTCAGCAATAACAACCATCGGGCCCATGCTTCAGACCGGGCTTTCTTGTTGGCCACGGCCATATCATGCGCTTTCTTGATGTCAGGATCGTCGCCCGTGTCTTTGATCCTGTCATCTGCCGTGGGATCTTCGCCAGCGCGCATAAAACCGTGGCCCGCGCCCGCATAGGTGACGGGATCATACTTCTTGCCGGCTTTTTTCATGGCTTCCTGCGTGTCGGGTATGGTGGCGTCGATCCGGGCGTCCTCGCCAGCGTAGAAACCATAGACGGGCGCAGTGATCGGCGAAACGTCTTTCGGAGGAGGACCATAAAACACAAACGTGGCGCTCAGGTCTTTGCGGTTAGTGGCAAAACGAAACGACTGGCCACCGCCCCAGCAGAATCCGGCAACCGCGATTTTCCCGTTGGCCGAGGGGAGTTTCTTCACGTAATCGGCCACGGCGTTGAGGTCAGCGGTAATCTGGTCAGCATTCAACGAAGAAACGGCTTTCATGGCGTCTTGTGTGCCGGAAAACTCGCTGGAGCCGCCGCTTTTGGGCCCCATGCCGGAAAGCAGGTCGGGAGCAATGGCGATGTAGCCGTTGGCCGCGAGCTGATCAGCCATGGAACGCGCCCAATCGGTCAGCCCAAAAATCTCATGGATCACGATCACCACCGGCGCTTTCCCTTTGACCTCAGGGTAAACGATAAAAGCCTGCACCGTGCGATTGTCGTGCTTGATAGGCACCCACTCGCTATGGCGCGGTGACTTCTCCAGGTTCTGTTTGGCCCATTCCTGGGAGAATCCCACGGACAGGCAGAATAACAACACCAGTGCGATTGCGAAGGTTCGTTTCATGCCGGAAAGTCTACTCCGGTTGGGAGAATGCCGACAACTTTCGTGCGGCGAGTCCGAATCTCTCCGGGTGCGCTTGATCAAGGTTGGGACGGCTTCGGGCGGGGCGGTTTTGGGCCGAACGCTCTCGGTGTGTCGCGCTGGGGCCGCTTCGTTCTGGAGAGCTCGCGCTGCCGCGCCAGCTCCTTGATCCCCTGTTCCTTGTAGTCCGCGCTGGTCAGCGATGCCATGAAAGCAACCAGATCGTCGATATCTGCTTCCGTCAGCGCGAGCGGCTGGATGTCTTCGTCAAGATAGGGATTCTGTAAACCATCGCCCTTGTTGTAGTGATCGCTGACATCCCAAAGCGTCTCTTGCGATCCGTCGTGAAAGTAGGGCCCTGTCACCAACACGTTGCGCAGGTTCGGTGTCTTGAACGAGGCAATATCGGTCTCTTTCTTGGTAACAAGAAAGCGGCCAAGCGCTGACATTTCCGTCTGGATGGCGGCGTTGTCGATGGCCGCCGCATCGCCCGAGTTGATGAGCTGCTCGGCCTGGCGCGCCAGCGCGACCACGTTGTGCCGGATGATGCCGATGCCGATGTTGTGAAAGTCGTCGTCCTTAAAGTTCGTGGCGTCCCGCTTCTTTTCCGACAAAGCGTGGCATTTATTGCAGCGGGCCCGGGTGTTAAAGAGTTCCCAGCCGCGCTTGGCGGAGGCATCTATGGCGTTCTGGTCGCCGGCGATGAAGTGATCGAAAGCAGAATCAAACGAAAGTTGTGTTCGCTCATAGGACGCGATAGCGCGCAGCAGGTCGGGGCCATTGGGTGCGTGGCCGAAGACTCGCTTGAACGCCTGCTGGTATTCTCCGACCGCTGCGATCCGGGCTACCGCAGCGTCCAGGCTGGGCTGGCCCATCTCAACCGAATTGACGATCGGCAGCGCCGCCTGCTCCTCCAGCGTCTTCACCCGGCCATCCCAGAACTGCGCCTTGTTGTACAGCGCGTTCAGAATCGTCGGAGCATTGCGCTGGCCAACGCGACCCTTGATGCCGATCGAAGCCGGCCTCCCGTCAGTGAAAGCCCGGGCAGGATCATGACAGGTACTGCAAGCCACCGTCCCGTCAGCCGAGAGGCGGCCATCGAAGAACAGCTTCTCGCCGAGCGCGATCTTCTCAGGGGTCTGCGGATTATTGGCCGGTATTGCCGCGCGAGTTGCGGCCTCAGGGACGCCAACTTGTCGAAGGGGCCTGGGCTGGGCCAGCGGACCCGCTTGGGGAATAGGGGGCGCTTTCGAGGTGGTTTGCTGCGTCGCTTCGGCCGGCGCGGCTTCTGCTACAGAGTTTGATTGTTTGCTGGAACGTTCACAACCGAGAATCAGCACGGCTGGACCTACGACCAGCATAAGCGTGGCGCACAGTCGTGTTTGCCTCACAACGCGCATCCCACAGTACTTCTCTCTGGGCGAAAGAATAACATAAATCTTGCTGCGGTGGCCGTCGCGGACGATACGTAGACAGCGCGGTACTGCTGACTGCCAAAAACAAAATGATCTTTGAGTGCTCCTCTGGCGCATAATTGAAGCTGCTATGACCGCATCAACACCACAGATCCAACCGCCGCAAACAACCGGAAACGATCAGACGGCCCAAAACCAAGTCCCGCCCCTCACCGGCTACAACCTCTTTCTAAGCGATCGCACTCTCTCGCGCGCCGTCGACCGCGAAGGCGCGGGATGGGCGCGCGAGCGGATCAGCGAACTGGGCCAGCTACTGGGCACGGAAGAGGCGCAGCGCTGGGGTTTTGATGCCAATGAAAACGCCCCGGTGCTGCACACGCATGATCGCTACGGCAGTCGTCGCGACGAGGTAGTGTTCCATCCTTCGTGGCACAACCTGATGCGGACCTCGATTGAGAATCGCCTGCACAGCCTTCCCTGGGAAAAGAAGAAAAAAGGCGCGCACGTGGCCCGTGCGGCGCTCATGATGCTGACCGCCCAGAATGAAGCGGGGCATACCTGTCCGGTGTCGATGACATTTTCCGCGGTGGCTGCGCTGCGTGCGGAGCCAGGCTTGGCGCGCGAGTGGGAGCCAAAGATTCTTGCCCCCATCTATGATCCCAAATTCGCTCCGGCGCAGGAGAAGTCCGGCGTGCTGGTGGGCATGGGCATGACCGAAAAGCAGGGCGGCTCAGACGTGCGGGCAAATACTACCCGGGCCGAGCGCATTGGCAGCTCGCGGGAGTATCTGGTTACAGGGCATAAATGGTTTTGCTCCGCGCCCATGTGCGATGCCTTCCTGATACTGGCACAGACCGCCAAAGGTCTTTCCTGTTTTTTGCTGCCGCGATGGACGCCCGCGGGCGAACGCAACCATTTCTACATCCAGCGCTTGAAGGACAAATTAGGCAACCGCTCCAATGCATCGAGCGAGGTCGAGTTCGCGCAGGCCTGGGCGCATCTGGTGGGCGAAGAGGGCAGGGGCATCAACACTATCATTGAGATGGTGAACAACACGCGCCTTGACTGCGCGATTGCCGGAGCCGCGCTGATGCGCCAGGGCCTGGTGCAGGCTGTGCATCATGCCGGGCATCGCAAGGCGTTTGGGAAGCTGCTGATAGATCAACCGCTGATGCGCAACGTGCTGGCCGATCTCGCAGTCGAGTCAGAGGCGGCGACGCTGTTGATGGTGCGCCTGGCACGCTCGTTCGATTCGCGTGAGGACGACGAACGCGAACGCGCTTTCTGCCGCATCGCCACCGCCATCGCGAAATACTGGCTGTGCAAGCGCTCGCCGGTCCACGTAGGTGAGGCGCTGGAGTGTCTGGGCGGCAACGGCTATGTGGAGGAATCGATCATGCCACGCCTTTACCGGGAGGCGCCGCTGAATTCCATATGGGAAGGCTCGGGCAACGTGATCTGCCTGGACGTGCTGCGAGCATTGGCTAAAGAACCGGCCGCCCTGGAAGCGCTGTTGGCAGAGTTGGAATCCAGTGCAGGCTCTGACAAGCGGCTGGACAGCTATGTTGTTGGCATTCAAACGAGGCTGACGGACACGGCGGACAACCAATCTCTCTACGGTTATGGAGCAGCAGAGTACGCCGCCAGAGAACTCACGGAAAAGCTTGCGCTGGTCCTCCAGGCTTCACTGCTGGTGAGGCACGGTTCACCAGATTTGGCGGAGGCATTTATTGCTTCGCGACTGGCCGGACAACACGGCCAGAGCCTGGGAACGCTGCCTGGCGCAGTGAATGTGGATAGCATTCTGGAAGGCGTTGCCGCGCCGCTCGCGGTTTAGAGCGAAGCACTGCCGTCCAGGGCTGGCCGGCAAATAAAAAGTCTTCGCGACCAGCGTCCAGCCGCGAAGACTCCACCAAGGAAAGAAAAACAGAAGTTTACACAGAGGAAGCGAAAGGAGCTCGGCAGGGCCCCTGTGTTCTTCTTGGTTCCCTATCCATGTAGTGAAGCGGGCGGCGAAATCGTTTCACCGGAATCAAAGTTTTTTTGGACTTTTCTAAACCGCATAGGCGATCTTTGGGTGGAGTACAACGACTTCCCCGAAATCTCTTAACCCTCTGTTTTTTCGTGTCTCAAAGAGTTCTTTTTTATCAGATCGATTTCACAGGAATCATCGTTACGTCTTCCACTAACCCAATCTCTTTTTGCACGAACGGCTCCGCGTACTTTACGCCTGCCAGCATTCCGTAAAAGCCCGCCATGGTAGCAACGCGCTCGCGGATTTCAGCGTGCGCGGGAAAGTCGCCGCGGCCAGCCTCTTGATCAGTGTATTGCGACGCATAGGCATAGATCGACTGCAGCCGCGCCTCAAACTGATCGGTGATGTCAACGACAAAGCTCGGCCGGATATCGTAATAGAGCGTGGCGTAGATGATCTTAAAAGGCCGATGGGGGCGGTCCAGCAGATCTTCATTCGCCGTTGCTTTAGGTTCGGTCTGCCGCTCCGCCTCCTTGCGCAGCTGCAGCTTACTCAATCCGGCCAGAAAGCAGGCTTCATACCCGACAATCGAGCAGTTGTAGTGATCGGGATGTCGCCCTTGCCAATAGGGAAGAATCACCACGCGCGGGCCCTGTTCCCGAATCACGCGAGCGATCTTCAACCGGTTCTCCCAGGTGTTTTCCACTCGCCCGTCGGGGATGTCCAGCGCCTGCCGGAAGCTTACGTTCAGAAGCTTAGCTGCGTCGGCGGCCTCGCGAGTGCGGTCCGCCGCTGTGCCGCGCGTCCCCATCTCGCCCTGGGTGAGATCAAGTATGCCGGTGCGGCGGCCCAACTCAGCCATCTTGAGCAGCGTGCCCCCGCAAGTCTGCTCGACGTCGTCGCGATGAGCAGCAATGGCCAGGACATCGAGGGGCGGAGCGCTCACTCAAACTCTCCGGCTTCAATCACGACGTTCTCGCGCACGATCAGCCGGTGACCGGCCATCTCTTTTACCTTGGGCAGCACCCGGTCAATGTGGTCGGCCGTGTCCACAAACGTGAGCACTACGGGAAGTTTGCCGCCGGCATCCACCAGCGTGGCGGTCTTCACACGCCCTCGCCCGGTAAAGCCAGCAACCGCATGTAGCACGGTTGCTCCGGCGATTTCCTGCTCGCGCAGGAATTTGAGCAGCTCCAGATGAAGCGGCTTGCGATGCCACTCGTCGGCTTCATTGAGATAGATGGAGACTTGGACGGCCATGCGAGGCTGGGTCATTGATTCGGCGCTCGAGCTTCCTTTCTGCAGAATTCTACACGCTCTGTACCGGCCTTCAAATTGCGCGCGCGATCATGGCTCCCGCTAAAATCGCGCCCAGGCAGAGCAAGTTGTTGGCAACGATGTTGATGGCAAACAGAGTCCAGTGGCCTTGTTCAAAGTAAGCCATGGTTTCAAACGCGTAGCTGGAAAAAGTTGTGTATGATCCGCAAAAGCCAATTGCCACCAGCAAGCGCCACAGTGGATTGGCGAGCACGCGCTCGGTCGTCCAAACCAGAAAAAATCCCAATATCAGGCTACCCGTAACGTTGATGAGAAGTGTTCCGTAAGGAAAGGCCGCGTCACTGTAGCGGGTAACAATTCGCGTGAGGAAGTACCGAAGATTTGCGCCCAGAAGCGCCCCCGCTGAGATCCAGAGATAGGGCTTCCATTCAATCAAAGCTCGCATGCCACATGACTCCAATTGTTAATATTGGTAGGAGTCATCAGCCGCAGCGGGCGGTTAAAGGCGAACTCCATCGCCTGACGCATTTAAGCATAAACCTTGCAGAATCAGCAAAACGTCTCACAATTCGATTGTATGTCATAGAAACTAATAGGCATACACTTTTTCCACAGATGCACAATTTGTTGGGCACTAAGCATGAGCTGCGTCATCTAAAATAAAGCGCTGGAATCGCAATAAATTATAGCGCTGCAATCGCCGGCGCGTTTGGCCCTCTTTCATGACCCTCCTGGAAAAGCGCATTAAAGGTCTCACAAACGACCTCTCGGAAGCCGTTTCCAAGCTGTCCGATGAAGTGATGCCGAAAAATGTTCATCGTTTGCGCACCACCATCCGGCGAATTGAGAGCCTTGTCAGCTATGCGCATCCCTGTCTGGGCAAGAAGCTGGAGCGAAGCCTGGAAAATCTTACGGAGCTGCGGAAGCGCGCGGGAAAAGTTCGCGATATAGATGTCCAGACTAAACTTCTGGACCAACTGGCCAACGGTTCAACCGCCAGTGACCGCAAAATCCTGGCGGAACTCCTGGAGAAGAAACGAGAGCGTCAGGCCCGCCGGCTGGTCTCTTCGCTGGGAAAGCTTGCCGACGCAAAGTTTTTCTCACGTATGGAGCGGGTTGCAGAAAAGGCGGGGACCGGAGCTTCAGGTCCTGACCGGCCGCTTGCACCGCTCGAAGAAGCCCGCTTGCAACTGGCGCGCTTAGCCGATGATTTCGCCTCGCGCCAGCCGCTTAAGCCGAGCCGCCTGCATGAAACCAGAATCCGGCTCAAGACCATCCGGTACCTGGCTGAGTTGGCCGAAGAATCCCCTGAGCGGGAGACTTTCATTGACGAGCTGAAGGTGGTGCAGGACGCAGTCGGCGAGTGGCATGACTGGGAGGAGCTGACCAAGCTGGCGGAAAAGCGCTTTTCCGAACGCGTGAACTGCGCGCTGCTGCGCGAAGTGCGTGCACTTTTTGCCGCAAGTCACGCATCCGCCATCTCTGCCGTGAACAAACTGTTTTCCTCTGGCGTCGTCACGGCCGCGCGGAAGCCGCCCCGCGCTGCCCAATCCGTCCGGAGCCTGGCTCGCCACGCCTGATATAGACCATGCCGGTCTTTGCCGCCGTCGATATCGGCTCCAACTCGGTCCGGCTCAGCATAGCCGAGCTGCGCCGCGGTCGGCTGATTGCACTGCATCAAGACCGCGAGGTTACCCGCCTGGGAGAAGGCGTCTTCCGCGACGGAAATCTTGATCCCCAGGCCATGGCGCATACGCTCAAAGTCTTGCGCCGCTTTCATCGCGCCGTCCAGAGCTATGCGGTGGAGCGAACGCGCGTGGTTGCGACCAGCGCTTTGCGCGACAGTAATAATTCGCGGCTCTTTGCGGAATGGGTCAAGACGGTCACCGGCTGGACCGTTGAGATCATCAGCGGCCTGGAAGAAGGACGGCTGATCCATCTAGGCGTGATTTCCAGCTTGCGCACGCCGCCGCCCAAGCTGCTCCTTATCGACCTGGGAGGCGGAAGCTGTGAACTGACTGTTTCCGCAAAGAGCCATATCAAAGAGATCGTCACGCTCCCGTTGGGCGCAGTCCGCCTGACCCAGGAATTTATTCGCCATGACCCTCCGAACAAAGACGAACTGAAGCGGCTGCATGACTTCGTTGGGCAGGAAGTTGGACACATTTCGCCCCAGATCAGACGCGCGGAAGCGCGTGTGGTGATCGCGACCTCGGGCACGGCCGCGGCGCTGGCCGGCGCGGCCCAGTCACTGCGGCTCAGGCGTAGCGGTACGGTTTCGCAGGAAGTGGCTGCCAAACTGGCGAAGCGTCTATCAAAACTTACGGCGCGTCAGCGCGCGTCCATTAAGGGCATCAATCCCAAGCGCGCGCAGATCATTGTTGCCGGGGCGGCGGTTTATGCGCATGTGCTGCACGCTTGCGGGCTGAAGGGCTTTCGCTACTCCCCGCTGGGACTGCGTGACGGCATTCTGGCGCAGATGGCGGCCGAGTATGACCAGCACACCCGTCCCCACAGGCAATTGGAGTCTGACCGCCAGGATGTGCTGCTCAACACTGGGCGCCGCTATGGCGTCGACCTTGCAAACGCGGAGCAGGTGCGCAGGCTTGCGCTCTCCCTGTTCGAGCAGACGCGTAGCATGCACGGCCTGAACAAAGCCTGCCGCGAGTGGATTGCGGCTGCGGCCATGCTGTATGAAGTCGGGATGTACATCAACCCGGTAGGACTCCACCGCCATGCTTATTACGTGGTTTCGCGCTCTGAATTGTTCGGGTTTACTCCTCTGCAACGGAAAATCATCGCCACGGTGGCCCGTTTCCAGGGAAACTCCAAACCACAACTGCGTGACCGTCTGATCAAGCTGCTGCCGGCACAGATCAGGGCAGATGTGATTAAGTCCACGGCGATTCTTCGCGTGGCGCGTGCTTTGAACCAGGGGAGGCGCTCCGCCGTTCAATCAATTCGAGCGTCGACCCGCGCCGGCCAGATCATCATCACCGTGAAAGCCGGCCGTGGCGGAGCCGGCCTGGAGTTGTGGGCGGGAGAAAAAGAGGTCCCTTATTTCCGTGAAGTTTTTGGCCGGGAGCTGGTTTTCAAGCTGGCCTGAAGTGTCCTGGCTATCTTGGGTGTGACCAGCCAGTCCAAAGTTCCGGTGCGCCCGTTCATCTCCACTTTGGCGACAGCGCCTTTTTTGAAGTCAATTTGTGCGACGGCGGTACCGGCAGAGATGGATTTACTTAGAAATTCAGTCAAGCTGGGATTGTGACCAACCACCATAATGGCGTCATATTTTCGATACCGGGCCAGCATGCTCTGAAATTGTTCGAGTTCGGCGTCGGGGCGCAGGGCATCATCCGCCTGCAGTGCGGATTCGAACGCCAGTTCGTTGGCCACCAGGGACGCGGTTTGGCGCGCGCGCTTGAGCGGGCTGGTGATGATCTGGTCCACCTGTACGTCGAGATTCGCCAGCATGCGGCCAACATACCTGGATTGAAGAATGCCTTCTTCATCGAGCGGGCGGCGCTCGTCTTTTTTGGGATTGAGCAAGGACTTGCCGGCGGATGCGTGTCGCAAAAAGTAAATGATCATGACGTTTTATCGATGTACAAGTTGTTTCTTGCCCCGGCCGGCTGGCCTGCGCTGGCGGCGAGGAACCACCGGATCCGGGATGTCGGCCGCGGTGGCTGTGCCCTCCGCCACCCCGATCAGGAAATCCTGAGCGGAAAAATCCTTTTGTCCGCGACGGTGCGGCGGGCGCAAGTACTTGCCGTGGCGATTCAGGAAGCGGGCTTTCACATTGTCGGCCAGGTAAGCGGCCAGGATTTCATCTATGACGCGTTGCTTGAGGGAAGGATCGAGCACCGGGCAGAGGACCTCAATGCGTTCATAAAGATTGCGTGGCATCCAGTCTGCGCTGGAGATATAGACCTCGTCATCTCCCCCGTTTTCGAAGTAGAAGATGCGGCTATGTTCCAGAAACCTGCCAACAACGCTCCGTACCACAATGTTGTCACTGATGCCGGGCACGCCGGGACGGAGAGAGCACATGCCACGCACATTCAGATCAATGAGTACACCAGCCTGAGAGGCGCGATACAGCGCTTCAATCACATTCTTGTCCAGCAGGGCATTCATCTTGGCTATGATGCGCGCCGGCCGTCCATTGGCGGCGTGCTCAGCCTCACGGTGAATCTGCGCCAGCGTAGTGGCGGCAAGATCGATCGGCGAGATGGCCAGAGGCAAATAGCTGGGCGCTTCAGAATACGCGGTAAGGTAGTTGAAAACCGAGTGAACGGCGGAAGTGATCTCCGGTGAAGACGTCAGCAGGCTCACGTCAGTATAAAAGCGCGCAGTGGCAGGATTGTAATTTCCCGTGCCGATATGGGCGTAGCGCCGCGTCACCCCGTCTGGATCACGGCGCACCAGCAGGCAAAGCTTGCAATGGGTTTTCAGGCCGACCAGCCCGTGGTAAACCTGCACGCCCTCGTCTTCCAGTGTGCGCGCCCACTGAATGTTTGACGCTTCATCAAACCGGGCCTTCAACTCCAGGACGGCCGTAACTTCCTTTTCTGATGCCGCGGCGGAAATCAGCGCCCCGACGATGGGAGAATCACGGTTGGTACGGTAGATGGTCTGCTTCAAAGAGATCACGTCAGGATCGCTGGCCGCGCTCTCGATGAAATCAACCACGGCGTCAAAAGAGTCATAGGGGTGGTGCAGCAGCACGTCGCGCTTGCGCAGTTCGGCAAAGATATTGTTGCTGCTGGGCGGAAGCCGCAATTCGCGGGGAACAAAAGTCCGGTACTTCAGGTCAGGCCGCTCCACGTCGTAAAAATTAAACAGACGGGAAAGGTTTACCGGGCCCTTAGTATAGAAGATCTGCCAGTCATCAAGCTCAAAGGTCTGCTGCAAGCGCCGGGCGATTTCCGCGCTGGCGCTGGCATCAATCTCCAGGCGCACAGAATCTCCCTTGCGCCGGCGATGTAATTCTGTTCGCACCGACTCCAGCAGGTTGCGCGTTTCCTCCTCTTCCAGGTAGAGGTTGCTGTTTCTGGTGACACGAAATGACGCCGCGGAAATAATGTCATACCCGCGGTACATGCGGGCCGCATGGTACGTGAGAAGGTCGGCAAGAAAGACGAAGTCGGTCCCCGTCTTGGAAGGCAGACGCACCAGGCGGGGCAGAGCGCGCGGCACCGTAATGACTCCCATGTACGTCCCGCTGGCGCGGCGTTTGCGTTTCAGCAGCAGCGCTATACACAGCGCCTTGTTCAGCACACGCGGGAACGGGTGTGCGGGATCGACCGTGACCGGGGTCAGCAACGGGTCAACTTCTTTCTCACAGTAGAAATCGACAAAGATTTCCTGCTCCGGAGCCAGATCCTTAAGGTCGAGCACGCGAATGTTTTCCCGCGCCAAAGCCGGCAACAGCTTGCTGTTCCAGCATTCGTACTGCTCTTCAACAAACTCATGGGTCTCCTGGACAATCAGTTCGCGCTCCTGTTGAGCGGTGAGAGCGTCAGGGCCGGAGTCGATGAATCCTTCTTCAATGCGCTGCAGCAATCCGGCCACGCGGACTTCAAAAAACTCATCCAGATTGCTGGCTGAAATCGCCAGGAATTTGACCCGCTCCAGCAGAGGATTGCGTTCGTCATTGGCTTCCTCGAGCACACGGCGATTGAAGGCCAGCCACGATGTCTCGCGATTGATGTAAAGAGACGGGTCTGATACGGAGCGGTTCATACGCAAAAGTGGATCTGGTCTGGAGCCGTTGTTCGAGGATTTGCGGCGCAGATCCATTTTAGCGTTTCTATGAGAAGGCACGATGGGCCAGCGAATCAATAAGTTAAAGTGTCACTTTAATATTCGGGTCATTTGTCATTGTGTTAAATCAGCCTGAGCGTGATGCCTGACATCCGCACCGCGTACCCAGAAGATAACGTCTTCGGCAATGTTGGTGGCATGGTCGGCCACGCGCTCAAGGTTACGGGCCACGATCAGCGTATCCAGCAGGTTGCGATGATTACCGGCTGTGGCAGCCATGGCTGCGTCAACCGCCTCGAAAATCTCGCGGTTCATGTTGTCCACCAGGTCATCGCGCTCGAGCACGGTTTGAGCCATGGCGACATCAGCGGCGAGAAATGAATTCAAGGCATCGCGCACCATGCTGATGCTGAACTGCGCCATGCGAGGGATATCGACGTTGAGTCCGGGATCGGGGCGCGTCGCCAGGTCCATGACGCGCTCTGCGATGTTAACCGCCTGGTCGCCAACGCGCTCCAGATCGGCGTTAATCTTGATGCAGGCAACGATGAAACGCAGGTCAACGGCCATGGGCTGCTGCATGGCCAGCAGATCAATCGACATTTCATCCACGTCGCGTTCAGCGGCATTGATCTTGGATTCATCGCGCAGAACGATTTCGCAGAGCGATAAGTCGCGGGTCTGGTAAGCCCGGACAGCGCGTTCCACGGCCTGCTCGGCCAGGCCGCCCATGGCCAGCAGCTTCTGTTTCAAATCGTCGAGACCCTGGTGGAACCTTGTGCGCGTCATCCGAACCTCCCGGTAATGTAATCTTCCGTGCGCTTGTCGGAAGGCTTGGTAAACATTTTTTCGGTTTTGTCCAACTCCACCATGTATCCCATCAGGAAGAACGCGGTAAAATCCGCCACGCGCGCAGCCTGCTGCATATTATGAGTGACGATGACGACCGTATATTCCTTCTTCAACTCAAAAATCAGGTCTTCGATCTTCGCGGTGGAAATGGGATCAAGCGCGGAGGCTGGCTCGTCCATGAGCAGGACTTCGGGCTCCACTGCCAGAGCACGTGCGATGCAAAGGCGCTGTTGCTGGCCGCCGGAGAGGCTGGCTCCAGATTTCTTCTTTAGATCGTCCTTGACTTCGTCCCAAAGCGCTGCCTGCTTCAGAGAGCGTTCAACGATGTTATCGAGTTCGCGGCGATTGCGGAAACCATTGAGTTTGAGCCCGGCCGCAACATTGTCATAGATCGTCATGGTCGGGAAGGGGTTGGCCTTTTGAAAGACCATGCCCACGCGGCGCCGTATCCATACGGGTGAGACGCCTTTGCCATAGACATCTAAATCTCCGATGGAGACTTTGCCTTCCACGCGCGTGTCAGGCAGCGTTTCATGCATGCGGTTGAGGCAGCGGACAAAAGTTGATTTCCCGCAGCCGGAAGGCCCGATGATGGCAGTTGCCTTCTTGGCCGGAATTTCCATGCCGATATCGAAGAGCGCCTGCTTTGCCCCGAACCATGCGTTCAAATTGGCTACGTGAATACCAGCATCCATCAACTCGCCCCCTTAATCTCGCCACGGCTGGCAAAGAACCTGAACACAATGACAGTTAGCATAATCATGGAGATAAGCACAAGAGCTCCGGTCCAGGCTTGCTGGTGGGCCTGATCATAGGGCATTACAGAATAAGCGAAGATCTGCAGCGGCAGGGCGGCAGTCGGCTGGTTGAGACTGATGTTCCAGTATTGATTGCCGAAGGCCGTAAACATCAGTGGCGCGGTTTCTCCCGCAATGCGCGCAAAAGCCAGCATGATGCTGGTGACAATGCCTGCGCTGGCAGTCCGCAACACAACGGAGAGAATCGTTCGCCAGCGCGGAATACCGAGCCCCAGCGCGGCCTCGCGAATGGACTGTGGAACCAGCAGGAGGACTTCTTCGGTAGTGCGAGAGATGGTGGGAATCATCATGATGCCGAGCGCAACGCTGCCGGCCAGCAGGGAAAAATGCTTTTGCACCACCACCACCAGAGCGTAGGCGGTGAGGCCGATGATGACGGAAGGCACTCCGTTCAAAACGTCAGCAGTGAAGCGAACAACATTACCAAACTTATTGCGGCCGTATTCGGCAAGAAAAACGCCTGCGCCAATGCCCAGAGGAACTCCAATCACGCTGGCCACGGCCAACAACATGACTGAGCCCATGATTGCATTGGCCATGCCGCCGCCGATTTCCCCGATGGGCTTGGGAATCTGGGTAAAAAACGCCCAGTTCAGCCCGCTGCCGCCGCGATAGATTACCGTTCCCAGGATCAGGAACAGCGGAACGGTCACCACCAGCGCTGCTAGTGTGATCAATCCCAGGGCCAGTCCGTTGGAGAGCCTGCGACGCAGAGAAATTGTGTGCAAAGGTTTATGCAAGGGCCCTCGCCGGCATTCCCCGAGTGATGGACCAGATCAGCAACCTGGCCAGACCGTTCACAATCAGAGTCACAACAAACAGGACAAGCGCCATCTCCACCAACGCACTGAAATAGACGGGAGTTGCAGCCTCAGCAAATTCATTGGCGATTACGCTCGCCAGGGTATGTCCGGGAGCGAACAGCGAGCGCATAATCTCCGGGCGATTGCCAATCACCATGGTTACAGCCATGGTTTCACCCAGGGCGCGTCCCAGACCGAGAATCACCGCTCCAAAAATGCCAGGGCGTGCATTACGCAGCACGGCCATGCGCAACATCTCCCATTTTGTAGCGCCAAGAGCCAGCGCCGCTTCCCGTTGCACACGCGGTACGGCGGTGACAACCTCGCGCGTGATGGAGGCGATAATGGGAAGGATCATGATGGCCAGAATTACGCCGGCGGCCAGCATTCCCCATCCATATTTTGGGCCGCTGAACAGTCCTGTCCAGCCGAAGTATCTGGCCAGGAAAGGCTCCACGTAAACCCGTAGAAACGGCGAGAGCACGAAGATGCCCCAAAGACCATAGATCACGCTAGGAATGGCCGAGAGCAGCTCCACCAGCAGAGAAAGAATGCCCCGGAGCCAGCGAGGACAGAGTTCGGTGAGAAACAGAGCCGTTCCCACGGAGAGCGGCACGGCGAGGATCAGCGCCACAATGGACGAAACAAGTGTGCCATAAACAAACGGCAGAGCGCCGAAGTCTTCTGCCACCGGATCCCAGATCTGCTTTACCAGAAACCTGAACCCGAGTTTTGCCATCGAGGGGCGCGATTCGCGGAGAAGTTCAAAGACGATGAGACCCACGATCGCCAGGATCGCCAGGGCTGAAAGGACCACAATGCCGCGAAATACCTGGTCGGCAAACACATTTTCCCGGGCGCCCAAACGGCTTTTGGGCACGACTTTCAGCTTTTCCGAACTGGCCAACGCAGGCTCCGACGTGGCTGGCTCGTCAGGCTTCTCTGAGCTGCCGGAAGGCCTGTGTTCGGGCATGGTTTGCATGGTTGGAAGCTAGCAGACGATTGTTAATAGACTGTTAAAAAATGAGCGCCGGTTGGTAAATCCGGCGCTCGAAATGGAGTAAAAGAAGAGAATTCGATCTTGTCGAGGCACTTGCGACAACTGAATCGCCGGCGGCGATCTGCCGGCGATCCGGAGGCAATGCAACGGGCAGCGAAATCGTATCCGCTGCTATTTCTGTGCAGCCTGTTTCGACTTTACCTTCACTTCTTTGATCCGTGCCTTTACTTTCTGTGCCACGCTTTTCGGCAAGGGAGCATACTCCAGCGCCGCGGTCATGGTCTGGCCTTTATCGACCATCCAATTCAGAAAATCCACGAACGCCTTTTGCTTAGCAGCGTCAGCCCATTCGGCCGGAACCAGAAACCAGGTAAAGCTGCTGATAGGGTAGGCATCTTTGCCGGGTGCGTTGGTGATGGAAACGCGGAAATCGTCCGGCATGTCCTTCACCGATGCAGCGGCTGCGGTCACCGATTCCAGGCTGGCCTTCACAAAATTCCCGGCTGCATTCTGCACGCTGCCGTAAGGCATTTTGTTGGAAACAGCATAGATCAGCTCAACATAACCGATGCTTCCTTCGGTTTGTTTCACCATGCCGGAAACTCCCTCATTGCCCTTGCCACCCAGACCAGCGGGCCAATTCACTGACGCGCCTTTGCCGACCTTGTCCTTCCATGCCGGGCTGACCTTGCTCAGATAATCGGTGAAAATATACGATGTGCCGCTGCCATCGGAGCGGTGGACAACCACGATCTCTTCATCGGGAAACTTGACCCCGGGATTGGCCTTTGCCAGCCGAGGATCATTCCAATTCTTGATATTGCCCAGGAAGATATCCGCCAGAACGTCCGGCGTGAACTTAAGTTCGCCGCTGACGCCATTTACGTTGTAGGTAAGCACCACAGCGCCCAGCACGGTCGGAATGTGGAAGACCTTGACCGGGGTCGCGGCCAGCTGTTCATCCGTCATGGGGCCATCGCTGGCGCCAAAATCAACCGTCCCGGCCTGTAGCTGCTTGATGCCTCCGCCGCTGCCGATTGACTGATAGTTGATCTGAACGTCATTGTGCGCATTGTGATATTCGCTGAACCACTTCTGGTAGATCGGGTTGGGGAAGGTCGCGCCCGCACCGTTTAAATTCGTCTCCGCGCTGCTGACGCCGACTAAGGCGGCAACCAGCGCCAATGCCATGCAAAATCTCAGTCTCATTGTTTCTCCTCAATATTAGTTTCCATATGTACGAGTCGAACGTAACAAAGGCTTGTTAAATGAGTGTTAAAAGGTGCTGGAGTTCTTCCCCTGGCCGGCGGTCGGGATTGTCTCCCCCTGCGTCACAAAAAAGCGCCGGCTGCGCGGCCGGCGCCTAAAAAAAGAGCAGGGAGAAAAATATGCGCTGGCTGCCTTAAGGCAGCACGTAGCGCAAAGCGACGTAGCCCATGGTGAGGTGCGCGTTCTTCGGGGCGCCGGGCGCAACAAACCAGGGAGCCCGGGTAAGGTACGACGCTTGCGTTACCAGGAGCACAGCGCCGTACTGCGGGTTCTTCCAGAATGTTTGTGTCCATTCGAGCGAGCCTTCCTGGATGGCCCGGTTGTTGGTGTTGGCTGAGTTTGTTCCGCCGAAGCCGATGCAGGGCCTGTTGATTGCAGGGAATCCTGGAGCGCAGGAAACCGGCGTCACAACTGCTGGCGCTGTCAGGTCGTTGAACGTATTGCGCTGGAAGTAGACAGCGCCATAGTAGGTCCCGATTTGCGTATTTTTACCGGCTTGGATTTCAAATCCTGCAGTGCCGCCGCCAGAGTGGACCATGGAAGTGGCAACATCAAAGGAGGTGGGACTCAAGGCAACAGGCCGAACCACATACTGCGGACCGAGCCCGGTGAGATAGCGGCCGATGCCGTAACCCCACATCCCGTTGGTCACGAAGCGGAAGTTCTTGACCAGTTCGAAGTTGAGAGCGGCTTCGCCACCACCGCCGATGGTTGAGTGCTTCACAAATGCAGTGGCGCCACCGGTGGGAAGAACAGCGACTTTGGCCGTGGTGAACATGCCGCCGAGTTCAATGTGGAACTTTTTTCCCATAGGAGTTGAGTCCCAGGCCAGCTTGGTGGCCAGATCGGGGCCGGCATTTGGAACGCCCGTAGTTGCGCCGCCATCTAACTGGTTGCCAAGTACGCCATTAAAGGTCACAGGAACAGTGACTTCACCGTTGGTGAACTGTTGTGGGTTCTCCACTGCAAATGCCCAGGCGAAATGATCGGTGGGATGCCACGCTGCGCGGAAAGTGCCTTGCCGCGTGTGATGGATGCCTACATGAATGTTCGCATCTTCACTGTAGGTCAGGGCCAGATCTGACGGTACCGGTGAGACTCCGGTGCGATTAGGAGTGAGCAGCCCCCACGATTGGCCACCCAGGAACTCCCATTGGCCACGTTTCAGGTCGAGCCAGTACAGGCGCAGACGCATGGTATGCGGATTTGTACCCACAAAAACGTTAGCCGCATCGTTACCGTTGAAGTCGCTTTCAATGTACCCGGTCACGTTGTTGGCCCCGTACTTGCCTGAGACCTTCAGGTTAATGCGCGAGTACTGGCCGGTGGCGCGGTATTCGGTAAGGTGACCATTGGCCGTATTGCTGAATGGAATGGCGCCAAAACTGGTTGAAATCACCGAGCCGGTGTTGGTTGAGCGGAACACATTGGTGAAGTCCACAAAGCCGCCGGGGGTAAAGTCCGTGCCGCCGATGCGGAACGACAGTGGCGACTCCTTGGGCTTTTCCGTTTCTTGCACGATATTCGTGGTGTTGCCGGTCGTCAGAGCAGCGTTGGTCAGACGCGGTGTTGACTCGGCCTGCTTTCTGGCCGCAAGCTCCTGGCGCAGGTTCTCAATCTGCTGCTGTTGGCTGGCGATGGCGTCTTGCAGAGTCTTGATCTGGTCCGCAATCCGGTTGTCGTCAGACTTTGTGTTGTTGCTGGGCGCGCTCTGGCCAAGCACTAAACTGGAAACCAGAAGCATGAACCATATGTATCGAAACAGTTTCATTACCATCTCCTCCACACTGGGGGTGACTATTTTTCCTGCGTTTAGAAATGCAGTTTTTCTTGTGTTGAACTCTCGAGGAATTTGTTTGCAACGCACTCTTATAGGCAAATTTTGTTAACGATTGATGAAGATGATGTGAACGAGAGGTGAAAATCAGTGGACCTGTGGGAATACTTCTATTAATTAAAGATGTTGCGTTGAGAAGATGAAATTTTATTCACGCTTTGGGAAGGAGAAAGAAAAAAGTTGAGCCGTGTCCTACAGCGCTTTCTACCCGCACTGAGCCACCGTGATTAAGGACGATGTGTTTCACAATGGCCAGGCCTAAGCCGGTGCCGCCGCTTTCGCGCGAGCGTGCTTTATCAACCCGGTAGAAGCGCTCAAAGATGCGCGGCAGATGTTCAGAAGCGATACCCGGGCCGAAGTCGCGGACAAAGAACTCAATCCCTTTTTGGCGCTCATGCGCACCGACGATGATCTTTTTTCCGCTCTGGGCATAGCGCAGTGCGTTGCTGATGAGGTTGCCGAAGACCTGGTGCACGGCGTAGCTATTGGCAAGAACGGACCAGTCTTCGGGAATGTTTTCCACAGTGAGCTCCACCTGGGCTGCTCGGGCATTTTCCTGGATGGAAGAAGCGGCCTCCGCCAGCAACGTGCGTGCGCCATGCGAGCGCAGGTCGAGTTTCTCTTCTCCGGATTCCACGCGGGCCAGCACCAGCAGATCTTCAGTAAGACGGCTCATGCGTTCCGCGTTCCGGCGGATGACCTGCATAAAATCGCGCGCGTTGTCGTTGAGCAGGCCGTCAGATTCGAGCAGGGTCTCCGCGTAGCCCTGGATCGAGGTCAGCGGCGTGCGCAGTTCATGGGAGACGTTGGCGATGAAGTCGCGGCGCGTCTTCTCCACCCGCTCGACCGCGGAGATGTCATGCAGCACGCTGACCACGCCGCCATCGGGTAATGGTTCGACGGTGACGGAGAACGATCTGCGTCCGGAAAGGGAAGCGGCGATCGTGCTCTCGCGGCGCTTCGATTTGAGTGCGGCATTGAGCGTGCCAAGAAAGTCAGGATGGCGCAAGAGTTCAATCACGGGCACGCCGATGCGCACAGGCTGGTGGAGAATGCCGGCGATGGCGTGATTGGCCCAGAGGACTTTCATTTCGGGCGAGACGGCGATTACGCCGTCAGTCATGCTGTTGAGCAGAGCTTCAAGCTCAGAGCGGCTCTCACGCACGGCGGCAAAGTTTTCTTCCAGCCGGCGCGCGGTACGGTCCAGCGCCGCGGCAACCTGGGCAATCTCGTCACCGCTGGTTTCAGCGATGCGCGCAGAAAGATCGCCAGCAGCCACCCGCTCAGCAAAACGGACAATGCGGTGGAGGCGGCGGGCAATGATCTCTGCGATCACCGCGGCCAGCACGAGAGCCAGCAACAGCGCCAGCAGGGAAGCCCACAGGAGACTGGAGCGAATAGAGGCCATCTGCTGGTTCAGCCTGGAGATCGGATATGCGAGACGAACAATCTTGTCACCGCTGGGGACGGCGACATAAAGGAATTCAATGCCCACGGTATGGCTGAGACGGGTGGAGCTGCCAGTCCTGCCGCCGAGGGCAGCTACAACTTCCGGCCGTCCAGCATGGTTTTCCATGGTCCTTGGATCGGCTTCAGAATCCGCAAGGACGACGCCATCGCGGGCAATAATGGTGACGCGCGTCTCCGTGATGCCGGCTTCTTCCTTGGCCATCTGCTGTAGAGAGTGCTGATGGTCATTTTGCACGCGCAGCGCAAAGCCCTGGGCATTCTGGACGAGCAGCCGTTCAATGTTGTTGCGCATCGCGTTTTCCCAGGCGTGGCGAATGCTGACGTCGAGCGTCAGTGTGGCGGCAGCAATTACCGCGACAAAAGCCGCCATGGCCTTAAGGAAGATACGGTTCCTCATTTTGACGCCTCAAACTTGTATCCCGCGCCGCGAACGGTCTTAAGGTACTGAGGCTCTTCGGAGTTTTGCTCGATTTTTTCGCGCAAACGGCGAATGTACACGTCGACCGAGCGCGGAGTAACAAAAGAGAGGTCGCGCCACACGGCATCGAGCACCTGGTCGCGGGAGAAGACGCGGCCGGGATGCGAACCGAGGAAATGAAGGAGACGAAACTCAGTGGCGGTTACGTCAGTAAGTTTTCCGCGAACCATGAGCGTCATGGAGGCGCCGTTGAGTTCGAAGTCGGGCGTGGTGATGCTGGTGGCGGTCAAGGGCTGCTCAAATCGGCGCAGCACTGCTCGAACGCGCGCCATAAGTTCGCGGGTACTGAAAGGCTTGGTAATGTAGTCGTCGGCGCCAAGGTCCAGGCCACGGACGCGGTCTTCTTCTCCGGTTTTGGCGGTGAGGAAGATGATAGGGATGCGGGCCAGTTCGCGGTTGCCGCGGATCTGCCGGCAAACATCAAAGCCGCTCTGACCGGGAACCATGATGTCGAGTAGAAAAAGCACAGGCGGCTGCTTGCGCGCCTGCGACAACACATCGCCGCCGGAAGCGCAAACGCGGACAGTGAATCCGGCCAGTTGCAGATGGTGGCGGACCAGGTTGGCGATGTCCGCATCGTCTTCGAGGACAATGATGTTTTGCTTCACTGAAGTTTCTTTTGTTTTCGCACAAACGATTCTAACCGCAAGGCCCGGAAACGCGGGGAGCCAGACCAGCCGTCGATTGTAAGCGGCTGGCGGGACTGTTACCATCAACAGGTGAACCGATCGAAGGCTTTCCTAGTAAAAATAGCATTTGGCGTGGCAATGGCGGTCTCGGCGGCAATGTATGCTGCTGGACCGGCGGCCGTCGTTCTGCCGCCAGTGCCCACAACCGTTGACACCATTACGCCGGGTGAACTGCGCATGCACCTGCAATTCCTGGCGTCACAGGAGTTAGGCGGACGGTACACTCTCTCGCCGAGTTTCGCGATTGCCGCCCGCTACCTGGCTTCTCACCTTGAGGCCTATGGGTTCAAGGGCGCCGGCGAGCACGGCGACTTTCTACAGACCTTCCATGTAGTCTCCGCCAAACCGGACGCGGCCAAGAGTGCGCTTGAAATCACCAGGGCAGGGAAGACAAACAATTATCACTACGGGGATTTCTATCTGATAGGCAGCGCCTCCAGTGGCGAAGCGCAGGGTCAGGTTGTGTTTGTAGGCGCGGGTATTTCGTCGCCGTCGCAGCAGCATGACGACTATTCGGGCTTGGACGTAAAAGGGAAGATTGTACTGATCGCACCCGGCACTCCCGCCGGAGTTGATGCGTCACGCCTCTCCGACAGCGAACAAGCTCAGGGCGCTGCGCGGAGCCATGGCGCCGCAGGCATCCTGGTAATACCGCCGCAGCGCATGCTTGACTTCATGAAGAACAAGAACTTCCTGGAACGGGCCACTTCGCGTGAAAACGTGCGCCTGGCACGCGAAGTTGAAGGCAAATTGCCGGCAATGACCCTGGGACCAAATGTTGTCGAAGAACTTTTGTCCGCCTGCGGACTGGACTTGAAGAGCATTTATGACGCGGTCGGCCGCAAACAGACGTTGCAGCCTAAGAAGACGGATGTTTCCGTGCGAATGGCTGTCTCGCTGCAGGTCACGCGCACCACCACCCAGAATGTCGTCGGGATTCTGGAAGGCTCCGATCCAAAGCTGAAGAACGAATACGTTGTGTTCAGCGCGCACTATGATCATCTGAAGACCGGGGCCAGCGGTGAGATCTATCCGGGAGCAGATGATGATGGTTCAGGCACCACGGCGATCTTAACGATCGCGCATGCCATGTCACTGCAGAGGCCAAAGCGGTCCGTGCTGGTTATGTTCCATGCCGGTGAAGAGCTTGGCCTGCTGGGATCGGAGTACAACACCGATTACGCGCCCGTGGTCCCGCTGGAGCAGATGGTGGCGGACCTCAACATCGACATGATCGGACGCTCCAAGCCACCGGGGGATAAGGAACTGGAAGACGAACACTTGACGGATGCCAACACCGTTTATCTGGTGGGATCAAACCGCATCAGCACGGAGCTGCACCAGATCAGCGAAGAGACCAATGCAGAGTTCCAGAGGATGAAATTGGACTACCACTACAACGATCCCAATAATCCTGAGCGCATTTATTTCCGCTCCGATCACTGGAACTACGCCAAGCACGGCATTCCCATCATTTTTTATTTTGACGGCACGCACGTGGACTATCACCGGCCCACGGACACAATAGACAAGATTGACTTCGGCAAGCTGACAAACATCACCCGCCTGGTGTTTGAGACCGGCTGGCGGCTGGCCAACCTGGACCATCGGCTTACGAAAACGCCTTAGTATCCTTGCGCGGAGCGGCTTTGGGCTCAGCCGCCACCGGCTTTTTCTCCTGCATGTAATTATCGATGACCAGGTTGAGGCGCTCAAAGAATGAGCCGGACTCTTCGCCTGGAAGCGCTGCCGCCGATGTCGCCGGCGGAGGAGAGAACGCGCGGAGCAATTCGGTTACGCGTTGCACGCTGTGCGCCTGCTGTTCCTCGTCCACGCCCGCCGCAACGGGTTTTCCCGCGGCTTCTTCACTGTAAAACCACAGGATGCGCCGCAGTTGATCGAGCTCCGCCTTGAAGTTGTTGAGCACCAGTGCAGCAGTGTTGTCTTCCAGCAACTTGCTGATTTTGGCGCCGACCGGATCTGTGAGCTGGCTGTGCATCTCAGCCTGGATCGCTCCGAGTTCTTTGGTAATCGCCTGAATGCGGTGCAGAACAGAGTCTTTGGCGTTCGGCTTATGATGCCACGCGGTGATGGGGGTGCGGCGATGGATGGTGCCGGTTAGTTTCATGTTTGTCTTCCAGAAGAATTGCAAAATTCAGGTGTACAAACATAACGGCTGCGACCAGCAAAGGTAAGAGAAGATGTTGAGAGTTACCAAGATAGATAATAGTTGTGAACCCTTTGCAGGCTCAGATCCGGCGTGCGAGAACCAGCGTGATGTCGTCAGGTTGCTCCGTGGAGCCAATCCAGTCCTGGATGGCGGAGATGGCGTGTTCGGTGATCCTGGCCAACGGCAGGTGGCGATAGGCGGCTATAGTCTCAATCAGGCGCTCTTCGCCGAACTCTCCAAATTCATTTTCCGGCTCGGTGATGCCGTCACTGAACGCGATGAAAATATCTCCTGGATACAGCTCCACAGTTTCTTCTTCGTAGTCGCGGTCTGGGAAGAGTCCCACGACGGTGCCGCCTTTTTCCAGCCGCCGGACAGAGCCGTCGCGCGCAAGGACGATCGGCGGAAGGTGGCCGGCGTTGGAATAGGTGAGCCGCTGATTTACGTCGTCATAAAAGCCAAGGAAAAGTGTGGCGTATTTTTCCGGCTGGGTGCTCTGAAAAAGGTGACGGTTCAAGAGCCACAGCATTTGTGCGGGCGAGGCAGGCGCCACCTGTGCCTCAAGAGCGGCGACCCGGGTGTTGGTTCCGTAAGCTGCCGCAGCGCCCACCGAAAGCAATTGTTCCTGCTCATAAGCGCGAACCGCGGAGTGTATGGTGGCCATCAGCAACGCCGCGGAAATACCCTTGCCGCTGATGTCGCCCACGGCAATTCCTACCTGGTCAGGACCATAGGAGAGAAAATCATAGTAGTCACCGCTGACGATGCGCGCCGGCCGGCAGATCCCGTAAAGTTCCAGCGTGCTGGTGCCGGATATCGCTTGCGGAAATAGCTGCGCCTGCACCTCGTGCGCGATCTCCAGTTCGCTCTGCAGTCGTTCTTTTTCTTTTTGCTCGGCAATCAGC
>WNFM01236499.1_pt2 | contig 36621 bp, 49 predicted proteins | sample 5400271 | NCBI WGS metagenome assembly WNFM01 (sample SAMN13153352, study PRJNA577476) | soil metagenome | isolation source: 60 cm saprolite on Douglas fir-dominated hillslope | place: USA:California | collected 2013-09-17 | reverse complement strand
GCGCAAATTGCCGGCGCACGAGATGGGCAAGGACCAGGCGACCGGAAAGCATCCGGGGCATACCGCGCACCATCGTGGCGGCGCGGGCTCGAGCGGCAAATCCCCGATGCACTCCGGAATCAGCACGCAGGCAAACTTCGGGAATCCTCCCGGGCACCAGACGTTCGAGGGCAATCCGCATTTTGCAGACTCGGGCGCCGATGAGACCCTGCACAGCCCCCGGCAGGAGCCGGTGCGTTTGGGCATGCACGGCACGCCGCCGGGACACATGCGGAAGCCGATGGCGGACCACACGCAGGTAAATCGCGGCGGGGCCAAGCACCCGCCATTCCGGAAAGGCTATCCCAACACGCCTGCGGGGACGCACAAGGCCAAGGCGCGGCGCGGGCACGGCTTCGGCGGGCGCGGCCGGCGAATGGACTTGGCTGGACACCTCTGATGGCGGGAGCGCCACAACCCGGGGCCGTTACCGCGCCGCGGCAGATCAAGGACAACCTCCCGGTCCTCAAGAGAAAATTCACGCGCGCGAAAGTGAAGAAGCTGGCGAGGAAATTGTAGAGACACCCCATAAATGGGGCCGTGGATTGCACCCAAGTCAGTGACCCTACAGGCTCAAGCCAATGAGTCCGAGAAGGCGAGACGTACCACGGTGCGGTTCACGGCCTCTTGCATTTTAGTCCTAAAATAAGACCAATAATTCATTTGACAATTATATTCGCATGGGTGTAGTGTGCTTCCTGCAATGGATGCTGTACTTGCCAAACTGGACGGGTGCAAGGGCGACGGCCCCACTTGACCGAAAGGGAACGCGGATCGCAACCGCTATCTGGGCAGCATTCATTGCACTAAAGCGAGGAGGCGATATGTTGGGAATGGCGGTGGCGTTCGTGATCTGGATCGTGGCCTTGGGCGTGGTGGTGGAAACGGTGGAAGCGCTTGGGCGATTGTGGCGGCGGTGGTTCTGAGAGGAGACGCTATGCGATCAACTAAATTCTTGAAGGTCCGCAACGCGGTGTACGTTTGGGGATGCGCGCTTGCGATGATCTGGCTTACCGCGCAGTGGATTCTGGGGCTGCGCTGAAAGGACGGGAGGAATGGAAACTAAAGAGTACGTGCAATCTCTTCGGCTGATTGCGGACTGGTTCGAGGCGAATCCAGAAGTTCCAATACCGCATGATGCAGATGTATTTTACTTATACTCACTCGACACGCGAAAAGAGATGGAGATGGTCGCCAGAATTTTCGGCTCCTGCGAAAAGGAATATACCGCTGGGCTATTCAAATTGAAGAAGAAGTTCGGAGAAATTGAAATGTGCGTGGTGGCCACGCGTGAGCAAGTGTGCAAGCGGAAGGTAGTTGGCGCGAAGCTGGTCCCGGAGCAGGTCATTCCCGCGCATAACGTAGACATCGTGGAGTGGGAGTGCTTCGATACGCCACTTCTCTCCGCGCCAAAGGAACCCATACCGATTGACGCGCCGCTCGCGCAAGTCATCCGTCACGACCAGCAGGTTGCGCGGGAAAGTGAGGTGGAAAGTGGAATCTAAATTTTTTGAAATCCGGGACGCCGCCACGTTCATTCCGGCTCTGGCGGTTCAGATTTCGCGCGAGGATGGGTATCTTGCCCGCCGCGCGGGGTTCGGTGATGCGCTTGTTTACCTCATTCACTTAGAGGGCCAGAAATGCGCTTACGATCATTTCGAGTGGAACAACCAAACCATGCATGTGGCACATGAATACATTGATATGAATTGGGCGAAGTTGGAGGACGGCGATGTGGTGGACGTCCAGTTCATCCTGGGCGAGACTCCCGAGCCGAAAAAGAGCGAGCGGGAAACGGTGTAATTTGCCACATGGGTGCATGACAATCTGCCGTATCCTTGCGCGGCGGAGCAGAAGGAGCTAAGGGGTCTGCTTCATGCACCCATCTAGCAAATTATAGAACGGAGGCGTTCCATGTCTGAGCCAACTTTTCGTGATTCCGATGAAGCGTTCCAGCAGGCGATCCAAGAGGGGCGCCTGACCTACAACCCGCTTTCGCCGCTCTACGCCGGCAACTACATGTACATGGGCACCTACGACGGCGTGGATCAGTTTAAGGACAGCGTGACGAAGGAATATCTGCCACAGCCGAAAAGGAGTTTGCAGCCATGAATGGATTTTTCGCAACGATGATTATAATTGTTATCGTGGCAGAGTTCAGATTCTTGGCTAAAGAAATCGAAAAGATGCGTGAAGAGATTCTAGCTGAAATACGAAAGGTAAAACAGCCATGACCGATCCAGTGTCCGAGCGGTTGGAGAAGGTAATCAGAAAACTAGAATGGCTGTGGGTGACGCCCTCTATTATTCCCGGTAAGAATTCTTGCTTTACAGAGCAGCAAGTACAAATTGTTGTGGATACCGTCCTCCCCATCCTGCGGGACGAGATCGCGGCGGCGGAGCAAAGTGGATATGAAGAGGGATGGCTAGACAAGGCAGAGCTTGATGCTGGAAACCGTACCACGGGACGTGTGGCTCCCGGCGCACTTGCCCGCCATGACGCAGCCGTGATGGAGCGGATGCTGGAGGAAATATATAAGAGATTTCTTAAGTCAGAGGGGGATTGCGGTGCATGGATATCAGATCAACTACGCACTCTCAAGACGCCGCAGCCGGTCGTGAAATCGTGACCGGCGCATTCATCCTGGGCCTCATGCTCGGCGTCACCATCGGCTGGTTATGGCCCATTCGCAAGGGGAGGTAAATAAAATGGATGGTCTGATGATGAAGTATTTCGTGTTGAAGCCAGCTGGAACGGACCTTTTCGCGCAGGCCAGCCGCCGAGCGATGCGCACGTATGCGTCCTTAATCGAGCAAGAGAACAAAGAGTTTGCTGACGATCTTCGGAAATGGGCTGACGACGAATTTGCAAAGGCTATCGAGGCCGGGATGCACGCCGAAGTGACTGACAGGTTTGGCCGTTGAGCCGCAACCGGAGGCGAGCAAGTGATTAGTCGATGGATGAACAGTCAGCGCCGACAACATCCGATCCTGTTCTGGTTTGGTTTCATGCTGCCGCTGAACTTAATTCTAATTTATGCAGGACTGATAGCTATCGCGTGGGCCGTTAAGAGCGGCCTGTTGAGGTGAGCAAGTGAGCGATGAAACAGAAAATCCGAAACGCCCTTTGGGAGACATGGAAGAAGTTCCAACGCGAAAAGAAATGAAGGCGAAGATAGAGGCGCTTGAAGCTGAACTTAATGAGGCCATTGAACTCGCAGCCTTGCTGTACATTATTGGATTTGCTATGGGTTTGATATCTGGACTTCTAATTGCCTACGTAATAAAAGAGGCTAAGCCATGAGCAAAGTGCTGAACGAGTTGAGCGGGGAGTGGGAGAATTACCGGGGCACTCCAGAATGTAACGCAGCCAAGCAAGCATGTGCCGCCGAACTCCGCGCCGCGCTCCCGGCTGTTGAGGCTGAAAGAAAAGAGTTGATGGAGGCATGTAGAGATGCGCTATTTGCATTGGAAAATCCAGGGCTGGTGGGAATAAACGTAAGGCTCAAAGAACAGCTAAGAGACGCCCTCGCCCGCGTGAAGGAGAAATAGCATGAGTTGGAAAACGTGGTTACTTGAAAGCGATGTTCCTGAACATTATATTGGAGTATCCCATATGCGGGATGCTTGGGATGCCGCTCAGGCGGAGATGCGGGAGCCAGGGCCATGCGGGAAGCTGGGGCATCTGAAAGCGAATTTGGTTCAGGATACATGGGGACCGATTCCAACTCAACCGCCAACGTATCACTGTACCATCTGCGAAGAAATCCGCCTCAAACGAGCGGCAGCGCTTAGGATGGCGGCTGAGAAACTTAAAGTGTTGGAATTTACCTATGAGCACAAATCTGCTAGACAAGAAGCGGTTGAAATGATTCTCGCCTTAATCTCGGCCTCTGATTCCAGCGCTCTCGATGAGGAAATCCGCCTCGCGGTGGAGAAGGCCCTAGCAGACCATGAACGAGCAGACGAAAAGCTGGCGGACAAGACGAGAACCGGAGTGTGCCTTTGCGGCGCTCCAAGGGGCAGACATTTTGAATCCGATCCTAGCTGTCCAGAAACAGGATGTCGCAGTTATACAGATTCCTTGGTAGCCGGTGACACGAAGCCCGGAGAATAGGGAGGTGACCTATGACTCAAATCGAAGTATTTGATCGACCTAAGCACTTCACCGGGGCGCATCCGAGCGGTGGCAGGTAACGAGATGTGACAGCAAGCCGCAACCTGCGAAAGAAAGGGAGTGATGCCCTACGATAAAACGAAACTCATCTGCGAGGAAGGCTATGTTTTGGATGATAAAACATGCAGGAATTCTTATGTTACTCATGATCCTGTGCTACGAGATTTGTGCTTCTCAACAGCGGTCGCGGGGGACAATTCCGTCACCTGTACCCATCCAGCAAAGCCAGCACCCGCAGGTGAATAGCGAGGGTCGGGAGAGCCGGGTACCGACAGCCGCGAGAGTAACCGGCATTATCTTGAGACAGGCTGCAGCGGGCATGGAGAGATTGAAATGGCCTTCAGTGGATCGGAGTTAACCGCGCAGTGCCGGGAGCAGATTATTCTCGGCGTGATTGCGCGCGCGAGGCCGCGCTGGCCGTTCGGATGGTTCAACATTTGTCCGGTCAACGATGTCCAATGCTTATTCCATGTGGATTGGTGGCAACGCAACGATGCCTATCGTTTGTTGGAGACCTTTCACTGTGTTGGCTACTTTGGGATTCCGCGCGAGATCCGGAAAGCGATCCCCGCACTGATCCGCGAAGCGCTTTCTTCAAAGATCAACGTAACGTGTGAGATAGAAGAAGCGCAGGATAGCAAGCGCGCGGAAGGAACGCAGGCGCCGGGCGAGAGTTTACAACTCGGGCGAAGAGAGGGTAGGATACGGCCATGATTACCGTTCGCTACTCCTGCCGCGGCTGCGGGCTCGAGAACGTCCCCTGCGACGTGCCCGAGCGCGAGCAAGGCAGCGATGTGTGTGCATGGGCGGAAACCATTCTTGGGCAGGCGCTGGCCGACGATCACATTCGCCGGAGCCCGGATTGCATGTCGCGAGCCTGCGACGTGATGATTCCCATCACAGGGGCGCAATACCTCGGCGGTCCGGCGGTGCAGTGATGCCTCTACTTGACACTGACGAAATCCTTTGCGAGTACGGCTTCGGCAAAGACACATGCCGCAAACCTGCCACCGTTGTAATCAGCATCGTGGACTATCCGGATCTGATGGCCGCGTGTGACGAGCACAAGGTAGCGATGGGTGCTGGCGGTATCAACCTTTCGCCATTCCGCGCTACAAAAGCCTATGCTCGTGTTCTGCGTCCAGACCAAAAGGTTTGGGCCGATGTGTCGCGGTGGTGATCGATGGTCAAACACAAATCACCCACACGGAAAATGAAAAAACTACTTGAGGGAGTCAAAAAAGGCCTGACGATTAAAGATGCAGGCCTTGCCGCCGGGTACTCTCACAAGCAATCGGCTCATAGCGCGTTCAAACTAATTAAGTTACGCTTTCATCCCGCTCTCGAAGCGGCGGGCTATAATCTTGACCAGGAATTGACTGAAATCTATGCCAAGCTAAAAGAGAAGCGCGAATGCCGCGAAACCGTCTTCTTTCAATCGAATGGCATCGTGATGGAAACGCGGGAGATCATTCCCCATGCAGAACAGCGAGCCGCAGCAAACGATTGCGCCCGATTCCTCGGAATCATCGGCAACGGACACGACGCCAAAGACGACGACGCTGGACTTCGAGTACCGCACGTTAGCGTCACAGTGGTCGTCGATCAGTCCGAAGATTCAAGAAGCATTGTGGTGCCAGGATCCGCTCGTGCCGCCGCTCGTGAACAGCCTGTACTGGATGTGGAATCGGACCAAGACGCGCGACGACCAGGATCCAAACCATCCCTATAAACCTTTCCCCGTTCGCGACTACCTCAAAGCCCTTCATCGGCTATGGATTACCGAGCCATTCCTGTTCGTCGAGAAGAGCCGCACCATGCTCTTGTCGTGGTGGGCGGCGGCGGAAACGCTGCATTTTGGGATGACACGGCAGCCGACGAGCACTGTGTACTGGGCCCAGGACGAGGATAGGGCCGTAGCCCTATTGAACTACGCAAAGACGCTCTACGGGCAACAGGACGCGACTTTTAAGGCCATTTTCCCGCTTACACGCCCTTTGGAGCAGCAAGGGTACAAATCGCTCGAACTGAAAGACGGCGCTGTATTCCATGCCCTGCCAGGAAAAGACCCCGACAAGATCCGATCGTTGCATCCCTCCCAGCTTGTGATCGACGAAGCCTGCTTCATCGAAAACGGGGGAGAAGCGTTCGACGTGGCGATTTCCTCTCGCGTTCCGCGGGTACTTGTCATATCATCGGCGGCACCAAGTTGGTTTAGACGAATAACTAAGCCAGCAGTTGCAATTCCTTTGGAACCATATCTGTGAAAAATTCTCTTAGCCAAAGGTTCTGGCCCAAGGTGAACAAAGACGGTCCGATACCATCCCACCGTCCAGACCTTGGACAATGTTGGGTTTGGAGAGCACGCTTGTTTTGGGATGGCTATGGGAATCTCGGGAATTGGATTGATGGGCATAACTACTCTTTGCGGGCCCATCGGGTATCTTGGGAAATTCACTTCGGTCCGATCCCTGCAAAGTTGTACGTTCTTCACAAATGTGACAACCGGGCGTGCGTGAATCCAACGCATTTATTCGTCGGGACACAAAGGCAAAACATTGCTGATGCTGATGCGAAAGGTAGGATTGTTCGTCCGATTATTCAAGGGGAAAAGCATCACTCAGCGAAACTCACAGGCGCACAAGTGAGAATCATCAGGAAAAGACTTGCCAATGGTCACCGTCAGGTAGACATTGGCAGAGACTTTGGTGTAGGTCGTCATGTGATCTACTTCATCGCCTGCCGCAAGACGTGGAGATCAATAGCGTAATGGGCGAACAAACAGGAATTGAATGGACGGATTCAAGCTGGAACCCGTGGTATGGGTGCAGAAAGGTTTCGCCGGCGTGCGCGCACTGCTATGCCGAGCGGGAAATGACGCGCTACGGGAAAGAGTTCAATACTGTGATGCGGGCGGGGCTGCATACCTTCTACGCGCCGGAACGATGGAAAGAGCCGAGGAGAATATTTACCTGTTCATGGTCGGACTTCTTCATCGAGGAAGCGGACGCTTGGCGCGGCGACGCTTGGGGAGTGATTTGTTCTACGCCGCGACACACTTATCAGATTCTTACGAAGAGGCCGGAGCGCATTAAACCTGATCGCCTACCCGCGAACTGTTGGCTTGGTACATCTGTGGAAAACCAGAAGTTCTATTGGAGAATTTCACAAATCAATTCGGTTATAGCGTCGGTGCGGTTTCTCTCGATCGAGCCGTTGCTAGGGCCGATGCCGGATCTGCCTCTGGATGGGATCAATTGGGTGATTGTGGGCGGGGAGAGCGGCACAGGATTCAGGCCGCTGAATCTTAATTGGGTGCGCCAGATTCGGGATCAGTGCGTGGATCGCGGGGTGGCGTTTTTCTTCAAGCAGAAGTCGGCGTTCCTTTCCAAGCGCGAGGATCGGCTGCTGGACGGGCGGGAGTGGAACGAGTTTCCGCAGGCTGGGATATGAGTCCATGGCTATTCTTTTTATTCTTCGTGAAGTGGGTGGCGGCCGTATTCGCATCCATGACAGTGACCGTAGCCATTATCCTGTTCCTGACCGCAGTTGTGATTGAGATTCGGGATGTGCTGTTGTGAAATCTAATTTCTGTGGGGCGAGCGTGTCATCCGCGAGCATTCCCATAAGGGCCGAACTTGCTGGCCGGTCTGGTGAGGCGCCGATGGTTCCTACCATCACTGTTGACAAAGGCTCGCCCCTCCCAAAATGATTGGAGTTAGCCTAAGACGGATTCCCGAGGGGTTGCCGGCGGCCGGCATTCCTGTGGTGCGCATCCACGTAGATGCCGATCCGAGCATGACGGACTTCAAGCGCGAGGCTCTGCGCGCGAAGTACACGAGCGAGGCGCGCTACCGGCGCGAGATTGAGATCGAATACGAAGCCCTCGAAGGCGAACTCCTCTACCCCGAATTCACCCGCAAGCTGAATCTCTGCCAGCCGTTCGACGTGAGCGACCGCGACTACTGGACGATGTACATGGCTCTTGACCCGCACCCGCGCACGGCGCACGCGATGGCTTGGGAAGCGTTCAACAAGCACGGCGACCGGATCGTGTGCGGGGAGTTCTGGCCGGAATATGGGACGCGGTACTCGAGCGATGGCGGGCGCTGGCGCACCAGGGACTACGCCGAGGCCATTCAGTTGTTCGAGAGCGATTCGGAGTACAAGCCGTCGCCGTTCGAGTGGGCCAACGGAAAGCGGTTGCAGGTTCGCCGGCGTTTCATGGACACGTTCGGAAAAGCGGCGAACAGCGACGATGGCGACGGGGAGGACTACTTCGAGAGTTACCTGCGGCTGGGCGTGGAGCTGACGCAGAAGGCCATCAAAGACGGCAAGGGGACCGAGCAGGTGAATCTGCGGTTCGATCCGGCGCTGAAAGGGCACGACAACTTGGCCAAGGCGCAAGACTCGATTGCCCGGGCCCTCGCGGCATCGAAGCAAGGGCCGCCTAGAATGCACGTCTTCGAGAACCTGTACGAGTTGATCGACGAATTGGAGAACGTGCGGTTTCCTCGCGGGGAGCGCAGGCCGGGGGATGATTTTGGTTTGGAAGGAACGGCCGGACGCGATAGCGATGAGAAGACGATCACGTTTCAGAAGCACGTTCTGGATTGCCTGCACTACATCGAGACGGCGCGGCCTGGGTTCTTGATGCTGGGGCGAGGGATGAAGTCGGTGTCGCCGCTGTATCCCGAGATGGGCGGCTATTGATTCCAGTCCTAGAATAAGACTAAACTGCGTTGCCCATGACCGTTGAAATCATCCACGCGGACGCGCGACACCTGCCTATCCCGGACGAATCCGTTCAATGCATTGTGACTTCTCCACCTTATTGGGGACTCCGAAAATACGCCGGCAACCAGGAACTGATCTGGGACCCGCCCATCGTTGCGGCGAGCGATGCGATGCTGTGCGCGGCAGAAGGGCATGTGTGGGTGACAGAGCGGTACTACACCGAGCAGACTGCTGCATCCGAAACCGCAGAAGGGTTCAGCAAGCCAGGGCCAGCCAACGCGAAAAGACTGAAGGATGGCAGGTGGCGAGAAACGAATACTTGCGCGCGGTGCGGAGTTTGGAAGGGAGCCTACGGCTTGGAGCCGACCATCGAGATGTACGTGCAGCACACCGTCGAAGTTCTGCGCGAGTGCTGGCGGGTGTTGCGGAAGGATGGGGTGCTGTTCTGGAATATCGGAGATAGCTACGCGGCATCTGGAAAAGGCGGTGGAGGCGGCTCATTCCAGAACGTAGACATGCAGAAAAAAATAGGCAAAGAAAACCAGCGACGGGCGCCAGTAGCCGGCTTCAAACCGAAAGACCTGTGCCTGATCCCTTCGCGCGTGGCGATCGCCGCGCAATCTGACGGCTGGTGGGTGCGCTCGATGATTATCTGGGCGAAGCCGAATCCCATGCCCGAGAGCGTCACGGATCGCCCCACGGACGCCTACGAATACATTCTCATGCTCACGAAGTCAGAGCGTTATTTCTGGGATGCCGACGCCGTGCGCGAGCCAGCCGTTGCGGGATGGCGCGGGTCATCTTTCACAGATGAACGTGACGCTACTGTGTATGCGAATCTTCGCAAAGGATCGCGCAACGAATTCGGCTACACGTCGAAAGGCGCACACTCGCGGGGGACTGGGGACGGTGGGCCGAAGGCGCAAGCACGCGGCAGCTATGAGGGTTGGGCGGATGGCACGCGCGAAGTTCTCGGATCAAGAAATGTTCGCAACGTGTGGATGTTCGCGACGCAGCCGTACTCGGAGGCGCATTTTGCTACCTTCCCCGAGGAATTGCCGCGACGCTGCATTTTGGCGGCGACGAAGGTTGGTGACACCGTGCTCGATCCCTTCGCCGGCAGCGGCACGGTCGGCCGGGTGGCCATCGAGCTAAGGCGCAAGGCGATTCTCTGCGACATCGCCTATGACGCGGAGTATCGAGCCCTCGCCGAGAAGCGGACTAAGAAAGTTCAAATTGGAATGTTCTGAAATTCTGATACACTCCCCTGCATGGCTGAGCGCGAAATCCAAACCGTGACGATTGCCGGGAAGGAACTTCCTGCCGTTCTTTTGATTTGCCCAATTTGTAATGTTCTTGATTTGAGCCTCACTGTGGATACGAGTGCGAGCCCTTGGAAAGCGAAATGCACCGAAGGACATGAGTGGTCTGTGGAACAAACCGTTAATTGAGGAATCGGATGCCTGAAACTCCACGCAAGAGTGAAAAGGAACGGACGCCCAAGCAAATCGTGGGCGACGTCATTGAGCAACGCAAGGCCGCGCAGCGCTACATGAAGTCGAATTACTACCCTCAGTGGGCGGAAAGTTATAGGAACATCCACGCGCGGACCAAGCCCGACTACATTCACAACACGGACGGCAGCTACAAGGAAGATCCCAACGGAAACAAGATCGAGAGCGATCGCACCAATGTGTGCGTGCCCGACCATTTCGTGATGTTTCGCCGCGGCAGCGCCAGGCTGACGAGAAATCCTCCCAACCTGCGCGTGCGCGGCGGCCCAGATTCGCCCGAAGGACAGATGCAGCGCGACAAGACCAGCGCGCGGCTGATGTTTCAGTGGGACCGCTCGGAATCGCAGCGAGGGTTTAAGCGGATGGTGCATTCGGCGAAGTCGTTTGGGCAGGGCTTCGGTAAAGTGTGGTACGACGAAGTGCCTGTGGTGCGGAAGCTGCGCCGGCTGACGAAGACTCTTTCGCCCAAGGATTTCCAGCAACTCGGGAACAGCCAGGACCCGGAGATTGCCGCGACGATGAGCAAGTTTGGCGACCGCCTGAAGGATAACGACACGCCGCTGAACGACGATGAAATGTCGCAAATGATTTCCACGTTTGGCGATGAAGCGTCGCTGAATCAGGAGAACGTGCGGTACAAGGGGCCGATGCTGGGCAGCATGTTCCTGGGCGATTTCTTCCTCGAGGCGGGGTTTCACAGCCTCAACGAGTCCGGATACTGCATCGAGAACGGGATGGCCGACGAGGAATGGCTGACGTACTGGCTGAATCAGACCACGATTGATCCGCGCACGGGGCAGAGTTCCAAGGTGCTGATCCCTAAAGCGTGCGATTCGGTGCTGTCCAAGGCCGGCAATCGGACGTTCCTGGACGAGCAGGAAATGACGCTGCGGCGGTTCATGCGCGATGAGATCGAGATCGCCGATCCCATGACCAGCGGAAAGCCGATTCGTTCGCCGAAGAAACGGTTTATGAAGGACGAGCGGCACACGTTTGTGGATGGCCACCTGTGCATCGACTTCATTGGGGAAGAGTCGGACTACCTCGGGCGCCTGTGGTACCCGTGGGACACCTACGGGCGGTACACGTACGTCGAGATGGTGCTGATTCCCGATTTGCTGGGCGGATACGGGATGTCACCGCTGACGGTGAGCCGGTTTCTTTTGATGATTAAGAACATGACGTTCAACCAGAGAGCCGACTACGTGACCAACGTGCTCTTGCCGATGATTAAGGTGCGGAAGGGCTCGGATCTGACGGCCTATGACATCGTGCGAACCGCTTGGGGGCGTGTGCTTCCGTTAGACAACATGAACGATGTCGAGGGATTCGTGCAGGACCCGCAAATTCAAGGCGGGGTATGGTCACAGGCTGCGGAGCTTACGCAGATGTTGCAGGCGGTGGACCCCTCGACGACGGACTTCGCGCCTGGTACCTCGGATGCGCCGCTATCCGGAAAATTCGCGACCACGGCCACGCTGCAACAGAAGGCCGCGGACTCGGTGACGGCCGACGAACTCGACAATTTGGGATTCTGCGTGCGGGATACCGTGGAACTCATGCTGTGGATGGACCAGCAGGCGAGCACCTCGACCGAGCATGTGCCCGCAAGCTATTTTCAGCGGGCCGGGGTAAACCAAGAGGACATGAAGCAGTTTCAGCGCACTGACGCGATCAGTTTGCGCAATCCGGGGATGGGCGCGAAGATCATCGACGTAAGCCACATGGACATCCAAGCGGATTACGAGATCCTACCGGAGCAAGGCTCGACGCTGGCCGCGGACGACCAATTCAAGGTGGGGGCGCTGCAGCAATTCATCATGCTTGGCGAACGGCATCCGGACGTGATAAACCTGCGTGCGTGCCTGACGCAACTCGCAGAAGCCACGCCGGGAATTTCTCCGGAGGACGTGATTTCGCCACCGAAGCCTCCGGTGCCGCCAGAGCCTCCTGTGAAGATGAACATTTCGATTGCGATTAAGTGGGAAAGCCTTCCAGCGGATGTGCAGTCGAAGATTTTGGAGAAGGAAGGCTTCCCGACCGGTTTGACACACGCGCTCGGAATTGGAAAGATGATCGAGCAAGCCCGCGCATGTGACGCCACCGCCGCAATCTGGGGGAAAGCCGAACGGGAAGGGAAAACGCGGTGCTCCTTCAGCCCCATGATTTCCTGACGCTGGAAGAGCGCGAGATTTTGGGCAAAGCGCTGGGGAACGAGCCATTGATGGGAGCGCTGGCTAAAGTGTTCCGGCTGGACGCGCGGGACTGGGAAGAACGGCTGCGACAGGAAGCGATGGCCTCGTCGCCGAACACGAACAAGATGATTCAGTACGCGGCGCTGGCGCAGGCTTCCACGGAAATTTTCGGAACGATCGAGAAGCGGGCCAAACAGTTAGTCCAAAAATAAGACTATGCGCATAGCAGTCTTCTTTCCAAATACAACGGTTTGCGGCTGGTCTGCCGCGCGCGGTATCGGTGCTACGCTGCGCCGGATGGGGCACTCGGTTCTGGACGTGCCCATGCCGACCGACCAGCGAGTGAGCCAGCAACAAATCGAAGAGGTAAAGGCTGGACTTCCCAAGATCGAGGCGTTCAAATCCGCAGATCTGCTGCTGGTGAGTGGCGTCGAGCACATCGCACCGTGGATTGACTTGGTGTACGGCAAATACGACTGGAAGCACCTGCCAGGAATCAAGGCGTGTTGGCTGCAGGAGTCTTGCCGGCGGGACGACTACAACATCGACTTCGAGGCGATTTCATGGTGGGGCGACGAGTATTTCTTTCCGGCGATTCAGGATGCGGAGTTCCACGACCAGGAGATGTTCGCGAAGGGGCGGTCGCACTGGCTGGCGTTCGGGGTGGATACGGCGATTTTCAAACCAGTCACGCCACAGAGTCATGTTGACGATCAAGGCGTTCACTTCAAGCTTTACGATGTCGGTTTCCTCGGCCTGCTGTACGGCAAGCGCCAGACATTCATTCAAGCTCTGCGGCGGCACAACATTCCGCCGATCCGCTGCGGCGCGGTGCACATCCAGGACATGGAGGGCTTTCAGTTTGAGGAATCGGCGCGACGCTACGCTGAGAATGTGCGGCAAATAAAAGTGTTCCTCAACATGCCGGCACTATCGCGGTTGCTGGTGGCCAAGGTTTATGAAGTTCTGGCGTGCGAGACGTTCCTGCTGACGCCGACACTGCCCGATGAGCAAAGTACCCACCTGAACATGCGGCACTTCGAGTCGGGAAAGCATTTGATCTATTATTCTCCCAGCAACATGCCGCGACTGGCGCAGTACCTGCGGGAATATATTTCACCGGAATTCTACGAGGCTCGCGAGAAGATCGCGGTCCAGGGATGCAGGGAAGTCCATGAGAAGCACTCGCTGATCGCGCGGCTCGAGGAAATGTTCAGTGTGCTGAAAATTGGCGTGAAGGCGGCTGCGAATTGAAGCCAGAGCGATTCTCGGATTTGCGGGTACTGCGCTGGACGGAGCGCATTCAAGACGCTCTATCGGGCGAACGCCTCGGGCCCATCCGCGCCAATTTGGACCTGACCAATCTCTGCCAGGATAAATGCCCATGGTGCGAGCCAGCCGAATTCCGAGCGGAGACGATTCGCGATAAACGGCACACGCTGGATATTGGGACGGCGTTTGAAGTGATCGAGGATCTGGCCGCGCTGGATTGCAAGACCATCAATTTCTCGGGCGGCGGCGAGCCTTTGCTGCATCCTGAATTCGGAGGGATTCTGCGCTACTCCAAGCACAAGGGTCTGCGCAATTGGATTGTGACCAACGGAGGGTTTATCGGCAAATGGGCCGAGGAACTTCTGGGCTTTGCGGACCATGTGCGAATCAGCCTGGACGCCTCGAAGGAAGCGGAACATCTGGAGATGCACGGAAGCAAGCCGGGAGAGTTCGGCAAGGTGCTGGAAAACATCGAGGAATTGTGCAGGCGCCGGGTGAACGGATCGCCGGAGGTTGGAATCGGCTACATCGTGGCGGATTGCAACGACTTGACCGATAGTTACGAACAAATATTCTCGTTTGCGCAGCGCGCGGGGGTGGATTTCATTCACTTCCGGCCGCTTTCCGAACCAGAGCCGAAGCGGTTCACATCGGAATGGGAGCAGGTGACCATTCAATTGCGGGCCATTGCGGAAAAGTATCCCACAGTCCAATGTTTTCCGCTTGGAAAGCGGGACAAGGATGTGTTTCTACGAAGAGATTTTGAAAGTTGCTACGCCGCGCTGACCTTGGCGGTGATTTCCGCGACAGGCGACGTTTGCGCTTGCTGCGACGAGCGGGGAAAAATCTTCGGCAACGTCCACGAGCAGCCGTTCAAGGAGATTTGGCTGTCCGCGAGGCACCGGCGGATGGCGGGGAAGATCGTGCCGAAACTTTGCTCGCGCTGCCTGATGTGCGGCTATAATGCGGCCGTGGAAAAGTTCATCGTGAACAACGAGGCGCTTCCGGAATTACTATAATGTCTCAGGTGCGCGCAACAATGGAAGATTGAACTAGATGAACTCGGAGAGCAGTTCACAATTAGGAGTTGAAGCCATGCCATTTTTGGACGATGTTCTGAAAAATTATTTCGTCACGCACAAAGAACTGATTGCTACTGAACAGGTGGATGACAACAATATAATTGTTTCATTTCCACTTCACTTCGTCGGAAATCATCGTGTCGAGGTCTCAGTTACAAAATCCACGAAGGATCTCCTCATAATTTCTGATATCGGACGTACGATTTCAGAGTTGAAAGACTATGGCTATTCTGTTTCTCAGAGCTTACTGTCACGCATGGTGCAAATAGCGAAGCCTGCTAATGTGCGTATTGTGAACGACACTCTAGTTTTGGACTGTCGGCCAGAAGAGGTGGGAGCGTCACTGCACGCCTTTGCGGAGGCTGCGAAGACTATCGGAGATGCTTATCTCGCTTTTCATGTAAAAACACCACCTGAAAAAAAGCTAGGGGATACTTACCATGTCTCAAATCCTGAAAATTCCTTTGACGAACACTGACTACACCGCTATTGTTGCGCCGAGCGCATGCGACTACTACACGATCATGGGATGTGAGAACGGGTATGCTATACGCAGATCGAGCGATGGGACCGACGAACACAGTTACGTGATGACTGGGTCGTACGCAGTCGTAGCTCCCTTGCTTCGGCTGAGCGGGACCGGCTATGCGCGGTTCAAGCCCGGAGAAACCGTCACTTATTTGAAACTGGTCTCTGCGGCTGCGGATAACGCGATTGTGGAATTCCTCATTTAAGGAGAGTTATGTTGAAACTGAAACCACCGTTGGAATGGAGGATGAGCCGGTCAGTTTGGATGCTCATGGCGCTGGCGATTGTGGGCCTATTCGTGTCCAGGCCGGCCGATTCGCAACTGCAACAGTCCGGCGGGCCTGGAAGCACGGTTGTTGTTTCCAGCATCACGGCCGCATTGCCCGCAGGAGCCAATGTCATCGGGCATGTGATTGACGATTCGGGTTCGACGACTGCAGTAACCGGCAACGTGACGGTGGTTCAGGGCACGGGCACAAACCTGCACGTTGATGTGGATACGGCGCTCCCTGTCGGCACGAATGTGATCGGTCACGTCATCAACGACGCGGGGGCCGCGTCAATCGGCACGGTGCGCACGGAACCGCTGACGTCATGCGGCACGACCATTGTAGACAGCGGAGCGACGACGGTTCCTTCGGGCACAACTGCGATCACCGGAATGTCCGCGACCGCGACGTGCATGGACAAGATTTATTTGAACAATACGCTCGGTTCGGCGGCGACGTGCAACGTGACTGACGTAACCGGGCCGACGTCGTACGTGACCAGCTTCTCGATTCCGGCAAACTCGAATATGCTGCTTTTGTTCGGCGGCGTGAAGTTCGCGGGCGGAGCCAAATGGTTTTGTCCGACCGGCACGGTAGTAGGGCAAGCTCTCGGGTATCAGTGATGAAACGGTTTATTTTTATTCTCGCGCTCTTGTCCGCTTCCCGCGCTAGCGCGCAGGTCAATACTTCCTCGCCTCAGCCCGTAACGATCACGACCGTCGGCGGCAATCCCTGCGAAAATCCTGCCGCCATTCTGAATTCGGTTCCGATTACTACAGCGGGCACCGCAGCGGTGCAGGTTGTGGCATTGAGCGGCGCGACGAAGATTTATATTTGTTCGCTGACGGTGATCGGGCAGAGCGGAACGACGCCGACATTTTCACTTGTGCAAGGCACTGGCGCGGCTTGCGTGACGGGGCAGACAGTGGTAGTGCCGGCCTTCGCCACGCCTGCGAATACTTTGTTTGCATTCGCGGCGCCTGTAAGCGCGGGCGTGGCGGGGAACGCGCTCTGCTATTTGCAGACAGGCACGACGCCGGTGACAAAGTAATGAGACACCGTGGAGGGGATGATGCCGCCAATGAGACTCACGCTGGCCGAACTGCTGGACCGCTACTCGATTGAAGTTCGCAAGCACTACTACGGCCACGGGAATGCCGATTTGCTTCAGGATGTTTACCACGAGATTTGGGGGCAAGTGTCTAATTTGTGCTGCGGCGAGGATGCGGTCACAAACGCGGTGGTGGGAACGATTCTGGCTGGCATAAAACTTGGCATGGTCAACGACAGCATCGCATCCTGTGAATGGCAGATACGCGAGGGGCGAAACCTCTCCCTTGAGGATCTTGGCCAGCGGGCGGTGATTACCCGCAAGCTGAACGATTCCAGATCGAAAATAAAACAGGAATTGTCCGTGCAGCTCGAGCAAAACGCCGAAACGCGGCACTTCGGGTTTGGCGGCGCACTCGATCCGGAGAAGATGCTCATGGAAGTGCAGGAGCCAGCAAACGTGGAGCCGCCTTATACCGGGCCAGGCACTCTTGGTATCGGACCGCTATGAACGCACCAAAGGGACTGCGCAAAGATACGCTCGTGCCCGGACATCAAGCGGGAGGAATGCCTTCCGATATCGACGAGAAGGATTCCAGCCTGGGGACGATCGGAAAATTCATCGAGCGAAATTTCCGGCATTTCAACGCCGCCGCCTTGCACGAAGCCGCTGAATCCTATAAGGATTTGCTGGGGCGCGGCGGAAAGATGTTTCTGGCCATGGCCGGCGCGATGAGCACGGGGGAATTGGGGATCTCGCTCGCGGAGATGATACGCCGTGACAAAGTTCATGCGATTTGTTGCACGGGCGCCAATCTTGAGGAAGATGTGTTTAATCTGGTGGCACACTCGAAGTATTTGCGGCTTCCTGCGTACCGCGACCTTACACCGGAGGACGAGGAAGCCATTCTTGATGCCGAACTTGCGCGCGTGACCGATACCTGCATCCCCGAGCGCGAGGCAATGAAGAAAATCGAAGACATCATCAAGGAGTATTGGCGCGAGGCGGATGATGCCGAGGAAACGCATTTCCCGCACCAGTATCTTTACCGCTGTTTGAAATCCGGCGTGCTGGATAACGAGTTCGATATCAACCCTAAAGATTCCTGGATGGTGGCGGCGGCGACCTACAACCTGCCGATCTTTGTGCCCGGGTGGGAGGACTCGACGCTGGGAAACATGTTCGCGTCAATGTGCGCGAAGGGTGAAATCAAGAACCCGAACTGCGTGCGCGGGGGCGTCGAGTACATGGTGGAACTCTGCGATTGGTACAAAAAGAACTGCGGCGGGGAAGGAATTGGATTCTTTCAAATCGGCGGGGGAATTGCCGGGGATTTTCCGATTTGCGCTGTTCCACTCCTGCGCATCGACATGGGAATGGGCGAGAAGATCCCGCACTGGTCTTATTTCTGCCAGATCAGCGATAGCACGACTTCGTATGGATCGTACAGCGGGGCGGTGCCGAACGAGAAGCTGACCTGGGACAAGTTGAATGCCAAGACGCCGCGGTTCGTGATCGAGTCGGACGCTGTGATTGTCGCACCGTTGATTTTTGCGTATGTGCTCGGGCAATGAGGAGGACTCTATGGATGGAAAATTAGTACCACCGATTCTAAGCCAGTTGGCGAAGGATGTTGGAGGGACGATTACCGAAGTAAGCGGGCCGCTTTCTGACGGTTCTGGTTTCGCCATCATGTCCATGCCCCTGCCGAAAGATCACTGGTTGTACAAGAAAGACCCAGAAGGTTTCAATGTCCCACCCATGCCGTTTCGAATGGGTGTTCACGATGCGCCACGACTTAACATGACGCGCGAAATGTGGGGAGACGCAATTCGGGAAGCCGGAAGGTACGCAATAAAATGCGCTACGTTTGATGGAAAAGATATGGACTTCGACCCAGATGCGCTGGTGCAAAACCTAATTACTGGAATGCTCGGTTACTTTACGGAGGACGGACTGAGCAGCGACGACTGGGCCAATCCTCCAGAGTTCCGAAAGTGATAACAGTCTTATTTTAAGACTGCCTTGCCATTCAGCGGAGAGTTGCGTACTCTCCACATGACGACTTTCGGCCGGTGAGCGACGACCTCGCTGGCCAGGAAATGCCAAGGCCCGCCGATGACGCGGGTGGAGAAAAGCGATGGGAAGTTTTACAAGAGCAGTGACCGCGCCAGCAGAAGCTTCCGGGGAGGACCGCATAAACGACCTCCTGGGCGGATCGACCGCAACAATCGATCCGACGGAGTTGGCTGAACCCGCCGTAGGGGATACCCCAGTGGACGGCGGGGACCAGGCCGACGAACAGGAAGTGGAGCACCCAGCAGAAGAGCAGCCAACCGAGGAAACGTCCGAGGATGGCGAAACTGAGGAAGGCGAGGAGCCGGCCGAAGAAGAGGATTTCGAGCAAGAACTCGAAACCGATTATTCGGAGCGCGCCTACGCCAAGGCTGCCGAACACTGGGCCAAACGCGGAGTGACGCTCGATCCCGCGAAAGAAGGGGACCGCGCACTCATCAAGGATTGGCTCGACCGTGGACGCGACGCCCGCGATGCACGCGCGGCGCAGGCGGCCACGGAAGAGAACGAGGAAGAAACACCCGCAGAAGAAGTACCCGCAGCAACCACGCGAACGCCTGAACAAATTCGGGCGCAAACGTTGCAAACCTGGAAGGAATCCCAGCAGTATGCGAAGGAAACCTACGACCCGGAAATCTCGAAAGAATCGCTGCTGCCGTTTGTTATGGCGGTAGCCGATGTATTTTGGGACGGCAAGGGCGAGGCGATTGCTGCGCGCATGACTCCGGAACGCATCGCGGCACTGAGCAACGCGATTCGGCCGGCGATTGCAATGGAGCTCGCGGCGGCGCTTCCTTCGATCTACCAGGGAGTTCCTCAGATGCTGCAAAACGATCCGGTATTCGGGAGCATTCACGAATCCGCGTTAAAGGAGCGCGTAATCGATGAACTCTCAGCGGCGGTGGGTCCAAACAACCAGCCGTTGTATCCGAATCTGGAACGCTTGCTCGAAAGCGATTTGATCAAGAAGGCTCTGGATGGGCCTGAATTGAAAAATGTGGTGCTGGACCGCAACCCATACAAGAACCTTGTGGCGCGGGTGAAGCTGGCCTACAAGATCGCCAACAACGAGCGAGTCGATGTGAAGGCCGTCGAGCGTGCGGCCAAACGCGGGCGAGAGCAGGAGCAGGAACGGCAACAGCGCGTTCGTGCAGGAAAAACTCCACCGGGGAGGTCCACATCAGGAGGCGGCGGCGCGCTTCCCGGATCTTCTAGTTTCATGCAGCGGCTTGCGGGAAATACAGGCAGCAAGTTCTCGAAGTTGTTGCGCGAGCAAGGGAAGTAAGCCGAAGCTCTTCTAAAGAGAGTGCTTCGTGGCAGCGATCACAGTCGCCCGGTCCATCGACCAGGCATATGCAGAGACAGTACAAAAGCGCCAGTTTATCGGGGAAGACGATGTTTTGCTGAATCCGAGCTTGACTCCGATTCTGACGCTGGTCACCAAGATCGGCAACCGCAAGAAAGCAACCAATTCCGCCCGTGTCGAGTGGATCGAGGACGACTACCTCCAGGTCTGGGGGCAAGTCTCGAACGGGACCACCAACTACAGCTCCATCGCTACGACCATCAGCGTCGTGGACGCCACCATTTTTGCAACCAACGACCTGATTTCCTTCCCGGTCGGACCAACCAGTTCGGCGGTCGAGGAAGTGGCGCAGGTTACAGCCATTGCCGCCTCGGTTCTGACCATCACCAGGAATATCGGCGGTGCCGGCCAAAACACGGTTGGCGCGACCACCGATATCCGCATTCTCGCCCCCGCATTCCCGGAAGGCGCCGCGTTTGGCGCTCCCCGAACCACGGCGAAGAGCGTGCTGATTTCCTACACGCAAATCTTCCGGCGTCCGGTAAGCGTCACGAAGTCGGAAGTGGCGCAAAACCTCTTCGGGCCGTCGAATGACCGGCTGTACCAGCGCCGGAAAATGCTCGAGGAACACCGGCGCGATATGGAATCGGCCGGGCTGTGGTCGCATCCTTCCGAGGCGCTGGCGCTTCCGAGCACCATCCGCACCACGATGGGCTTGAAGAATCGCATCGCCACCAACGTCTACAACGCCGCCACGACGCTGACCGAGGGCGGCTTCCTCACCTTCACGCAGCAGGCCTTCTCTCAATACTACGAGGGATCGGAAAAACTGCTGGTTGCCGCGCCCATCGTCATCACGGGGCTCGACACATGGGCCAACAACAAACTCCGCTTGGCACCTGGCGACGACGTGTTCGGGGTGAAGCTGTCCCGCTACACGACCAACCACGGTGATTTCATGGTCACGCGCGATCTCATGCTCCAGAACTCGCCCATCACTTCCTCGGGCGTTGGCTGGGGCGCAGAGGCTTATGCTCTGGACATCGACTCCATCGAATTCGCTCCATTGGTCGGCAACGGTGAGAATCGGGACACGCAATTGCTGATTGATGTGGTTAAGGACGGCGCCGACCTCTATCGCGACGAATATTTAACGGAAGCGGCTTGGGTAATTAGGTTCGAAAAGAGACACGCCAGACTGTACGGCGCTCAAGCTGTTTCGTAGAAAGCATTTACAATATATATTGATTTTGCTCCCCTGTTCATGATAGATACTCACCGCTGGTGAATATCTAAACACCGAACAGGGGAGGAAATCAATATGAGAAGTGAGGCAAGTAAGCAACAGCAAAATGACTACCACAAGAAACAAAAAGCCGAGCGGGTGGCTCAGGGAGTATGCACTCGCTGCGGGGGTTCTCCACTTGCTGAGTCGAGTACGATTTTTTGCCAACGATGTGTTGATCTGCGTAGGAAAGATGCTCGTGATTGGTACCAAGAAAATAAAGAAGCTGGTAAGAGGTACTCTCGGAATTGGCGTGAGAAAAACCTCGCCTCAGGAATGTGTGCCGATTGCGGCAAGTTCCCACATGAACCAGGACGACAGCGTTGCTCTCAATGTTTGCAAAAGTCTCGCGGTAGAGAAGACCACAAGCCGCGTCAACAGATTCTGCGGATGGAAGTCTTCAATCACTACGGCGGGGCGATTTGCAAATGCTGCGGGGAAACGATGTTTTTTGCACTTTCGCTGGATCATATCGAAAATAATGGAGCAGCCGAGCGACGGATGTTGCGCGAACAGGGAATCTCTAGTGGGATTAGATTTTATTCTTGGCTCAAACGGTCAGGATTTCCAGAAGGGTATCAGGTGTTTTGTATGAATTGTAATGTGGCGAAGTACCGAAACAACGGTATCTGCCCGCACGAAGAGGCGAAGGAGCGATAAATGGCGACTACGGCTTTATGGAAATGCAATTTCCGAATCATCAATCTGTCGAATGCGGCGCCTGGAAACAAGGCCACTTATTTTTTACCGGACAGGCAGGCGGTTGTGGTGGCCGCGACGCAGGCCGCTGCGCGTACCGCGCTCGCGGCGGACATTACGCTGGGAAGCGGCGAATCGCTCGAAGTGATTGAGATGCACCAAGTGGTGATCGGCGAGAATACTTACAGCTAGCACCGTCCGATCGCAAGATTGTTTCGAAGGAGATGATGAACATGCGCAGATTACTTTTTGCGGTGCCGCTGTTGCTGTTCCTGGCTCTACCTGCGTCCGCGCAGCGGGCACCGGGAAAAGTCGAACAGCAAGTTTCCGATGGGAGTTGGCACGCCGTGCATACGGACGGCAGCGCGGACACGCTCATTTCGACGAGCAGCATCGGAACCGGCGCGCCGACCGGAGGGTGCGGACAGGCAAAGCAGTATGTGGACACATCTAGTGGAATTTTTTATGTGTGTAATTTCAATCCTACCACTCAGATTGGAACGTGGGCTCTGATAACCGGCAGCCTTCCTACCGGCTGCACTTCGCCGGGGGCTGGGGCGATCACTTGTACGGGAACCGTGGTCGCAAATGCGCTGACAGCCACAACGAGCCTTATCCTGGGCTCGGGTGTATCTGGAGTAGGACCGACGGCTACGAATGGCTACGGCTGCACTGAAGCAACAAGCGCAGGCTTCACGCCAACGGTGGGACAACTCTACAAGCGGTGCGATCTTACCTTGAAAACCTTTGTCTCTTCGCTGGACGGCGTTGCAGAGATTCCCGATCCCATGTTTGATGCAGTGCCTGTGGGGGGTAAGTGTGTACAAAGCTTGGGAGTAGCTGGACATATGGTAGAGGCGGCTGCCGCTTGCGGGGGTGGCGCGGTGGCGCTATCGGCTTTGACGGCCGCAGGCGGTTCGAACACCATTGCCAACGGAAACAATCCTCAGACGTGGAACTGGGCGCAGACCACGGATTCGCAGGATGGAATGGCGTTTGGCGAGACTTCTGCGGCAACCGGAGGCACTTTTACAAATAACCTGGCGAATCAGGCGCTTGTCTCGGCTACCACTGCCGCTGCTTCCACTGAAACTCCACTGGAAGTCGTTCAGGGAAGTCTGACGGGAACCACTGGTCCACCGGCAATGCAGGTGGAAACGACCTGGAACAACGCCAGTTTGGCAGGCGAAGGAATCATAGAGAACGTCACCAACACGGCATCGGCGGCGGCCTCCTACCTTCTGGATTTGCGCGTGGGGAACGCTAGCTTATTTGGGGTGGATGCGACTGGCATGGTGGGGTTCTATGGTAATGCCGCCATCACAAGCGCCCCTCCTTCATCTGGGTTCGGTATCGCTTCGGGTTGGAGATACACCCTAGGGAACAACAACGGAGGCACAAAAACCACTGCCGTTGCTTACGAGACAAATAATGGACAAGAATATCACGCAATTAATATAGGCGGGGGGTCGTGGTTCACGGTGAGCAATGCTCTACCTTCCGCAAGCTACAACGCGGATTCCTTAAACCTCAATTCCAAGTTGGCGCTATCCAACCAAGTTTTTGCCATCATGGGGTTGCAGCACGCGAATTGCGGATTCACGACCATGACCAACCAATCGCTGGTTTGCGCTAATTCCACTCTCGGGGAGATCAACGCCGCGACGAATGGTTCAGCATCATTGGGAATGCTGGTTCGTGCTCAACCTGGTGCTATCCACGTCACGGCGCAGACTGCTACAAAAACTATCTACACTCTGTGCGCAGCTGCGGCAGGGGCTTGCAACAAAGCAGGACAATATCGCATCACTTGGTATTTCAATCAAGGAGGCACGGCGTGCGGTACGCCGACTCCAGGTCAGGTCACCTTTGAAATGAGTTGGACGGACAACGCCGGCGCTCACTCGGCTGTTGTTCTACCAATGAACGACGATAGCAGTATCGCTGTGTTTACGAATGCGTTCAAATTTGCCGCTTCTAACACAACCGGATTTGCCAGTGGAGAGTTTAATCTCTGGTCAACCGGCGCTCAACCGATACAGGTAACCAACACTTATACGGCTTGCGGCGTGGGTACTGGCACATGGGAACTCACCGCCACGGCTGAGAGGGTGCAGTGAGACGACTGGTTATTATAATTGGGATATGTCTATCGCCCTCGCTGGCATCCGCCACCATCGGGCCTGCGACGCAAGCCATTTTCAACAATGCTTGTGGAGCGGTCACTAGCTGCACAGTAAATGCCGGAAACGGGCTAGCAGCCTTGGGCGCGGGGCATCTACTCGTTGTGCAGGCTCATAGTGGCAATACGGTACAGCTTACCAGTGTCACCGCGACGGGAGAAACTTTCACTGTCATCTCTATAGCCGGTGGTAACGGGGTCCATTGTCCGTTCAACGGTGGCGGCAACACGACTCAGTTTGGATGCGCGTATGTGCTGAAGAGTGTCGGCGGTGCCACCTCGGTCACCTGCAACTTTAGCGGTACGACAGGGGCATCCAACACAACCTGCGGGGTGACGGAAGTCCCGTTCACGGCGCCGAGAATGTTCTTGGAAAACAATTCCATCAATGGGTCGCGTACGTCTGGGACCACGTTCACCGGAGGGAACTTCGCAAATAGCTTTACCACCTTCATCAACGGAACAAACGATATTATCTTTCAATCCGTCAACGTCTCGACCGGAACCGTCAGCGCAATCGGCTCCAGCTTTGTCCTGAGCAATAATACCGGTCAGGTGGCGGATGCCTATAAGCTGAACACTTTTGACAACACAGCCCCAACCTGGACGAATAGCGTCGCCGCTACCTCTATCGTGATGGCTCTCTCGTTTGGCGAGGACTACAATTCCAACACTCCCGCAATCGTTCCCGCAGCGACGCTCAACAATAGTTTGCAGCTTTCTTATTCCGGTTCCGTCGGCACGCGGCTTGTTACTGTGATCGCTCCAGGCCAATTTGAGTTGATTTTCGATGAGGGAGACAACTGGGGAATTGCGTACTGGTATGATTTAGTGAATGATCCAGGTACCACGACTAATTTGTTGGGGCCTGCCTATGTCCCTGGTCCGGGACATGATATATCACTTGCTGAACCTGGTTTATTCAATCGAACATATTACGACAATTTCCCTCCGTCTGACGCCAAGCAATTTGACCGCGCATCTTTCTATTACTTTCCCAATTCTCCCCGCCAACTAAGCATACTTGAATACAACTCGTCCAGGATCATCATTCAAACGAAAGGAGAGCCGGCAGTTACAGCGACCGGAGTAGTTAACAATCTGATCGGCACGACGCAATACACCATCTATCCGAACGGGAGAATTTACGTTCATTACGTTGCTACCCTGACCAACGCTTTCAATTTCGTGAGCAACATTTTCAGCGATGTGACTTTAGAAGACCCTACGCAGCTAGGGACGAATCCCCCTGACTCTCAAGGTTGGATACGGGCATCGGCGACACAAAATCCATATACGAGCGTCGCCGGAGCTGAGTCGTATCTATTCGCATATTGGAGTCCTAGCACGCCTGCACCGTACACAGGTTACACGAAAGCTAGTGTGTTACTTGTACGTAACCCAGCCAATCTCCATGACAACGGGCAAGTTATCCACAGTTGGGCGTCCGGCACGGGCTTTGGCGTGGTTCGTTGGGGTTGGTCCAGCGCCGCTGAGAATTTCAATATTGGAGCCGGTGGGACGCTAACGGAAGACATGCTGATTCAACTAGGAACGCAAGGCAGCACCGTTCTGCCCAACATTACAACCAGTACTGTGGCCGGACCGATTGCCGCTTTCTACATCGCCAATCCCTCACCGCCAGCGGCGAATAACCAGATCGACACCGCAGTCAATCAGAGCGCGACGATGCAGTTTAGCTCGACGGATACAGGCACATGGGCCTGCACGGGAACGGATAACTCCGGCGCAGGAGCAGCCTGCCATGGAAGCATCAATGTCGGAAGCGGACTTTATACAGCCCCGGCTAGCGTCACAGCACAGCAGTCTCTCGGTGGATCTCAACTCCTGCCTAATAACCACATCTTCAACACGGATATTTCCGGCCTGTCCGTGAACACGAACAACGCCGCATGGATGGCAGCGGTGAACATCGGAGGCAGCCCCAACTTCACAACTGATTTTCCATTTAACTATCTGACACCATCCTCCGCGACTGACAACATGGTGTTTCACTATACTCCGGCGAACAATGGAGTATTTGAGGTTCCCTCATTTCCTACCGGCCTCGCGGAAAGCGGATGGTTTGGGGCTCGAAACAGCATCAATGCCGATCATCACGTGCTTGGGATAGACACAACGACAGGGATACTGTCTGATTTCTATCAGTACTATTGCTCTCTCGCTACAACTGCGGCCGCGGTCTCTGGTAACGTAGCTACTCTAACCTTCGCGTCCGATCCTGGATTTTGCGGATTCCGTGTTGGAGGTGTCGTTCAGATTGGCAGCTTCACGGGCGCTGACACATATTTCAACACGAACTCAAAAACGATCTCGACGGTCACGTCATCGACAATCACTTATCCTCTGACTCATGCGAATGGAAGCGCCACCAGCAATGGAAGCGTGACCTACAACACTAATAGCAATGCTTGTGATATAGCGGGAACCTGCAACTCGCAGAGTGGTCTTAAGTACACCAATTCCTCTTATTCTCTGCCGCCCATCAGCACGGATGCGGCGGGGATGGAGATTCAGCCGCTCGTTCTTAAGTTGCAGGAACTAGAACAAGCTTTAGCTACCAGTGGCACGATTAATCATGCATTCCGAAACACCTTTGGAATCGGCACCTTAGCCAGCTCGAAAATCTGGCCTGCAACCACCTTTGCTACTGATGGCGGGACAGTTCCATTCGGAGCGCGATTGAGACTGAAATCTACATTTGACATAAGCCCCTATTCGGCTACCGCAAAAATTCTTCTCACAACACTCAAGAATTACGGAACGATTGTCTGTGACGGTGGCAACAACTGGCCGATGAATGGTGAGTCTACGCGCTGGCCGAAGTCCTACTATGATGCTCTGACGGAAATCTCCGGGATTGGCGCTACCCTCGCTAACAACATGGAGTTCGTAGATGAGTCTCCCCTGATGATCTCAGCAACCTCTGGTCTGACCACTCGCAATAGGGAGATCGTGACATTTACCCGTACATCGGACTCGGCTACCGCCAGCGTGGACGTCGCGCTTCAGGGAGTCGCGGTCAACCTTTCGCAGAACTATCTCTATATCCAGGCTTCCACTCCCGCGCAGCAACTCACGGCTCTCGTTAACATTGGCGCGGTAACGTGGACCATGAGCCCCACAGTAGGCACCTTAACCTCTGGCGGTCTCTATACGGCCCCAGCTACGGTTGGCTCTGCGACGACTACCACGATCACCGCGACCAGCACGACCAACGCTGCCGTCGCTGCACAGATGGCGGTTACTCAACTACACGGACACTCTCGGGCATATCTGGAATGCCCGTACCGGCCTCGACCAGCCTGACACGCAGGGATGCTGTTCCTGCGATAATAGCGGCCTCTTCCCGGCCGTAACGGACATCTCTCTTTGGAACTGTCAGGTAGGATCAGCCTCTGTCCACTCCAAAGACACCAAGATGACATTCACGCTGCCGAATGGGAATTACTTTCTCACGTATCGTTATGGCACGCGAGATCTTGCGGGTGTAGCGTTCAACAAACTGGCCGTTAACGGAACCACGATCAGCCCTAATCTCGATATACCGTCTGCAGCAGGCGGCCAATACAAGCAATTCACCTTACAACAAAACGTGACCGTGACGAACAATCAACTCACTTTTGGCATCTGGACAATGAACGGTCAGGGGTCGCCAGTTTCGTCACTGTCTCTCACGCCAGGGTCTATCCCTTTGGGGACCACTCTCACATTGGGGATGAAATTCGCGGCGGGGACGCAAGTACAATGAGATAGAATGTGGCCACGGCCACTCCTCTTGCAGTACATTGAACGCATCTTTAGGGAGAAAGGAAACGAAATATGGCGACGCAACCAGTTGTTATGCAGGAGCCGGAAACAGCTACTTTTTATTCCTGGGTCGGCACCACGCCGTCCTCGCAAATCATTCACATGTATGGAGGCGAGCGAAAGGTGGATTCCACCGGGCAGATCATCCGCACGGTCGATGTGAACGCGCAATTCCACAACGGCATGTTTTCGACGAGCGATCCGGAATCAATTCGGATTCTTCGCAACATGGCCAAGCCTGGAAACGGGATCACCGAGGATCGCGAAGTGTTCTATAACGCCACGATGTCCAAGGACCAACAAGTACGCCGTTCCGCGGCCAAGGCCAGCCAACTCGAGGGCGACTTGGCCAAGGAGAAGGAAGAAAACAGCCGACTGCGAAAGCTGCTGGAGAAGTCTGGCGGTCGCAAGGAGTAGCTTTTCCGTCATGCGCTGCCCCAACAAATCCTGCGGGAGAGAGACGGACCGGACTATCTCTCGCTTCGACGAAGACGGCAAACTGTTGATGGAGGGCTGTCCATCCTGCTTCAGGCACAGGACGCGCGGGCACATCCACACAGGGCGGAAGATTTGGACCGGACCGGAAGCCTATGGCGACAAGAAAGACACCGAAATGAATTACGAGTTTCTTGACCGGATGAGCACACGCGCGGCAAAGATGCGGCGCGAAGCCCATCATTCAGGCTTCCGGCGATGAAGACGCTCTCGGTGTTCCGGGTGGAATATTTTACCATCACGTTCAAGGATAACGTGGAAGTGAATGGCGGGCGTGGCCCCCGGCAAACGAGACTCGTTGCTGCCGGCAGCGCGGATCAGGCCATGAAGATGATTCCGCGCCCTGAGCAAAAGGCCGATGGAACGGAGATCAGGAACAATTTTATCGGCACCCGAACCATGCTTCCGAACGTGCTCGTGGAGGGATAAACCTTTGGCGGTAATTGACATTGTGATTCCAACGTACCGCGGCATGGTGACCGAAGCGCTTGGCCCATTCGTGGCCATGATCCAGAAGGCCAACTGCTACTGCCGCGACCGCAAAAGTGGAAATCCAGCGCATCTCGCGTGGGAATGCACCAATGGCAAACACAGCATCCGCAACATGCCACCGACATACAACTCCTCGGTGATCCACTGGGCACGTAACCAAGCCATCGCACAGGCCCTTTACGGCCAGCCGAAGGACGGGCGCCCGCCTTGCGATTATCTTTTCCTCATGGATGACGACATGATGTGCGAGCCGGACTATCTGCTGCGCTTGGCGTCCTACAAGCTTGACGTCGTGACCGGGATTTGCACCATTCGCAGAGATCCGCCGCGGCCGAACATCCGTTCATGGGACGAAGCCAACGGCTGTTTCCACGACATTGTGGAGTGGGACTGGGATTCGCAGAAACTTTTTGAAATTGGAGGCGTGGGTGCCGCGTTCATGCTGATTAAGCGTGGCGTGTTCGAGCGGCTTGGACAGGCGTATCTCAATTGCGAGCTTGAAATTGCCGAGGATCTGCGCAAGACAACGGCGGGCAAAGACGAAATCCTGGCCTATTGGGCGAAGAAATCGGAACTGCGCCATACTCGATTCGAAAACGCCCTGAAAGACGGCAAGTGGGGCGAAGCGGATTGCTGGTGGTTTTCGTTTCTGAACAATATCGTGGATAACCAATTGGGCGAGGCCGGCGAGGACATGAGCTTTTCGTGGAAGATGCGCTACTTCGGCTACAAGATTATGGCCGACCCACAGATTTTACCTGGGCACCTTGGGCTGTACGGATATTCAATCCGGGACCACAAGGATTTGCTCGAGCGCATGAAGGCGGAGGGGCAATACCGGCCGCAGGAAAATTGCGAAGAGGTTGCTACGGGGATTATTGTGCCGCGCCTGATGGAAGGTGGTATGTCGAAAGGCGGACCAGTGGCGTAGCGGTGAATGTCAGTCGTTTCTCTATATCCATGAGGTTTCCTTGTGCCTATTGCAATGTGGAGTGTAACACAGATTGTTGACCAAACATTGGGCCGGTTCGAGAACCGTCCTTCCGGGAAAGGCAAGTTCGATCCCCGGATGGAGTTCTGGCTGGGGCTTGACGAATTTTGCCAGGAAAAACACTACTGGTGGCGCCGGAAGGCGTTTTCGTTTGCGACCGTGATTGGCACGAAGAGTTACGACCTTGCGGACCCCGTAGTAGGCAATGCTCCCGACCTGCAGGAAATCGAGGAAGTCTTTTCGGTCAACGCGAATCCCCAGGATTGGCCAGGACGCATCCCGCCGGAACTGACCTCTCGCGACCTGATTGCTTCCATTTATGGAACAGCCATACAGTCGCAGATCCCGCAGAGCGGGTACTATCTCGGTTTCAGCCAATTCCAAGAGTTTTCATTCTCGGAGATTCCGCAGCAAGTCTATACCGTGGCGGGAACGTATTGGGCCGTGCCGATGGTTACGGACACAACCGAGGAAATCATTCCGCTCGTGCCGCCGAACTTGCACTACGGACTGATTTACGTGCTTGGGAAACGGTACGCCGAGTTCCTGTACGAAGAGGACGACCCACGATTCAAGATTTACGCCTCGCGGTACGCGGAATTCTGCCTGACGGCCGCGAAGAGCAAGCAGTTTTCCTCGCAGGAAGCCCTGGCGATGAAGTCGAATCGTCCTGCCGTGCATGCGGGAGGGCGATTCTGGGGAGCTGGCAACCGATAGATGGCGACTCGCAAACATGAGGATTTTGCCTTCGGCGGGGTGGACGCCCGCAGCAACCCGGCGAATTATCCCTCGGACCGCGCCCTGCGCTGCCTGAACTGGACGCCGATGCAGCGAGGCTCGCTGCAGTTGAGATTTGGCTACACGGTTCCCACGACCGATGGCGGGGACACCACCTCGATTCACAGCATGGTGTATTACGAGCAGTACGCGGCGGCGTATCTCGGGCCGCAGTTCGTGCTGTTCGGAAAAGGGACGAACATCAAGCAGTACGCCTTGAGCGGCGGGGCGGTGACCACGCCGGGATCGTTCACGACCAGCAATCCATGGGGACATTTCCGGTCTGGGAACCGCGTGTTTCTTGCTGATGGCGTGACTGCGCAGAACTGGGACGGCGTGACCATGCGCACGACAGGAATTCCCGGCATTGCGAATGTTTTAATAGGTCCAACATCAAATTATGCGAGCAGCGCGACTACATTTGGAGCGGCCATAGGGCCAGCGTGGAGCAGCATTACAAACGCAATCGGCCCCCCCGATGGAAGTTACGCCACCGTGTCGATGGGAACGACCGATCTTGTGACCAGAGCCTTCGCTCTGGAAACATATGGATTTGCGGTCCCCGCAGGCTACCAAATTTTGGGCATGAAAGTGGAAGCGATTGCCCACTACACAGGAACTGGAACCGCGCCTACGTTAAATGTGAATCCGGTGTGGCTGGGAACTGGACATGCGGCGCTTGGTCAAATCGGCATCGCCATAATCCATCAAACCACGGACACCACTCTAGTGTTAGGAGGCGCGACGAATGTGTTTGGAAGCGGCGTTACAGCACCGGCGGCAAACGATGTCACTTTCGGCGTGGCAATTTATGCAGCACAGCAAAAGAATGGAAATTTCAGCGGCACCGTGTTCGTGGACTCCGCGAAAATTACCCTGTATTTTGTCAGCCTGAATGGCATTATCGTTTCGGTTACTACATCGACGCTTGGCAGCATTGCGCCGACGCAACTCACCGGGTATCAGCTTTATTTGGCCCTCTACAATCCAACCACGCAACACATGGGCAATCGAGGTCCGATTGGCGGGCTCAACACGGTGGGCGCCACACTGTCTGCTTTTTTGATTTCCGGTATTCCAACGCTAAGTTCGTTCGATCCGGAATGGGTCTATGCGGTGGGAATGACCAATGACGGTGGTCAACTTCCCTACTGGTTTGTCGATGCGCAGGGCGACAACATCGTGATTGGGAATTCCGCGACGATGGGCACCGTCTACCTTGGGAATGTGAACGCGCAGCAGGAACTTCCCGTGCGCAACGATATTCCGCCACCGCTCGACAAATTCGCGCGTGTGGGCACGCGCATCTTCGGGCATCTATCGGGGAACCAGTTTCTGAACTACTCGAACGATGTGGCGGATGTGTCCAACGCCGATTACGTGGGAAAGCCGGAGGAAAGCTGGCCGGCGGATCAGACCGAGCCGCTGCCCACCGGAAAGCAGCCCACGTCGATCCATTCCTACCGCTTGGAAGGCTGGTTCTTCGACAAGGATTATCTGTCCATCTGGTCGTTGTTTTTGAAGCAGCAAGACGCGAATCCCTGGCGCGGGCCGTGGGCTGGCGGATGCTGCGGCCAGCGGGCGTTCGTGGAAACGCCTTACGGACCTTACTGGGTGAGCCCGCAGAAGCAGCTTTGCACCTTCATGAGCGATGGAGTGGTATCGGTCAGCGACGAGTACGAAGCCTCGCTGCTTCACCAATTGGCGGACGCCACGATGGGCAGCGTCGAAATCGCTTACGAGAAGGACCCGGAAAACCTGATCGACAAGATTTTCATTCGGGGCCTCGATGGAGACGGAAACACCGTGGTCGTAGTTCACGATTTTCTGCTTCGCGACGAGCGCGGACCGCATGGGCAGGGGTATCAATTCGCCTACACGGGCGCAACCATCAACACATTCGCCGGCGCCGGATTCACGCCGAGACAGAACGTATACGACGTCAACGGGAAAATGCGCCTGTGGGCGGGAACGGCGGAAGGATTCTTCTCGCAGCTTGAGGATGGCACTTCCGACAATAGCGCCACATATTCAGGGGACTATCTTGCCCTCGTTAGTTTGGGGCCGGACCGTCCTACCCTAGCGGAACTGGAAATTCAGGGAGACCAAAATCTTGAAGTCGCGTATACGACAGATTATGACAATGGCGATCTTACGGCTTTCACGCCGGCTGTCGCCGAACAGATTCCCGGGGAAAGCACGCGCTACGGATACATGATGACGGGCGAGGGAAGATGGGCGTATTTCCGCCTGCAACTGACTTCGCATCCCGCGGACGGGAATTTCGACATTACCGATCCGCCGTTCATTCCAATCCCGTCGTATAGCGTTGTAAACATGTCGGTTTTGAAGCTTGGCCTCGCGAGGCCACAAGGACGTTAGGAAAAAATGTTTTACCAATTACCGGAGGACCGGGGCAAGGCCAACATGCTCTTGGAGAGAATGATGAGGGAAAACCTCGCCTCCCAAGGGAATCTGACGGCGACGCGGCGCAGGCCCGGGTCCGTGCGCGGGCTGACGGCGCTGGCGGGAACCAAGCAAGTCACGCTGAACTGGGCTCCTCCGCAGAATGCCAGTGGCGTCGTAGGCTTCAATGTGTTTCAGGGAAACGAGAGCAACAGAATTTTGAATATTGCCAACGTGAACACGTTGCGTACGCTCATTCAGGGATTGACCACGGGGACGGCGGTGGCGTTTTACGTGTCCTGCTACAGCACAACGCTGGAGTCGATCAAGCTTCCGGTTGTGACCACGCCGCTTTAGGGGAGTTTTGCATATGAACCGAGTGCTCGCGAAAGCCGGTCTTATTTTAGGACTAATCTTTCTATGGACGTGCGGAGTTCGCGCGCAGGCTGTGGCCGTGAGCGGGAATCTGGTTGATTTGGGCGTGAACAACGTCACCGCCAAGAATAGTTACGTGCAATTCTGCTTGGCCAATTTTGGAGCGAACCTTCCCAGGGTGATTGGAACGAACGCGATCGTGGCGGCGTGCGCTCCGAATTTCCTGCCCAACGGCAGCGGCGCGATTTCCGGAAACATCCAGTCAAACGATTCCATTGATCCGACCAATACCTTCTACCGGGTATGCGTGTACAACTTGGGCGCGCAATTTCGCTGTTACAATTTCCGGATCGACTACGCCATCTCCCCAATATTTAATTTAAACACCGCGATTCCAATTACAACCCTGCCGACGCCGCCATTGCCGCCGAATGCAGTGGTAACGAATCCGCCTGGAAGTTCCTTGCAGACAATCGCAGGGCCGCTCAGCGCGACGTCATTGAGTGCTACCACCGTGACTGCTACTACATTGACTGCTGCTACGATAAATTCCACAGCCTTCAAAGGTCCCTCACCTTGGATGGACATCATCGCTTATGGCGCGAGAGCAATTCCTAACGGCGGGTCTAAATCGACCACCGTCTCATCAGTGACGGATTCCACACATATTGTTTTGGCGGGAGTCAGTAGTTTTCTGAATGGGGACAATGTAGCCGTATTTGGCGGAGGTGCGGCGGTTACGCTCGCAACTCCTGGCACTCCTACTGTAACTCCCAGCGTGGCAGCGGGTCCGACTGGAACCGGGGTCGATGTGAATGCGCCTGCGGGAGCAGGAGCGTTCGCCTATAAAATTATCGCTGTGACAAAAAATGGAGGTTATACCCCGGCCAGCGCTTCGGGGTCAACGGCAACAGGCGGCACTCTTGGACCGAACACAGTAGCCGTCACCTCCTGCACGCGGGCGTCGAATGTGATGACTTGCCTTACTGCCGCGCACACGCTTTCGATAGGCGCAGCCATCCATCTCAGCGGAACCGCCGATTCCTCCTATGTTTGGTGGGGCGTCGTTCAGACAGTTCCTGACAATACGCATTTCACTGCACTGACTGGAACCAGCACAGCGGGTGACAACGCTCCGGCCTCGACGACTGGCGGTACTCTGGCATGGATGAACTGCAATCACATCACGTGGACTGCCGTTCCAAATACCTACATGTACGCAATTTATGGACGCACGGCTGGAGCATTTAATCTGATCGGGTATTCGCGGCCTACCGGAACAGTCACGGAACTCTACTTTGATGATTTTGGTTCTCCCATGATGGACACGCCTACGCCGATGGGCTGGATACCATCGACCGCGCCAGCCGTGGGTGCGGCAGACGCGGCTGTCATCACTATTACTGCCGGTGGCGGCACGACTAGCATTACGCTCGCCACTCCGGTGACCACCACTCCGGCAGTTGGTTCTTTTGTTCAATTCACGGACTGGCCGCAAATACTGGCGGCTGTCACCGCTGCCAATGCAGCCCATACCGTCGTTTACATTCCTCCAGTTGGAACTGCCAGTTTCGTAATTGGTTCCTATGCAACCTTGCCAGCGGCAACCACTATCCGGCAGAGCGGCAATCTGTTTTTGGCGGACACTTTGGAGCTAGGAGTAGATGAGCGATGGATTAACACCATCGACAATGGCGGCGTAGGTCATCTTACCGGCCTTAGCGTGTCCGGAGCCACAACCTATGTCTCCGCATGGCCGGGGATACTTGGAAAGAATGCAAGTTCCTCCATATTCGATGGGCCAGTGCTCAGTTACACGGGAGTCAACAACGCTCTATTGTTTCTGTGCGATTGCGGCGTGGGTGTCAAGTTTTTAAATGCTTCTTTTTACACGGGAGGCACTTCCGCCGATCTGATGGGCACTAGTCTGGTGTTCCGCGATCAGGGCTTCGACATTAAGATAAATAATTCCGATTTCGTTGGGGGTCCAGGCAACAATTTGTTTAACACTACCTGGACCCCTCAGCTCATGGTCGAGAATGTGACTGCTCCGAATGGAGTGGGCAATATCGACTTTGAACATTTGATTATGTATGTGCGCGGAATAGGGTGGGCGGGCGGTAACACGCCGATGACTTTGAATATCGACACAGCTCACACCCAGGGGCCGATCACTCCGTTCATAATGACTACCTCTCATTTTGGGCAGAACTTCTTCAATCGCATCATCATTGACTCAGCCCCGGAGCCTGTGATTGCTAATATGTCTGGACAGGGTTTCAATTCTGCTGTGTTGATGTTTGGATCGTATAATCAGGCAGCAGACGTCGGTTCAACCACTGGCGGTCCTCCTGGTTCCGTCAGTGGCGCTCCATTCAATGATCTTCGTGTGGAATCCATCAATGCCGCTTCTAATGTTGGACAGAACTACAACGAATCAGATTGCAATGTAAACAATGTGAATATTCCCGTCTATGGAGCGAGAACGCTATCGAATTCCGATTGTAAAATGCGCAGGCCGCTTCACTTTCCCGCGCAGCATACTCTTTATTTCGATCTAACTCCTGTCACTGGCGTGGGGACCGTCGTGAGTGCTGGCGGCGCCGTTCCAGTGGCGACTCATCTTTATGCGGTAGAAGCTAGGGGACCTGATGGGGGATATACGGGTAAGTCCGCCTTCGCGTCGGCAGTCGTTACGGGCGGTAATCAAACTGTGACCTTTTCATGGGCAGTTAAGCAAGGAGCGCTATGCTATGACGTTTATCGCGATGGCACTCTAGCAAATGGCGGAAGTTGTTTAACCACTCTCAGCTATGTGGACACTTCTTCATTTACCGCCGGTG
>WNFM01001890.1_pt1 | contig 36701 bp, 32 predicted proteins | sample 5400271 | NCBI WGS metagenome assembly WNFM01 (sample SAMN13153352, study PRJNA577476) | soil metagenome | isolation source: 60 cm saprolite on Douglas fir-dominated hillslope | place: USA:California | collected 2013-09-17 | reverse complement strand
CAAGCAGTCTTTTCCGGATGCATGGAACGATACCGTCGAACTAAAAACAAACAGGCAAAAAACTAGACGGATTCTAGTAATCATATTCTGAGCCCTAACTAGAAGTAGCCGTCCCATTGACGGGATTTTTTCCGTCAACTTGACGAATAAACTGGCGAGGGGGATGATAACTACTGGATATAACAACAGCTCTCATTAAAGACACCTCTTGTAAGGCCATGAACGCTCCCGATACGCCTGACGTGTCGAAAAGACTACTCTTGGACCGCGTCCGGGACAAGATACGCGTGAAGCATTACAGCATTCGCACGGAAACCGCTTATGTGGATTGGGTGCGTCGGTTCGTGAATTTTCATCAGCGGCGCCATCCGCGCGAACTTGGCGCCGAACACGTGGAGGCATTTCTGTCTTACCTTGCTGTGCAGCGCAACGTGGCTGCCTCAACCCAGAACCAGGCCAAGAGCGCGTTGTTGTTTCTCTACAAGGAGGTGCTCGGCTCGGAACTGCCCTGGCTGGACAACGTGGAAACGGCAAAGCGTCCCCAGCGCCTGCCCGTGGTGCTTACCCGCAATGAGGTCGATGCCGTGCTCAGCAGGATACACGGGACCAATGGCATGATTGCGCGTCTGCTCTATGGCTCGGGCTTACGGCTCATGGAGGCGGTCAGGCTGCGCGTAAAGGATGTCGAACTGGAGACCTGCGAGATCCTCGTCCGTGACGGCAAGGGCGCCAAGGATAGAGTGACGATGCTGCCCTCGAGCCTGGTGGATGCCTTGCGCGCCCATCTGGTTCTGGTGCGGGGACTGCACGCCCAGGATCTCGCCGCAGGATTGCCCGGGGTTTATCTGCCTCATGCGCTGGATCGCAAGTATCCTAACGCGCCGCGAGAGTGGGCATGGCAATATGTATTCCCGTCGGAACGGCTTTCGGTCGATCCCCGATCCGGACTGCGGCGGCGGCACCATGTGGATGAGCAGAACGTTCAGCGAGCGATGCGCCAGGCGCTTCGGGACGCCGGCGTCGCAAAATTTGCCACGCCTCACACGCTGCGCCATTCGTTTGCCACTCATCTGTTGCAATCCGGTTACGACATTCGGACAGTCCAGGAACTGCTGGGTCACTCGGACGTTTCGACGACCATGATCTACACGCATGTCCTCAATCGGGGCGGTCGGGGCGTATTAAGCCCTCTGGATGCGCACCAAAGCGGCTAGACGCGACCGGGCATCTTGCCGGCATTGCTTTTCTCCGTGGTCTTCTTGGTGAACTTTTCAGTTGCCGAAATTGCCGCTCATTTAACTGCAAACCTCCCGCTATCTTCGCCCCTTGTGGTCTTTCTGGCCGTCATTCTTGTGCCGGCCGGCGACTTCCTTCGCTTCCGCTTTCTCCCTTTGTTTTTGCTTGAGGAGGTCTTTGGCCGGAGGGATGGTGGTTTTCTTGTCGGGTTGCCCGGAATCCTTGTTCATGTATGTCTCCCGCTATAGTGAATCGGTGGTTGAGAAAAAATCCGGGCCCTGAAACCTTTGCTGTTCAGCATGTGGGCTCCTTGACCTCGACACAGTGCTGGAACGCCTCGGGACTGATCGAGCCGGCCTTGCTTTTGTACGGGGCGAAGCAGGCTTCGCTCTCCCGGTATTTTTTCCAGTCCGCCTCGCATTGTTTCGTCCTGGCATCGGCGCTGGCAACCGCTGGCGGCGGCGGGGCAGAACGCGGCTTTGCCGGCTTTGCACTATTCGCCGGCAATGATTCCGCGGCCGCCTTGTCATTGACCGCCCTGGCTGCGGCCTCCTGACGCTGGGCTTCCGTGGGTTCGGGGATCGTCACGTCGACTTTCGTTGCGCTTTTCTTGAATTTGGCCGGAACGCTCTCGCCGTATTGGGTTCGTCCTTTGTCATCGATCCATTTATAGACGTCGGCAGCGTATGTCCCGGCGGACATGGACGCGAAAGCAAGTAGAAACAGGATTCGGTAAATCATCTTTCGTCCTTTCGAATAAAACGGCCAACGTGCGTTTCCCGCTGGCATCGCATGGATCAATCCGCGGGCTTCGGCGCGGACGAGAGCATGTTCGCATCGCGCGCGAGCAGCCATTTTCCGTTTTCCTTTTTCAGCACCGAAAGCGTATGTCCCGCGCGCGTCGTCTGCGCACCGCCCCCGCGTGGACTAACCACGACGGACAGCTTTGTCCACATATAGGCCCAGTCGCCCAGCACCTTGATTTCCTGGATCTCGCTGGTCCCATCGAACTGGGGTCGTGCCTGGCCCGGCTGCGGCTTTGCTGCCGCGACGAAGGCCGCCTTTCCGAGCATCGGGCTTTGGCCGGGCTGCAAAAACACGATGTCGTCTGTCATCAGGCGCAGGATCGCATCGATGTCGCCCGCCCTGGTTGCGTTCATCCAGGTTGCGATCAACTCTCGAATTTGCTGTTCATCGCTTTGCATGCAGCACTCTCAATGAATTCTCTACATGAATTATTTACATCTCACCACGCGCCGCAAGCGGCACACACCCCTGCGGGTGCATATGAGTGTTCCCTTGAGGCACGAAGGACACGAAGAGGGCACGAAGAAAGACAATGGCGAACCATGGTATTTGTCGTGGGCGTTTCGCGGCGTCGGATCTTCGTGTCAATCGGCGAACTAGTCGTAACCGAAGCACGAGTGGTACGTAAAAAATTCTTCCGTACCACATGCTTACTGGCCACCTTTCCACACCACAAAAGCACGTTATGAATTTGATTTTCTTCGTGCCCCCTTCGTGTCCTTCGTGTCTTCGTGGTGAGATTTAAGCTTTATCAATTCAGCGTTGTGCGGAAGCCTGCTTGGTCGCGGGTGTCACGCGCCAGACTGCATTACCGACGTCGTCGGCGACGAGCAGCGCGCCGGCCTTGTCTACCGCCACGCCGACGGGCCGGCCATAGGCATCGCCATCGGCGCTGAGGAAGCCGGTGAGGATGTCTTCGATGTCACCCGCCGGGCGGCCGTTCGCGAACGGCACGAAGATCACCTTGTAGCCGCTGGGCGGCTTGCGGTTCCAGGAGCCGTGCTGGCCGACGAAGGCGCCGTTCGCATAATGCGAGGGCAGCAGTTTGCCTTCGTAGAAAACCAGGCCGAGCGAAGCGGCGTGCGGACCGAGCGCATAGTCGGGCGCGATGGCTTTGGCGACCAGGTCGGGGCGGGGCGGTTTGACGCGTTCGTCGACATGCTGGCCGTAATAGCTGTAAGGCCAACCGTAGAAGGCGCCGTCTTTGACGGACGTCATGTAATCGGGCACGAGATCGCTGCCGATCTCGTCGCGTTCGTTGACCGCCGTCCACAGCATGCCGCTCTGCGGTTGCCAGCTCATGCCGTTCGGATTGCGCAATCCCGACGCAAATAAACGCATGTTGCCGTTGGCGGGATCTATTTCGAGAATCGCCGCGCGATTTTCTTCCTTGTCCATGCCGTTTTCCGCCACATTGCTGTTGGAGCCCACCGTTGCATACAAGTGCCTGCCGTCGCGGCTGGCGATGATGTTCTTGGTCCAATGGTGGTTGAGCGGTCCAGCGGGCAGGTCGGCGATCTTGGTGCCGGGATCGACGATCCGCGTATCGCCGGTTTTGTAGGCAAAGCGGATGACGGCATCGGAATTGGCGACATACAGATTGTTGCCGACCAGTGCCATGCCGAACGGCGAGTGCAGCCCCTCGAGGAACACGGTTTTCGTTTCCGCCACGCCGTCGCCGTCCGCGTCGCGCAACAAGGTGATGCGATTCGCACTTGGCGTCCCCGCGCCCGCGCGCTTCATGACTTTCTTCATGACCCAGCCTTTGATGCCTTTGCCGTCTTCCGGCTTGGGCGGGGCGTTGGTCTCGGCCACGAGCACGTCGCCGTTGGGAAGCACGTACAGCCAGCGCGGATGATCGAGGCCGTTCGCATAGGCACTGACGGTCAGCCCCGCGGCGGCGACCGGTGTCGCGCCTGCGGGCCAGCCCTTTGCCGGGGCGATATTCACGGTGGGCAGGAGCGTGTGATGCGGCGGCGGCAGCGTCGGATCGGGGCCGGTGCCGGCCTTCACCGGCAAAGTCGCTCTTTCGCCGCAGCCGGCGATGGCCAGTATCGCGGCCGCACACAGGATTGAAACGGAAAAAGCGGTCACGCGCATAAGGGGCTCCAGTCGCAGGCGGCGACGTACGCGCAATGCCGCGCTGCCACGACGCCGGAAGAATAGTCACCCCGGCCGTTTTAATGGACGGGGAGGGTGTCATGGATTGACCCTGGAGGGCGGGGATGGTTCGCGGCCCGAGGCGGGCGGTGCGCCTTCGAGGCGGCGAGATGCTTCCGGCGAACGCCGCGGTTACTTCCCGAAGCGGGAATTGGAATGGCGGCGGAATTCCCGCGGCGTCATGCCCTTGATCTCCAGGAAGCGGCGGTTGAAATTGGCGACGTTGTTGAAGCCGGCGTCATAGCAGATGTGCGTGATATACCGGTTCGTCTCCATGAGCAGGAGGCAGGCGCGGCTGATGCGCACACGATTCACGAAGTCGATGAAGTTGTTGCCCGTGGTGCGCCGGAAGAAACGCGAGAACTGGCTTTCGGTCATGTGCAACTGTTCGGCGAATTCGCTCATCGAAGGCGTTTGCGCCGGATTCTCGGTGAGCTGATCGACTACGCTGTTGATCCACTCGAGCGATGTTTCGTCTTCGAAACTCTGCAGGCGGGCGCTCGACAGCAGCCTGTAGTCAGTGCATTGCGACAACTCCGCCATGAATTCGCAGAATGCGGCGAGCCGCTCCAGCCCGTGGCTGGTCTTGATGCGTTCGAAGTAGTTCCGCGCATCCTCCGACAATCCGAAGAACTCGATGCCATTGCGCGCGCGCTCCAGCAGGGGCAGTACCTCGGCGAGTTCCGAGATGCTGCCGCAGGCGCTGGCGACCGCGTCGTGGTGAAACTGGATGACCCGGTCGCGCAATGGCACGCCGCCTTCGGGCACGTCCAGGGAAATCCAGTTATGGGGCAGGCGGGGACCGGTGAGAACCAGGTGGCCGGGCTGGAACTGGCCGATGTAATCCCCGACGAAGGCCTTGCCCGAGGTCGCCACGATGAGGTGCAGCTCGTATTCGTCGTGATAGTGCCAGCGCGCGAGGGGAGTCGGGAAACCGTGATCGAGGCAACGGATGAAGCCGACATTTTCCGCGGCTTCGTAGCCGAGCGAGGGCATGCGCGAGGCTTCGAGCTCCAGCTCGGGCTGCTTGCGTCTAGGCAGGAGGCGCTGCTGGCTTTGCATGTTCCCGCTCCCGGGTTCGATCCGGCTCGTGACGCGATTCACACCCGCGTCCGGGCCGTTTTATGGATTGCCCGGGAAGCTTACGACCGACGCCTGGCCCGCGCAACAGGAGTAATCGGCGGGCGCGCCTTGTTGCATTGCGTCACCCGACGCTGCGCGGTTCCGCGACGAATGCCGCCACGCGTTCTCTCGCGGTTCGTATTTCGCGGATCAGACGCGGATTGCCGGCCAGCCCGCCCCAGAGGATCTCGTCTTCGCAAAATGCCCGGACCGGGTCGCCGGCGCTGCAGATCGCATGCGCCGCTTCCGGGTCCATCGTCTGGTCGTGATAGACATAGGGAATTTCGTTGCGATGCCAGCGTTCCAGGAAAGCAAGGAAGAGGGCCGGCAGCATCGCCGCGCTGGCGATGGAGGCCCCGTCGGCCAGGCGCTCGCGGATCGTAGGAACGATGAATCCCGGAATTTTCGACCAGGCATCCATCGCGACCCGCTGATTGGAATCGCGCAGCGCCGGATTGCCGAATCGATCCAGCACGACGTCGCGATAGGCGGCCAGGTCGACCGGTCCCGGATGATCCGGAGGCGAGAGGCAGGGAATGACGTCGTTCGTGACGTAGTCGTGGGCAATCCGGCGCACCGCAGGGTCGCGTGTGCCTTCGTGGATGAATTCGTATCCGCGCAGCGTGCCTCCCCAGGCGATCGCGCTGTGGCTCGCGTTCAGGACGCGGATCTTCGCCTCTTCGTGCGCCGCCACGGATTCCACCATTTCGACGCCGACGCGCTCCCATTGCGGCCGGCCATTGCAGAAGCCGTCTTCGATGACCCATTGGATGAAGCTCTCGCTCATTACCGGAACAGCGTCGTCCCAGCCGGTGGCGCGCTTCACGCGCTCTGCGACGTCCGGCGTGGGACGGGGCGTGATCCGGTCCACCATCGCGTTCGGGGAGGTGGTGTTCGCGGTAATCCATGCAAGAAGCTCGGGCTCGTCCAGCAGGCCGATGAATTGCAGCAGGCCCGCCCGGAATCGTTCGCCGTTATGGCGCAGATTGTCGCAATTGAGCAGCGTGACCTTGCCGCCGGCCTGCCGCATGCGATCGCGGAGGATGGCGCTCAGCGCGGCGTAAATCGTGCCACCGGCGTTGCCTTCGCGCGCACGCGCGATGTCGGTCTGCAGGTCGGGAAAATTCAGGTCGAGCCGATTCCTGGCGTCGAGGTAGTAGCCCGCCTCGGTAACGGTGAAGGAAATGATTCGGGTCGAGGCCGCGGCGCCGATCTGGATCAGCCCCTTCAGGCTCGGGTCATAGGGCACGACGGTCTTGATCGATTCGACCCGGGTATAGGTGCGCTCCCCGCCGGGCGAAACGGTTTCCAGCGTATAGGCGCCGCCCTGGGCCGCGAGCGCCGCGATGAGCGCCACCATGTCCGGCCGCGTATTGCCGCCGGCGAGCACCCAGTCCGCGTTGCCTGATTCGATCAGCCGGTGGAGATAGAGGGCCTGATGCGCGCGATGAAAATAGCCGAGCCCCAGGTGGAGCATGACGTAAGGCGCCGCCATGGGTGCAACCGCGACCGGTTTCAGCGCGCCGGTTCGGCGACGACGCGGCCCTTTGCGTCGAACAGATGGACCGCCGCGCCATCGATGTCGAGCCCGACGGCATCCCCTACATGCGGGGCGCTTCGCGCATTCTGCCGCGCGACCAGTTGCGTGCCGCTTCCGGTGGAAACGTAGACCAGCGTTTCGGCGCCCAGTGCCTCGACCAGCTCCACCCGGCCCTGGATGGTGCCGCGGCCCGGCGCGGTCAAGGTCAGGCTTTCCGGCCGTACGCCGAGGAATCCGTCCGCGGGAACCGGCGTGCTCAATGCCGGGCGGAACGGCGCGAGGTCCTCGCCAGTCACCATGTTCATTTGCGGCGTGCCGATGAATTGCGCAACGAAACGGTTGTTCGGTTTGTAATAGAGTTCCAGCGGCGTGCCGATTTGTTCCACCTGGCCATCCCGCAGCACCACGACGCGATGCGCGAGGGTCATCGCCTCTACCTGGTCATGCGTCACGTAGATCGTGGTCGCGCCGAGTTCTCGATGCAGTTTGGCGATCTCCACGCGTGTCTGTCCGCGCAACGCCGCATCGAGGTTGGATAGCGGCTCGTCGAACAAAAACACCTTAGGCGAGCGGACGATCGCGCGGCCGATGGCCACGCGCTGGCGCTGCCCCCCGGACAATTCCTTCGGCGTGCGCTTCAGGTAGGGCTCGAGGTTCAGGATTTTCGCGACGCGCTCGACCTTCTCATGGATTTCCGCCGGATCCACTTTCGCGAGCATCAACGCGAAACTCATGTTGTCGTACACGCTCATGTGGGGGTAGAGCGCATAGCTCTGGAACACCATCGCGAGGTCGCGTTTCGACGAGGGGATACCGGTGATGTCGCGCCCGTCCAGGATGACCTGGCCGCCGTCGACGGCTTCGAGGCCGGCAATCAGCCGCAACAAGGTGGACTTGCCGCACCCCGAGGGGCCGACGAAGACCACGAACTCGCCTTTTTCGATCGTGAGGTCGATGCCCTTGATCGCGCGATTGCCGCCGAAAAATTTCTCGACGCCCTTGAGTTCCAGAAAGGCCATGGGCTTTGCTCCTTCTTATTTCACGGCGCCGAAGGTCAGCCCCTGCACGAGCTGCTTCTGGCTGAACCAGCCGAACACCACGATCGGCGCGATCGCAAGCAGCGACGCGGCGGACAACTTGGCCCAGAACAGGCCTTCCGGGCTCGAATACGAGGCGATCAATGCGGCGAGCGTGCCGGCCTTGGCCGAACTCAGATTGAGCGACCAGAACGCCTCGTTCCAGGCCAGCACCAGGCACAGCAGGCCGGTGGAGAACAGCCCGCCCATGCCGAGCGGCAGCAGGATGCGCCGGAATTCCTGCCACAGCGTGGCGCCGTCCATGCGGGCGGCCTCCAGAATTTCATTCGGGATGTCGCGAAAGTGCGAGTACAGCATCCAGACCATGATCGGCAGGTTGCTCAGCATGAATACGATGATGAGCACGAGGCGCGTGTCGAGCAGCCCGGCGGTCTGCGCCAGGACGTAGATCGGCACCAGCGCGCCCACCGCCGGCATCATCTTGGTCGACAGCATCCACATCAGCAGGTCGCGCGTGCGCCGGCTGCGGAAGAACGCCATGGAATAGGCGGAGGGCAACGCGATCGCCAATCCGAGCAGGGTCGAGACAACGCTGGTGACCAGCGAGTTCATCGCGTAGAGCAGATAGTCGCTGCGCACCTGGACTTCGGCGAAATTGTCCAGCGTAGGCGTGAAGAACAGCAGCGGCGGCACGGAAATAGCCTGCAATTCCGTCTTGAATGACGTCAGGACCAGCCAGCCGAGCGGGAAGAAGAGCAGGAGCGTCACCAGCCAGGCGGCGATCGTTCGCAATATCAGATTTGCTGAAGCACCGGAAACAGGGGGCATGATTGCATCAGTCCAGGTTCTTGCCGATTATGCGGATCAGGAATATGGCGACGATGTTCGCGAGCACGACCGCGAACAGCGCGCCGGCGGAAGCAACGCCGGCATCGAAGTTGAGCAACGCCTGCTTGAAGATCAGGAACGCGATATTGGTGCTGGCGTCGCCCGGTCCGCCGCCGGTGGTGGTGTAGATCTCCGCGAAGACGCTCATCAGGAAAATCATTTCGATCATGATGACGACGGCGATCGAGCGGCCCAGGTGCGGGATGTACAGGTAACGCAGTTGCTGGAAATAGCGCGCGCCATCCATGCGGGCCGCTTCGAGCTGTTCGCGATTCATGGACTGAAGCGCGGTCACGAAAATCAGCGTGGCAAACGGCAGCCATTGCCAGGCCACCATCACGATGACCGAGAACAGCGGAAAATCCGTCAGCCAGTCGACCGGTTCGGCGCCGAACGTTCGCCAGACCTGGGCGAGCACGCCGTAGATCGGGTTCATCATCATGTGCTTCCACAGCAGCGCGTTGACCGTGGGCATGACGAAGAACGGTGAAATCAGCAGGACGCGCACGACACCGCGGCCCGGGAAAGGGTCGTCGATCAGCAGCGCCAGCGCGATGCCGCCGACGACCGTGATCACGATGACGCTGCCGAGCAGAAGCAGCGTATTGACGATTGCCGGCCAGAACGACGGATCGGTGACGAAGAAATGGTAGTTGGCGAGGCCGTTGAAGCCGATTGCCTCCGGCTGCATGAGGTTGTAGCGGATGAGCGAAAAGTAAATCGTCATCACCAGCGGCACGATCATCCACAGGAAGAGGGTGATCACGGCGGGCGCGAGCAGCGCCCTGGGCAGGAATCGGTTCATCGCGGCGTGATGGGTCGGAATATTTTCCCGTGGCAACGGCGGGGCGGGCGGGCAGGTGCGGGGCGTCGAAGCGCCAGCGCCGGCCCGGGTCCGCCTGCAGGAACGATCGGCTTACTTGTAGTACCCCGCCTTCTTCATCTCGCGTTCGGCCGAGGATTGGGATGCCTTCAGCGCGTCATCGACGGACACTTTCCCGGCGAGGGCAGCGCTCATCTGCTGGCCGACCGCGATGCCGATAGCCTGGAATTCCGGAATCGCCGCGAACTGCACGCCGACGTAGGGCGATTTCGGCAGCGTGCTGTCGTTCGGATTCGCAGAGTCGATCGCCTTCTTCTCCGCATCGGCGAACTTCGCGGCTTTGAGGAATTCGGGAATCGTATAGGTGCTCTTGCGCGTGCCGGTCGGCACGCTGCCCCAGCCGGCCTCCTTGCCGACGAGCTTGATGTAGTCCTTGGAGGTCGCCCAGGAGATGAATTTCTGCGCGGCGTCCGGATTCTTCGAACCGGCGGGAATCGCCAGCGCCCACGCCCACAGCCAGTTCGCGCCTTTCGGCGTGACGGCGGTCGGCGCCTGGGCGAACGCTACCTTCTCGGCCACTTTGCTCTGCTTCGGATCGCTGATGAACGAGGCTGCGATCGTCGCATCGACCCACATGGCGCATTTGCCTTCGTTGAAGAGCGCCAGGATTTCGTTGAAGCTGTTGGCGGACGATCCGGGCGGGCCGTATTTCTTCAGCAGGTCCACGTAGAAAGTGATCGCGTCCTTCCACGGCTTCGATTCGAGCTGCGGCTTCCAGTTCATGTCGAACCATTGGCCGCCGTTCGTGTTCACCAGCGTCGTGATGAAGGCCATGTTGTCGCCCCAGCCGGGCTTGCCGCGCAGGCAGATGCCGTAGAGGCCGGCGGAAGGATTATGGATCTTGGCGGCCAGGTCGCGGACTTGCACCCACGTCGGGCGCTCGGGCAATTTGATGCCGGCCTTGTCGGCGAGATCCTTGCGGTACATCAGCATGGAGCTCTCGCCGTAGAACGGTGCCGCGTAAAGTTTGCCGTCAACCGAGAGGCCTTGCCGCATCGCCGGCAACAGATCGTCGATGTCGTACGCGGCATCGGGCTTGAGTTCCTGCAGCCAGCCCTTCTTGCCCCAGATCGGCGTCTCGTACATGCCGATCGTCATGATGTCGAACTGGCCGCCCTTGGTGGCGATGTCGGTCGTTACGCGCTGGCGCAGCACACCTTCTTCCAGCGTGACCCATTTGACCTTGATGTCGGGATTCGCCTGCTCGAAAAATTTTGTGAGCTTCTGCATCTCGATCATGTGGCCGTTGTTCACGGTCGCGATGACGAGCTCGGTTGCGTGGGAAATGCCGGCAAAAGCGAGGCCGATTGCCAGCGCCAGGGCTGATCCGATCTTCATGTTGCGGTCTCCTCTCCAGGTAATCTTTTTTTGTGCTTTCGATGTGACCGTTGGTCACATCGCTGCCTTTGCATGATAGGCAGGACCGCGTCGCGTTCCGATACTTTGGAAACCATTACAGATACTATTTTGCGATCTGGTCGCCGGTGTTTGTGATTGGAATCGTAAAATAGTATTGGGTATGACAGGGCGATTGCGCGTCGTGACCGGACTGCTTTTGCAGCGGAGCCGGTTCAGGGCGTGCGGGCCCTTGAGGAAATCTCAAGCGCCGTTCAGTTCGGCGCGGCGCGGCAGTTGTGCGCCCTGCCGCGAGCAGGTGATGGCTGCGGCGAGCGACGCGAAATCGAGCATCGATTCGAGCTGCGGCACCTTCAACGCCGCGGGCGCCCCCGGAGCCAGGCTATCGTGCTCGGCCAGCCAGGTCAGGAGAGCGGCATGGAAAGAGTCGCCCGCGCCGACCGTATCGACCAGTTTGATCTGCCGCCCGGGCCGGGCAACATGGGCGCCGGCGGTCCAGGCCACCGCGCCTGTGCTGCCTCGCGTGACGACGACCAGGGCGACGCCGCCGGCGCGCCAGCGAGAAGCCAGCGTTTGCAGTTCCGTGCCGGGATAGAGCAGGCCGAGATCTTCTTCGCTGACTTTGAGCACGTGCGTGCGCGGCACCATCCAGTCCAGCACTGCGCGCCAGCGCGCGAGCGACGGCTCGACATTGAGCCGCACGTTCGGATCGTAGGCGATGAGGCGGCGTTTGTGTTCGTTCTCGGCCAGCTTGCGCAGCGTCGCCGCAACCGGTTCGACCAGCATCGAATAGGAGCCGAAATGAAAGGCCGCCGCATCGGATGGAATCGCATCGAGCGCCGCGAAAGTCAGATCGCGATCGGCGCCATGCTCCCCGTGAAAGGTATAGGAGGGCACGCCGTGTTCGTCGAGTCCGACGACGCTGAGCGTGGTCGACGCGTCGCTGTGCCGGATGGCGTCGGTGCGCACGCCTTCGCTGCGCAGTTCATCGAGCAGGCGCCGGCCGAACGCGTCGCGAGTGGCCCAGCCGCGCGAGCCCGATCGCGACGTTGAAAGGCGACCCGCCGATTCTGCCTTCCAGCGCCAGGCCGTTGTCCGTTGGATTACCGGCGAATACATCGAACAACGCTTCGCCGCTGACGACAATCATGGTCGAAAACCTCGGTGCTTTTTTTGCAGCGGCGTTCTCGCCGCGTGCGGTTGCGCCATTCTGGCGTCGAAATCCGAATCAAGGAAGGGGGGTGATTCGAAAAACACGTCCGCGCGGGCGATGGCCCGCTGGCGTTACCGCCGGGACAGGTGCGGGGGCGGGAATACCCAGAAGAATTCGCCGCTGCGCCCGCCGTCGCGTGCTGCGCAGGCGGTGACGTATTCCATTTCCAGACTTGCGGGATGGCGCTCGAGAAGGTGATCGATCAGCCCGAATTCGAAGGCAGTTTTCAGCTCGCGCCGAGCAGATCGCGCAGAAAATCGTCGACGATCAGGAATTCGAGTTCCAGGTCGAGGTCGCGCCGACGCGTGCCTGGGGTGGCCATGGAATTCCCCTGAATGCGGGCTTTTTGAAGACGACCAGGATCCCAACATCTGACCATGACGACGCGGCTCGCGCTAAAATTACGGCCATCTTGACCGCAGACCTGCAGCACTTCTTCGCCGATTCCGGCCCGCTTGCCGGCGCCATACCCGGCTACCGTCTGCGCCCGCAGCAACTGGAAATGGCCCTGGCGGTCGCGCAGGCCATCGAGACCAACGGATTGCTCATCGCCGAGGCCGGCACCGGCACCGGCAAGACCTTCGCCTATCTGGTCCCCGCCCTGTCCAAGGGCGGCAAGGTCATCGTCTCGACGGGCACGAAGACACTGCAAGACCAGCTCTACAATCGCGATATTCCGATGGTTCGCAACGCGCTGCGGGCACCGGTTACCGTGGCGCTGCTCAAAGGCCGCGCGAACTATGTCTGCCATTACCACCTGGAACGCGCCAAGAACGACGGCCGCTTCCTGAACCGCGACGACGTGGTGTATTTGGCACGCATCGAATCCTTTGCCAAGACCAGCAAGACCGGCGATCGCAGCGGACTGGCCGAAGTGCCGGAGGACGCGACCGTGTGGCCGCAGGTGACTTCGACTCGCGAGAGCTGCCTGGGAGGCGATTGTCCGAACTACAAAGACTGCTTCGTCATGGAAGCGCGCAAAAAGGCGATGGAGGCCGACGTGGTGGTGGTGAACCATCACCTGTTCTTCGCCGACGTCGTATTGCGCGACGAAGGGGTGGCGGAGCTGCTGCCGGCCTGCAACACGGTGATCTTCGACGAGGCTCATCAGTTGCCCGAAACCGCCAGCCTGTTTTTCGGCGAAAACGTGTCCAGCAGCCAGCTCATCGAGCTCGCCCGCGACACGCGCATCGAAGCAGCGACTTCCGCGAAGGACAATGCCGCGCTGCCAGATACCTCCGCGGCGCTGGAGAAAGCGGCGCGGGATCTGCGCCTGCAGTTTCGCGAAGATGCCGGCCGGCAGCCTTATTCGGCTGCGCAGGACAATCCGGCCTTCACGGCTGCGCTGGATGTGGCGGTGACGCGGCTGACCGACCTGACGGTGCTGCTGGAAGCGCAGGCCGATCGCTCGGAAGGATTGCAGAACTGCTGGACGCGCGGAATGGAATTACTCAACGCACTGGTCCGCTGGGAGGAAGAAGAGGACAGGGCATGGGTGCGCTGGATCGAGATCTTCGGCGGCTCGGTGCACCTGAATGCGACGCCGCTGTCGATCGCCGACATTTTTCATCGCCAGATCACCGGCAATCCGCGCGCGTGGATTTTCACGTCGGCGACGCTATCGGTGCAGGGCAATTTTTCGCACTACCAGCGCGAGATGGGACTGGATGACGCCGCGACCGCGTTCTGGGAAAGTCCGTTCGACTATGAGAATCAGGCATTGCTCTACGTTCCCGAAGGGCTGCCCGAACCGAATTCGGAAGGGTATACGCGAAAGGCGGTCGAAGCGGCGCTGCCCGTGATCGAGGCGGCCGAGGGCCGCACCTTCTTTCTGTTCACCAGCTTGCGCGCGATGCGCGAAGCGCGCGAACTGATGGAAACCGGCATGAAGAAAATGGGCATGGACTATCCGTTGCTCATGCAAGGCGAAGGCTCGCGCTCGGAATTGCTGGAGCGCTTCCGCAGGCTGGGCAATGCCGTGCTGCTGGGCAGCCAGTCTTTCTGGGAAGGCGTGGATGTGCGCGGCGAAGCGTTGTCGCTGGTGATCATCGATCGCCTGCCATTCGCGCCGCCGGATGATCCGGTGCTGGCGGCACGCATCGAAACGATCAATGCCGAGGGGCGCAATGCTTTCATGGAGTATCAGCTGCCACAGGCGGTGATCACGCTGAAGCAGGGCGCGGGCCGCCTGATCCGCGACGAGAACGATCGCGGCGTATTGATGATCTGCGATCCTCGAATCATCACGAAACACTATGGCAAGCGCATCTGGCGCAGCCTGCCGCCGATGCGCCGCACGCGCGAACAGTCGGAAGTGCTCGATTTCTATCGCCAGATCGCCAGTGCGGCCGCTTGATCTAGATCGTTAGCCACAGAGGACACAGAGGTCACAGAGAAAAACGTGACTAATGGTTGTTGGCTTCTGATTGTTGCGTGTTGCGCCAATAGCGTATTCGATTAACGGGACAGTATCGCAACCTATCCGGTGTTTGTTCTTCGCTCTCCTCTGTAGTCCTCTGTGCCCTCTGTGGCAAATGTCTTCAGGTCTTTAAGTGCGGGCGGATCAGCCACGCCCAGAGGGCCCACAAGGCGACAATCCACAGCAGCAGGATGGCTACCGCGGCAATCCAGTTGCGCGGTTTCGGCCGGTGGGCTTCCAGCCAGGCCTGCGCCCTTGCGCGGGAGTCGAGCAATACCTGAGGCGGCATCAGCTTCAACACCAGCCAGATGGCGCCCGGCAGCAGGATGATTTCATCGAGGTAGCCGATGATCGGGATGAAATCGGGTATCAGGTCGATCGGCGAAAGCGCGTAGGCGACGATGAATACCGCCAGCCACTTCGCATACCACGGCGAGCGCGGATCGCGGGAGGCGAACCAGAGGACGAGTGCTTCGCGCTTGAGGGCTGCGGCCCAGGTTTTCAGCCGCTCCAGCATGGATCAGGAAACCAGTTCGCCGTGCAGGTCGTGCGTGTCAGCGCGGGTGATGCGTACCTGGACGAAATCGCCGGACTTGATGCCCGCCGCTTTGCGGATGTGCACGACGCCGTCGATTTCCGGTGCGTCCGCGCTGGAGCGGCCGACGGCTTTGTTGTCGCCGGCTTCGTCCACCAGAACGGTCAGCGTGCTGCCGACTTTGCGCTTCAGGCGTTGCGTGCTGATTTTTTCCTGAACTGCCATGAAGCGGGCGCGGCGTTCTTCGCGGACTTCATCCGGCACGGCATCGGGCAACGCGTTGGCCGATGCACCTTCCACCGGGGAATAGGCGAAACAGCCGACGCGATCGAGCTGGGCTTCTTCGAGGAATTCCAGCAACGCGGAGAACTCGGCTTCGGTTTCTCCGGGGAAACCCGCGATGAACGTGCTGCGGATGGTGAGGTCGGGACAGAGTTCGCGCCAGGCGCGAATGCGTTCCAGGTTGTTCTCCGCGTTCGCCGGGCGCTTCATCAACTTGAGAATGCGCGGACTGGCGTGCTGGAAGGGTACGTCGAGATAGGGCAGAACTTTGCCTTGCGCCATTAGCGGCAGGACTTCGTCGACGTGCGGGTAAGGATAGACGTAGTGCAGGCGCACCCATACGCCGAGTTCGCCCAGAGCCCGCACCAGTTCGGTCATGCGGGTTTTCAACGGCCTTCCGCCCCAGAAGCCGGTGCGGTACTTGATGTCGACGCCATAGGCGCTGGTGTCCTGCGAGATCACCAGCAATTCCCTGACGCCGGCCTTCACCAGATTTTCGGCTTCCTGCATGACCTCGCCAACCGGACGGCTGACCAGGTCGCCGCGCATCGAGGGAATGATGCAGAACGTGCAGCGATGGTTGCAGCCTTCGGAGATCTTCAGATAGGCAAAGTGATTTGGCGTGAGCTTGATGCCTTGCGGCGGCACCAGGTCCGAGAACGGATCGTGCGGCCGCGGCAGATGATCGTGTACCGCGCGCATGACCTGGTCGGTGGCGTGGGGCCCGGTGACCGCAAGCACTTGCGGATGCGCCTGCCTGACCACGTCGCCCTTGGCGCCAAGGCAGCCGGTGACGATGACCTTGCCGTTCTCGGCGAGCGCTTCACCGATGGCATCGAGCGATTCTTCCACTGCCGCGTCGATGAAGCCGCAGGTATTGACCACGACCAGATCCGCATCCTGGTAGCTGCTGGAGATGAGATAGCCCTCGGCACGAAGCTGCGTGAGGATGCGCTCCGAATCCACCAGCGCCTTCGGGCAGCCGAGCGAAACGAATCCGACTCTGGGTTGCGCGGTTGATTTGCTGCGGGGTGGTGTTTTGATAGCGCTCATGCGGTGACCGGATGAAAAACGGCGCGGAACCGGCAGTTCCGCGCCGTGCGAATTCTTGATTGCGTTTTCAGGAAGCAGTTTTTTTCTGAGGCTGCTTGAACGCCTCCGGTTCCGGGGCAGCGGCGTCCGGCTTGCCTTCGCCGCCAGCGCCGGCGAAATTGCTCCCGAACGGGAAGTTGCCGAAAATCGAGCGGGCCTGTTTCTGCAGCTGTTGTTGCATGTCGAGGAAGGTGGTCGCGCTTTGTTCGAGATAACTCGACATCAGGCCCTGGATCGTCGGCCCCTGCATTTTCACGAACTGGCTCCAGGCTTCGGCGTTCAGCATCGGGTTGTCGCCGAATTTCGGCACGCTCTGTTCCTGCAACCTGCGTTGAATTTCGACGAAGGTCTGGATGTTCTTGTCCAGGTAACTGCCCATCATGCCCTGCATGGCGTTGCCATAGAAGCGGATGATCTGCGACAGCATGTCCGACGAGAACATCGGTGCGCCCGCGCTTTCTTCCTCGAGAATGATCTGCAGAAGGATGGCGCGCGTGAGGTCTTCCTCGCTCTTCGCATCGACCACTTTGAAAATCACCTGATCGAGCACGAGTTGCTTCACGTCGGCGAGCGTGATGTAGCTGCTGGTTGCCGTGTCGTAGAGACGGCGGTTCGGATATTTCTTTATCAGGCGAAGTTCTTCAGTCATTTTTGTGCAGTCCGGAAAGTTACCCTGCATTCATCGTTGGAGAGACTGGGGATAAGTCTGCGGCAGCGCGCGAGACGGGCATTATAACCATATGAAAATTAGGTTTTACCAAAGTTTATGCGTTGCGAAAGAAATATTTGACACGTTTTTTAGCGATGCCTAATATTGATCTTGTGCGACGCAACAGAAGTCTTCCGTGCCGGTCCATTCGGGGTGATTTAACGTATATTAAATATGAGGTTATAGGATGAACCAAGTTGCCGAGAAATTTGTCGCGCTGAACAAGAAACAGATGGAGACTGCGGTTCAGGCGTTTCAGATCGGGTTCGATGCCTGGGAAATGCTGATAAAGCTGAACCTCGAGGCGACAAGGTCGCTGCTGCAGGAAGGCATGGCGAATGCCCAGGCGCTGGCTGGAGTGAGGGACGTGGCCCGGTTGTCTGCATGGTCCGGAGGGCAATTCCAGGCAGGCGTGGACAAGCTGTCGGGCTACTCCAGAAACGCATACGAGATCGGCGGCGAGGCAGCGGGCAAGTTGGGCGATCTCCTGGAACAGACATTGCTTAGTACTAACCAGGAAGTCGTGGAATGGGTCGATGAAGTGTTGAAATCCTCTTCGATCCCGCAGCCGGAAGCCACGGCGGCCGCTGCGAAGGCAGCGATGGCGAATGCGAAGTCGGTTATTGAAGGAATTTCGAAGGCTGTCAGGAAGACAGCCGGGTACGCGGATGCCAATGTACGGGCGGCCGCAGCGGCGACGGCAGAGGCCGTCAAGAACACCGCGAAGTAACGGATGCAAGGCTCCTCCCCCTTTATCTAAAGGTTTTCCTTTGGTAAAGGTTCAGCCCCGGTGGTAACTCACCGGGGCTTTTTTTCGCCCTGAATTAGTGCACAAAAGGTCAGTTATTTGCCGCGAAGCGGCAGGGGCGGGGCGTGACTATCGTGACTACGTGACTGTCGTGACTGGGTAAAAAGCCTTTAAACCGCTTTATTCGACAGTCACGACAGTCACGGCCCTCACGACATGTGCTGTCCGCCGTTGATCGAAATATTGGCACCGGTCACGAAAGCGGCTTCATCCGAAGCCAGGTAGATGATCAAGCCGGCGACTTCTTCGGGCTGTCCGAGGCGGTTCAGCGGAATCTGCGGCAGGATCTTCGAATCCAGGATGTCCTGGGGGATCGCGGTCACCATCTTGGTGCCGATGTAGCCCGGCGAGATGGTATTGACCGTGACGCCCTTGCGCGCCACTTCGTAAGCCAGCGCCTTGGTGAATCCGTGCATGCCCGCCTTGGCGGCGGAATAGTTGGTCTGCCCGAACGCGCCTTTCTGGCCATTCACCGACGACACGTTGATGATGCGGCCCCACGCACGCTCGACCATGCCGTCGAGCACTTGCTTGGTCATGTTGAACACGCTGTCGAGGTTGGTGCGAATGACGGCATCCCAGTCGGCCTTCGTCATTTTCTTGAATGTCATGTCGCGCGTAATGCCGGCATTGTTGACCAGCACGTCGACCGGGCCGATGTCGGCCTGCACCTTCTGCAGGCAGGCGACGCATGAATCGAAGTCGGCCACATCGACTGCATAGCCGTGAAAATCGTAGCCACGTTTCTTCATGCCGGCCAGCCACTCGCTTGCGGTCTTGTTTCCCGGTGAATAAGTCGTGACGACCGCATAGCCCTGGTCGGCCATTTTCGTACAGATGGATTCGCCCAGGCCCCCCATGCCCCCGGTTACCAGAACAATTCTTTTTGTCGTCATGACAGTCGTCCTCCTCGATTCGTTATTATTGTCCCGCCAGGTATTGCTATGCCGATTTCTCCTTCACGTACCGGCCGGGCGCCGCTTCGAGTGCCGGGTATTGCGGATTGCCTGGATCGGCGGCAGGCATCTCTTCACCCGAGCGGCTGCTCAGCCAGGCCGCCCAGTGCGTCCACCAGCTGCCGGCGTGTTGCGTCGCGTCAGCGAGCCACGCATCCGGATCCGTATCGACAGATGCGTTGAGCCAGAAGTGCCGGCGGTTTTTCGAGGGCGGGTTCACGATGCCCGCGACATGGCCGCTCGCACCCAGCACGAATTCGGTGCGTCCACCGAGCAACCCGACGCTGGCATGCGCGGATTTCCACGGCACGATGTGGTCTTCACGCGTTGCCAGGATGTAGGCAGGGGTGGTGATCGCGCCGAGATCCAGCGGCACGCCGAACGCTTCGAGTCTACCGGGAATTTTCAGATTGTTCTCAAGGTACATGTTGCGCAGGTAGTAGGCATAGAGCCGCCCCGGCAGGTTGCTGCCATCGGCATTCCAGTACAGCAGATCGAAGGCACGGGGCGATCTGCCCTTGAGATAGTTGTTGATGATGAAATGCCATATCAGGTCGTTGGCGCGCAGCATGGCGAACGTGTTCGCGAGTTTGCTCCCCGACATCAGGCCCGGCTGCTGAAATTCTTTTTCGGTGCGCTCGACAAAATCGGGATCGATGTAAACGCTGATGTCGCCGGTCTCGGCAAAATCCAGCATGGTCGCCAGCAGCGTGAGCGAGGAGACGAAGTTTTCCTTGCGCGCGGTCATCACCGCCAGCGCGCAGGACAGCAGGGTGCCGCCGACGCAGAATCCCAGCGCGCTGACTTTGTCTGCAGCGCTGATCGCCTTGATCGCCTGGAGCGGCGCAAGGACGCCTTTTTCGATGTAGTCGTCCCACCCGAGCTGCCCCAGTTCCGCGGGAATGTTTCGCCACGAAACGATGAACGTGCTGAAGCCCTGCTCGACGCAGAAGCGCACGAAGGAATTTTCCGGCTGCAGATCGAGGATGTAGTACTTGTTGATGAACGGCGGCACGATCAGCAACGGGTATTCATATATGTTCGGCGTTGCCGGTATGTACTGGATCAACTGCATTACTTCATTCTCGAATACCACCGACCCAGGCGTGAGGGCGAGGTTGCGGCCGACTTCAAAGGCCTGTTCGTCGGTCATGGAAATGCGGCCGCGGGCGACGTCGCCCGCCAGCAGCTTCATGCCTTGCGCGAGGCTTGCTCCGCCGGTTTCCGCTGCCAGCTTGATGACTTCCGGATTGGTTGCCGCAAAGTTGTTGGGCGACATGGCATCCGCCAGCTGACGCAGCTGGTATTGCAGCCGCCGCTTGGCCTGCGGTTCCAGTTCGGCCAGCTCGCCGAGTTCGCGCAGGAAACGCGCGTTCAGCAGATACGCCTGCTGCACGTAGCGAAAGAAGGGCAGTTGCCATTCGGCCGCTTCGAAGCGATTGTCGCCTTTTGCAGCGGCGACTGTGCTGCCCTCGTCGGGTGCAGCCATCTGTCCCCACAGCGAAAAGTGGTCGCGATAAAACGTTTCTTCGAGTGCGCGGAGTTTTTCGAGTTGCCGGCCGTCGGCGGTCGCGAAAATGCGCATGAGGGCCGCGACGTCCGCAGTGCCGGCAACAGGGGCATCGCGAAAGAGTTTTTCGACCATGCCCGCATTGGCGCGATTGATTTCGTGCAGAACTTCGCCCGGGGTCTTGGCTGAAGAGGTCATTGGCCGTTGAAAGCGCGGGCGCGTGGGAGGATGAAGCAGTTAGAATTCTTGACTGCCGATCCCCCCGAGTCAAGTTCGCATACCGTGTATATCGTTGCTATTGGATGGCTCTACGTCGTCATCATGATGGCGGTGACGGAAAAGAGTTTCCTGTCCGGTGTCGTGACGCTGCTCTGCTACGGCATCCTCCCGCTGGGCCTGTTCCTGTGGGTCGCGGGCACTCCTCAGCGCCGGCGCCGGGCCGCGTCACGCGATGCCGCTGACGAAAAACCGGACCAGCGCGATTGAGCCGATGCCCAGGCAGATCAGCACGACCTGTTCCAGGGTGGCGCGCAATTCAGGGCGCCGGTGCAGGCCGGGAATCAGGTCGGCCACCGAGACGTAAATCATGCTCGCCGCGGCCAGCGCCAGCAGGGTGGGCACCCAGTCCTGCATGGAGCGCAGCGCGAAATAGGCGAGCAACCCGCCGAGCAGCGTCGCCAGACTGGATATCAGGTTGAAGGCGAACGCTCTGGCCTTGCTGAAGCCCGAATGCAGCAGGATGACGAAATCGCCGACTTCCTGGGGTATTTCATGCGCGATGATCGCCAGTGCCGTGACGATGCCCAGTCCGGTATCCGCCATGAATGCCGCGGCGATCAGCACGCCGTCGACGAAATTGTGGATGGTGTCGCCGACCATGATCATCATGCCGCTGCGGCCATGGTCGTTTGGGTCGACGTGGTGATCGTGCGCTTCGCATTCCTCCGCGTGGCAATGCCGCCATAGCACCAGTTTTTCCAGCACGAAGAAGAACAGGATGCCGCCGAGGATGACGGCGGCGAGGTTGTGCGCGTTGCCGGTTTGTTCGAAAGCGTGCGGCACGATTTCCAGGAAAACCGCACCCAGCAGCGCGCCGATGGCGTAGCTGATGAGCATCGGCACCTGGTGTGCGGAAGCGCGTAACGCAAGTGCCGCTGCGCTGACTACGCTGAGCAACGCGCCGGCGACCGACGCGACGATGATCCAGGCCAGGGTGGACATTTGAATTGGGGTTGGGTGAGGCAAACGACCCAGTATAGCGGGCCTGTCAAGTGGGTCAGTTCTCGAGCCAGACCAGCGCGGCCATCCTGCCCGACACCTTGTCGCGCCGGTGGGAGAAGAAGCGTGTCGGATCTGAATAAGTGCATTGTCCGCCGCCGAAAACGCTCGACACGCCGGCCGTTGCGAGCCGCTGCCGCGCAAGCACGAACAGGTCGGCCAGCCATTTGCCCGGTTTGTGGGGGTGAAATGCGTAGCCGGCCGCCGGGTCGACGGCGACAAACGCATCGCGCACCTCGTCGCCGACTTCGAATGCAGACGGGCCGATCGCAGGGCCAAGATAGGCCAGCAGGTTCCGCGGCGGCATATCGAGTGCCAGCACCGTATTTTCGATGACGCCGGCGGCAAGACCGCGCCAGCCTGCATGGGCCGACGCAACAGCGCTGCCGCCGCGGTCGGCGAACAGGATCGGCAGGCAATCGGCCACCATGATCGCGCTGACGCAACCCGGGGTGGTCGCAACAGATGCATCCGCTTCCACGGGATCGGTGACTATTTCCGCGTCCACGACGGAGGTGCCGTGCACCTGATTCAGCCATTTTGGCTCGGCAGGCAGGAAAGCCTTGAGCAAACGGCGGTTGGCGTCAACGACGGCAGGGTCGTCATTCACGCGCTGGCCCAGGTTCATGCTGGCGTAGGGCCCGCTGCTGCCTCCGCCATTGCGGGTGGTGATCAGGGCACGAACGCGCGCCGGTGCCGGCCAGTCTGGAACGATCCAGTCTTCAGGCCGTGGCATGTTTCAATATATCGATGAGTTCAGCGATATCGGCGGGCAGCGCCGCCTCCCAGACCAGCGCTCCTCCGGTACCGGGATGAATCAGCGCAAGCCTGGCGGCATGCAACGCCTGCCTGGGAAAATTCAGCGCTGTCGCCGGCAATATCGCCTTGCGTTGAGCATTGCCGTACACCGGATCGCCGATCAGCGGATGGCCGATCGAATTCAGGTGAACGCGAATCTGATGGGTCCGCCCGGTTTCGAGCCGGCAGCGCAAGCGCGACCAGCCTTCCCCGTGGTCAATAGGAAAGTAATAGGTTTTCGCCGGCTTTCCCCGGGCGACGACGGCCATGCGGGTGCGGTGCACCGGATGGCGGCCGATCGGTGCTTCGACCATGCCGTCGCGTGCCACGGCGCCGTGCACGATGGCCACGTATTCCCGCGTTACCGAGCGTGCCTGCAACTGGCGCACCAGGTCGATCTGGGCGGGAATGGTCTTGGCGACGACGAGCAATCCACTGGTGTCCTTGTCGAGGCGATGCACGATGCCTGCCCGCGGAACGCCGGCCAAAGCGGGTGCATGGCGCAAAAGCGCGTTGAGCAGGGTGCCGCTCCAGTTGCCGCTGCCGGGGTGGACCACCAGCCCCGCCGGCTTGTCGATCACGAGGATATCGGCGTCTTCGAATACCACCGCCAGCGGAATTGCTTCCGGGGCATGCTGGGTGGTCGAGGGCAGGGCCTGGGGGGCGACCACAACCGTCTCGCCGCCCCAGACCTTGGTCTTGGCCGACGCCGAGCCGCCGTCGAGCGTGATGTGTCCGCTGCGCATCCATTCCTGCAGACGGTTGCGCGAATACTCGGGGAGCAGGCGGGCCAGGGCCTGGTCGAGCCGCAATCCGGCGCAATCGGCGGGAACGGTGAGACGACGATCCCGGTCTGATGAGCGTATTTCTATATAATCCGGCAAACTTTTTGTGGATTCCGACATGAGACGTAGTTTAGCGATTCTCGCCCTGCTGCTGGTCGCCGGGTGCGCCACCAATTTCGACGAGACCAAGAATTGGGGGCCGGAGCGCATTTACAGCGCGGCCCGCGAGGAGCTCGAGAGCAAGAACTATCAAAAAGCGGTCGGTTATTACGAAAAGCTGGAAGCGCGCTATCCCTATGGCCGTTATGCCCAGATGGCCCAGATCGAGAGCGCCTACGCCTACTGGAAGGATAACGAGGTCGCCCAGGCGCTGGCAGCCTGCGATCGCTTCATCAAGATGCATCCGGACCACCCGAATGTCGATTACGCCTACTACCTGAAGGGGCGGATCAATTTCAACGACGACATGGGAGTCATGGGCTATCTGACCGTCAAGGATATGACCGAACGGGATCCGCGCGCGTCGCAGGATGCGTTCGACGCATTCCGCGAGCTGGTCACGCGCTTTCCGCAAAGCCGTTATGCCCCCGATGCGCATGCGCGCATGAACTATCTGGTGAATGCGCTGGCTTCGGCCGAGGTGAACGTCGCCGAATATTATTTGCGCAGGGGAGCTTACGTTGCCGCGGTAAACCGTGCCCAGTACACCCTGACCAACTATCCGCGCGCGCCGGCGATCGAACGGGCGCTTGCCGTACTGGTCAGGGCTTACGATGCGATGGGGCTGAACGATTTGCGCGACGACGCCAATCGCACATTGACCGCCAATTTTCCCGCAACGAAGGTCAAGCTGGGGCAGCGCGGGCAGTGGTGGAAATTCTGGTGATCCCGCGGCTGGATCCTCAGACGGCGGCTTCGTCCGTATCGACCACCACGCGATTTCTTCCCGCGCGTTTCGCCCGGTACAAGGCCTGATCCGCCGCCACCAGCAGTTCACGCACGCTGGTATGGAGCGGCACCGAGGAAATGCCGACGCTGAATGTCACGTTAAGATTCTCGTCGTCGGTTTCGTGGGGAATCGAGGCGAAATCGCGACGCAGAGACTCCATGACTTGATAGGCTGTCTTCAGGTCGGTATCCGACAGGACCACGGCGAATTCCTCGCCACCATAGCGCCCGACGACATCGCTGGTCCGCAGCCGCTGGCGCAGAAAACGGGAAAGATTCTTCAGTACCCGGTCGCCGACCGGATGGCCGAAACGGTCGTTGACGTCCTTGAAGTGGTCGATGTCGATCATGGCCAGCGACATGGGACGGCGCTGGCGCAGCGCCCGCGCGGTTTCGATCTCGAGCTGCTGTTGCAGGCGCGAATGGTTGACCAGCCCGGTCAGGCTGTCGTGTAGCATGAGCGTGCGCAACTCGCGATAGCGCTCGACGCGGGTGGTGACCACCGAAACCAGTTGTGCCGGAAGGATCGGTTTGGTCAGGAATTCGTCGCCGCCCCTGAACATCGCGGACAGCTGGCGATCGAAGTCGCGCTCGACGGACAGGAACACGATCGGCACGCTCATGAAGGCATCGGTCTGGCGGATCACCTTGGCCAGTTCGTCCCCGGTGCAGCCGGGCAGGTACATGTCCATGAGGATCAGCTCGGGATTGAAATCGTTGAGTGCCTCGAGCATGCCTTCGGGGTCGGATACGACGCTGGAGCGAATGCCCGACTGGGTGAGGACCGTGGCGAAGAATTCCGCCTGGGCCGGCGCGTCTTCGACGACGAGCACGCGATAAGGCTCGGGTTTCGTGCGGTTCACCAGCGAATCGAGACGATCCACCAGTTGCCCGATGCGCACCGGCTTGGTGAAGTAGGCATCGCCGCCCGCGCGCACCGCACGCAGCCGTGCGCCGAGATCGCTGCGATTGGACACGAAGATCATCGGCAATGTGGCGTTGCCCTGACGCAATTCGGTCACCATTTCCGTGCCGAAGTGATCTCCCGACGAATCGATATCGGCAATGATGGCGCCGGGCGGTTCATCGGCCAGCGCCTCCGCCAGTTCCTTCACCGCCGGAAAATGCCGGACCGTGTAGGCGAAGCTGCCCATCTGCGAAATGAGTGCGTTTGCAGCCCTGGAATCGGATTCCAGCAAATAGATGAGGCGCGACACCGGCTTGTCCTGCACCGCCGGCACGGCCACCGACGTCCTGGCCAGCGCAGTGTCCTGCGGAACGTCTCCGGCCGCGAGCAATGCGTCGAGCAGGTCCAGTAGTTGCGATGCCGCGGTCCGGTCGAGACTGGAAGGGGAGGTGAAGTAAGGCACGAGCGCAAGTTCGAATTTGCGTGCCGCATCGGAAACCACGGGAAAACCGAATGTCTTGGCCGAACCGTTGAGGCTATGTACCTGGCGATGAAGCAGCTGCAGGCCGGTTGCATCCACGCCGCCTTCGCACGCGAGGCGAAACATCGATGCGATTTCGGCAAGCTTGGCCGGCAACTCCGCGGCGTAATTCGCGGCCAGCGCCCGCAGCGTGGCTTCGAAGCGAGAATTGTCCGTTGAATCCTGGTCGCTCATCGTTTTTTCACTGTCGGTCAGCCGCATCCCAGATTTCGCGAATGGAAGCTGCCAGCGTCATCGGGTCGAAGGGTTTCGGGATCACATGCAGCGCCCCGAGCAGTTTGAGTTCCGCAACTTCGTGCGGCTGGACCTTGGCCGTCATGAATATGGCCGGAGTCGAGTCTCCGCCCGGAAGTTTACGGATGTGGCCCAGCGTTGCCGGGCCGTCCATGCCCGGCATCATGACATCCAGCAGTATCAGGTCCGGCCGGAATGCACCGAAAGCGGCGATGGCTTCCTCTCCGATTCCGCATGCACGCACCGTGAACTTGCCGACCATTTCCAGCGCCATGCATCCGACCGTCCGGATGTCATTCTCGTCTTCGATGTAAAGAATCCTGTTCAGCGGCCTGGGCACTCTGGATACTCCCGTCAAGATGATTTTTCCGCGAAGCGGCGGTCATTGTCGCGATCGGCCGTGAGTACTAAGTCAAGGCATTTTCCCTTACCACCGGCAGGTCGAAATGGAAGGTGGTGCCCGCACCGGCCAGGGAAGAAAATCCGATACTTCCACCGTGGACGTCGACAATGGCTTTGGCAATGTTCAGACCCAGGCCGGTCCCGCTCTTCTGCCGGGTATTGCTGGAATCCGCCTGGGAAAATTTCTGAAATATCTTGTCGCGGAATGCATCGGGAATCCCCGGACCCTGATCGCTTACCGACACCCGGATCATGTCGCCGCTCAGCATCGCACCAACGCTTACGGTGCCGCCCGGAGGGGAGAACTTGGCGGCATTCGACAACAGGTTGGCGACGACCTGCCGGATGCGGTCGCTGTCCATGTTCACATCGACTTCGGGCAACGTTCCGGAGAGCTCGAACCCGACATCGAGGGTTGCACCATACGCGCGATTTTCCCCGATCGCGCGCAGCAGCAGCGGCGCGAGCGGTTGGCGGGAGATGCGGTATTCCATCTTGCCCGATTCCATTTTCTCCACATCCAGAATGTCGCTGACCAGCCGCACGAGCCGTTCGCTGTTGTTGTGGGCGATGGAAATCAGTTCCTTGGTCTTCTTCGGCAGCCTGCCCGCCACGCCGCCCATGATCAGCCCAAGCGCGCCCCGGATCGAAGTAAGCGGCGTGCGCAGCTCGTGGCTGACAGTGGACACGAACTCATTCTTCAAGCGATCCACTTTCTTGCGTTCGGTGGCGTCGCGGATGACCGAGATGAAATTGCCGACTTCACCGGCATGGCGCACCAGTTGCATGGTCACATCCACCGGAAATTCGGTGCCGTCCGCGCGCCTGTGCGCCGTTTCGAATTGCTTCGATTGAACCTCTCCGTGCAGGAACGGTTCTACCAGCTTGCGGTATTCGACTTCGGTGGACGCGCTGCGAATTTCCCAGGGAGCCATGCCCAGCAGTTTCTCCCTTGGAAAACCCAGATTTCTTATCGCACCCTCGTTGACATAGTTGAAACGCAGGGTATCTGCGTCGTATATGAAGATCATGTCGAGCGTGCTGTCGAGCACATGCTTGAAACGATTCAGCGCCTCGGTCACCCGCACGGGTTCATCGACGTCGCGGGAAACCGAGATTATCTGCCGGGTCCGGTCGGAGCCGGCGTCGCGGATGGCGCGAAACGCGGTCTCTACCCAGACCCAGGCGCCGCTGCTTTTCCGCAGCCGGCAGGTGACGAGATCCGATCCGCCTTCCTTGACCACCTGGGCAAACATCCGCGCCGTCACTTCCCGGTCGTCCGGGTGGATCAGGTCGGCGATTCCGCGCCCGGTCAATTCCGCAGTCGAGTAGCCCAGAACCGCGATGCAGGCCGGCGAGACGTACTCGAGATTGCCCTGGGGAGCCAGCAGTGAAATCATGTCGCTGGAATTTTCGGCGAGCAGCCCGGTGCAGTTCCTCGCTCCTGCGATAGGCTTCCTGGGTATTCTTGAGCGTAGTGATGTCGGTGGAGACGCCCACGATATAGGTGCTGCCATCCGACAGCTCGACACGCTTCTTGCTCTTCAACAACCAGCGGCTCGCGCCGTCGGTGCGTACCACCGGCGTTTCGACCACGCTCAGCGACCCCGACCCGTCAAGTACTTCATCGTCCTCCGCCCAGACGCGGCGCACGTGGTCAGCCGGGAAGACGTCGGCATCTGTGTGGCCGAGCAGTTCTGAACCTTGTTTTTCGACCAGGTCGCAAAACGCCTTGTTGAACAGCACCCAGCGGTGTTGCGAGTCCTTCACGAAAAGCGGTTGCGGGACACCCTCGACCACGGCGTGGAGGAATGTCTGGCTGCGCTCGAGAGCGAGTTCCGCCAGCTTGCGCTCGGTAATGTCCTGAAAGGTGCCGTAGAGCTTGACGGTCTTGCCATCCAGCATTTGCGCACTGCCCTGGGCGCGAACCCAGATCGTGCGGCCTCGCGCCGTGACGAAAGGCAGTTCCAGATTCCAGGGGATGCCTTGCTCGATGCCCAGCTGCACGGCCTGATCGATAACGGCGCGGGTCTCGGGCGCATAGAACTCGAGGACGTTCTCGAAGCGGGGTTTTTGCGCCGGATCGAGTTCATGGATGCGATAGACCTCGTCGGACCAAGTCAGCGTCGCGGTGGCTACATCCAGACTCCATCCGCCGATCCTGGCTATTTGTTCCGTGCGCCTCAACAGTTCCTCGCTTTCCCGTACGGCCTGTTCGCCACGAACCCTTGCCGTGATATCCGAGGAGTAGATGAAGGCGCCCGCCACGATCCCGTGATCGCGGATGTCGGGGATCAGGTCGACGAAAATATCGCGCTCGTCGCCGTCGCGCCGCAGTTTGCGCTCGTAGCTCGCACGCTGGCCGAGCAGGACTTGCCGGTAGTGGGACTGCACCCGGGGGTATTGTTCGCCGACCACTTCGGCAATGCTTTTGCCGAGAAGATCGGCCGGTTCGATGCCGTACCACTCGAGGTAGGTCCGGTTACAGAAGCGGAAACGCTGTTCTGTGTCGATATAGCCGACACAGGCGGCACTGGTGTCGGTCACCAGGCGCAGCCAGGATTCACGTTCGGCCAGCGCCGCCTCTGTTTCCCGGCGTTTGGTAATGTCCAGCAGCGTCGCGATGAGCCAGTGCCGACCGTCCGATAGCGTGATTCTGCGTTTATGCTTGATGATCCAGCGCAATTCGCCGGAGACGGTCTCGAAGGCCTGTTCCTCGATCATCGGCTCGCCGGTCTGCAGGACCGCATCGTCCTCAGCCTCGATTTGTCTGGCGCGGTCCGGCGGAAACAGGTCGGTGTCGAGTTTTCCGATGAAGTCCGCGGCTGCACATCCGTGGAAGCGAGAGTTGGCGCTATTGACGATGATCAGCCGGCGATTCTCGTCTTTCACCGTCAGCGGGACCGGGATGGCGTCTATGACCTCGCTGAGGAAACGCTTGCTGTTTTCCAGTTCGATCTCCGCGATCCGGCGAGCGGATATGTCGCGGCCGATACCGCGATAGCCCGTGAAGCGGCCACCCTCGTCCAGCATCGGCTGACCGCTGATGCTGACATAGCGTTTTTTGCCGTCCGCCAGTTCGCGCACCAATTCCAGGTCGTGAAATGGCTTGTGCGCGTCAAGAATGACGCGGTGTTGGTTCCAGTCTGCCTCGGTCATGTTGTCGTACGGCAGTTCCCAGCGGGTCTTGCCGAGCGCGTCCTGATCCGAGATGCCGACGGCACCGAGCGCTCCGCCCGACTGCAGCGTAAAGCGGAAGTTCTCGTCCTGTTCCCAGTACCAGTCCGCCGAAAGTGCGGTGAGGCTGCGAAAACGGGCCTCGCTTTCGATACGCTGTCTCTCCGCTTCCTTGCGCCCGGTTACGTCCTGGATCTGGGCAATGAAATGCAGCGGATCGCCTTTGGCGGATCGGACCAGGGACACCGACAACAGCACCCAGACCAGGCGCCCATCCTTGTGAAAATAGCGCTTTTCCATCTGATAAGTCTGAATCTTGCCATCCAGCAACTGACGCACATTAGCCAGATCGGCATCGAGATCCTCCGGATGCGTAATGTCCTGGAAGGTAAGGTTCATCAGTGCATCGTGCGAGTAGCCGACCAGATCGCACACCGCGCGATTGACCTCGATCCAGCGGCCTTCGAGGGAGACGATCGCCATGCCGATCGGCGCGAATTCCATCGCCTGGTGGAAGCGCATGTCGCTCTGCGTCCTCGCACCTTCAGCCGCCTCGCGCAGCACGATCTCTTCACGCAACTGCGCCACCCTCAATTCCAGTTCGGCGGTGCGCTCTGAAATATTGGTCTCCAGCAATGCGTTGCTTTGCTGCAGTTGTTCGTCGTGGCGATTCAGCCGGCGTGCGCTCAAGAGAATCAGAGCCGAGAATATGCTCACCGCAGACAGCGCAACGATCAGGAAGCCGAACTGGGTCTCGTACCAGCCGAACAGTTCGCCCTTGATGCGCAACCAGGAAATCAGAACCGGAAACAACAACGCGATCGGCAAGGCGCGGCGCGCGAAGGTGCCACCCATGCGCTTCGATGCAACCATGCCGATGACGCCGTTTGTCGGCCTGGTCAACCCGACGCCGACCGACAGTGCGACAAAAGCTGCGGCGGTAGGAATCGCCATGGTCGTCAATCCGCTGCCCCACCTGAAGAGAGCGGGCAGTCCCAGCACATAACTGATCAGGTTGAATGCGCCAAGCGTAAGCGGGACCAACAGGAGCGACTGAAACAGGATCAGACCATCGTCGCCCCGATCCCGGATGAGCAATGCAAGCGAAAATCCGGCAAATGCCAACGCCGTCGCCGGCGACATGCGTCCAGGATAGCTATCCGGGAGGGGATCGCGGAAGAGGAACTGATCGATGCCCAAATCGTGACCGGACAAATACTCGAACAAAGTGAGAAAGGCGATTGTCGCCACCGTGCCAGTGAGCAAGGTCCTGGCGTTGCCCGCGACGCGACCCGAGTCGGGGCGATCGAGCGACAGCGCCAGGCCGCCAAACAGCAGGCAAACAGCGGTATTGCATTTCATCCCGAGAGCGCCGGGGATGATGGACTTCAGGATACTCAGGTCGAACAACCAACCTGCAAGCACACTCAGTCCGAGCGCGAAAACGCCCCAGCCGATGACATGAGCGATCAACAGGCAGCGCCTCGCGACGGACTCCGGGACACTCGATAGTGACTCGATCATGGTTCCTCAGCGAGCAGTATGCGCCCTGTTGGGTCGCCGGCCGGAACAGGGAAATTCCGGCGGGAACGGTCAGCGGGCAAACTTCTCCACTACGATCAGCAATTCGTCGATGGCGGCTTCGCCCCGGCCGGAACGGATGGCGCCTTGTACACAGCCGTGTGTGTGGTCGCGCAGCAGTTGCAAGGCCATGGCGTCCAGCGCCGAGCGAACCGCGGCAACCTGCGTAAGCACGTCGACGCAGTAACGATCCTCCTCGATCATCCTGGCGATGCCACGGACCTGTCCTTCCACCCGGTTCAGCCGCTTGAGCAGTTTCGGCTTGTCGGCGCGGTGCGCAATATGAGCTTCCTGGGTTTTAGCGCGTTTCATAGCCGGCCTCTCCGATTGCTTTGCGCATCGCAGCCGGACTGGCCATTGCCGGGTCGAAAGTCACTTTCGCTTCCGATTTTTCCAGCGACACTTGCGCGTCTGTCACGCCGGGCAACGCTTTCAGCACATTCGTCACGCTGCGCACGCATCCGCCGCAGGTCATGCCATCGACTTTCAGTACCGTCGATTCCATTGCATCTCCTACCTTTAAAGAAAATTTGGCGCCTTGGCGGCTAAACAACAGGTTTCCAGCGTTTTAGCAGCAGCGAATTGGTCACTACCGACACCGAAGACAGCGCCATGGCCGCCCCGGCGATGACGGGGTTCAACATGCCGAACGCGGCCAGCGGGACGCCGAGCACGTTGTAGAAAAACGCAAAGAACAGGTTCTGGCGGATTTTGCCCAAGGTCGCCCGCGACAAGCGGATGGCATCGGCCACGCCGGTCAGGTCGTTGCGCAGCAAAGTAATGTCCGACGCCTCGATCGCGATATCGGATCCGGAGCCGATGGCGAAGCTCACGTCGGCGGCCGCGAGCGCAGGCGCATCGTTGATTCCATCGCCCGCCATCGCCACTACGCCGCCATGGCGTTTGAGCCTGCCCACCTCGGCGGCCTTGTCGCCGGGCAAGACCCCGGCCTGGAAGCGATCGATCCCCAGCCGGGCGGCGATCGCCGCTGCCGCGACCTCGTTGTCGCCGGTCAGCATGACCACTTCGATGCCCATGCCCTGCAGCCGTGCAACCGCAGAGGCGGAAGAGGGCCGGATCTCATCCGCAATGCCGAGCATGCCAATCACCTGTTTTTCGTCCGCGATCACGACGGCCGTGGCTCCGGTTGCGGTCAGCTGGTGCACGCCATTGCCAATCGCGAACTGCTCACCTCCGGCAAAGCGGGGGGAGCCGAGCAGGTAAGTGCGTCCATCGAGGCGCGCGCGTACGCCCATGCCTGGTATCGCACTGAATTCGTCGACCGGCCGCAAGGTGACGCCCGCATCGCGAGCGCGCGCCAATACTGCCAGCGCAAGGGGGTGCTCGGAATGCTGCTCCAACGACGCGGCAATCTGCAGCACGGTCGATTCGTCTTGGCCGGTGCAGGGCAGGACAGTTGTCACGACCGGTTTGCCGAGCGTCAGCGTTCCGGTCTTGTCGACGACCAGGGTGCGGATTTTCCCGGCAAGCTCCAATGCACCGGCGCTGCGTATCAGGATTCCCGATTGCGCCCCGCGTCCCGTCCCGACCGCGATCGCCGTCGGCGTGGCCAGTCCGAGCGCGCACGGGCAGGCAATCACCAGCACGGCTACCGCCGCAATGAGTGCGTGCGTGAAATTCCCGTCGAACACCCACCAGCCGATCAGGGTCACCAGGCTGAGCGCCAGGATGACCGGAACGAAGACGCGGGAAATGCGGTCGGCGAGTTGCTGGATGGGGGCTTTGCTGCCCTGGGCTTCTTCCACCAGGCGGACGATGTCGGCGAGCCTGGTGCGCGATCCGACCCCGGTCGCGCGTATTTTCAGCATGCCGGTCCGGTTCTGCGTGGCGGCGTAGGCCCGGCTTCCCGGCTGTTTGGAGACCGGCATGCTTTCGCCGGTCAGCATGCTCTCGTCCACACTCGAAGCGCCTTCCATCACGTCGCCGTCGACGGGAATGCGTTCGCCCGGGCGTACGATCACCGAGTCGCCCGAAACCACGCGTTCCAGATCGATTTCCTCGACGACCCCATCGCGCTCGACCTGTGCGCGCCTGGGCTGCAATTGGAGGAGTTTCTCGATGGCGGCCGACGTTCTTCCTTTGGCGCGCGCTTCGAGCAGTTTGCCCATCAACACCAGCGTGATGATGGCGGCACTGGCTTCGAAATAGACATGAAGGTCGTGCATGCCAAAAGCGGTTACGACGGCACTGAACAAGTAAGCCATGCTGGTGCCCAGTGCAATCAGCACGTCCATGTTGGCGGATCCACCTCGGAGCGCATTCCAGGCGCCCGCGTAGAAACGACGGCCGATCCAGAATTGCACCGGCGTTGCCAGAAGCCATTGCAGCGCGCGCGGCAGAACTTCGCCGTAGTGTCCGGCGAACATTGCAGCCATCTGCAGCACGAGCGGCAGCGTCAAGGCCGCCGAAATCCAGAACACCCCGAGTTCACGGCGGTAAATTTCTGCGTGACGCAACTTTTCCTGTTCGCGCGATACCCCGGCCAGTTCCCGTGCGTCGTAACCGGCTTTGCGCACGGTTGCGATCAGGGTGGACACATCGGTCGCGCCGCGCGGAAAGCGGATGTGCGCGTGCTCGGTCGCGAGGTTGACCGCTGCTTCAACACCGGGGAGTTGGCCCAGGGCTTTCTCGATTCGTGCCGCGCAGGCGGCGCAAGTCATGCCGTCGATCGCCAGATCCACTTTGACGAGGATGACAGGGTCCATGCGGCCAAGTTAATACCGGGATGGGGTACTGGTCAAGTACCGTATAGGGGTATATTACGGGAGTGCGGGGGAACCTTCGTCCCGCAATCCGGTCACGTCTTCAGTTCGACGATGTCCCTGAAATGTTCCAGCGCCTCGGGATTGGCGAGCGCTTCGATGTTCTTCACCGGATTGCCGTGAACCACGTTGCGTACCGCCAACTCGACGATCTTGCCGCTCTTGGTGCGCGGGATGTCGGCAACCTGGACGACCTTCGCCGGGACGTGACGCGGAGTGGTATTGGCGCGGACCTGATCCTTGATTTTCTTAATCAGGGTTGCGTCGAGCACGAGGTTCTCGCGCAGACGCACGAACAGCACTACGCGGACATCATTGTCCCAGTCCTGGCCGATGACCAGGCTCTCGACAACTTCTTCCAGGCGCTCGACCTGGCGATAGATCTCGGCGGTGCCGATGCGCACGCCGCCCGGATTGAGCGTGGCATCCGATCGCCCGTAGATGATGGCTGTGCCGCGGGACGTGAGTTCCATGTAGTCGCCGTGGCACCAGACGCCGGGGTAACGATCGAAATAAGCGGCCCGATATTTGGCTCCGCTGGCGTCGTTCCAGAAATGGGCCGGCATCGATGGAAACGGCGAAATGCAGACGAGTTCGCCCTTGACGCCGACAACCGCCCTGCCGTCGTCATCGAACACCTGGACGTTCAGGCCTAAACCACGGCACTGGATTTCGCCGCGATAGACCGGCAGGTTTGGATTGCCGAGAACGAAGCAGGAGACGATGTCCGTGCCCCCTGAAATGGAAGACAGCAACAAATCCTTCTTGATCGCGCGGTAGACGTAGTCGTAACTCTCCGCAACCAGCGGCGAACCGGTCGACAACATGGTCGTCAGCGAAGCCAGCGCATGGGTTTCGACCGGCCGGGCGCCGGCCTTGTTCAGCGCGTCGATGTATTTGGCCGACGTGCCGAATACGGTCATGCGTTCTTCGTCGGCAAAGTCGAACAGCACGCGCGGAGCGGGATGGAACGGCGAGCCGTCGTACAGCAACAGCGTTGCGCCGGTTGCGAGGCCGGATGCCAGCCAGTTCCACATCATCCAGCCGCAGGTGGTGAAGTAGAACAGGCGGTCGCCGCGTTTCAGGTCGGTATGGAGCTGATGCTCCTTGAGGTGTTGCAGCAGCGTGCCGCCGGCACCGTGCACGATGCACTTCGGCACGCCGGTGGTGCCGGAGGAATACAGGATATAAAGAGGATGGTTGAACGGCAGTCGCTTGAACGCAATGGTCTTGCCGGCGTAGCTGCCGACGAAATCACCCAGGTGCACGGCCTTCTGGATCGTGGAGATGTCCGGGCGCTCGCGCGTATAGGACACGAGCACCGTGCGCTTCAATGACGGCAGGTTCTTTGCGATTTCCGCGATGCGGGGCAAAGTGTCGATGACCTTGCCGTTGTAGTGATAGCCCTCGACTGCGAACAGAACCACGGGCTGGATCTGGCCGAAGCGATCGAGCACGCCTTGCGCGCCGAAATCGGGAGAGCACGACGACCAGATTGCACCGAGGCTGGCCGTTGCAAGCATGAAAATAATGGTCTCGGGCATGTTCGGCATGAAAGCGGCGACGCGGTAGCCTTGCTTCACGCCGGTAGCAGACATTGCTTGCGCCGTGCGGGAGACGGCATCGTAGACTTCCCTGAAACTCATGCGGCGGCGAACCTTTTCTTCGCCCCAGAACACCATGGCGGTTTCGTCATCGCGCCTGCGCAGAAGATTCTCCGCGAAATTCAGCGCGGCGTCCGGAAACCATTGCGCGCCCGGCATCTTGTCGCCATCGACAAGTACGCGCTCCCCGCGACTATCGGCGATCACGCCGCAAAAATCCCATACCGACGTCCAGAATTGCTCCGGTTGGCCTACCGACCAGTCATACAACGCATCCGAATCGGAGACGCCAGCCTGCCAGCGCTTGTTGACCAGCTTGATGAACGCGCTGATGTTGGAGCGCGCTATGCGCTCCTTCGACGGTTGCCAGAGTATGTCGGGGGATTTGCTCATGAATTGGTCCTGCCAGTGAAAGTCAAAACCCAAGACAGAGGCACGGAGGACACGGAGTTCACAGAGAAAACCAAGGAATGGGGTAGAAACAAACGAGACATGTTTCGATTGGCGGCCAAAATTACTCCTTCCACTTCTAAATACTTTTTGTTTGCCTTCCTCTGTGCTAGAACGCCCTATTCAGGCCGCATCTGGGGAAACAGGATAACGTCGCGGATGCTAGGGCTGTCGGTGAACAGCATGACCAGGCGATCGATGCCGATCCCTTCGCCAGCCGTGGGCGGGAGTCCGTACTCCAGCGCGCGGACATAGTCGGCGTCGTAGTACATCGCTTCCTCGTCTCCGGCTTCTTTGGCCTGAACCTGTTGCTGGAACCGAGCGGCCTGGTCTTCCGGATCGTTGAGCTCGGAAAAGCCATTGGCCAGTTCGCGGCCGGTAATGAACAGTTCGAAGCGGTCGGTTACCGCCGGATTCTGGTCGTTGCTGCGCGCCAGGGGAGAAACGTCCGTCGGATGGGCGACGATGAACGTCGGCTGGATCAATTTGTCTTCGGTGGTTTGCTCGAACAGCTTGAGTTGCAGCAGGCCCAGTCCGTCGGTGGGGAAGACTTCGACCTTGAAGCTTTCCAGCGCGTTGCGCAGAGTTTCGGGTTTCGACAAGTCCTGCGGCGAATACCGCGTGTTGTACTTGGCGATGGCTTCGGCCATGGTCAGGCGG
>WNFM01325275.1_pt1 | contig 36708 bp, 36 predicted proteins | sample 5400271 | NCBI WGS metagenome assembly WNFM01 (sample SAMN13153352, study PRJNA577476) | soil metagenome | isolation source: 60 cm saprolite on Douglas fir-dominated hillslope | place: USA:California | collected 2013-09-17 | reverse complement strand
AAGGCATAGCGACGGGCGCCGTCGCCATGCCGGTTTCGCTTCTCAACCTTAACGCCGGGCTCACAAATCAGGCGGCAGTTTTCTCAGCGTCGTCGTCCTTGAACAGGTCTTCGCGCGTCACCTTCTTTTCGGTCACGTTGGCGAGTTCGAGGATGAAATCGACCACCTTGTCTTCATAAATGAGCGCACGAAGCTGGGCCAGCGCATTGGCATTGTTGCGATAGTAGTCCCAGACTTCCTTCTCGCGTCCGGGCATCTGGCGCGCCCGTTCGATCACCGCGCGGCTGACCTCGTCGTCGGTGACGGTGATCTTGTTCTTCTCGCCGATCTCCGACAGCACGAGACCGAGCCGGACCCTGCGGTCGGCGATCTTGTGGTACTCTTCCCTGGCCGCCTCTTCGGTGGTGTCTTCGTCGGCAAAGGTCTTGCCGGAGGACTCCATCTCGGCCTTGATCGAATTCCACATCAGGTTGAATTCTTCCTCGATCAGCGACGGCGGCGCCTCGAAGCGGTGGCTGTCGTCGAGACGGTCGAGCAACGACCGCTTGACGCGCTGGCGCGTGGCACCGGCGAATTCGGACACCAGCCGCTCGCGCGCGGCTTCCTTCAGTTTGTCGAGCGATTCGAGGCCAAGCGTCTTGGCAAACTCGTCGTCGATCGCGGTCTCGCCGGGCGCCTCGATCAGGGTTGCCGTGGTCTCGAACTCGGCGGGCTGGCCGGCCAGCTTCTCGCTGGCGTAGTTCTTGGGGAAGGAAACCTTCAGGTTACGGGTCTCATTGGCCCCGATGCCGATCAGCTGCTCTTCGAAGCCCGGGATGAACTGGCCGGCGCCGATCACGACCTGGATGCCCTCGCCGGTGCCGCCGTCGAACGGCACACCGTCGATGGAGCCCTTGAAATTGATGGTGACGCGGTCGCCGTTTTCGGCCTTGGCGCCCTCGCTCCTGGCGGCATAGGGCCGACTCTGGTCGGCGATACGCTTGATGGCATCATCGATGTCGGTGTCGGTCACTTCGACCACCGGCTTCTCGACCGAAAAGCTCTTGAAATCGGCGAGCTGGATCGTCGGCACGACCTCGATCGCAACGGTGTAGGTCAGGTCGGATTTGCCGGCGAGCAGTTCCTCGACCTCGGTTGCCTCGGTCGGCATGGTGATCTTCGGCTCGGTCGCAAGGCGAAAGCCGCGATCGGTGAAGATCTGCGTATTGGTGTCGCGGATGGTCTGGTCGATGGTCTCGGCCATCACCGAGCGGCCATAGACCTTCTTCAGATGGCTGACCGGCACCTTGCCGGGACGAAAACCGTTGAGACGGACCTTGTCCTTGAGGTCGACCAGCTTGACGGCCGCCTTGGCATCGAGGTCGGAGGCGGGAACGCTGATCTTGAACTCGTGCTTCAATCCCTCGGTGAGGGTTTCGGTGACCTGCATGGCGTCAATCTTCTTCCGCTTTCGCCGGGCCCAAATGGCCGCGGCAGTGTCTAATTGGTCGACGCGCGGCTAGTGCCTGCGCCGGTGGTTCGGCTGACCCGCATCCCCAGGGGGAAACAGGCCCTCCAGTATTCTGTAGGCAAACGCTGAAAGCGCTTGGTGCGGGCGGAGGGACTCGAACCCCCACAACTTTCGTCACTGGAACCTAAATCCAGCGCGTCTACCAGTTCCGCCACGCCCGCTGGCTGATAGCATCATATCCTGCCGCGAAGCCGCGGGCGGCGGGCTTATAACATGGGCCAATCCGTTCGCAGCAAAAAAATGGCCCTTTTAGAGCCCTTTCGTCGCAGGCGCGGCGACTGGACTTCTCAGGTTAAAAATGGTCCGCATCGGTCCGATGGCAAGCCCTAAATTCCCGCTGAATCGACGCGAGCTGATGGTCGGGTTCGCCGCGATGGGCGTTACGTCCGCGCTCCTTCCAGTCGCGCCGGCCCGGGGATGGCAAACTCGCGTGCTGCCGACCAAGGCGGGCACCATCGCCCTTCGCCCAGGCGCACCGGAGACGCCGATCTGGTCCCTCGCTGGCTCCTCTTTGGCGTTCACCAAGGCGGACAGTCCGCAGGTTGAGTTTAGTTGCGACCTGCCGGTGCCAACCGTCCTGAACTGGCGCGGCGTCGACGGCGCGCCAACCATCGAGCCTTTGCTGGCGCGGCGGCCTCTGACGGTGGGTTCGGACAACTTCCAACTTCTTGTACGCCATGCCGGCACATTCCTTTGCGATCTCTCCCTCCTCGGCGACGGTCAAGCGCGACCATTACGGGGTCTGGCCCTCATTGTTGGGGAGCGCGAACCCGTCGCGGTCGATCGCGACCAGGTGCTGTTGATCGAGGACTGGCGGCTCCGTCCGGACGGTACTGCGATCGCCCCCGGCGTCGATCCCAAAGACACCTCGCCGGTCTTTACCGTCAACGGCCTGACATCGCTGGAACTGACGGCGAGATCGAACGAGCGCATCAGGTTTCGCTTCATCAATGCCTGCCAGAGATCTGCTTTTGCTATAAAATTGGAAAATATCGACGTCCGTGTCATGGCCCTCGATGGCGAACCGGCGGAGCCGTTCCAGGCCCGCAACGGTGCATTGGTGCTGGCCCCAGGAGGCCGGGTAGACGCCTTCGTAGATGTAACCGCGCCAGCGGGCACCACCTCATCGATTCTCCTGCACGATGGCAAAGCGGCTCACCAGATCGGCAAGCTCGTGATCTCCAGGGAGCCGCCGATCCGGCCCGCGCCGCTCCAGCCAGCCCCGCCGCTGCCCTCCAACGGCCTGCCGACGCAGCTAGACCTCAAGAACGCCCTGCGCTTCGAACTCGATTTGGGTGGCGCGCAGGCCGATTGGAGCCCGCCCGCAAAATTCGCAGCCTCCGCCGCGCCCGCATTCCGCGCCAAGACCGGCCGCACCGTGGTGCTGGCCCTGACCAACCGTGCCAGCATCGCCACCGTGTTCCACCTCCACGGCCATCATTTCCGGCTGTTGGACCGGCTCGACGACGGCTGGAAGCCATTTTGGCTGGATACGCTGGCGATTGAACCCGGCCAGACCCAGCGCATCGCGTTCCTGGCCGAATATCCCGGCCGCTATCTGATCGAGTCGGTCGCGACCGACTGGGCGGCGCCGCGGCTGGTGCGATGGTACAGTGTGGCGTGAGGAAGCCAACATGAGCAAACCAGTTCCAGCGATCCGAAGCGTCAAAGCGAGAGCCCTCGTCGTGCCGCTCACACGTCCGGTGAAGAACGCGTTCGGCGTGATCGCTGCGGGCCCGCTGGTTTTGATCGATGTCGAGACCGATCAGGGCGTTACCGGCCACTCCTACATCTTTGCCTACACCCGAATGACGCTGAAGCCGCTGGTTCATCTGATCGAGGAGATCGGACGCGAACTGACCGGCAAGCCGGTCGCGCCCTACGATCTGATGAGGGCGATGGATGCCAAATTCCGGCTGCTCGGCTGGCAGGGCCTGGTCGGCATGGCGGTGTCCGGCCTCGACATGGCCTATTGGGATGCGCTCGGCCAGATCGCGGATCGGCCAGTGGCCGAGTTGCTCGGCGGATCGCCAAGGCCGATCAAGGCCTATGACAGTTACGGCGTGGTCGATCCCACAGCCGATGAGAAGGCGCTGCGCCGTTCGCTTGAGCAGGGGTTTCGCGGCATCAAGATCAAGGGCGGCGACGGCGATGCCGCCAATGACGAGCGGGTGGTCAAGGGCGTGCGCGCCCTGCTCGGCCCGGATATCGCGCTGATGATCGACTTCAACCAGTCGCTCGATCCGGCCGAGGCCACTCACCGCATCGCGCGGCTGGCGCCCTACGATCTGCACTGGATCGAGGAACCGGTGCCGCAGGAAAACCTGTCGGGCCACGCCAAGGTGCGCGAGACCTCGCCGACGCCGATTCAGGCCGGCGAGAACTGGTGGTTCCCGCGCGGCTTTGCCGAAGCGATCGCGGCCGGCGCCAGCGATTTCATCATGCCCGATTTGATGAAGGTCGGCGGCGTCACCGGCTGGCTCCGCGTCGCGGGCCAGGCTGACGCGGCGTCGATCCCGATGTCGAGCCACCTGTTTGCCGAAGCCAGTTCTCACGTGCTCGCGGTCACGCCGACCGCGCACTGGCTCGAAGTCCTCGATCTCGCCCGCACGATTCTCACTGAGCCCATCGAGATCGTCGACGGCACCGTGACCGCGCGCGGGCACGGCCTCGGGCTGTCCTGGGACGAAACGGCGATCGCGAAATATCTCGTGTGAACGGCTAGCCTCAATAATCGATGCCGAACTCGTCGTAGAGGTGCCGGTGCACCGCGGGCAGCACCTCGGGCAGATCTTCCGCTATCAGGCCGGGGCCGGCCTCGCGCGCGGCCTCGCCGTGCATCCACACCCCGACAGAGGCGGCCTCGAACGCCGCCACCCCCTGCGCCAGGAGCCCTGCGATGATTCCCGCCAGCACGTCGCCGGCGCCGGCGGTGGCGAGCCAAGGTGGCGCGTTGTAGGCGATGGTGGCGCGCCCGTCCGGAGACGCGACGACCGTATCGGGCCCCTTGAGTAACACCATGGCGCCACTGCGTTCGGCGGCTGCCCTCACCCGCTCGAGTTTCGAGCGAAATGGATGTTTGTTGCTGATGTCGCTGAACAGCCGCGGAAATTCTCCCTCATGCGGGGTGAGGACGACCTGCGGATCGTGCGATGCTTTAATTGCCTCAAACAGCCGATCAGGCGCAGCGGCGAAACTCGTCAGCGCATCGGCATCCAGCACGAGGTTTCGCATCGCCGATAGCGCGGTCAGGACAAAATCGCGCGTCCGCTCGCCGACGCCCGCGCCCGGTCCGATCACGCAAGTGTTGAGACGCCGGTCGGTCAACAGCTCGGCGAACTCGATCGCCGTATCAATGGGGCGAACCATCACCGCGGTCAGCGCGGTGGCGTTCACGACGAGCGCATCGCGGGGCGAGGCCAGCGTGACAAGCCCGGCGCCCGCCCGCAATGCGCCGCGCGCCGACATCCGCGCGGCGCCCGTTGCGGCGATGTCGCCGGAGACGACGATGGTATGGCCGCGGGCGTATTTATGGCCGTCGATCCGCGGCACCGGAAATGACTTGCGCCAGAATTGCGGAATGTTCTCGAACGTCTTCGGCCGTATTTCCTCAAGCACGCGCGGATTGATCCCGATATCGGCGACGCGCACGCGGCCGCAATAAATCCTGCCGGGCAACAATAAGTGGCCCGGCTTGCGCCGGAAGAAGGTCATGGTCTCGGTGGCGCGAACAGCTGTGCCCATAACTGCCCCGGTGTCGCCGTTGATGCCGCTCGGCAGATCGACGGCGAGAACCGGCGCGCCATTGGCGTTGATCGCCTCGATCATGTCGTGCGGCTCGCCCTTGATGGGCCGATTGAGACCGGCGCCGAACAGCGCATCGATGATCAGCGCCGGCTTGCCGATCGCCTGTGGGTTGAACGGCAGCACCGGATATTTCCAGCCCCGTGCAGCCAACGCCGCGTCGCCCTGCAGGCTGTCGCGCTCGCACAACAGGATCACCGAGACCTCGCGGCTGCGCGCTGCGAGTTCAGCCGCCGCGACAAAGCCGTCGCCGCCATTGTTGCCGCGACCGGCGACCACGAGGATCGGCCCGTCCTCGACCAGGTCCATCGCGGCTTCGGCAACCGCCTGCCCCGCGCTCAGCATCAGCGCGAAGCCTGGCGTGCCAGCGGCAATGGTGAGCCGATCGGCGCGCTCCATCTCAGCGGATGTGAGAACTTCCATGCCAAATCCCTGATAAAAGCGCCTTATCCTGAGGCATTTCCCATGCCATGCGAAGTCTGTCGTTCCTCGATTGCATATCCATTGATCTATTTGCCTATTTCATAGGCTCAGGTATGGTGGGCTATTCGGCCAACCCCCCAGCGAACGCCGGTTAAACGACTGATAACGTTCCGAAATCAGGCGTCTTAACAACTTGGCATAGACCCTGCTTTTGAGGAAGCCGGCTCTGGATGATCGTGCTCAACGAGGAATCTTGGTGTGTCCCGGCGGCTTGGCAGGACAAACGATCGAACAACCTGCGCGACGTCAGCGCAACTGGGAAGCAAACCTGCTGTCTAAAATATGAAAATGCCCGGGAGGCCTTCAGTGAAAAAAATCGAAGCCATCATCAAGCCATTCAAGCTCGACGAGGTGAAGGAAGCACTCCAGGAAGTTGGACTGCAAGGTATTACCGTGACCGAAGCCAAAGGCTTCGGGCGACAAAAGGGTCACGCCGAACTCTATCGCGGCGCGGAGTACATCGTCGACTTTCTGCCCAAGGTCAAAATCGAGATCGTGATCTCGGAGGACCTCGTTGAAAAGGCAATCGACGCGATCCGGCGCGCGGCCCAGACCGGGCGTATCGGCGACGGCAAAATCTTCGTGTCCAATATCGAAGAGGCCATTCGCATCCGGACCGGGGAGTCCGGACTCGATGCCATCTGAGCCGGATTTGCCCATTCTCTGATATTGTATTGAGCACCCCGCAACTGTATTGAGCATTACCCGCAGTCGCTGAACCCGCGGGACGCTGGCCCGCGGCCAGATTACGACGACCTGTAAGCCAAAGGGGTATTCATGAAGACCGCCAAAGATGTCCTGAAATCCATCAAGGACAACGACGTGAAGTACGTCGATCTGCGTTTCACCGATCCGCGCGGCAAGTGGCAGCATGTGACCTTCGACGGAGGCATGATCGAGGAGGACACGTTCGCGGAGGGTTTGATGTTCGACGGCTCGTCGATCGCCGGCTGGAAGGCGATCAACGAATCCGACATGTGCCTGATGCCCGATCCGGTCACCGCGACGATCGATCCGTTCTTCGCCGAGACCACCATGGTGATCACCTGCGACGTGCTGGAGCCGACCACCGGCGAGCCCTACAACCGCGATCCGCGCGGCATGGCCAAGAAGGCGGAGGCCATGGTCAAGTCGATGGGCGTCGGCGATACCGTGTATTTCGGGCCCGAGGCCGAATTTTTCGTATTCGACGACGTCCGCTACCAGACCACGCCCTATAACACCGGCTTCAAATTGGATTCCGTCGAACTGCCGATCAACTCCGACACCGAATATGAGGGCGGCAATCTCGGCCACCGCATCCGCACCAAAGCGGGTTATTTCCCGGTTCCGCCGCAGGATTCGGTGCAGGACATGCGCTCGGAGATGCTCGGCGCGATGGCCAAGATGGGCGTCAAGGTCGAGAAGCATCACCACGAAGTGGCGTCCGCCCAGCACGAACTCGGCATGAAGTTCGACACGCTCACCCTGATGGCCGACCAGATGCAGATCTACAAATACTGCATCCATCAGGTCGCGCACATCTATGGCAAGACCGCCACCTTCATGCCGAAGCCGGTCTACGGCGACAATGGCTCGGGCATGCACTGCCACCAGTCGATCTGGAAAGAGGGCAAGCCGGTCTTCGCCGGCAACAAATACGCCGACCTCTCGGAGACCTGCCTGTCCTACATCGCCGGCGTCATCAAGCATGCCAAGGCGATCAACGCCTTCACCAACCCCTCGACCAACTCCTACAAGCGGCTGGTTCCCGGGTACGAAGCGCCGGTGCTGCTCGCCTATTCCGCGCGCAACCGTTCGGCCGCCTGCCGCATTCCCTACACCGCCAATCCGAAGGCCAAGCGCGTCGAGGTGCGTTTCCCCGATCCGATGGCCAATCCCTATCTCGGCTTTGCCGCGATGCTGATGGCCGGTCTCGACGGCATCAAGAACAAGCTCGATCCGGGTCCGGCCATGGACAAGGACCTCTACGATCTGCCGAAGGAAGAGCTCAAGTCGATCCCGACTGTGTGCGGCTCGCTGCGCGAAGCCTTGGAAAATCTCGACAAGGATCGCGCGTTTCTCAAGAACGGCGGCGTGTTCGACGACGACTTTATCGACAGCTATATCGAGCTGAAGATGACCGAAGTCGAGCGCTTCGAGATGACGCCGCATCCGGTCGAATTCGACATGTACTATTCGCTGTGATTTGATCCGCGGGGTTCGCCTCCGCTGATATCACGGCATGAAAATGCAAGGGGCGCTTCCGATGGGAGCGCCTTTTGTTTTGCACGGGCACGACGCGGCGCCGGTCATATTCCGCCGTCCAGATCGGTGGCTTTCACCACCGCGGCGTTAACGATCTCGGTCCCACTGAGTTCTCGCACAATCCGCTCGTCCGGGTGCACCACGCCAAGATCAAACTCGCGATTGGAGTAACGAGGATCATTTTTTCACCTGTTATCACGATCATGGGTCTCACCCGATACCGCGCAGTTGTGTATCTGGCTCCGAAAGGGCTCTCTGCGCCAGACATCGGGAAAGCCCGGGTCGCATCTGACTTCAATTCCGTCTTGCGACGTCATCAAAACAAGCTTGGACCGGTTCGGCTTCCAGTTCTGATCTAACCGCTCATCAATCAGCCAAAGGCAATTGTAAGTCTGACACTCGGTTGGCCGGTTGGCATAGATGAGGCAACCGCGTCCCTGTTTGCAATGCGGGCACCACGAACTCGCCGGTTTTGCGAGCTCTTCGATCGCCATCACCTTGCAGCAAAGCGTGCAATCCCCACACGCCCTTTTCGCAGAAGGCGCAACGGTCATGAGCCCCGCTCTAGCTGGCATGCCTGTGCGCCGACAGCGCTTCGCCGAACGCCAGAAACAATTTGCGATTGATGGGATTGCGCTGCGGATCGTATTCCGCATGCCACTGCACGCCGAGCGCAAAGCTCGGTGCTTCCGCAATCCTTATCGCCTCGATGGTGCCGTCTTCGGCGATGCCCTCGACCACGACCCGCTTGCCTGGTTCTAGAATGCCCTGGCCGTGCAGCGAATTGACGCGGATGGTCTCGCAGCCGAGGATGCGCGCAAAGGCGCCATCGGGAACGAGACTGACCTCATGGCGGTCGGCGAAGATGACGTTGGGATCGGGGTGGATGTCGCCGTTCTCCAGCCGCGGCATCCGGTGGTTCATGCGTCCCGGCAATTCGCGGATCTCGGGATGCAGCGAGCCGCCGAAGGCGACGTTCATCTCCTGAAAGCCCCGGCAGATGCCGAACAGGGGTATACCGCGGGCGACGCAGGCTTCCGACAAAGTCAGCGCCAGATCGTCACGATGGAGGTCGTAAGGCTCATGCCGGGAATCCGGCTCGGTACCGAAACGCGACGGATGAACATTGGCGCGGGCGCCCGTCAGCACCACGCCATCGACCGCATCCAGCAAGGCGCCGATATCGGTGATCTCGGGGGTGGCCGCAAACATCAGGGGTAGCGCGCCCGCGACTTCGGCGACCGCACGAAGATTTCGCTCTCCGACCATCTGCGTCGCAAAACGATCTTCGATGCGATAGGCGCTTCCGATCACACCGACCACCGGCCTCCTCATCGCCTCGAATCCAATCCCGCGTCGCAGAACGTTCATGCTGGATCATGCCTGTCCGGCAGCATCGGATCAACCTGTTAAGCCGCACAGCGGTAATGCTATTTTCGGGTGAACGCCTGCCTCGGATCGATCGCCTCGCTACCCGGTACCCCTGCCGCCCGAAGCGCTGTTGCCGCGGGACCAACCGCACCGTTCCACCACGGCAATTTCGCCTCGATCCCGCGCGTCACGGGCTCCCCGAGCGCGCCCCCGAAATCGAGCGGCCATAATCCGTTAGGCACCACCTCGGCCGCGACCCCGCGAAGGCGAAATCCCTTGCCGAGCACGGCTTCCAGGCCATCCGGCGGTACCGCGTGCGCGGTCGCAGGATCGCCTAAGTCGGTGAACGTGACGAGGACCGGTATCAACACTCCGGTCACGGGCACGGGACCGGTCATGCGGCTCATTTCGTTGAACGATACGTTTTGGCCCGCGGCCTTGTAGGCGCGGAGCGCCACATAATTCATTCCATCGAGGTCGATCGATTTGTCGATGTGGGCCAGCAGCGCCACCAGATTCTTGCCGCCGCCGAGATCGACCAACACCGCATCGCCCTTGGTGGTTGTGTGTCCGCTTCGGCTGTAACCCCGGTCGGGATGGACCGCCATGATCCCGGACGCCGATTTGACGCCGTCGGGCGTTTCCACTGCGACCGTCAGGCGGTATTTGTGACCGGGCCGGTTGATGCGGATCTGATCGCCGATCACCAGTGCGGCCAATAGTGCCAGCGGCCCAAGCCATTTGAAATTCATGCCGCCAGCCCCTCGCCCGTCTCGCGATCCGGTTTCCGCCGCTCATCGCTTGGCACAACGAGCGCGTCAGCGTCAAACCGGCGCGGCATCGGCGCTTGATCCCGGCCGCGTTTGACGAAAGAGTGCCGTTCGAAAATCGGCGTGAGAAGGAATCCAGGGTGGCAGTCTCGGTTGACGATCGTCTTCAAACCCGCAACGACCTGGCATGGGCGATATCCGTTGGCGGCATCGGCGCGATTGGATTCGCCGCGTTGCTGCTGTTCACCTGGTATTTCGCCGCGACACTGTTTCTGATCTTCGCCGGAATGCTGCTCGGGGTTGCGCTCAACGCCTGGACCGCGATGCTCGGCCGGCTCGTCAAGCTGCCGCATGCGCTGCGGCTGACGATTGTCTGTCTAGCGCTCGCAGGGCTGTTGTCCGGCGTGGTCTTCCTTGGCGGCGCCACCATCAAGCAACAGGCCAGTGCGCTGAGCGATACGATCAAGTCGCAACTGGTCGGCGTCAAAGCGTTTTTGGAGCGAAACGGGATCGATACCAGCTATTTCGACCTCGGCAATGCCGGCGCGGCGCCGGCGGATTCGTCGACACCGGCTACGCCCAATGCTGCGACATTGCACAATCTTCCCGGCGCAGGTGCGCTGGCCTCAAGCGGCGGCGCGATCGTGAGCCAGACCTTAAAACTTCTTCTGGGCACGGTGAGCGCCGTCGGAAATTTCTTCATTGTGTTATTTCTGGGATTGGCGTTCGCGGCGCAGCCCAGCGTCTATCGAAAGGGGCTGTTGTACATGGCTCCGGCGCGGCATCGCGCACGTGCAACAGTCATCGTCGACCGCATCGGTGAGACGCTGGAGCGCTGGCTGAATGCGCAAATCATCACCATGTTCGCGGTCTTCCTCGTCACCTGGATTGGGCTTGCGATCATCGGCATCCAGAGCTCCTTCATTCTGGGTATCCAGGCCGGCCTGCTCGCTTTCATCCCGACGGTCGGCGCGTTGATCGCAGGACTGATCGTGGTGCTGGCGAGCCTCGCGTCGGGATGGGTCGCCGCGGCAAGCGCGTTCGTGCTTTTCCTCGGCGTTCACGCGCTGGAAAGCTACATTCTTACCCCGATCATCCAGCGCCAGGCGCTCGACATCCCGCCAGCCACGCTGTTTGCGTTCCAGATCCTGCTGGGCGTTGTGTTCGGCGTCTGGGGGATCGCGCTTGCGCTACCTTTGATGGCGATCGTGAAAGTCATTATCGATCATTTCAAGGCCGATGAGTCTTCGGCTGACGCTGCGGTGGCCTGAGCATCGCCTGGCAGGCATTCAACCTGCCGTGGTCAGTACCGTCTCGGTGTGTTCGACCTCGGGCGGCGCCGCAAAATACTGCCCGACCAGGGCGCGCCATGCCGCGAAGTCCTCAGAGCCCCTGAAATCGACGGTGTGATTTTCCAGCGTTTCCCACTTGGCCATCAGCCGGTAGCGTGACGGCTTCTCGATCGACTTGTGCAGCTCAAAACCCTTGCCGCCCTTGGCGCGCAGGAACAGCGGTCGCGCCTTGGCGACGGCGGCTTCAAAATCTTTCTCGGTGCCGGGCTTGACGTCGATTTGGGCGATTTCGGTGATCATGGGGATGGCCGCCTCTCGTTTCGGAATTCACGTCTCTAACGCAAGCCGCAGCAATATTGAAGGGTGACGGCCGCGGAAGCTGACCAAGGCTTTAGGAGCAACAATTGCCCGCTTGCATGGGCGGGCACGGCACCGAGCCATAGGAGCAAAACACGCGGCAATCGCCGGGCCTGGGCTTCAGCCGTTCCCCACAGCCTCCGCAATCATAGAAGAACTGGCAGGAATCGGTCGGCATGGTTTCGGCTGCCTGGTGACCGCATTGCGGACAGGTCAGCGTCGATTCCAGCCGCAGCGATTTGCTCGCAGAATTCTCAGAAAGATCGATCCGCTCCATGGCGAGGACGATAGACGCGGCCTTCGACCGAACGCCAGTCACATGCCCGGCACCCACAGACAAAAAAGGCGCCTCGCGGCGCCCCGACGTCCCGTGTTCCACGGCCACTCAGTTCAGCAGCAACACCGTGCCGGCCACCATCAGCGCGCAGCCGACGAACATGATGGCCGGCCAGCGGGGCTGCGGGGCCGATCGTAGCGGCCCTGGGCGCGGCGCTCTGATATCAGCGCCATCTCGTATTCATCCGACGTCGAGAACATGCAGGCGAACCCACTACGCGCCGACATGGCTGCGGCTTCGAGCGAGATCAGCGCGGCGCGGGCGTTCTGGTTGCGGCTCGTGTTCATGACCAGGATGATAGGAAGCGAATGGTAAACAGGTGATTATCGCCGCTCCCCCTTAGGCAAGGCGCGGCGTCGCCGCCTGCGGCGGACGCGCGGTGGCCGCGGTCTTGCGCCGCCAGTTTTCCAAGGACAGCGGCAGCTCCTCGGCCGCCTCGACCCGATTGCGGCCACTGCGCTTGGCCTGATAGAGCGCGGTATCGGCCGCCGCCAGCAACACTTCGAGCTCGGTGCCGGCCGGACCACCGGCTACCCCGATGCTGACGGTGGTGGCGACCGGCCCGGTATCGTCCACAATTCCCGAAGCCTCGAAGGCCTCGCGCACGCGTTCGGCCACGACCACGGCTTCTTCCAGCGAACAAGGCAGCAATGCCGCGAACTCCTCGCCGCCGATGCGTCCCGACAGGTCCGAGATCCGCAAATTATTCACCACAACGGCCGTGAACAGTTTGAGGATCTCGTCGCCTGCCGGATGGCCGAAGCGGTCGTTGATCGATTTGAAATGATCGATGTCGAAGATCATCACCGTCACCGGACGGCCGGCTTTGGCTTCGCGCTCGATCACCCTTGAGGTTGCTTCCGCAAAGCCGCGGCGATTGAACATGCCGGTCAAGGGATCCACCGACGCCGCGTTCTTGTGCGCGGTCACCGTGCGCTCGGATACCAGCATGAAGATGACGAACACGGTACCGACGGCATAAAGCACAAGCTCGATCTCGAATACCGTCACCCAGATGCTGCCAGCAAACAGATCGCCGTGCGGGTGCAGGAGGTCGCCGAGCAGGATCGGCAGCATCAGAACTAAACCGTGCAGCACCGGCACCGCGGCCGCCGGCCAGCGCGCTTGCATCGTCCTGCGGCGCTCGGTCCACAATTCAGTGGCGGTCAGCGCCGCATAGATCGCGACAATGCCCGCCCCGATGGTCAGACGCAGCGCGGTGGATGCGGGCGGCAGCATCGTCACGGCGGCGATCCAGGCGATCGCGCCGAGAATCAATCCCGGCAGGTTTGGCTTACGGCCGTGGAACACCCGTGATGCGTTCCAGACCATGCCGCAGGCCACAAAACCTACGGCGTTGAGCGCCAGCGAAAGCGTCGGGCCAAGCGTTCCGGCCGCGAGCGTCCAGAGCGCAACCGAGGCTGCGCCGAGCAGATAGGCGGTTCCCCACCATTGCAATGCCGGGATATTCTCCTGCCTGCCGAAAAACAACAGCATGGCTCCCAGCATTGCCGCGACCATCGTGGCAACGAGATAAAGCGTGGAGGTATCGAGGGACATAGGCCACCCAGCGATTGTGATGCAGCGGGTCGGCGCGTCTTAAAAATGCGGCCGCGCGCCGTTACCACACTGCACTCTAGGGAACCTCGCGTTGGCAATCCGTTTGCACGCAAGCGCAAGTTTTCCGGAAAAATCTGCGCAATTCATCGGCAGTTGGTCAATGAAAAAGGCACCGGCGCAGGATCGGCCCAACTGTGAACGATTGGCGATCAGATCATGCGCGACCAAATGAATAGAGCGCGATCAGACTTGCCGATCGCGCTCCAAGCGTTTTGGAATTTTCGTTTTCGCTGTATTCGCAGCTAACTTTATGAGTGCCGTTAGCGCTTCGAGAACTGGAACGACTTGCGCGCTTTGGCGCGGCCGTACTTCTTGCGCTCGACCACGCGCGAGTCGCGCGTGAGGAAGCCGCCCTTTTTCAACAGGCTCCGTAGATCCGGCTCGAAATAGGTCAGCGCCTTCGAGATGCCGTGACGCACCGCACCCGCCTGGCCCGACAGGCCGCCGCCGGCCACGGTGCAAATCACGTCGTACTGGCCGGCGCGGGCGGCGGCCACCAGCGGCTGCTGGATCATCATGCGCAGCACCGGACGGGCGAAATAGATTTCGACCTCGCGGGTGTTGACGACGATCTTGCCGGCGCCGGGCTTGATCCAAACGCGGGCGACCGCGTCCTTGCGCTTGCCGGTGGCATAGGCGCGTCCGTATTTGTCGACCTTCTTGACGTATTTCGGCGCTTCTGGAGCTGCCGGCTTCAGCTGTGACAACTGATCGAGAGACTGCATGGTGTCGGACATCTTATGCGGCCCTCATGTTCTTGCGATTCATTGAAGCGACGTCGATCTTCTCGGGTTGCTGGGCTTCGTGCGGATGCTCGGGGCCGGGATACACACGCAAGTTTCCGAGCTGCACGCGCCCCAACGGACCGCGCGGAATCATGCGCTCGATGGCCTTCTCAACCACGCGCTCGGGGAAACGGCCCTCGAGGATCGACTTCGCGGTGCGTTCCTTGATGCCGCCGATGAAGCCGGTGTGATGGTAATAGACCTTGTTGTCACGCTTGCGCCCTGTGAGCACCGCATGCGCTGCGTTGATGATGATGACGTGGTCGCCGCAATCGACATGCGGTGTATAGGTTGGGAGGTGTTTGCCGCGAAGGCGCATCGCGACCAGGGAGGCGAGCCGGCCGACCACCAGACCTTTGGCGTCGATCAACACCCACTTCTTCGTCACCTCGGCAGGCTTTGCCGAAAACGTTTTCATGTGAGGAAATCCGTGAAAAGGGAAACGGGGCGCGCGTCGGCGCCGAACTGGGCGGCTTTCTAGAGAGGTCCACGACGCGCGTCAATGCCAGATGAAGATAATTATCTTCGTAAAAACAATGGTTTACAAATATGGTGTGATATTACCCGCAAAAACATCAAGTATTTGGAATGGAATAGGTCGATGTCACATGGGCGATCGGATCGGGCGACGTCCCCGACAGCAGGTTGACCTCGCCAACCGCAAGCCGCTTGCCGAGCTTCAAAAGCCTTGCCGCAGCAAGCACATCCTGCCCGGGCGCGCCCTTGCGCAGAAAATTGATGTTGAGATTTGTCGTCACCGCCAGCCCAACCGGGCCGATCGCCGACAGCAGCACCACATACATCGCGAAATCCGCCAGCGCCATCAGCGTCGGACCCGACACCGTGCCGCCGGGACGAAGCATACTCTCACGAAAGCGCTGCCTTAGCAGGCAGCTCTGACCGTCGGCATGCTCGATTGTAAGATCGTCATAATTGAACATTTGCGGAAGCTCGGTGCGCAGGAAAGCATCGAGTTCGGCTACCGTCATTCGCGCTGCTGTCATTACTGATCGTCGGACCATTCATTGGAACCCGATCGCCGGACTGAACACCAGGTCCGGCGATCATGGCAGAACCAGCCTTGGTCAATTTCTCGACCGCGAGAAATCACCGCTTTGAAAAACGAGCAAGCCGAACCGCTACTTTATCTTCTCGAAATCGCCGTGCCGCCCGAGCCCATCGCCGAAACGGCCTGCCCCCGCCACGCCGTCTTCGATCAGGGCCTCGCGCCCGTTGTACCATTCCTGAATCAGAGCCTCGCGGACGGTAAGGCCATGGCTCTTGATGGCGGACCGTCGATCGGCACGGACGCAAACCTGCGGAAAGCGCGCGATCTCTTGTGCGAGTGCCTCTGCCTTCGCGCGCGCGCCGCCCTTCGGGGTCAGGTATTCGCACAAGCCGATCGACATGCACTCCTCGGCAGGCACCTTGCGCCCCGTAAGGATAATCTCGAGCGCGCGGCCCTGCCCCACAATGCGCGGCAACCGCACCGTGCCTCCATCGATCAGCGGCACGCCCCATCGACGGCAATAAACGCCGAAATAAGACTCTTCGGCCATCACCCGAAAATCGCACCACAATCCCAGTTCCATGCCGCCGGCGACCGCCGGACCTTCAATCGCCGCAATGACCGGTTTGTCCAATTCCAGACGAGATGGTCCCAGCGGGCCGCGTGGAATTTCGCCGCCGTTGCCGCGCGGCCGGGCAGTCGAGATATCAAGTTCGCCCAGCGGATAAGCGGCATTGAGGGAGCTGACATATTTGAGGTCCCAGCCCGCACAGAACGCACCGCCCGCCCCATAAAAGACGGCAACTGAGGCGTCCTCGTCAGCATCGAATTCGAGGAAGGCGGCGGTCAGGGCATCTGCGCTTTTGGGATCCATGGCATTACGGGCTTCGGGCCGATCGTGAATGATGGTCCAAACCGGCCCGTCTTTCTCAATCTTCACTGTCATGGCAGCCTCCTTGTTGATGATCGCTATTTTTAATTACGTTGGAAAATTCTAACACTGTTAAATAACCCGTCAAGCGTGCTAATAAATGACCAATGGCAAAAGAAAAGAGAATCGGCCGGCAGAGGGCGGTGAGCGAGCTGAAGCGCAGCTTGATCATGGGCGCCGCTCGGCAGGTGTTCGAGGCTGAAGGGCTGGACGGCGCTTCATTGCGGGCGATCGCAACGGCGGCCGGTTACACGCCCGCAGCACTCTACTTTCACTTCGAGTCCAAGGAAGCGATATACGCGGAACTTCTTCGAGAATCGCTGTCCGATCTGGGAAAGGCCGTCGCGCGTGCAATCATGCGCGCCAAGACGCCGGCGGACCAGCTCCGGGCAGCCGCTATGGCATTCTTCCGATATTACGCAGACAATCCCAGGGACCTCGATCTCGGATTTTATCTGTTCCGCGGCGGCATGAAGCCGCACGGTCTCGGCAAGGAACGCGATGAAATCCTCAATGCGGCCCTTGAATTGGCATTGCATCCGATCGTCGATGCTGCCCAAGCCCTCGGTGCCCGCCGTGAGGAGGCAAGATTGTTAATGGCGGACATCTTCGCGCATGCGGCGGGGCTGCTGCTTCTCGCCCACACTGGCCGTATCCGCATGTTTGGTGCGTCGGCGCCTCACCTCATGGAGCGATTTGTGGACAGCGCAACCTTGGCTCTGGCCGAGAAGAAAAAGAAATAATGGATATGGCCCTGCCCCGGGTCCATTCCATGATCGCACCGAAGCCGGACTTGCAAACCGTATTCCGGGCCCTCAATTTTGGTGAACGCGTGAACCTGTTCCGACTCGCGCCATGTAGACGATCGTATACAATACCCGTATGACCGCTCAGCGATTGGAAAATTCGATGACCGCTCAGACCGCACGCGCCGCCACGCCGCAATCGCCGATCCTGCTGCGCGAGACGCGCGGCACTATTGCCGTGCTCACGCTCAATCGGCCGCACAGCCGCAACAGCCTGTCGGAGGGCCTGATCGCCGAACTGCATGCGGCGCTGAACGAAATTCACGACGATGCAAAAGTGCGCGCGGTGGTGATCGCGGCCAACGGTCCGGCGTTCTCCGCCGGCCACGACATGAAAGAACTGACCGCCCGCCGCAGCGACGCCGATCGCGGCCGCGCCTATTTCGCGCAGATCATGAATGCCTGCAGCGCGATGATGCAGGCGATCGTGCAGCTGCCCAAGCCTGTCGTGGCCGCGGTCCAGGGCATCGCCACCGCCGCAGGCTGCCAGCTTGTGGCAAGCTGCGATCTCGCCGTGGCGTCGGAAGCCGCGAGCTTTGCCACGCCCGGGGTCGACATCGGATTGTTCTGTTCGACGCCGATGGTGGCGCTGTCGCGCAATGTGCCGCGCAAGCAGGCGATGGAAATCCGCGCAGGCGATCGGCCTCGTCAACCGCGTCGTCGCCACTGGGACCGAACGGGATGCCGCGATCGCGCTGGCCGAAAAAGTCGCGCTGAAATCCGCCTATACGGTAAAACTCGGCAAGGAAGCGTTCTACCGCCAGGCCGAGATGAGCCTTGCGGACGCCTATCGTTACGCTGCGGAGGTGATGACCGAGAACATGATGGCGCGCGACGCCGAGGAAGGCATCGGCGCCTTCATCGACAAGCGCGAGCCGAAATGGCAGGACCGATAAAAATAGAATCCCGTCATTGCGAGCGTAGCGAAGCAATCCACGCCGCAAAGAAAGAGTGGATTGCTTCGTCGCTTCGCGCCTCGCAATGACGTATTGGAAAATTTGCAATGAACCATGACGCCTACCCTGACAATTACATCCGCGAGATTCTCAACGGCGTGAAATCGATCGCGATGGTCGGCGCCTCGCCGGTCAATGTGCGGCCTAGCTATTTTGCTTTCAAATATCTGGCGCAGCGCGGCTATGACATGATCCCGGTCAATCCCGGCCATGTCGGCAAGAGCCTGCTCGGAAAACCTTTCGTCGCCTCGCTGCTGGATATTGGCCGTCCCGTCGACATGATCGACATCTTCCGGAATTCCAGCCACATCATGCCGGTGGTCGATGAAGCGCTGACGATGGCGNATCTGGATGCAGCTCGGCGCGCGCGACGATTTAGCCGCCGCGAAGGCCGAGGCCGCCGGCCTCAAGGTCGTCATGAACCGCTGCCCAAAGATCGAATATGGCCGGCTGTCTTCGGAGATTTCGTGGATGGGCGTCAACTCGCGAACGCTCAGCTCGAAGCGCGCGCCGATCCCGACGCAGGGGATGCGGCTTTCATTGAACCGGATGAGCGTCAGTGGCGGCGAAACCAGCGCGTCCGATCGCGCCGCGAAAAACAAGAGCGACCTTACGTGACGCAAATGCGAAACGATTTTTTCAAGAACGCTGCAACGCAAAGCGCGACCATTTCCAATAACGACTGAAGCGCCACGCCGCCTTGACGGCGGACGCCGCTGCCATCAGCATGCCGGCCCGCGCGGTTTCAAATAAACGCAAAACAGGACACAACGAATGACCGATCGTCTTCCGGGATTTTCGACCCTCGCCGTGCATGCCGGCGCGCAGCCCGATCCCACCACGGGCGCGCGCGCGACGCCGATCTATCAGACCAGCTCGTTTGTGTTCAACGATGCCGAGCACGCCGCCTCGCTGTTCGGGCTGCAGGCATTCGGAAATATTTACACCCGCATTGGAAATCCGACCAACGCCGTGCTGGAAGAGCGCGTTGCCGCCCTCGAAGGCGGCACCGCCGCGCTTGCGGTCGCGTCAGGACACGCCGCGCAAGTGGTGGTGCTTCAGCAATTGATGACGCCTGGCGACGAGCTGATCGCGGCGCGCAAGCTCTATGGCGGCTCGATCAATCAGTTCACCCACGCTTTCAAAAGCTTTGGCTGGAACGTGGCGTGGGCCGACCCCGACGATATCGGCAGTTTTGAACGCGCGGTCACGCCGCGCACCAAGGCTGTCTTCATCGAGTCGATTGCCAATCCCTCGGGCAGCATTACCGATATCGAGGCGATCTCGGCGGTCGCCCGCAACGCCGGCGTGCCGCTGATTGTCGACAACACGCTGGCGACGCCGTATCTGATCCGCCCGATCGACCACGGCGCCGACATTGTCGTGCACTCGCTGACGAAATTCTTGGGCGGCCACGGCAACTCGCTCGGCGGCATTATTGTCGATGCCGGCACCTTCGATTGGTCGAAGGACAACAAATATCCGATGCTGAGCGAGCCGCGCCCGGAATATCACGGCATCAAGATCCAGGAGACTTTTGGGAATTTTGCCTTTGCGATTGCCTGCCGCGTGCTGGGCCTGCGCGATCTCGGTCCGGCGCTGTCGCCGTTCAACGCGTTTTTGATTCTCACCGGCATCGAAACGCTGCCGCTGCGCATGCAAAAGCATTGCGAGAACGCCAAGGCGATCGCGGAATTTCTCTCCGGGCACGCCGCGGTGGCCTCGGTCAATTACGCCGGCCTGCCCGGCGACAAATACAACAACCTCGCGCGCAAATACGCGCCGAAGGGCGCCGGCGCGGTGTTCACCTTCAGCCTCAAGGGCGGCTATGAGGCCGGCGTCAATTTGGTGTCGAACCTGAAATTGTTCTCGCATCTCGCGAACGTCGGCGACACCCGCTCGCTGGTGATCCACCCGGCGTCTACGACCCACAGTCAGCTCGACGACGCCGCCAAGATCAAATCGGGCGCCGGGCCCGACGTGGTGCGGCTGTCGATCGGCATTGAGGACAAGGAAGATCTGATCGCCGACCTTGAGCAGGCTTTGACCGCGTAATCGGCCGTCATTGCGACGACCCGTTATTAACGACCTTAGCCATATTTCAAACTGTGGCGGCTCCCCTGCCCCGCGAGCCGCGATATACTCGCCGAATGACAGGCCTATCATTCGGAGCAGCCGATGTTGCATTTTGCGATTGCATTGCTGGTCGTTATCGCCGCTAGCGGACCCGCTGACAGCGCCGACCGCCCCCTCGCCCGTCGCAGCTGGCACCGCACGACCGTCATATTGCCCCCGGGGCTGCCGCGGCCGCATTACGATTTCAGAACCACCATTTCGTATGATGCGTCGTATTCCTATCGCCGGCCGTACGCCCACCGATACTACACTTATGAGGAGGTGGTGTTCACGCCAGCCTACGCTAGCGTACCATACGTCACCCCATGGTTCGGCGCGCCGCTGCTGCCGGGTTCGTCGGCACTCCCCGGCTATTACGGATCGGCCTACACTTACGAGTACCAGGGTCCCTATTACGGCGGCCCCTACGTTCCCTATTGGGACCGCCTGCCCTACGCCTGCGGCGTCTATGGTTATTGCTGAGCCGACGAGCGCGGCTAACCATCCCGTCGCGCGCGCAGCTTGATGGCGGCGGCGATCAGCGCAAAACCAAACACAATCGCATAGGCGCCGAGCCACCAGGTCAGCACCAGGGCTCCGATGAAGGGAGCGCCGATCAAAAGCACGCCGTAAATCACCGATGCAAGACCGCCGAGGACGAGCCACCAGCGGCCGTGATCGATATTGAAGCGCAGCGCCGCGCCCAGCATTAATCCACCCGAGAGAATAGCCCAGGTACCAACGAGAAAAACGAAACTCAATACGGTGATGCCCGGCCACAGGAACGCGATGATGGAAGCAATGATGTTGACGATTCCCTCAAGTGCCAGAAATCCCCATTTCTCGTGCTGGCGCGCGGCGCGCACCGACGCGATGATGGCGAAGATACCGTCGATGAAGGCGTATGCGGAAAATACCAGTACCAGCGACAACATTGTCACGCCGGGTTGGAAGATCGCGATCAAGCCAAAAATAATGCCGAGCACGCCGCGTATCGCGAAGGCCCACCAATTTTGCGCCAGAAGCCGCGACATTTGCTGATCCGCAGGCCCGCCGCCCGCGCGTGAATCGACCGTAGTGCCGTGGGTGGCCATGATGTTCTCCTGATCGGGTGTGGCCTGCCGGCCGAACGACCGGCAGGTCTCGGTCTATCGCTATGCGGCTTGCCGATAGACGTGGCCGCCACCCAACGCGACGATGTCGTCGACCGCGCGCGTGCTGCCCTCGTTGGCTTCGACGATGATCGCCGTCATTCCCGGACGCATCCCCGTGGTCACGGAGTCCACAAAGTCCGAATCGAGCGCCTCCATCACGACGTCGCCGCTCAGCCCGATCGTTGCGCCCAGCGCCGCCCCCACTGCCATCCCGGGCGCGCCTCCGATCAACCCGATCAGCGCTCCGGTGATCGTCCCGACCGCGGTTCCCAGGAGATGGCGGTCCTTGCTTTCGAGCAACGCGACGTTGCCGCGATCGTCCTTCTTGATCATCACGCCGGTCTTGAGTTTGAAATCGGCAACGCCCGCTTCCTTCAAACCCTTGATCGCGCTTGCCGCATCATAGGCAGCATTGGTGTCGTTGAATGTCGCCACGATTATCCTGTCAGTCATGTGAGCCTCCGTTGAGAGCAAAAAATCAGGGATGATGGTCGATAGAAGGAAACCAGCCGGCCGCTGCAGATGTCAGGGGTCAGCCGCTCAAATCAGCGCGCGTACTCGAAGACAGGCATCGCCTTGATGGCTTCCTTGGTTGCGCCGGCAAGAACGATTTTGCCGTCGCTTTGCTTGAGCTGGCTGACCGGGATCGCAACGTCATGCTTGCCGACGCCGAGAAAGCCGCCGGCACCGATGATGGCGTAAGAGACTGCTTTGTCCGGAGCAATGATGATGTCGTCAGCCTTTCCGATCGCCTCGCCCTTGTCGTTGTAGATCGATTGTCCGAGGATTTGGCGCCTGGCGCTCCATCCCACGGTGACGTCGCGCAGTTCAGCCACGGCGACGCCGAGCTGCGTGGAGCCGACAACCTGTTGGCCCCGCGAGGCGCCGATGGCGCCCAGCACTATGGCGCCCACGGTCGCCCCGATCGCGATGCTTCGCTTCATGTCCTTCTCCTTACTGTGAGTTGATAATCCGAAAAATTGACTGGAATGGGCAGCCGGCCTAGGCGCTCTTGCTCGCGGCCGCCGCAGAGCCGTCGGCGTCGATGCGGGCAACCACGGCTTCGACGGCCGCTCTTTCGGCCTCATCGACCGCGGCTGTGGCAATTTCCATCGCCGTGATGGCGTAGTGCTCCGAGAGGTCGGCGCGGGCAGCAAGCCGTTTCACGTCGTGCCGCTCTTTCCACTGCGCGATCTTGTCATGGGTCATTGTCTTTTTCTCCTCGACCCATGATTTCACCTTCGCCTCGGCCGCCGCAGTGCGGGCTTTCTGCTCCTTCGCCTTGTTTTCAAGCGCCGCAAGCTGCGCCTTCGCCTCGAGCTTGGCTTTTTCGCTGGCGCCGACGGCGCTCGCCTTCAGATCCTTGATGCGCTTGTCGGCATCATTGATCTTGGTGCGGAGCTCGTTGCAGAAATTGTCAAACTTTTCGCTCATATCAATCTCCTCGGGATGGGATGGGCCGCCTCGCTAGATCGCCAAGCGTTGAGGAGAGAATTGCGTAACCAGCTCGATGCAAAAAGGATCGTTTCGGCCAACAATCGGTCAATTCCGGCCAAAAACACCGGGGCAGATCATCCGGCAGACGTTGGTTCAATATCTATTCTGGCGCGCCGGTATTCGTTCGGCGCGCTCTTGGTCCAGCGCCGGAATGCATGCCGGAAGGCGGCTGCGTCACTAAACCCCAATGCATATGCGATGTCTTCGATCGTCAAATCCGTGTCGCGGACGTATTTGATCGCCGCATGCGCCCTCAGTTCGTCGATTAATTCGCGAAACGAGGTGCCCTCCTGTTCCAGCTTTCGCCGCAGCGTACGCGTACTCATTCCGAGACGTCCCGCAACCCGCTCGAAGCTGGTCGGCTGCGTCATGCAGCTAAGACAAATCTCCCGAACCTTGCCGGCAACACCCGTGCTTAATTTCAGCTCGCTCAACAATTGGCTGCAGAGTTGCAGTACCTGGGAATAGGTAACTTCATTTCCGAGATTCGGCGTGGCATTCAGCCAATCGGCATCGAAGAAAAATTTGTTTTCGGGCTGTCCATAAACGACCGGGCAGCCAGAGACCTCGACATCCTTTTGTGCGCCCCGAGGTCGGCCGAATGTGAAATGCAGCTTGGACGCGTGGAACGACTGTCCCATAATATCGCGATGCAGTGAGACGTGAACGCCGGCCTGGAGTTCGACGATGAATTTATAGAGGGGTGCATCGACCTGCGGAAATGGAAACGGGGTCATCGTCCAAACGGCTACTTTGCCTTGCTCGGAGAATTGGACATCGACGAGCGGCGCGGCGAGCTGGTGATATTCCACGGCAAACGCCATGGTTCGGCGAAAATCGGTGCTGCTGAGCATCGCGAACCCGTACATGCCATAAGTCGAGACGTGAAACCTCAACCCCGTAAGGTAGGCAAAATGCGGGTTTCGAGACTGCCTGATGGCGTTGCAATAGGACTGAATAACTTGATTTGCTGAGACCCGAACTTCCGGTGAGCACAACTGCGTCTCGGAAAGATGAATTCCTGCCAGCGCTTCCTTGGCTGAAACGCCTTCGTCCTTGAGCGCATCGACGACCATCGCGATCTTGACGACCGGATAGAGCTTTTCACTGGGTCCAAGCTTGGTCATCGATGCACCAGCACGGCTCGACCATCGCGTGTTGCGACTGGCGGTCAGACCAACGCTAGCAAAAAATTGTCTTGCCGCCACGCGCCAAAATCAGCTGCGACGAGACGGGCGTCGTTCGGCCAGCTATCGATTCAACCGGTCTGGGTGATCGGCAGAACCAGCTTTTGCTGTTTGGATTGCGATTGACGCGCCGATAATCGCTCGGCTTGAAAGACCGCCAATGACAAAACCGCAATCGCGACGGCCTGGTGCGCGAGCGCGAGATCCATCGGAACCTGATTCAACAGGATGAGAATGCCGAGCGTCGCCTGCAACGTTATCACCGCCAGCAGCCATAGGGCACCCGTGACCGCGGCAGGCCCTGCCCGCGAGCGAACCGTGTCGAGCGCGTGCAGCACGGCAAGCGCAAACAGCGCGTAGGCTGTCATGCGATGCTCGAATTGCACCGTGAGCGTGTTGTCGAACAGATTATGCCACCATGGCGCCTCGAAGAACAGCCGCGCCGCGGATGGGATAAACCCACCGTCGATCTCAGGCCAGGTATTGTAAATCTTGCCGGCGCGCAGGCCCGCGACCAGCGCGCCCAGATAAAGCTGCACGAAGGTCAGCACCACCAGCACCGCGCTGGTGATCTTCAGCCGCGGCGTTGCAATGATCGGCGGCCGGCCCATCAGCCGGCGCAACGTCCAGACGATGGCAGCGAAAATCAGAAGCGCCAGCACCAGATGCGTGGCGAGGCGAAGTTGCGAAACCTCCACGCGTTCCGAAAGCCCGGAGGCCACCATCCACCAGCCGACCACGCCCTGCAACGCGCCGAGGCCGAAGATCAGCCACAGCCGTAGCCTGAGCTCCGCGCTGACAACGCCGCGCCACAAAAAAAAGAGAAATGGCAGCAGATAGGCGACGCCGATCACGCGCCCGAGCAGCCGGTGGCTCCATTCCCACCAGAAAATCGTCTTGAACTCACCAAGATTCATGCCGGCGTTGAGCTCGCGATATTGTGGAATGGTCTTGTAGGCCTCGAACGCCTGGATCCATTGCGCTTGATTGAGCGGCGGCAGGGCGCCGGTGACCGGTTTCCACTCGACGATCGACAGCCCGGACTCGGTGAGACGGGTGGCGCCGCCGACCAGCACCATGATCGCAATCAGGGCGGCGATCGAGACGAGCCACCAGCGGATGGCGCGGGTTTCTGGTACGTGGTGTGCCGAAATAGAGGTCATCGAAGCTGCGCTTGAATGAATTTGCGCGCACTTTATAGTCCGCCCCTTCCCGTGCGCAAGGCGCGCGCCCTGAATGCGAGCCGCACATTTCCGTCATGACCATACGCACCCGCAAATTCTTCGGAACCATCGCGCTTCTCGCGCTCGTGGTGGTGTGGTCGCTGCTGGGCATGACTGTGGCACAGACGCCGTGGCTGGCGAATTCGGGGCTGCTGCAGGCGATCTTCTATGTCGTGGCCGGGATCGGTTGGGTACTGCCCGCGATGCCCATCATCAGCTGGATGGCGCGGCCGGACGTCTAGCGGGGCTAGTTCGAGTTGGCTGCACCGGCGGAAACGTAAAGCCCGAAAGCAGCACGCGCATGACGCGCAGCGAACGCTGCCGTCCGTCCCAGGCAATGCGCGGAAGCGCGTGCAAATTGGTCCGGCCTTCCGGCTCCACGATGCCCGGTATCGCCGACGCCGCACTGGTGAAGCCGGCCTCCGCCGCCATGACGACATGCAGCCTGGCAAACGCCGCGCGGTCGCCGAACGGATAGGCAAAATGCCGGACGTCGCGACGAAACGCAGCTTCTGCGACCGCCCTCCCCATCGTCATTTCGCGCAACGCATCGGCGTTCTTCAAGTTCGGTAGCACAGGATAATTCACGGTCGCGCTTCCGATCGTCACATTCGGATCGGCCGCGAGCTTCGTCAGATCGTCCCAGTCCATCGATGCCTGGCGCGTCAGTGCCGCAAGGTCAACCGAATAGCGCGAGCAGAGATCCTTGATCGCGGTCGAGAGATCTGACGGTGCAAGTGAGCGCATCCAGCTCGCGAGAAATTCGTAGAGCTGATATTTTTCGGATGGCTGTCCGATGTCAAAACGCAGCTCTTTGCGATCCATCACCAGGCTGAGGCGGTTTTCACGCGCAATCACCTCCTCGAGTGCGAGCCACCACGCCTCGCCAAGGCCGTCCGGGAATGCGGTCGGCAAATAGACGGTGAAGGGAACGCCGTGCCGCGACAACACCGGATAGGCCTGTGTCATCAGATCCTTGTAGCCGCCATCAAAAGTCAGGCAGACAAACCGTCTTCGCGAGGCCAGCGTCACCGCCCTCCGGCATACCTCGTCCATGGAAACGATATCGTATCTCCAGCGCTTCAGCGCCCGGATCGTTCGATCGAGAAATTTTGGGGTGATTTCGTGGGATCTCAGCGGCTGAAACCGCGCCGGCTGCGGCGGACGCACGCGCTCGAACCGCAGGACGACCCCCGCGCCGCCGGCTCGCCGCCCCCTCAGCCACGGCACGCCGCCGAAATAGGCGAGCTCCAGCCTCAGGCTCGTCAAGAATGGGTTTTCGGATGGCAAATTCTCGCCCCTCAGCGCGTATTCCGCAAAAGCATGCCCTCGGACTTGATCCGGGATGGATACCGGTTTTGCGAATAGAATACGCGCAAGTTATGGGTCAGGAGCAGTTTCCCGAAAATGCTCCTGTGCTGCTGCATCCGCCCCGCCCCGGCCGCATTCTCATTACTCTTTGTTGACATTTCTTTGCAAAGGTCGGCCAAGGGCGAAAAAACGTAAATAATTTCCTATCGACAGGTTTTGCAATGGCCATGGCCGCCGCGATCGAAAGCCGGACGGCAGAGGCAACAGCCTGGTCGAAGGCGAGCCGTATCGCCAGCGTCGATATTCTCCACGATCTGAGCCAGGCGGAAACAATCTGGCGCGCGCTTGAAAATCAGCCGCTCGTCTCCACGCCGTATCAGCGGTTCGATTTCCTAAAACCCTGGCAGCGCGAGGTCGGAGAGCGTGAGAGCCTTAAGCCCTTCATCGTGATCGCTTACGATAGCGAGCGCCGGCCGCTGCTGCTGCTTCCGCTTGCGCTCCGCCGAGGATACGGCGTTCACACCGCCTGTTTCATGGGTGGCAAGCACGCAACCTTCAACATGGCGCTGTGGGACAGAAATTTTGCCGCAGACGCAACCGCCGCCGATCTTGACGCGCTGATATCGGCGATCCGCCAGCGGTCCGGTGCCGACGTTCTGGCGCTCATTCAACAGCCGCTGCGCTGGCGCGACTTGCCGAACCCGATGGCGCTATTGCCAAGCCAACCGTCGGCCAATGACTGCCCGCTGATGGCGATTGCCTCGAGCGCGTCGCCCACGGCGCGGATCAGCCATTCGTTCCGCCGCCGGCTCAAGGGCAAGGAGCGCAAGCTGCAAATGCTGCCGGGCTATCGCTATGGCGTGGCGACCACGGACGCCGAGATCAAACGGCTGCTCGACTGGTTCTTCCTGATGAAGCCGCTGCGGATGGCGGCGCAGAAACTTCCCAACGTATTCGCCGATCCCGGTGTCGAGGATTTTATCCGCACGGCCTGCACGACAAAACTCGCCGGCGGCGGTTACGTCATCGACATTCACGCGCTTGAATGCGACGACGAGGTGATCGCGATCTTCGCCGGCGTCGCCGACGGACACCGTTTTTCGATGATGTTCAACACCTACACGATGTCCGGCAATGCGCGTTACAGCCCCGGGCTGATTCTGATGCGCGACATTGTCGATGAGTATGCCGAACGTGGTTATCGCGCGCTCGATTTTGGGGTAGGATCGGACGACTACAAACGGTTCTTCTGCAAGAGCGACGAGCCGATTTTCGATTGCTTCATCCCGCTCAGCCCCCGCGGCAGGATTGCGGCATCAGTGATGTCAGGCACCAACCGCGCCAAGCATCTGGTGAAGCATAATGCGGCGCTGCTTCATATCGCGCAAAAGCTGCGCAGCGCGCTTCAGCGCTGATCGCAGCAATTGTCTCAAGACCGAAGCAAACCCGTGTTCAGGCCGCCACGACCCGCGGACCCGGCTCGACGGCATCCGACGGCTGCGCCGCTTTGCTCAACATGGTCACGTCGCTAAAACCCACTGCCTTGAGCTGATCGCACATCACGTTGCGGGCGTCAGGCGTCATCGAGGCATCCGGCACCACCACGGCGCGGGCCTGCGCCGTCAGGAGTTCCGCGGGCAGATCGGTGGCGGCGCCCGCGTCGAGCAACACGTGGTCATAGACCCGCTTCAGCGCATCGATCGCAAGCGTGAGCCGCGGTGACTGCAGCAAGGCGCGGTCAAAGCCCGGGCGCCCCGAGTTCACGAGGTGAAGGCGCGACAGCTTGTCCTTGGTGATGACTTGCGAGAACGAAGCCTCGCCCAGCATCAATTCCGCAAGCCCCGGCGCGGCCGGATCGGCGGATACCGCCGACATCGTCGGCGACGACGCGGATAGGTCGACCACCACGACGCGCGCATGGCGCGCCATCAGGCGCGCCAGCGTCAGCGCCGTCAAGGTAATGCTCTCGCTCGAAGCCGTGCCGAGGATCGTGACCTTGCGGGCTGCTTCGCCGGCGCCGCGCAAGCGGGCGGCGAGCCGTTCGATCTCGGTGAACTCGGTCGGAATATCGGCGGCCGGTGGCGGCCTGACCTCCGGGCGGGTTTCGCTGAACACCGGCGCGGGATCGGCGGCGGCGACGGCAGCAGGGGGCGCGCGGACCGGAGCCGGCGAGGACGCGAACGCAGCGATTGCGCGCGGCGCCGTCATGCGCAGCAACTCGCCGGTTGCGATCGTGCCTGCGCTCAGCATCAGCGTCGCCAGCGTCGCGATCAGCACGATCGGCAGTTTTTTCGGGTAGGCCGGGTCATTGGAAACGGTGGCGCGGGAGATGATGCGTCCGTCCGCGGGCGCCGCGTCGATATTTTCGCGCGTATTCGCCTCGCGATACTTCGCCAGATAAGACTCCAGCAGATCGCGCTGCGCCTTGGCTTCCCGATCCAGCGCCCGAAGCTGGACGTCCTGACCGTTGGTCGAGGTCGCCTGTTTTTTCAATTGCTCGAGGCTGGCGCTGAGGCCCTCGACCCTGCCGCCGGCGATGCGCGCGTCATTGTCGAGCGAGCGCGAGATCTTGCCGGCTTCCTCGCGGAGCTGGCGGTCCAAATCTGCAACCTGCGCCTTCAATTCCTTAATCCGCGGATGGTTGTCGAGCAATGTCGACGACTGCTCGGCGAGCTGCCCGCGCAGCGTGACGCGCTGTTCGGAGAGCCTGCGGATCAGTTCGGAGTTGAGCACTTCCGAAGCCTCGATCGGCCTGCCGTTCTGGAGCATTTCGCGGATCAGCCGTGCCTTCGATTCCGCGTCGGATTTCAACGCGCGCGCATTGTTCAACTGGGTGTTCAGTTCGCCCATCTGCTGGTTCGACAGCGTGGTGTTGTTGGTGCCAACGAACAGACTCGATTTCGAGCGAAAATCCTCGACGCGGGATTCCGCCTCCGAAACCTTCTTGCGCAGATTGTCGATCTCGCCTGACAGCCATTGGCTGGCCGCTTTCGCCTGCTCCTGCCGCGCATTCTGCTGCAGCACCAGATAGCCTTCGGCGATCGAGTTGGCGACGCGTGCCGCCAGCTCCGGATCGCGCGACTGGAATTCGACGACGATGACGCGCGATTTATCGACCGCGTAGGCGGTGTAGCGATCGAAATAAGCATCCAGCACGCGCTCTTCCGGCGTCAGTGAGAATGGATCGCGGCCGATGCCGAACAACGCCAGCAGCGATTTTACCGGCGAAAGGCCCTGCAGCACCGGATCGAATTCGGGCCGCTCGGCAAGCTTGTTCTTCTTGATGATTTCGCGCGCGAGATCGCGCGACAGCAACAATTGGACCTGGCTGGTCACGGCCTCGGCATCGAGCGCGTTGCGTTCCTCGTTGCGCTCACCATTTGGCCGCAGGAACACGTTCTCGCGCCCGTCGATCAGGATACGCACTTCGGATTTATATCGAGGGGTGACCAGATTAACGGTGGCAAGCGAAAGCACGGCGGCTAGCACCGTCGGAACGACGATCCAGCCCCGCTTGCGCATCAGCGCCTGGCCAAGGGCGTGCAGATCCAGATCGCCCGAAGCGGGCACGGCGGCCGGCTTTTGGACAGCCGGCGCCGGCTTTGCCATGGCCCTCTGGACCAGGGCCTTGTCCTTGCCTGCACGCCAGAACGCTAAACGCATCGTACACTCCCGCGGACGCCACGACTCTACGCGACCCTTGGCGATTACACTCCATTAAGGTTGCCGCTGGGTTAATTCAGCAGTTTTTGATAGCGGGAACATCCGCCCTTGGCCGACGCGGTCATGTTTTGTTAACCATGAAAGTCCTTAATCGGAATCAATATTTCCTGTTGGATTGCCCGATGCGAGGCGCGCGCGCCGCTATCCTCTGTCTGCTTGCAGCGCTCGCGCTGCCGGGCTGCATGCGCACGGCCGGTCCCATCGCGTCGACACAAACACAAAGCGATCTGGATTCTTTTGCTTACGGGCAATCCTACGCCATGGCCCCTACCCCGGCTGGGTACGCGGCCGCGCCAAAACCGGTTGCCTTTGATGCGGCCTATCGGCTCGATGCCGGCGACAAGCTTCGGGTCGTGGTTTACGGCCAGGAAGGGCTCACCAACACTTACGCGATCGACGCCGGCGGCGCGATCACCATGCCGCTGATCGGCGCGGTCGCAGCGCGCGGACGGACGCCTTCAGGTCTCGCAGCGGAAATCACCGGCAAACTTCGCAACGGCTATATCCGCGATCCGTCGGTGGCGGTGGAGATCGAATCCTACCGGCCGTTCTTCATCCTGGGCGAAGTTGCGGCCCCCGGCCAATATCCCTACGTACCCAATATGAGCGTCGAGAGTGCGGTGGCGATCGCCGGCGGCTTCTCGCCCCGCGACCGCGTTACGCTGACCCACACCGACGGTTCGGGCTCGTCCCGCGTCGAGGTACCGCTCGGCACCGCGCTCAGCCCTGGCGATACCATCCTCGTCGGCGAGCGCTGGTTCTGATCATGCCCATGGTCACAGACCGGCCGCTTCGTATCCTGCACGCGGTGCGCGCACCGGTCGGCGGAATCATCCGCCACATCCTCGATCTTGCCAACGGACAGGCCGACCGCGGCCACCAGGTCGGTATCATCGCCGACAGTCTAACCGGCGGCGCGCGTGCCGAGACAGCGCTCAAGGAGGTCGCACCGCGGTTAAAACTTGGCGTTCATCGTATCGCCATTCACCGCGAACCGCATCCCGCCGACATTCTGGTATGGGCGAACTTCATGAGCCTGATCCGGCGGCTTGAGCCGGATGTCCTGCATGGACACGGCGCCAAAGCCGGCGCCTTCATCCGCCTAAAACCTCGCTCGAAAGATAGCATTCGGGTCTATACGCCGCATGGCGGCTCGCTGCATTATCCGCTGGAGACGCTAAAGGGTGCGCTCTATAGCCGGCTGGAGCGCGCGCTGATGAACTCGACCGATTTATTCCTGTTCGAAAGCGCCTTCGCGCGCAATACTTATCAGCGCACCATCGGCCTTCCGAGCGGGCTCGCGCGCTGCGTGTTCAATGGTGTGACCGCGGACGAATTCGATCCCGTAGTCAGAGCGGCCGACGCCACCGATATCGTCTATGTCGGTGAGTTCAGGCACATCAAGGGCGCCGACCTCCTGATCGATGCGGTGGCGCGGCTGCGGGCCGACGGCAAGCCGGTCACGCTGACGCTTGCCGGCGACGGCGAAGAGCTGGAAACTCTCAAGGCGCAAATTCAAAGGCTCGGGCTTGGCGCAGCGGTGCGCTTCATCGGCCACGTCAAGGCGCGGTACGGCTTCTCCAAGGGTAAGGTGCTGGTAGTTCCCTCCCGCGGCGATTCGATGCCCTATGTCGTGATCGAGGCGGCCGCGGCGGGAATTCCGATGGTGGCCGCCAATGTCGGCGGCATCCCGGAAATCTTCGGCTCCCATACCGACGGGCTGTTTGCGCCCAATAGCGCGGGCGCGATAGCGGACGCGGTCGAGACCGCGCTCGATGATCCCGAGGCCGCGCTGGTGCGCACCAAGTCGCTCCGAGAGAGAGTCCTGATGCATTTCTCGCAGAAGGCGATGGTGGAAGGCGTTTTGGCCGGCTACGGCGAGGCGTTTGCGGATCGTTAACCATTCCTTACCAACGCTAACCGTTTCTTCCGATTTGTTCGTTAATCCGTGAGGCGGGGAATTCCGCCTCGGCGCGCGCATGCCTATTTGCCAGCGCAGGTTACGGAGTAGAGTACAGTGGAACCGATCAACGCACGCTCCATGCTAGATGCCGCGGCTTCGGCCGCGGCGGCCTCCTCGGGGGATCGCCCGCTCGTCGAACGGCGCCGGCGGCTGTCGCCGGCAGCACTTGCGGTCACCAACCAGAAAGTGCGCCGGGCCTATTCGCCGATCGTGATCGCGGGCGCCGTTCGTGTCGCCGATTTTGTGCTGTTGAGTTTTGTGGGCATCGCGCTCTATCTGGGTTATGTGGCGCCACTGTCCGGCTTCCATTGGGAGTATGTCGCAGCCATTTTCGGCATGACGGCAACCACCGTGGTTTGCTTCCAGGCCGCCGACATCTACGAAGTACAGCTTTTTCGCGGTCAGCTCCGGCAGATGACGCGGATGATTTCGTCCTGGGCGTTCGTCTTTCTGTTGTTCATCGGCGCATCGTTCTTCGCCAAACTCGGCGGCGAGGTGTCGCGGCTCTGGCTCTCGGCGTTTTTCTGCGTCGGTCTGGCCGTACTGATCGCCGAACGGCTGTTCCTGCGTACGATGGTGCGGAGCTGGGCGCGGCAGGGCCGGCTCGATCGCCGCACCATCATCGTCGGCTCCGACCAGAACGGCGAAAAACTGATCGAAGCGCTGAACATCCAGGACGATTCGGACATCGATATTCTCGGCGTGTTCGATGACCGCAACGACGCCCGCGCGCTGGAAACCTGCGCTCGACGATATCGTCGAATTCGCCCGCCGCACCCGCGTCGACCTCGTGCTGTTCGCGCTGCCGATTTCCGCGGAGACGCGGATCCTCGAAATGCTGAAGAAATTGTGGGTGCTGCCGGTCGACATAAGGCTTTCCGCCCACACCAACAAACTGCGCTTCCGCCCCCGCTCCTATTCCTATCTGGGCAAGGTCCCGACGCTCGATGTGTTCGAGGCGCCGATCACCGACTGGGATCTGGTGATGAAGTGGCTGTTCGACCATGTCGTCGGCGCCATCGTTCTGCTGTTTGCCGCGCCGGTTATGGCAGTGGTCGCGCTCGCCGTAAAACTCGACAGCCCGGGGCCGGTACTGTTCCGCCAAAAACGATTCGGCTTCAACAATGAGCGCATCGACGTCTTCAAGTTCCGCTCGCTGTATCACGATCAGGCCGACCCCCTAGCCTCCAAGGTCGTGACCAAGAACGACAGTCGCGTCACCCGGGTCGGACGCTTTATCCGCAAGACCAGCCTGGATGAATTGCCGCAGCTTTTCAACGTCGTGTTCAAGAGCAACCTTTCCCTGGTCGGGCCGCGTCCGCACGCCGTGCAGGGCAAATTGCAGAGCCGGTTGTTCGACGAGGCGGTCGACGGCTATTTCGCGCGCCATCGCGTCAAGCCCGGCATCACCGGCTGGGCGCAGATCAATGGCTGGCGCGGCGAAGTCGACAGCGAGGAGAAAATCCAGAAGCGCGTCGAGTTCGATCTGTATTATATCGAGAACTGGTCGGTGCTGTTCGATCTCTTCATTCTTCTCAAGACGCCGTTGGCGCTGATGACGAAGAACGAGAATGCCTATTGAGCATGATCCGGAAAAGCATGCCCTCGGGCTGCGACCAGAGAGCGGACACCGGTTTTCCGAAAAGATCATGCTCAAAACTAAAAGATTCTGAGCCCCGTTCCGGCGTGCGTACGAGTTGCGTTGCGTAAGTTGATGAGTGTGTGATGGCGTATGCGGCGACAGCCGGGGACTTCCCTTTATCGGTAACGGCGCCGCGCGTGGTCGCGTTGCAGCGCGCGCTGGTATGGCTGGTCGGGGCAAGCGGCGCGATCGTCTTCATCGAGCCGAGCCCGTACGAGCTGATGACGCTCGCCGCCACCATCATCTTCTTTGCCACGGGCTTGCGGCTGCGGCTGGTGTTCATGCCACTATTGCTGCTGCTGTTCCTGGTCAACATCGGCTATTCCATCGGCGCCGTCGCCTTTTTTGACAAGCCCGAGGTCGCGAACTGGATCGCGACATCCTGGTACATGGCGGTCACGGTGATGTTCTTCGCGATGGTCGTGTCCGAAGATACCGCAGCGAGGCTCGACATGCTCCGTCGCGGCCTGATCGTGGGCGGGATGATCGCGGCGTTAGCAGGCGTCGCCGGCTACTTCAATCTCGTCCCCGGCGGCCACGACCTGCTGACGCTGTACGAGCGGGCGCGCGGCACCTTCAAGGATCCGAACGTGCTGGGCGCGTTTTTGATCCTTCCCGCGCTGTTCGCCCTGCAAAGCGTCGTCTCCGATCATTTCGCAAAATCGTTCCGCAGCAGCATCGCGCTTGGCATCATGGCGCTCGCGATCCTGCTGGCGTTTTCGCGCGCGGCATGGGGCGGGCTTGCGATCACCTCGGCCTTCATGCTGGCGCTGATGGTGTTGACCAGCCAGTCGCGCGGGCAGCGCTCGCGGATCATCGTGATGTCGGTGGTGGCCATCATCATCGTGGTGATGCTGATCGCGGCGCTGTTGTCGTTCGATTCCATCGGCGAAATGTTCAAACAGCGCGCAAGCTTCGATCAAAGCTATGACGAGGGCCGCTTCGGACGGTTCGGCCGGCATATTCTGGGCGCGCAGATGGCGCTCGACCTGCCCTTCGGCATCGGCCCGCTGCAGTTCCACAATTTTTTCCCCGAGGACACCCACAACTCCTATTTGAACGCCTTCATGTCCGGCGGCTGGCTGTCCGGCGTCTGCTATCCCGCGCTGGTGTTCGTCACCGTCATCATGGGATTCCGCCACGCCTTCGTGCGCGTACCCTGGCAGCGGGCTTATCTCGCGATCTTCGCCGCGTTCCTGGGGACGGTCGGCGAAAGCTTTGTGATCGACACCGACCACTGGCGGCACTTCTGGATGATGCTCGGCGCGATGTGGGGCATGTTCGCGGCCGCGCAGCCCTACAAGGCGGCCGCAGACCAGCCGCTCAAGGCGCCCGCGCAGGCTTTTTAGCGCTCGCGTGCTTGATTTTGGGCGCCTCGATCATCGCCTTCAATTCCTCGATCGCCGCCAGCATGGTCTGGTAGCCTTGCGTCATGAATCGAAGCAGCAGCCGCAGCTCCGCGTCCGAATAGGCCTCCCACTCCTTCAACATGGCCCGCTGCATGTGCGTGTAGAACCTTGCGATCTTCGCGACGTTTTCCGGAACGATCGCGATGAACACCTTGCGCCGATCGCTCTCGTCGCGTTCGCGGCGTACAAAGCCTGCCTTCTCCAGCCGATCCACCACGCCGGTGATGGCGCCGGTGGTCAAGCCCGTGACCTCGGCCAGCCTTCCCGCGGTCACACGGCCCTCCAGATTGAGGAAATCGAGGCATTCGAGATCGGAACTCGAGACACCGGCGCGATCGGCAACCGTTTGCGAGAAAATCGCGCCCACCCCGGAAGACCGCCGTATCGCGTGTTCCAGTTCCTGCATCAGCGCCGCGCGCGTTTTTGCCCTTGACAAGGCCGGCTCCATATCTTAGTCCGATGATCTCTTAGCCACTAAGATAATTAGCAGCTGTACCTTCTTACCCCCCTGCGACATCAGGAGCAAGACATGACGAAGCGTGCCCGCAAAGCCCTCATCATCGGCGCCGGTATTGCCGGTCCGGTCACCGCGATGCTTCTCAAAAGGGCCGGCATCGATGCGCAATTGTTCGAGGCATGGCCCTACTCGACCGGGATCGGCGGCGGTTTGCAGATTGCGCCGAACGGCATGCATGTGCTTGCCGAAATCGGTCTCGCCGACGAGATGATCCGCTGCGGTTCGATCGCGGAATCATTCGATTTCCTTTCGCAATCCGGACGCCTGCTCGGCTCCATCAACCGCGATATGAAAGAGCGTTTCGGTCAGCCCGCGGTGAATATGCGCCGCGCCACGCTCAACGAAGCGATCATCAACAAGGCCTGGTGCGAGAATGTCGAGCTCGCCTTCGACAAGCGGCTTGTACGCATCGAGGATCGCGCCGGCGAGCCCGTGATCGCCCATTTCGCCGACGGCACCAGCGCCGAAGGCGACTTTCTGATCGGCGCCGACGGCGTGCATTCCGCCGTACGTGGGCATGTCATTCCGGATGGTCCCAGACCGTTCGATACCGGTCTGATCGGTTTTGGCGGATTCGTGCCGAGATCATTGATCGAGAACACCCCGATCGGGCAGCGCGTGGTGACCACGTTCGGGCAAAGCGGCTTTTTCGGCTACGGCTTTTGCAGTTCCGATCCCCACGACGGCGT
>WNFM01127489.1_pt2 | contig 36712 bp, 36 predicted proteins | sample 5400271 | NCBI WGS metagenome assembly WNFM01 (sample SAMN13153352, study PRJNA577476) | soil metagenome | isolation source: 60 cm saprolite on Douglas fir-dominated hillslope | place: USA:California | collected 2013-09-17 | reverse complement strand
AGCAGCATCAGCGCCAGCAGGCTGTGCACCTCGGGCTCGTCGGGCATCAGTTCGACCAGGGCCCGCCCCAGCCGGACCGCCTCCGCGGAGAGGTCGTTGCGGCCGCCGTAGCCCTCGTTGAAGATCAGATAGACGACAGCGAGCACCGTCGTCAGGCGGTCGGGGAGCAGGTGGTCGGGTGGCACGCGGAAGGGAATCCCGGCCGCCTTGATCTTCTTCTTCGCGCGGACCAGGCGCTTGGCCATGGTCGGCTTGGGGACGAGGAAGGCGCGAGCGATCTCCGCGGTGGTGAGGCCGCCGAGGGTGCGCAGCGCCAGCGCCACCTGGGCCTCGGTCGCGAGGGCCGGGTGGCAGCAGGTGAAGACGAGCTCGAGCCGTTCGTCCGGGAAGGCGGTATCGGGGGTCTCGTCCTCCACGGTCTCAGGCACCTCCAGCAGGCGGGTCTTGGCGGCGAGCGTGCGGTCGCGGCGGATGCGGTCGATCGTCAGGTTGCGGCCGGTCGCGATCAGCCAGGCGCGCGGGTTGGAGGGCGTGCCCTCGCGCGGCCATCGCTCGGCCGCCACCGCGAACGCGGACTGGGCGGCTTCCTCGGCGAGGTCGATGTCACCGAGGAAGCCGACGAGGGTGGCGAGGACACGCCCCCACTCCTGCCGGAAGACGCGCTCGATCAGCGTTCCACCACGGGCCGCACCTCGATCGCCCCGCCCAGCCGGGCGGCCGGGATCCGCGCCGCGATCTCGAGCGCGGCGTCGAGGTTGTCGGCGTCGAGCAGGTAGTAGCCGCCGAGGACCTCCTTGGTCGTGGCGAAGGGCCCATCCGTGGTCAGCGCCTGGCCGTCCTGCACGCGGACGGTGGTCGCGGTCTCAGACGGCTGCAGCTGGTTGCCGCCGGTGACGCCGGGAGCCTCGGAGATCGCGTAGTACTCGCCCAGGATCCCTTTCTGCTCGGCCTCGGAGAGCTTCTCGAACTCGGTGTTGGCCTCGCCCGAATAGATCAGCAGCATGTATTGCATCGGTGCCTCCTTGGGAGTGAATGGTCGCATCTAAGACGAACGGGATGCCCGGAAATGGACAGCTCCCAGGGATGGGGCGACTCAGATAGCCGGCAGTGGCTGGCGCCGCGCTGGGATCAGCAGCGCCGAGGCGCAGACCATCGCGAAGGCGGTGACCTGGAGGGCGATTCCAAGGGGGTGGGTGGAGAGGGGGTCGCCGAAGACGAGCACGCCGGCGACGATCTGCGCCGCGTTGGCGACCAGGCCCATCAGGCCGATCGTCTCGATCGCGCCGCCGCGCTGGAGGGCGGCGGCGGCCGCGTACTGGGCCAGCACCCCGGCCAACAGCGTCAGCAGGACCCAGGGGGCGAGGACGGCGATGGAGACGCCGCCGGCCCCGGTCAGGCCCTTGATAGCCACCCCGGCGAGGGCGAAGAGGATGCCGGCGATCACCGCGAGCAGGACGTGGCCTCGGCCGGCCAGGCGCCCGGAGCGGTGGCCCGAGACCAGGCCCGCGGCGATCAGCGCCAGGCCGCCCTCGAAGCCGAGGATGGCGGCGATGGAGAAGCCGGAGTGGCTGCCCTGGAAGCGGGGGACGGTGAGGACGAGCAGGGCCAGGCCGGCGCCGCCGAGGAGCAGCGCCAGCCACTGGCGCCGCTCGACACGGTCGCCGAAGAGCCGCTGCGCCATCACCGCGAGGGTGACGGCGCCACCTGCCAGCGCAGCCTGGACGAGGGAGATCGGCGCCATCGAGAGGGCGGCGACGTGGACCAGCCAGGCGATCACCGCCAGGCCCCAGCCCGCGGCGAACCAGGGCGAGGCCGCGAGCCGGCGGGCGCTGTGCAGCGGCCGCCGGATGCGGATGGGGTCGGCGAACTGGCAGCCGCGGTGCTTGAGCAGGGAAGCGAGGTTCCCGATCACCGCCGCGGCGACCGCCAGGGCGAGGCCTACTTGCAAGTCTGCTTCGGGGCGGGAAGCTTCAGGCGCTGGCGGGCCGCGGCGACGGCCGAGACCGAGGAGCGGCAGGCTTTGGCGATGGCGCCGTCGCCGTGGTCGGGCCGGCGGCTGACCTCGAACTCGATCAGGGCGGCGCGACGGAGCTTGGCGCGGACTTCGATCGGGCTGTCTTCCGGCGCCGACTCGAGCGCCGCCTGGGCGGCACGGTCGCGGCGGCAGTTGAGGCAGAACATGCCGTCCTCACAGCGATCCCAGGTGTCGGGGAGCTCGACGCTACTGCCGTCCATGCGGCTGATCGAGACGCCGCACTGGTCGCAGGTCCATTTCTTCGCGGTCGGGCTGGCGGTGGCGGTGCTCATGCCGCCGCCTTGGCCCGGCTCCTGCGACGGCGCCGCCGGCGCTTCTGAGCCGCGGAGGAGTTGCCGTTGGAGCTGGGTGGAGAGGTGGATGCGGTGGCGGTTTCGCTGGAGCCGCCGGTGCGGCCCTGGTCGAACTCCTGGCCGAGGCCGAGGTCGCGAGCGATGCGGCGCATTTCCCCGAACTGGTCTTCGAGCACGAAGCTGATCCCGGCGCCGCGGCGCCCGGCGCGGCCGGTGCGGCCGATCCGGTGCGTATAGGCGTCCTGGTCGCCGGGGGCGTCGAAGTTGATCACGTGGGTGATGTCGGCGACGTCGATGCCGCGGGCGGCGACGTCGGTGGCGATCAGGGTGTCCACGTCGCCCTTCTCGAAGCGCGCCAGCGCCCGTTCGCGCTGGCCTTGGCTCTTGTCGCCGTGCATCGCGACAGCGTCCAGCTCGCGGCTGCGAAGCCGCTTCACGAGCCGGTCGGCGCCGCGCTTGGTGCGGACGAAGACGAGGGTTCGCCCGCGCGCTTCGTCGCGCAGCTGCAGCGTCAGGTGGTCGAGCTTGGCGCTCTGGGACTCGACGTGGACGAAGGTGTGTTCGATGTCCCGCTCACGGTGCTCGGTCGGCTCCTGGGTGTGGCGTCGCGCCTTGCGGGTATAGGCGGCGGCGAGCTTGCCGGTTGCGCCCTCCAGGGTGGCGGAGAAGAAGAGGGTCTGGCGATCCTCGGGCGTCTGGGCGACGATCCGGCTGACCGCCGGCTTGAAGCCCATGTCCAGCATGCGGTCGGCCTCGTCGAGGACGAGGACGCGAACGCGGTCGAGCGAGATGACGCCGCGGGAGAGCAGGTCCTCGAGCCGGCCGGGGGTGGCGACGACGATGTCGGCGCGGCGGGCGGCGGCGCTCTGCGGGCCGAAGCCGACGCCACCGTAGACGGCGGCGACGCGAAGCTGGCGGGCGCGGGCGATCGAGTCCAGCTCGTCGACGATCTGGCTCGCCAGCTCGCGGGTCGGCGCCAGCACCAGGCCGGAGAGGTGGCCGCTATTGGCCTCGATGCAGTCGACCATCGGGATGCCGAAGGCGAGGGTCTTGCCCGAGCCGGTCGGGGACTGGACCAGCAGGTCGTGGCCCGCGAGCGCATCGCGGATGACCATCTGCTGGACGGGGAAAGGCTGAGTGATGTCACGCGCGCGCAGCGCAGACACCACAGGGTTAGAGATGCCGAGATCGGCAAATGACATGAAGTTATGTGCTCCTTATATGGGCGATTCAGGGAGATCCAGCAGCCCCAAAACGCCGAGAAGCGCACAGAGGAAACGGAACCTCTCGGGCGGCAGTTGGACCAAACCCGACTGAACAACCGTAGCAGGCCGGTGTTTTTGGCCTGCTCCTATGCACTTTCGGCGCCAGCATCAGCAGAAGCAGCGCCGCGGCCACGCCCTCGCCTCTGCGTCCTCGACGACAAGGGATCTCCACATCTCCGATGCTAGAGATGTCGGCCTCCTACACTTGGCCGATGCCCTCGGAGGCTGGCACAGAGCCGACCTACACGCTTTACAGGCGGGGGATCGAGCTGCTCGAAGACGGCGACTTCGTCGACGCCACCAAGCCGCTGGCCGAGGCGGCCCGGCGGGCGCCGGAGAAGTCCTCGGTGCGCGAGGCCCTCGGTCGCGCCTACTACCGCGCCGGCCGCTTCGCCCAGGCGGCGATCGAGTTCGAGGCCGTGGTCGAAACCCACCACGTCGACGACTACGCCCACTTCTGCCTCGGCCGCGCCCTCAGCAAGACCGGCCAAGTGGACCGGGCCCGCCACCACCTGGCCCTCGCCTCGAACCTGCGCCCCGACCGGCGCGACTATCGCTACTACCGCCGCCTGCTCGACGCGTAGACGGACTGCGAACCGCCGGCCTCAGAGGCCCGCGACCAGCTTGCCGACGGTTTCGGCGGCGAAATAGGGACCGAAGGTGTGGGACTTGTTGTTGAGGTGGAGGTAGGTGTTGATGCCGTCGATCTGGGTGCCGTCGCCGATCAGCCAGCCGCCGCCGCTGGCGCCGGGCGCCCAGTGGCAGCGGACGCCCAGCGTCGGCGGGCCGGGGAGCGGGCCGGTGAGCGGGTCGTCGCCGATGTAGGGGGAGGTGCAGCTCTGCATGCGCGTGGTTTCGCCCGGATAGCCGAAGGTCTGGAAGGTCTGCTGACGGCTGAGGTCGGTGACGATCGTGGCGCCGCCGCCGACCGCGTCGGCGACGTTCACCCCTTCGGAGTTGGGAAAGGCGAGGAAGGCGCCGAGGTCGAAATCCGGATTGCCATGCTTGGTCCACTGCTTCGGCGCGTAGATCGCCTTGCGGCGGGCGACGAAGGCGCCGAACGGGGCCACACCGCCGTTGAAGGCGGGGACGAACTCGAGGTAGTTGGACCAGACGCTGGCTTTGCCGTTTTCGCGGCCGCTGTTGACGCAGTGCCCGGCGGTCAGCACCAGCTGCCGGGTGGGGCTGTTGATCGCGGTCCCCGAGCAGTAGCCGGCCAATTTGCCACGGCGGATGAAGATGCGGCCGTTGGCCGAGTACGGCGGTGCTTCCGGGGTTGGGACGGCGACGAAGCTGGCCAGGGCGCCGGTGGGGGGAGCGCTGGCCACCAGTCGCGCCTTGCCTCCGTCGCCGACCACGAGGTCGAGCGGGCGGGCGCTGCGCATCCGCGCCGGGGTCCAGTAGCGGGCGACCCGCGCCGCTTCGGCCCCCGTCTCGTTGGCGGTCGCGGCCCCCTCTCCGGCGTGCGTCCGCTGCGCGGCCGCGGCCACTCCCGGGCAGGCAGCGGCCGTCGCGAAAAGGGCGACCAGAGCCGCGAGCAGGCCCGCGACGCGTGTGTGGGCACGGTACGAGCGCCGCCGCATCGACACCCAGGATAGAGGTCGCGCCCGCCGGGGTCAGCCGGTTCAGCCGCCGTTGACGGTGCGCCCCTCGCCCGGCCCGGAGGTCGGCGTCAGCTGACGAGCGGGATCACGCAGCGGTATTTCTTGGTTTCGTTAGATAGCGCGGAGCCAACTTCGGCGGTGGCCGAGACGGTTGCGACGCTGTACCAGTTGAGCGACGTGTAGCTGGCCATCTCGCCTGTCCACTCGTCTCCGGCTGCCAGCGCGATGCCTGGCTGCTGCGCAAAGGCCGCGAGTGCGAGCGCGTCGGGAAGCTCCCCACCCTGGGTCGCGCAGGCGAGCGCCGCGGCCGGCGCGCTCACCGCCGCTTCGCTGCTGCTGCTCTGCCAGCAACCGCCGGCGAAGAAGCGCGCCGGCGGTTTGCAGCCGGCGGTGTGGCCGTTGACCCTGACGGCGTCGAGGGCGTTGACGGAGTTGAGCGCGGTCTCGGCGTCGCGGGCGCTGTCGGCGTTGTCGGCATGGACGGCGCTCGGCACCTGGCCCATCGTGGCGACGTCGATCTGGGTGCCGGTGATCGATCCCGGCGCCAACCTGTCGCCGCGTATCGCGCCCGGCTTCAGCCGGTTCCCGGGCAGCGAGGCCAGCGCCAGCCGGTTGCCCGGCAGCGACTTCACCCTGATCGTCTTGCCGTCGAGCTTCTTCGCCGCGTAGACGGTGCCGCCCAGCGCGGCGACGAGCGCGATGCACGCGACCAGCAGCGCCGGCGCCTGCCGGCGGAGTGCCCTGCCCATGGTCTTCTCCCCAGTTCGGTTGATTGGACGAGGCCCCGGCAGCGACCGGGACTTTGAAGGGTGCAGCCTAGCCGGCGAGACCCCGGGGCTGGACGAAAATCCGGGCGAGCCCGCCGGTGGTGTGGCGTCCGGGAGTGCGGTGGGCGCGCGGCGGCGACAAGGCGCACATACCCTGACGGGGCGGCGGGATAGACTCGCCAGCGTAAATACGGTCGGTGGTCAAGGGAAGTCCGGTGCGAAACCGGCGCGGTCCCGCCACTGTGACCGGGTCAAGGAAGTCGCGGGCGCCCTGCGCGCCAGCCACTGGGGACGACACGGAGTCCCCGGGAAGGTGCGGCCGACCACCCCGGAAGCCAGGAGACCTGTCCCCGGCCAGCCATGACAACCCTCGAGGAAAGGGTGGCGTAAATGCCAAGACTCATCCCATTCCGGCTGGCCGCCGCGTGCGCGCTGGCTCTAGCACTGTCCCTGTCCATCTCCGCCGGCGCGGCCGCCAAGGGCGTATCCGCCAGCCTGCGGGTCGTCGGCAAGGGCGGCAAGGTCCTGACCGAACAGACGCTCAGCACCGGCACCACCAAGATCAAGACCAGCAAGAGCGCCAACTGCTTCGGCGCCGGCACCGCCGGCAGCGGCAGGTCGGTGACGGTCAAAGGCGCGACGGCACTGGGCCTGCTCAGCCAGGCCGCGACGTCGACCGCCTCGCTGCGGCCGCTGCTGGTCACCGACGCCTTCGACTTCGGCCTCGGCATCTGTGGGGTCGGCGGCAACGTCGTCAAGGGCAAGTCGTCCTGGTACCTGAAGGTCAACCACAAGGGCGCTCAGGTCAGCGGCGACGCGGTGAAGCTGCACGCGGGCGACGAAGTCCTCTGGGACCTGGCGCCGTCCTACCCCTACCCGAACGAGCTCGCCCTGGAAGCGCCGGAAAGCGCGACCGCGGGAGCGCCGTTCCAGGTCCGGGTCTTCTCCTACGACGAAAAGGGCAAGCGCAAGCCCGTCGCCGGGGCGAGCGTGACCGGCGCCAGCGGCCCGACCGGGTCCGACGGCAAGGCCACCGTCACGCTCAGCGCGCCGAGCCATCTGTCGGCAAGCCACGGCAAGGAAATCCCCGCCGCCGCCGTTGCCATCTGCATCGCCGGTGCCTGTCCGGCCGGATAGGTGAGCCGGAGCTGCGGCACGGCGATCGCGACGGCGCTGCTCTGCGCAGCGCTCGCGGCCGCCGGCTGCGGCTTCGGCCCCGGCGCCGGAATCGGCGGCGTCGAGCTCACGGTGACGCGGGAATTCGGCTCGGTGCCGATGCTCGAACGCTCGGTCGAAGCGAACGAATCCGACACGGTGATGCGGGTGCTGGAAAGCAACGCCGACATCTCCACCCGCTACGGCGGCGGTTACGTGCAGTCGATCGACGGGGTGAATGAAGTTCAGCGCGGCGGCCATCCCTACGACTGGTTCTTCTACGTCGACGGCGTCGAGTCGCCGGTCGGCGCCGCCGATTACTCGCTGAAGGGGGGCGAGCGGATCTGGTGGGACTACCGCGACTGGTCGGCGACGAACCACGTCCCGGCCGTCGTCGGCTCATGGCCGGCGCCCTTCGCCGCCGGCTACGAAGGCAAGGCAAGGCCGGTGGCGGTCGAATGCGAGGGCGGGGGAAGGGCGTGCGCGAAGGCGCGGGCGGCGCTGCGAGCCGCCGGCGTCTCCGTCGCGGGCGGCTCGCCGACCGGCGCGATCCGCCTGCTGGTCGGCCCCTGGGCGCGGTTGCGCTCCGACCCGGCCGCGGCGCTGATCGAGGCGGGGCCGGCGGAAAGCGGCGTCTTCGCGGCCTTCGAGCGGAAGGGGAGGGGGTACGCGCTGGTCGGCCTCGATCAGGCCGGCAAGGCGAGCCGCGACTTCGGCCCCGGCGCCGGCCTGGTCGCGGCGACGCGGCGCTACGAAGGCCCGCCGGTATGGGTGGTGACGGGGGGGACGGCGGCCGCCGTGCGCGCGGCCGCCGGCTTGCTCGACGCGGCCAAGCTGCGCGACCATTACGCGGTGGCGACCGAGGACGGGAAGGAGACGCCGTTACCCGTGGAGGTGCAATGAGATGAGATCTCCGTTCGCCTACATGCCCCGGCCCGGGCCCCTTCAGGCGGCCTCGCCGGGCGCCGCGGTCGCCTACCTCGGCGCGCTGGCGGCGGTCGCCTTCCTCTACTCGAGCCCGGTCGTGCTGGTGGCGATAGGGGCGGCCGTGACGACCGCGGGCCTGCTGGCCGGCGCTCGCGGCGCCGTGCGGGCGGCGCTGCGGATGGGCTTCACCCTGGCCCTGCTGATCGTCGCCGTCAACGCCCTGCTGGTGAACCGGGGGGAGACGGTGCTGGCGCGGCTTGGGGACTGGCCGCTGCTGGGCCAGGTCGACGTCACCGCCGAGGCGATCGCCGAAGGCGCGATCCTCGGACTCCGCGCGGTCGTGGTGATGATCGCCTTCGCCGTCTACTCCGCCTGCGTCGACCCCGACCGGGTGCTGCGCGCGCTGCGGCCGATCGCCGGCCGCTCCGCCCTCACCGCGACCCTCGTCTCCCGCCTCGTCCCGGTCGCCGCAGCCGACGCTGGCCGCCTCCGTGACGCCGCCCGCCTGCGCGGACCCGGCGCCGCCGAGGCCGGCCACGCCCCGCTCGCCCGCCGCCTCCTGGCCGGCTCACTCGACCGCGCCGTCGACGTCGCCGCCACCCTCGAGCTGCGCGGCTACAGCCTCGAGCCGCCCCGCCACGAGCGCCGCCGTCGCGAACGCGGACAGTTAACGGTCCTGGGAGACCGGAAACCTTCCGCGTTCGCGACGAGGTTCGACCGCCGCTTCTATCTCGCCGGCACGCTGGTCCTCGGCACAGCGATCGCGGGCGAGCTCCTCGGCGCCGACGACTTCCACGCCTACCCGACGATCCACCTCGGCCTCGACCCCCTCACCCTCGCCCTCTCAGCCCTCCTCGTCCTCAGCGGCCTCGCGCCGTGGCGTCGCGCGCCGAGGCGCGCGGCCGCTCCAGCTTCCCCGATGCGCTCCGGCCTGCCCCGCGGCCCCGCGGCCGCGCCTTCCCCTCACGGGCTAGGCGCTGCGCCACCGCATCATGCTCGCGGTGCCGCGCCGTCCCCGGGAGCGTCCGGTGTCTGAGCTCGCAATCCGTCGGGGCGCAACACCGGCCCTCGCGATCGAGGCCCTGAGCTACACCTACCCGCGAGCGACCCGAGCGGCCCTCGCCGACGTCTCCCTGGAGATCGCCCCGGGTGAGTTCGCCCTCCTCGCCGGCCGCTCCGCCTCCGGCAAGACGACCCTCCTCAAAGCCGCCTGCGGCCTGGTCCCGCACTTCCACGGCGGCGAGATCGAAGGCGCCGTCAACGTCGCCGGCCTGGACGCCATCGAATCGGGCCCCGGCGAGCTGGCCGCCGCCGTCGGCTACGTCGCGCAGGACCCCGAGACCCAGATCGTCTCGACCACCGTCTCCGCCGAGATCGAGCTTCCCCTGGAGATGCGGGGCGACGCCACCGCCTCCCGTGCCCGCGCCGTCGAGGAGGTTGCACTGGCTCTCGCGATCCCCCACCTGCTGGATCGAACCGTGGACACCCTCTCCGGCGGCGAGCTGCAACGCGTGGCCCTGGCCGCCGCCCTGGTCACCCGACCCAGCTTGGTGCTGTTGGACGAGCCAACTTCCCAACTCGACCCTGTAGCCGGCGACGAGCTGATCTGGCTCCTGAGAAGGCTCAAGGTTCTACTGGCCGAACACCGCCTGGAGCGTTGCCTGGCCGCCGCCGACCGAGTAATCGCCATGGACTCAGGCCGCGTCACCTTCGACGGCCCCCCAACGGACTTCCTCGCTTGGTCCCACGCCTCCGATCCAGCCCTGACCACCCCAGCCGCCCGCCTCTTCTCCCTCGCCGGCATCGACCCCCTCCCAACGGGGGTTCGCCCAGCCCGCCAAACCCTTGCCTCCCTGGAGACGCGCGATGCCGGGGGCCTGACCCCCTCCGAACGGCTTGTACTTCTCGGGCAATCCGCCCACGGCCAGCCGACCACTCTCCACCCGAGCAAGTTGAGTGAGGAGGGGGCCAGGCCCCCGACACCCCCCGCGCTCGACGCAAGAGCCCTCTGGATCGAGCTCTCCCGCGCCGACGAGCCACACGACGTCCTGCGCGGCTTGGACCTGAGGGTCGACCGCGGCGAACGAGTTGCCCTGATGGGCCGCAACGGGGCCGGCAAGAGCACGCTGCTGAAGTCCGCCGCCGGGTTGATCGATCCGGTCCGGGGCAAGGTCGAGACCCCGGGTGGGATCGCACTGTTGACTCAGAACCCAAGCGACTACCTGGTGCGGGAGCGGGTGGGAGACGAATTGCCGGGTGACGCTGGGCTGGCGGCGCTGCGGGTGGTGGCGCTGGAGCACGCGGTCGACGCCGATCCCCGGGATCTCTCCGGTGGCGAGCGGCAGCGGCTGGCACTGGCGATCTCTCTGGCGGGGCAGATGGAGGGCGAGGAATTACCTGCCCTCGTCGCTCTGGACGAGCCGACGCGCGGCATGGACCGCAGCCGCAAGGACGACCTCGTCACCCTGATCGACGACCTCGCCTGCCGAGGCGCCGGCGTGGTCGTCGCGACCCACGACGTCGAGTTCGCATCCGCCTTCGCGGAGCGGGTCGTGCTGCTCGGGGACGGCGTCGTGATCGCCGACGGCCTGATGGCGGAGGTCCTCTCCGGCGGCTGGTACTTCGCCACCGAGGTGGCGCGAGTGCTGGACCTGCCCGGCGTGGTCACCCCCGAGCAGGGCGCCGCCGCGCTCCGCGGAGAAGGCGGGGTGGACGGATGAGCTGGGAGCTAACCAGCTTCCTGATCCTCGGCGCCGTCATCCTCGGCGGCTTCGCCTGGTACGAGCGCTCGCGACCGCCGTCGCAGGTCGTCGCCCTGGTCGCGGCGCTGGCGGCGCTGGCGGTCGCCGGGCGGGTCGCCCTCGGCGCCCTCCCCAACGTCAAGCCGCTGACCACCGACGTCATCGTCTTTGCCGGCTACGCGCTCGGCGGCGCCCCCGGGTTCGCGGTCGGCGCGCTCTCGGCGCTGGTCTCCAACTTCTGGTTCGGCCAGGGGCCTTGGACGCCGTGGCAGATGGCCGGCTGGGGCTTCTGCGGCATCCTCGGCGCCGCTCTGGCCCTGGGCACCCGAAACGCCGGCAGACTCACCCTCGCCGCGGTGTGCGGATTCGCCGCCCTCGCATACGGCGCTCTGCTGAACTTCTCGTTCATGGCGACCTATGGAGGGGAACCGTCTCTGCCCTACTTCGGCGTGCTCGAGGCGCGCGCGATTCCCTTCGAAGTAGCCCACGCCGGCGGCAACATCGTCTTCGCGCTCATCGCCGGCCCGGCGATGGTGCGGATGCTGGCCCGCTTCCGCGAGCGTTTTGCCTGGCGGCGGGCTGGAGCCGCGGCACCAGGGCCCGGGGGCGAGGGATCGAGCGGCGAGCGAGGAGGCACCGGCCTGCGCCCGGTTCTGCGTGGCGGGACCGTCGCGATCCTGCTGCTCGTCGCCCTGGCGCTCGGGGCGCTGGCGCCGGTTCGCGCCGAGGCGTCCGATGTCAGCCGCGCCGCCAGCTGGCTGCAGTCGCAGCAGAACGGCGACGGCGGCTTCGGCGCCTCTCCAGGCGACAACTCCGGCGCCGCGATGACCTGCTGGGCGATGCTGGGGCTGGAGGCCGCCGGCCGCAACCCACTCGACGTCTCCAGTCACGGCCACACCCCGGTCGACTTCCTGCGCAGCGTCGTCGGTGACCTGAAGAGCCCAGGCGACCTCGCCCGCACGATCCTCGCCCTCGAGGGGGCCGGCGTCGACCCGCGCAAGTTCGCCGGCGCCAACCTCGTCGCCGATCTGCTCTCGAAACGTCGCGACAACGGCTCCTACGAAGGCTGGCCCAACTCGACCGCTTTCGCGGTGATCGCGCTGCGCGCCGCCGGCGCCACCGGCGCCCTCGACCCGTCGCTCTCCTGGCTGCGCAAGGTCCAGAACGACGACGGTGGCTGGGGCGACGTCCCCGGCTCGCCGAGCACCGCCGACGGCACCGGCGCCGTGATGCAGGCGCTCTCCAGCGACTCCAAGGCCACCCACCGCGGCCTCTCCTACCTGCGCCAGGCGCAGCGCCCCGGCGGCGGCTTCCCGCTCGGCGGCAACGGCTCGGTCAACACCCAGTCGACGGCCTGGGCGATCCAGGGCATCCTCGCCGCCGGCGGCGACCCGAGCTCCTTCCGCCGCGGCGGCTCCAGCGCCCCCGACTACCTCTCCGCCCACCAGGAGAGCGATGGCCACTACCGCTACTCGGGCTCCAGCGACCAGACCCCGATCTGGGTGACCGGCGAGGTCCTCGTCGCCGCCGCCGAAAAGTACTTCCCCATCTCCCCACCCTCCCGAGAACCCACCCCAGTTCAAAGCACGCCCAAGACCGGCGCCACCGCGCCCGGCGCCACGACCCCAGCTCCTACCGGCCCGGCCAAGGGTGCGCCCGCGACGCCGGGAATCTCCCCCGCCTCGCCAACCGCGCCCGGGAACGGGGGTGGCGGACCCCTCCCGAACGTTTTGCGACCCCCGGGCCAACCAACGCCCGGGGCGTCAGCGGGCACGTCTCCCCCCGGGGGGCGAGTGAGGGGGGGGTCCGCCACCCCCGAAACGGAACCGTCGGCGTCGCAAGAGTCATCCGAAGACGCTTCGAGCAGCAGCCCCGCCGGCGCCATAGTCCTGGGCCTGCTCGCCGGCTGCCTCGCCTTCGTCGCCGCCCTTGGCGGCCGCCGCGCCTGGATGCGCTGGCGCTACGGCCTGTAGCACACCGCGAGCGGCCGATACGCTCGCCTGAGCGCGGAGTGAGCAAGCATCCGTATCTGACTCCTTGCGCGGCGAGCGAAGCGCGAAACTGTGCGTATGGACGTCGAGACGGCGATACGCACCCGTCGCACCCACAAGGCCTTCGCTCCGGAGCCGCTGCCGGGCGAGCAGCTGGAGGAGCTGCTCGAGCTGGCGAGCTGGGCGCCCAACCACAACCTCACCGTCCCCTGGCGCTTCCGCATCATCGGGCCGCAGGCGCTGGCGCGGCTGAAGCAGGCGGCCGGCCCGGAGGGCGCGGTCAAGCTCGACCGCGCGCCGACCATGGTCGTCGTCTCGGCCGCGCTCAGCGGCGACCCGGTCACCGACGAGGAGGACCTGCACGCCACCGCCGTCGCCTCCTACATCGTCCTGCTCGCCGCCCATGCCCGCGGCCTCGCCGGCTACTGGCGCACCCCCGGCCTGCTGCGCGGCGAGGAGGGGCGCGCCGCGGTCGGCCTTGCCGACGGCGAGCGCTTCGTCGGCCTGCTCCACCTTGGCCACCCGCGCCAGGAGCGCCCGGCGCCGCCACGCCCCGCCGCCGGCGAGACCACCGTCTTCCTCGACTGATGCTGACCCGCCTCGACTCATGCTGACCCGCGCCGACGCAATCGAGGCGATCGCCGGCCAGCACTTCGAGGTCCTCGTCATCGGTGGCGGCATCACCGGTGCCGGCGTCGCCCTCGACGCCGCCTCGCGCGGCTACTCGGTGGCGCTGCTGGAGCGGGGCGACTACGCGGTCGGCACCTCCAGCCGCTCCTCGAAGATGGTCCACGGCGGCCTCCGCTACCTGCAGAACTTCGACCTCGGTCTGGTCCGCGAGGCACTGCTGGAGCGGCAGCTGATGGTCCAGCTCGCGCCCCATCTCGTCTACCCGACCCCGTTCCTCGTGGCGGCGCTGGGCGAGGAGCGTCGCGACCGCAAACTCGGGCTCGGGCTGAACATGTACGACGTGATGGCGACCACGCGGGTCGGCCGCAGCCGCCGCGAGCTGCGCGCCTCCAAGGAGGAGGACGAGGACTTCTACTGGTCACCCGACCGCCACCGCACGATCGGCCGCGACGAGGTGCTGGAGATGGTCCCCGCGCTGGCCGCGCGCGAACCCAACGACGCCTACCTCTTCTACGACTGCCAGACCGACGACGTGCGCCTGGTCCTGACCATCCTCGGCGAGGCGGAGCGCTTCGGCGCGGTGATGCTCAACGGCGCCGACGTCACCGAGATCCTCACCGGCAACGGCCGCGCCGCCGGGGTCGCCTTCGCCGAGACCGAGTCGGGCGAGCGGATCGAGGTCGGCGCCGACCACGTGGTCAACGCGACCGGCGTGTTCGCCGACCGGATCCGCCCCGAGGAGGTGGTCGAAGAGGAGGACGTGCCGCGGATCGCTCCCAGCCGCGGCACCCACCTGCTCCTGGACCAGGCGGACCTGCCGATGGGCCGCGCCGCCTGCATCGTGCCGGCGGGGGAGGGGCGGATGATCTTCTCGCTGCCCTGGTACGGGCGCACCCTGATCGGCACCACCGACAACGACTATGAGGGCGACATCGCCCACCCGAAGCCGGCCGGCGAGGACATCGGTTATCTGCTCGAGGCGGTCAACGAGTTCTTCGGCACGTCGCTGGCCCAGTCCGACCTGGTCGGCGCCTACGCCGGCGTGCGGCCGCTGATCTCCAGCGGCGACCCGCGCAAGTCGGTCGACATCTCGCGCAAGGCGGAGCTCTACGAGACATCCTCGGGGATGCTGACGATCACCGGCGGCAAGCTCACCACCTGGCGGCGGATGGCGAAGCAGACCGTCGACCGCCTGGTCGAGCGCGAGGGCCGCGAGGCGCCCTGCCACACGGCCGAGATCCCGCTCGGGATGGAGGCCCGGGCCGAGGACCTGGAGGCGCCCGAGGGCGTGGGGGAGGAGTCGATCTCCCAGCTCGCCTTCCGCTACGGGCACGCCGCCCGTGCCGTGCTCGACCTCGCCGGGAGGGACCCGAAGCTGGCCGGGCCGATCGTCCCCGGCCGCCCCGACCTGCTGGCCGAGGTGGCGATCGCCGCCCGCCGCGAGCAGGCGCGCTGCGTCGCCGACGTGCTGCTGCGCCGCACCCGCCTGGGGGTCCTCGCCGCGCCGCAGCTGCGCGACGCCGCCTCCGCTCGGTCCGTCGCCGAGGTGCTGGGGGCCGAGCTGGGTTGGTCCCGGCGCCAGGTCAAGCGCGAGGCCGAGGCCTGGCCCGAGGCGGCCGCGCTGGAGGGCATCGACCCCGCCTCCGCCGGTTGAATAACCTCCGCTTCGATGACCAAGGCCGAGCTGGAAAACAAGCACCTCGCCGAGCTCCATTCGCTGGCCGCCGAGGCCGGCGTCGAGCGCTACCGGATGCTGCCGCGCGCCGAGCTGATCGAGAAGCTGGCCGACGGCGGCTCCGGGTCGAGTCGCCAGCCGTCGCGCAGCTCGGGGTCTGAGCAGCGCGAGAGGCCGCCACGTCGCCGTCGCCGCTCTGGCGCGAACGCCGGCTCCGGCGGAGGGGGTCGCGCCTCGGGTCCGGGCCGCGAGCGGCCTGCACGGGAGCCCGAGCCAGAGCCCGCCGCCGCCGCGCCCGCCCCGGCCGCTCCCCGGTCTGAACCTTCGTCCCGTCCCAAACGCCGCCGCCGCTTCGGCCGCCGCGGCAAGAAGGGCGTCACCCTCCAGGGTTTGTTGCTGCCGCCCGAGGCTGGCCGCCAAGCGCTCCTCTGCGCCGAGACCCGCGAGGGCTGCACCGCGCTGCTACGCGGCATCGCCTCGGATCTAGCCGGCGACTCCAACGGCCCCGATCCGGTGGCGCTGCTGATCGACCCCAGCCCCGAGGAGCTGGCCGACTGGCGCCGCGACGCCCCGCGGGCGGAGATCGTCGCCGCCGGCCAGCCTCGTCACGCCAGCGATGCCCTCGCCCAGGCCGCCGCGCGCGCCGGCGGAGGCGACGACGTGATCCTGCTGGTCGACTCTCTGACCCGCCTCGGCGAGGCCTACGCCGACCCCGACGCCGCCAAGCAGTTCTTCGACGCCGGCCGCACCCAAGGCGGCACCGGCTCCGGCACCGGCTCTCTCACTGTAGTAGCCGCCCTAGAGCGCGCCTCCAGCTAACGGAATCCCTGCCCCGGCGGCCCTACGTCAGCGGCGATACGCGATGCGGCGCCAGGAAGGCTCTTTGGAGAGCTCTATCAGCTCCGAGGAGCGGTCCGGCTGTACGTAACCGAAGGTTTGAGTTCTCTCGTCGAAGACGACGTCCAGCTCGCCCTCCTTGACCCGCTGGTCGAGCCAGGCGCCGCGGAAGACGAGGCGGCGGATCCAGTGGACGAGGCTGCGGTTGGCGGGGCCGACCAGGTCCTCCCAGTTCTCGTTGATGTGCTCGCCGAGGCGGGAGCTGGGCTCGGCGATCTCGCCGCTGACGGCGAGGTCGAGGAGGTCGTCCAGCTCCTCATGGCTGAGGCCCTGGTCGACGAAGCCGAGCTTGACGGCGGCCTGCTCGACCCGCTGCCCGAAATCGCCCTCGTTGAAGGCGAAGCGAAGCTCGCCGTACTCGAGCACATAGTCGGAGCCAGACTCGTAATTCCCTCTGCGGGTCGTCTTCTTATCCATGAGTTGAAGCCCATCTGCTCCCACAAGCCCAGCGGGAACAGGTCCATGATCTTGCCGATCATCGTACGCCGGTGCCTGACTGGAGCAGTCGCTGAACGACCGTTTGCACTCCGGGCCGGCCGGGGATCGGCCTAGCCTCGCGAAGGGAGCCAGGGCGATCGACCTCCACTGCCACATCCTCCCGGGCCTCCGACGACGGCTCGCGCGACCTCGACGACAGGCCCGGCCATCGCCGAGAGCGTAGAGGCAGACCGACGGGGGAGAGGTGGAAGTGCGCGAGCGCTTGAGCAGGCATGCGAGCCAACCGCGATGCCGATCGCTTCGGGGCACTTCCCCGGCGCCGCGTCCAGGGCCGCGTCGTCCCCGTCGCGACCGGCTTTCACAGCCGTCTCCTCGGCCTCGCCGGACTGCGCCGCGAGCAGGCCGGTGCCGGGCTGCTGATCCCGCGCTGCGCCGGCGTCCACACCTTCGGCATGCGGTTCGACCTTGACCTGGTCTTCCTCGATCGGCGTGACCGGACGCTCGCGGTGTTCCTCCGCGTGCCGCCGGGCCGCCTGGTCTGGCACGCAGGCGCGGCGGCTGTCTTGGAGATTCCCTCGCATGAGGGGGGAGAGTTCGCTGGCGCCAGGACTTAGGAGGGCATGTTGCCGCGGAGACAGGAGATCGCCAGCGTCGTCGTCTGCGAGGACGACGCGGTGACTCTGGACCTGCTCTGCGACCACCTGGTGGCGGACCGCTTCGGGGTGCTGCCGGCGCCGAGCGCGTCCGACGCGCTGCGCCTTTGCCGCTACAACCAGCCCGACCTGCTCCTGCTCGACCTCGCACTCCCCGACGCCTCCGGCCTCGACGTGCTGCGCGAGATCCGCGAGGCCGACGGGGTCGAGTCGCGCTTCGACCCGCAGCTGCCCGTGATCGTCCTGACCGGCCGCGGCGCCCAGACCGACCGCGTTCGCGGGCTCACCGCGGGCGCCGACGACTACCTGACGAAGCCCTTCAACATCGAAGAGCTGCGAGCGCGGATCGGCGCGGTGCTCCGCCGCCGCGCAACTCGCCGTGGCGGCCCCTGCCGGGTCGGGGACCTGGTGATCGATCCGATGCGCCGCAAGGTGACGGTCGGGGAGCGGGAGGTGCCGCTGGCGAAGAAGGAGTTCACGCTGCTGCGAGTCCTCGCCAGCGACCCGACCCGCGTCTTCTCAAAGGAAGAGCTGCTGCGAGACGTCTGGGGATTTCGCAGCCCCGGCCGGACTCGCACGCTCGATTCGCATGCGAGCCGGCTGAGGCGCAAACTCGATCCGGAGCACGGCCGCTACGTCGTCAACTGCTGGGGCATCGGCTACCGGTTGATCGACGGCTGAGGGCTGCGGGCGCTCCCGGCGGTCTACTTGGAGTCGCCCTCGGCAGCGGGCGACTCGAAATGGAGGATCGCCAGTTTGGTGCTGATCGAGTCGGACTTCTCGTCGCTCATCCGGGTGGCCGCTTCCTCCTGGATCTCGATCGCCCGGTCGAGGGCCCCCTCGAGCAGCGAGGTGAGATCGGTCCAGCCCTTCTCGTCGATGACGAGCGGGGTTCGGCTGACGTGGGAGTCGCTGCGAGCGTCGATACTGCCGGCGACCAGCGCCTCGGTAGCGTCGTGGCCCACCATCTCGAGAATCGACCCGGAGATGCCCTTGCGCGCCGAGGCCGGGATCTTCTCCCAGTCGCTGGTGCTGAAGAAGGCACGCTCGGTGGCCCGGTAGAAGTGCTCGACGGCACCGCGGCGCGGCTCCGTTTTGACCAGTTCGACGCAGTCGAACTCGAGCAGCGTTTTGACGTGATAACTGACGTTGCCCAGTGGCTCGCCGAGTTCCTGCGAGAGCTGGTTGGGGCTGGAGACTCCCTTGTGGAGGGAGCTCAGGATCCTCACGCGCAGCGGATGGGCGAGGGCCTTCGCGAGCTGCTGGGTGATGCCCTCAGGAGACGTTCGAGTTTGGGCCACGGGGAAAATTCTCCGATCGTTAGGGGGCCGGGACGGGTGGTCGGGATGGCTTTCATCCCGTTCTCTGGATCAAGTATTCCAAAACGCTCCGTCGTTTCCGCGGTCGAGGGCCTTTTCCAATGCGAAAAATGCCAAGCGGCGGCCGATCCTGACGCCAATCAAAATGGAATATGTGAATCTGTTTTAACATTTAGACGGTCTCTTATCCGTGCGCACCCGCTGCCCCGGGGCGCCTGGCCGAGACCGCTTTGGGATGGCGGGTGCGCGATTTGCGGCTGGGCGCGTCGGCGGGGGGAGAGATCGCCGTTTCGCACCCTTAGGGGGCCATGGGGATCGGGACCACCGGCGCGGAGCCGAGTTGACGCCGGAGCTGGCGCAGATCGTCGCGGCCTGGCCGCTCGGCGCCTCCCTTGCGGCGGCGGTAGCGGCGCGGGGTCTGCTTGCGGGGCGGCGCCGAACCGCGCTGAACGAGGCGCTGCACGAGCTGCGCAGGCCTCTTCACGCCTTGGCCCTGGCGGCCCCCGGGGTCCGCTCGGAGGAGCCATCCGCGATCGAGTGGTCGGTGCAGATGGCCGCTACCGCGCTGGAGCGGCTCGAGCGAGAGATAAACGGCGAGGCGGTCGCGGCTGTGAGGGCGCCGATGGTCGCCCGGCCGCTGCTCGACTCCGCGGTGGGGCGCTGGAAGGCGCGCGCGGCTCTGGCGGGTGGCTCCCTGGCGCTGCGCTGGCGGGCGGGGGAGGCGATGGTCGAGGGCGATCGCTGCGAGGTCGCGCAGGCTCTCGACAACCTGATCGTCAACGCGATCGAGCACGGCGGCCCCGAGGTGGTCGTCGAAGCGCGGACTCGTCTCGGCAGGTTGTGCGTCTCGGTGATCGACTCCGGCCGCGAGTCGCGCCCCGATTCGCGGCGCGAGAGCCCCGCCGAGCTGATCGCCCGGCTCTCCGGCCGCCGCCGCCGCGGCCACGGGCTGCGCGTCGTGCGGCGGACTGCCGCCGCGCACGGAGGCGACTTCCGGCTGCACTTCTCCGAGCGGGGGACGGAGGCCGTCCTCGAACTGCCGCTGTCGGGCGAAGCCGGGGCCGTCGTATGAGCCGGCGAAGCCGGGCGCTCGCCTTCGTGCTCGCGGCGCTGCTGGCCGCCGCCGCCGCGGCTGCGATCGCCGACGGTTACGGGGCCAGCGTCGCCCGCGGCTACGGCGAGCTGCGGCCCGTGGTCGTCGCCGACGCTGCCCTGAAAGAGGGTGAGGCGATCGACCCGCGCCTGGCCGCGTCCGAGCTGGAGTCGCGGAGGGTCCCGGCTAGGTTCGTGCCGCCGGGCGCCCTGCGGGATCCGGCCGAGGCGATCGGCCTGGTCCCCGACGCGGCGGTCCCGGCCGGCTCCTACCTGCTCGCCTCGCAGTTGCGCCCGCCGCGGGCGGACGGTGCCGGCGCTCTCGGCCTCGGGCCTGGTCGTCACCCGGTGGAGATCTCGGTCAGCGGCGCCGAGGCCCTGCTCGTGGCCGGCACGCAGCCGGTCGGGGAAAGGGTGGACGTCGTGGTGACGACCGAACCGACCGGCTCTGGGCCGGGCCGCACCTACGTCGCCGCCGCGGCCGTGCCGCTGCTGGCGCTCGGGCCCGGCGTGGACGGGGTGGCGGCGGCCGGCGTCGCCGCCGCGACCCTCGGGCTCACCCGCCGCCAGGCCCTGCGGCTGATCGCCGCCGAGAGCTTCGCCCGCCAGGTCACCCTGCTGCCGAGGGGCTGAGCGTGGCCGCGCGCGAGAGGAACGTGGCCGAGCTGGCGGGCGTCCTGCGCGCGCGCCTGGTCGAACGGCGCCGCGCCGAGGTGGCCAGGGGGCGGGACGAAGACGGCGACCTGCAGAAGGCGGTGCGCGAGCTGGTCGACGAGGAGGCGGTCCTGCTGGGTGCCGGCGATCGCGAGGAGATCGCGGCGCGGATCGTTCGCGACAGCGTCGGTCTCGGCCCGCTCGAGGCCCTGCTCGCCGATCCCCTTGTGGAGGAGGTGATGGTCAACGGCCCGGGCACCGTCTACGTCGAGCGCGGCGGCCGGATCGAGGCCACCGACGTCGCCTTCGCCGACGAGGAGGAGCTGCGCAACGCGATCGAGCGGATCCTGGCACCGCTGTCAACGTCGTGATCCCGCCGCTGGCGATCGACGGGCCCCTGGTCTCGATCCGGCGCTTCGGCTCCCGCCGGCCCGGCCCCGCCGAGCTGGTCGACCTCGGCACCCTGACCGCCGCGCAGCGGGAGTCGCTGGAGGCGGCGGTGGGGGGGCGCCGCAGCGTCCTCGTCAGCGGCGGCACCGGCTCCGGCAAGACGACCCTGCTCAACGCGCTCTCCAGCTTTATCGCGCCGAGCGAGCGGGTGGTGACGATCGAGGACGCGGCGGAGCTGCGGCTCCAGCAACCTCACGTGGTGCGCTTGGAGAGCCGGCCGGCCGGGGTCGAGGGCAGGGGTGAGGTGACGATTCGCGACCTGCTCCGCAACGCGTTGCGGATGCGGCCCGACCGGATCGTGATCGGCGAGGTCAGAGGGCCGGAGGCACTCGATCTCCTCGTCGCCCTCAACACCGGCCACGACGGTGCCCTCTCCACCGTCCACGCGAACTCGCCCGCCGATGCGCTGAGCCGGCTGGAGACGCTGGCGCTGATGGCCGGGGTGGGATTGCCGCACGTGGCGGTTGCGGAACAGGTGCAGCGGGGGATCGACCTGGTGGTGCATCTCGAGCGCCGCGCCGACGGCGCTCGCGTAGTCACCGAGATCGCCGAGGTGGTGCGCGCGGCCGGAACCACGGCCGTCCGCACGACGGAGGCGATCGGCGCCCGGTGACCGGCGCCTCCGGATTGCTGCCGGTCCTGGCCGGCGCCGCGGCCGGAGGGCTGCTGGCACTGGCGGCGCGGGAGGCGCTGCTGGCCAGCCCCGCGGCGGCGCGCTGGCTGCGCCTGGCCCTGGAGCCCCTGTGGCGGGCCGGGCGCGAGGGCTACGCGCCCTCGACCGTGGAGCGCCGCCGGCTGGCGGCGCTGGGAGCCGGCGCCGCGGTGCTCGGGGGCTGGCTGCTGGCGGGCCTGGCGCTGGCGCTGCCGCTCTCGGTCGCCGGCCCGGCGATAGCCGCCTGGGCGATCTCCAGCCGAAGGCGGCGCTACCGAGCAGCGGTCGAGCGCTCGCTGCCGGAAGTCGCGACCGCGATCGCCGATTCGCTCAGCGCCGGCCGCTCGCTGCGCGCCTCGCTGCCGGCCGCCGCCACCTCCCTCGACGGCCCACCCGCCTCCGAGCTGGCACGGCTCGGCGCCGAGTTGGACCTGGGGGCGGCGAGCGCCGAGGCGGTCGAGGGGTGGAGGAGGCGAATGCGCTCGGAGCGCGTCGACGCCTTCGTCGCCGCCCTGCTCAGCCAGCGGCTTGCCGGCGGCGACCTGGCCGGGTTGCTGCGCCGCTTTGCCGCCGGGGCGGCGGAGCGCGACCGCGTCGCCGAGGAGGCGCGCTCGGCGACCGCCCAGGCCCGCTTCACAGGCCTGCTCGTGGTGGCGATGCCGAGCGGCGGCGCCCTCTTCGCCGAGCTGATCCAGCCCGGCTTCGTCGCCAAGCTCCTCGGCTCCCCGCCCTCGGCCGTGCTGCTGACTCTCGCCGCGGCGCTTCAGGTGGCCGGCTTCGTCGCGATCAAACGACTCTCGCGGGTGGTCGAGTGAGCGCGGCCGGGTTGCTGGCGGCGCTAGCCGTCCTGCTCGGCTTCGGCGCCACCCGCGAGCTGCTCGCCGGCCGGGCTGGCCGCGAGCTGCCGTCGCTTCCGTTCGGCCTGCGCGGGCGCTCGGCCGGGGCGGCGCTGCGGCTCGGACTGCCGGAGCGGCTGCGCCGGTCCGGACTGGGGTCGCGGTTGCCGCTCTCCGCCGTGCTCGCGGCGAAGTTCGTCGGGATCGCCTGCGGCGGCCTCGCCGCGCTGGCCGCGGCACCGGCGGCACCGGGCAGGATCTCGCTGCTGGTTGCGATAGCGATGCCGGCGGCGGGATTCGTCGTCCCCGACGCGCTGCTGGAGCGAGAGGCGCGGCGGCGCCAGCGACGCCTGCTGGCGGCCCTGCCCGATGCTCTCGACCTGCTCGCGGTCAGCGCTGGGTCGGGCCGCGGCCCGGCGGCAGGCCTAGCGCAGCTGGCGCGGGCGGGGGAGGGCCCGCTCGCCGAGGAGCTGCGCCTGACGGTCGCCGAGCTCTCTTGCGGCACGCCGTTCGGCGCCGCGCTCCAGTCCCTTCGCGTTCGCGTTCCTGGCAGCGAGCTGGCGACGCTGGTCGCCTCGATCGAACGATCACGCCGCTTCGGCTCGCCGCTGGCCGACCAGCTGCGCCGCCAGGCCAGCGCCCTGCGCCGCGACAGCCGCCGCGCGGTCGAGGAGCACGCCGCCCGCGCCGCGCCGAAGATCCAGCTCGTCGTTGCCCTGGTCCTCGTGCCCTCGGTGCTGCTGATGATTGCCGCCGGCCTGATCGCCAATGGGGGTTCACTGCTCTCAGGGTTCTGAAGCCGCCCCCGGACGCGGAAGGGCGGGCGCGAGCATTCCGGTGTCTATTAGCGCGCCCGCCCGGGAGCGGAGGAGGCGGCGCCTTTACTCGAAGCGCGCCCGCCCGGGAGCGGAGGAGGTGGCGACCGGCTACTCCAGCGACTCGTCGCGGAGGCGTTTCGCGACCTCCGCGGTGGCGGCGGAGATCTCGTCGAGCTCCTCGGCGCGCTCCTTGTGGCCGCTGACGTAGCAGCAGAGGGTGCCGTCGACGAGCTCGAAGGCGAACTTCTTCGGTGCCGAGTCGGTCAGCCAGACGATGAAGGTGGGGGCGAAGAGCTGGCGCAGCCAGTTCGCGTCCTCGCCTTTGCCGGCGAAGATCTCGTACTTCTCGTCGAGCGCCTCGCTCTCCAGCTTGACCCGCTCTTTGGAGCGGCGGAAGACGTCCTCGAACTTCTCCAGCGAGCGCAGCCCGAACTTGCGCTGGCAGTAGAGCTCCGGCACGTGGGCGACGCACTCGGGAACCTGGACCAAACCCAGGGTGTAACGGTAGTAGTCGGTCTGGCGGTTGCCCTCGCCGTCGGTCGTCTCCTCCTCGTAGGTATAGAGAGCGGGGGTGCCGCCGACGCCTTCGGCGAGCGAGCCGGAGAGGGTGCGCTCCGCGTAGCGGTCGTCGCCCTTGCGCAGCAGCGGCGTCGCCGCCGGCAGCGGCCCGCGTCCGCCGAGGGCAAGCCCGCGCTGCTGCGCGTAGGCCTGGAAGAAGGCGTCCTCGGCGCGGGAGTCGGCGATCGCGAAGACGACCAGCAGCGAGAGCAGGAAGACCGCCACCGCGGCGCCTCCCCCGACCGCCGGGCCGACGAGGACGGCGCCGGCGACCCCGGCCGCGACCGTGAAGACCGCGATCAGGACCAGCGTCAGCGTCTTGCGCATCAGCCGCCTAAAGTGGAAGCCGCGGAGGTCGTTGGCGTCGTCGGTGGCCGTCGCGGCCGGGGCGGCGGCTTGGTCGGCAGCTGCCGCGGTCGGGGCGCCGGCTTGGTCGGGCGGATCCACGAGCTGAACCTACCGCGCCGCGCCGGATGCAAAGGGGGTTGCAGGGGAAGGTCGTGTTGCAAAGTGGGGGAGAGTGGGTTATTGTGGCGCTCGAGTTGAAGCCCAGGACCGGGGTGGTGAGGCTCCTCCCACCTCATCACTCCGGTCCAACTCTTTCCCGGCCCTCCCGCTCAGAAAGGACTCGCCGAGGTGGCATTTCGGGGTCTCTACGAGCACAGCCTCGATTCCAAGGATCGGCTCACGGTTCCGTCGCGGTTCCGCGCCTCGCTCTCCGACGGGATTGTTCTGTCCAAGGGCTTCGACCCCTGCGTCTGGGTGCACACGACCGCGGAGTTCGAGCAGCTCTCGGACCGCTTCCTCTCGCCGCACAGCCCGTTCGGGCGCGACGCGCGCCTGCTTCGCCGCCGCTTCCACGGCGGCTCCTTCGACGAGAAGCTCGACTCCGCCGGGCGCGTCCGCGTCCCCAAGCCGCTGATCGAGCACGCCGGGCTCGACGGCAACTGCGTCGTGATCGGGGCGGGGGAGTACCTGGAGATCTGGAACGCCGACGCCTGGGCCAGGCAGGAGGAGGAGCTCGACGCCGCCGCGCCCGAGATCGCCGAGGGCCTGGCCACCGCCGGTACCGCGTGATCATGAGACTCCATGCCGAGCGAATCCCCATCTCCTACAGCCGCGAGCCCCGGCCCGGCAGCGTCGAAGCGATGACCCACCTGCCCGTCCTGGCGCCGGAGCTGACCTCGCTGCTCGCCCCCGAGCCGGGGCAGACCGCGGTCGACTGCACCTTCGGGGCCGGTGGCCATGCCCGCCTCCTCGCCGCCCGGCTGGGGCCGTCCGGGACGCTGATCGGCATCGACCGGGACCCCGCCGCCGAGGCCCGCTTCGCCGAGTTCGCCGCCGAGGCGCCCTGCCGCACCCGCTTCGTCGGCGCCGACTTCGCGGAAGGGCTGCGCACCCTTCGCGGCGAAGGCATACGCCCAGAGATGATCTACATGGACCTCGGGATGTCCTCGATGCAGGTCGATGCCTGGGAGCGGGGCTTCTCCTACGCCTACGACGCGCCGCTCGACATGCGCATGGACACGCGCCAGCAGTTCGACGCCGCCGACCTCGTCAACGAGTGGCCCGAGTCGCGGATCGCCCAGGCGCTGCGCCGCTTCGGCGAGGAGCGCTACGCCGGCGGGATCGCCCGCGAGATCGTCCGCCGCCGCCCGCTCGCCACCACCTCCGAGCTGGTCGCCGCGATCAAGGCCGGGATGCCGACCGCGGCCCGTTTCGGTGGCGGCCACCCCGCCAAGCGCAGCTTCCAGGCGATCAGGATCGCCGTCAACGGCGAGCTCGACTCGCTCGAGCAGGCGCTGCCGCTGGCCTGGGGCCTGCTCGCGGTCGGTGGCCGCTTCGGCGCTATCTCCTTCCACTCGCTGGAGGACCGCCCGGTGAAGCAGTTCCTCGCCGAGAAGGCGCGCGGCTGCGTCTGTCCGCCCGAGCTTCCCGTCTGCGTCTGCGGCCACGAGCCGGAGGCGGAGCTGCTGACCCGCCGCGCGGTCTCGCCCGGGCCGGCCGAGGTCGAGGCCAACCCGCGCTCGCGCTCGGCCCACCTTCGCGTCGCCCTCAAGATCGCCGAGGACTCGCGACTCGGGGAGGCCGCCTGATGGCCGTCGCCGCTCCCGCCCGCAGGTCCGCGACGGCGCCGGCGCCGTCGCGGACCACGCCGCCGCGGAAGAAAGCCGCGCCCGCTCGCCGCGCCCCGCAGCGCGCCAGGCCGAAGACGAAGCGGGCCGCCGGCGGCCCGCTGATCCCGCTCGCCGTGGGCCGCACCGCGGTCGCCGTCCGCCAGCTGCCCGACTCCGGTCTGGTCGTGCGGATGACCCGCGGGCGCGCCTGGATCGGCGTCCTCGGGGTGCTGCTGGCCGGGATCGTCACGCTCAACGTCATCACCCTCAGCTTCGCCGCCTCCTCCGGCAAGATCGACGAGCAGATCACCGTTCTCGAAAAAGAGAACTCGATGCTCGGCGGCCGCGAGGCGCAGCGGTACAGCACCGCCCGCATCCGCCACGAGGCCGGCGCACTCGGCCTGGTCATGCCGACCGTCGAACAGCCCCGGCTGATCGACGCCAGCCCAAAGGACGTGGCCACGGCGGCGCAACGCCTGGCGGCCGCGGGCCCCGGCTAGGGACCGGTGCGGATGCGCTTGATCGAGCGCAGGATCGGGCTTCTCTTCGCCGGCTTCCTGCTCTGCTTCCTGGTCATCGTCGGCCGCGCCTTCTGGTTGCAGGGGGTGCAGGGCGCCCAGCTCGCGTCCGAGGCGATCTCCCAGCAGACCGCGACCGTGACCGTCCCGGGGTTGCGCGGCAGCCTGCTCGATCGCCGCGGCAACAAGCTCGCCTCCTCCGAAGACGCGGCGACGATCTACGCGACGCCCTACCAGGTGAAGAACCCGCCGCAGGCGGCGGCGAAGCTGGCGCCGATCCTGAAAAAAGGCAAGGGCGAAGTGCTGAGCGCCCTGACCGAAGAATCCGGCTTCTCCTACGTCGCCCACAAAGTCGACCTCGAAACCGCGGCAAAGGTGGAAGCGCTGAAGCTGGAAGGAATCGGCGAGCTGCCGGACAGCCGCCGCATCTACCCGCAGGGGGAAATGGCCGGGCAGGTGATCGGCTCGGTCGGCTCCGAAAACCAGGGCCTGACCGGGCTCGAGGCGGGAGAGGAATCGGTCCTGCGCGGGACCGACGGCGAACGGCGGATCGTCCACGACGCGCTCGGGGAACCGATCCGGACCGAAATCGAGAAGGAAGCGAGCGACGGGGAAAACGTGCAGCTGACGCTCGACCCGGTGATCCAGGGGAAAACCGAACAAGTCCTCGGCGAAGTCGGCGAAACGTACTCCCCGAAGGGGGCGACGGCGATCGTCATCGACCCCCGCACCTCGCAGATCCTGGCGATGGCCAACTGGCCGCCGGTCAACCCGGCCGACCTTTCCCGAGCCAGCAACGAAGACCTGATGAACAGGGCGACCGGGTTCAACTACGAACCGGGCTCGACCTTCAAGGCGTTCACCGTCTCCGCCGCACTGGAAGAAAAACTGGTGACCCCGCAGACGTCGTTCACGCTGCCGCCCACGATCCGGGTGGCGGACAGGACGATCAAAGACGCGGAGGAAAGGGGCACCGAAACGATGAGCGTCGCGCAGATCCTCGCGCGGTCCTCAAACGTCGGGGCGGTCACGATCGGGCTCCAGGTGGGAGCCGAAAAATTCAGCAGGTGGATCGACCGCTTCGGGTTCGGGCGCAAGACCGGGGTGCAGTTCCCCGGTGAGGAAAGCGGGATCGTGCCGAAGCTGAGCGAATACTCGGGCTCGACGATGGGCAACCTGCCGATGGGCCAGGGCCTGGCGGTGACGCCGATGCAGATGGTCGCCGGCTACACCGCGATCGCCGACGGCGGCGTCCTCAGGCGGCCGCAGCTGATCAAGCGGATCGGCGACCGCGAGATCCACGAGCCGAAGGGCCGGCGGGTGATCGCCGCGGGGGTGGCGGCGCAGGTGAGGGAAATGCTCGAAGGCGTGCTGGCCCCCGGCGGGACCGCCTCGGAGGTCAGCGTTCCCGGCTACACGCTGGCCGGCAAGACCGGGACCGCGCAGGTGGCCGAAAACGGAACCTACTCGAAAACCAAGTACGTGGCTTCCTTCATCGGGTTCGCGCCGGCGCAGAACCCGCAGCTGCTGGCGGCGGTGATAGTGGACCAGCCGCAGGGGGAAATCTACGGCGGGTCGGTGGCGGCGCCGGCGTTCGGCAAGATCGCGGCGTTTGCTCTGCCGTACCTCGGGGTGGCTCCCGAATAGGGGCCGGGAGTCGGGTGCCCCTCCCGCTGCTGTCTTTTTCGCCTCTGACGGGGTGTCTCTCGCTGAGTGGTCTGTGCGAAAAAGGGAGCGCCGCTGCGCGGGAGGGGCACCCGACTCCCGGCCTAGAATCGCGGGCAATGAGGTTGGATGAGCTTGTCGCGGGAGCTGACGACGCCCGGATCGTGGGGGACTCCTCGGTTGAAATAGCTGGGTTGGCTTATGACAGCCGAAAAGCTGGGCCGGGGACGCTGTTCTTCTGCGTTCCCGGGGAGAAGGTGGATGGGCATGAGTTCGCCGCCGCCGTGGTCGAAGCGGGGGCGGCGGGGCTCGTCGTCGAGCGGGAGCTGGAGGTCGATGCCCCGCAGGTGGTCGTCGCCGACGCGCGGGCGGCCATGGCGCCGCTGGCGGCTCGGTTCTGGGGGGACCCGACGGCGGAGCTGAGGGTCGTGGGGGTGACCGGGACGAACGGGAAGACGACCACGGCGTTCTTGGTCCGGGAGATTCTCGAGGGGGCGGGGGTTTCCAGTGGGTTGCTGGGAACGGTGAAGCGGGTGGTCGGCGGGGTCGAGGAGGCGGTGGAGCGAACCACGCCGGAGGCGATCGATCTGCAGGCGACGTTCCGGCGGATGCTGGAGGCGGGCGACCGGGCGTGTGCGATGGAGGTCTCCTCGCACGCGATGTCCCTGCACCGCGCCGACGCGATCGACTTCGAGGTGGCGCTGTTCACCAACCTGACCCAGGACCACCTCGACTTCCACGCCGATATGGAGGACTACTTCCTCGCCAAGCGCAAGCTGTTCGAGGCCGGGCCGGGAACGTCGGTCGTCAACGTCGACGACCCCTACGGCCGCCGCCTCGCCGGGGAATTCGACTGCGTCACCTTCTCCGCCGAAGGCGCCGGCGCCGACTACTCGGCACGGAATATTTCGTTTGACGCCGGTGGCGCCGAGTTCGAGGTCGGGCAGATCGCTGTGCGGACGGGGTTGCCGGGGCATTTCAACGTGGCCAACGCGCTGGGGGCGTTTGCGGTGGCGGAGGCGCTCGGGGTCGCGCCCGAGGCGGCGGCGGCGGCGCTGGCGCAGGCGGCGCGGGTGCCGGGGCGCTTCGAGCCGATCGACGAGGGCCAGGGGTTCGCGGTCCTGGTCGACTACGCGCATACGCCCGACTCGCTGGTGAACGTGTTGCGGGCCGCCCGCCGCCTCACCGACGGACGGCTGATCGCCGTCTTCGGCGCCGGCGGTGACCGCGACCGCGACAAGCGGCCGAAGATGGGCCGGGCCGGGGCTGAGCTGGCCGACCTGGCGGTGGTCACCTCCGACAACCCGCGCTCGGAGGATCCCGAGGCGATCGTCGCCGAAATCGTGGCGGGGGCGGGTGGCGCCGCCGAGCTCGAGGTCGAGGTCGACCGCCGCGCCGCCATCGCCCTGGCGCTGGGACGGGCCGAGCCTGGCGACACCGTCGTCATCGCCGGCAAGGGACACGAGCAGGGGCAGGAGTTCGAGGGCGGGCGCAAGGTCCCCTTCGACGACCGCGAGGTTGCCCGCGAGGAGCTGCGGAAGCTGGGCAGCCCGGCGTGAGGCTGGCGCCGGAGCAGATCGCGGCGGCGATGGAGGCGGAGGTCGTCGCCCCGGGGGGGCCCGGTTCGCCCGCGCGAGGCACGATCGACTCCGGCGCGACCGGCCCCGGCGACCTCTTCTTCGGCCTGCGCGGCGCCAGCCGCGACGGTGGCGAGTTCGCGCCGGCGGCGATCGACGCCGGGGCCTGGGGGGTTGCCGTCAGCCGCGAGCACGCCGCCGGCCTCCAAGGTGCCTGGGTCTTCTCGGTCACCGACCCGCTGGCCTCGATGCAGGCGCTGGCCCGCGCCTGGCGCCAGGCGCTGGGCGCCCGCGTGATCGGGGTCACCGGCTCGGTCGGCAAGACGTCGGTCAAGGACATCGCCCGGGCGCTGCTGCCGGGCAATGTCCACGCCAGCCGCGAGAACCTCAACACCGAGATCGGGCTGCCGCTGACGGTGCTCGAAGCGCCCGAGGGAACCGACCTGCTGGTGCTGGAGATGGCGATGCGCGGACCCGGCCAGATCGCCGAACTGGCCACGATAGCCGAGCCCGAGGTGGCGGTGATCACCAACGTCGGCCCGGTCCACGTCGAGCTGCTGGGCTCGGTCGAGGCGATCGCGGCGGCCAAGGCGGAGGTGCTCGAGACGCTGCCGCCCGGGGGCGTCGCGGTGGTCCCGGTCGAGGCGGGGGAGCTGGAGCCCCACCTGGAGCGGGCGCCGCGCCTGCTCCGCTTCGGCCCTGGCGGCGACGTCGAGGTGACCGAGGCGAAGGTCGTCGAGGGGGTGACCGAGGCGCTGATCGCGACGCCGCTGGGGAGCCAGCGCTTCCATTTCCCCTTCGCCGAGGCCCACAACCTGAGCAACGCCCTGGCGGCCGTCGCAGTCGGCGTGGCGCTGGAGGCGCCGCTCGCCGAGATGGCCGACCGCGCTGCGAACATAGGATTCTCCCGCTTCCGCGGGGAGCGCATTGAGCTCGGCGACGGGATCGTCCTCGTGAACGACTGCTACAACGCCAACCCGGTCTCGATGCGAGCGGCGCTCGACCATCTCGCTACCCTCGGCGCGCCGCGCACGGTGGCCGTGCTCGGCGAGATGGGCGAGCTGGGCCCCGGTGCCGCCGGCTTTCACCGCAAGGTCGGCGAGCACGCGCGGGCCGCGGGCGTCGACCTGCTGCTCGGCGTCGGCCTGCCCGCCCGCGACTACGGGCCCGACGAGCTGGTCGCCGACCCGGGCGAGGCAGCCGAATTGCTGGCGGCGCGGCTGGAGCCGGGCGACGCCGTCCTCGTCAAGGGCTCGCGCTCGGCCGGCCTGGAGTCGGTGGCAGAGACGTTGATGGAATTCAGAGGGCCCCCCGGACGCGGAGCCGGAGGGGAACCCATATCTGATTCCTCTTCGCCTCCGTCGAGCAGAGGAGGCCCCGCTTAATCATGGGCGAAGTCCTGATCGCCGGGATGGCGGCGATGCTGATCTGCATCTTCCTCGGCCCCAAATTCATCGAATACCTGCGGGTGCGCGAGTTCGGGCAGCACATCCGCGAGGACGGGCCGCAGGAGCACCACGCGAAGGCCGGCACGCCGACGATGGGCGGCCTGATCGTCTTCGCCTCGATCTGCGTCCCCTTCCTCGTCCTCTCCGACCGCGACCCGCAGAGCCTGGCCGTCTTCGGCGTCGCCATCGGCTGCGCCGCGATCGGCTTCGCCGACGACTTCATCAAGATCGTCAAACGCCGCTCGCTCGGCCTCTCGGCCCGGTACAAGCTGTTCTTCCAGCTGATCCTGGCGCTGGGCCTGTGGTGGGTGGCGCGGCACGAGGTCGGGCTGGAGCCGGTGCTCTACTTCCGCATCGGCGGCGGCAGCATCGACCTCGGCCCGGTCCTCTACTTCGTCCTCGTCTTCCTCGTCATCGCCGGCACCTCCAACGGGGTCAATCTCACCGACGGCCTCGACGGCCTCGCCGCCGGCTCCTGCGCGATCGTCCTCCTCGCCTACACGGCGATCGCCTTCGTCGCCAGCGAGCAGCGGAACCTGGCCCTGCTCTCGGCCTGCCTGGTCGGGGCCTGCATCGGGTTCCTCTGGTACAACGCCTTCCCGGCCTCGATCTTCATGGGGGACACCGGCTCGCTGGGGTTAGGCGGGGCGATCGGGGCGCTCGCGGTGATGACCCAGACCGAGGTGCTGCTGATCATCATCGGCGGCATCTTCGTGATCGAGGCCCTCTCGGTCGCGGTCCAGGTCTTCTCCTTCAAGGCCTTCCGGCGCCGTGTCCTGCTGATGGCGCCGCTGCACCATCACTTCGAGATGATGGCCTGGTCGGAGACCAAGATCATGCTGCGCTTCTGGATCATCGCCGCGGTCTGCTCGGGGATCGGTTTCACGCTGTATCAGCAGAGCATCGGGCGATAGGGAGGGCCGGGTGCCCCTCTCATCCAGCGGTCTTTTAGCTGTTCAGGGCTGATTCGATTGCCGCCACCGCGGTGGCTCCGGCGCGCTCTATAGGTTGCTGCTGGCGGAGCGCCGCACGGTCTCAGCTCCCAGCTCCGTTTTGCCGCCCGGGAAAGAAGTGGTAGAGAGACCCGAACGGATACGGTGCGATTTCTAGAGCGATCTATCTAGAAAGCCTGAAGAGGGAGGTTGCGATGCCGGAGGTGGAGCTCTCAGCGGGGGTCGTCGAGTACGGGGACACGGGTGGGGAAGGGCTGCCGATGGTCTTCCTGCCGGGTCTGGCGATGGACGGGCGGCAATGGGCCCCGGTGACGAGCGAGCTGCGGTCCGAGTACCGCTGCCTCACCCCGGTCCTGCCCTTCGGCGCCCACCGCCAGCCGATGCGCGCCGATGCCGATCTCTCGCTGCGCGGGATGGGGCGGCTGGTCACGGAGTTCCTCGAGCGCCTCGACCTGCGCGACGTCGTCCTCTGCTTCAACGATTGGGGCGGGGCGCAGGTGATGGTCGCCGACGGTGGCATGGATCGGGTCGGCAGGCTCGTCCTGGTCTCCTGCGAGACGGCGGGCAACTACCCACCCGGGCTCGCCGGGCACGCCGCCTGGCTCTCGTGCAAGCTCCCCGGCGGTTTGCAGCTGATGCGCCAGACCTTGCTGCGGTCATGGCTGCGGCGGCTGCCCTTCGTCTTTGGGCAGATGAGCAAGCGCGGCATCCCCGACGAGCTGATGCGGGACTGGCTCGAGCCGCTGAAGCGACCCGAGATTCGGCGCGACCTGCGCAAGTACGCCGGCGACGCGATGAGGGGGAAGCGGGACATCCGCGCCGCGACGCCGGCGCTGAGATCGTTCGAGCGCCCCGTTCTGGTCGTCTGGGACAGCGAGGGCCGGATGATGCCCAACGAGCAGGGCCGCCAGCTCGCCGAGTCCTTCCCGGACGCCCGCTTCGTCGAGGTCGGGGACTGCTACACGCTGATCCCGCTCGACCAGCCGGTCGAGCTCAGCCGCTCGATCCGCGACTTCGCCGGCTGATGGTCGCGAACCCGAGGCGCGCCTGACGGCGCCCGCGACCCGGCTGGGTGGAGCCGCCCGAACAGGAGGGCGGTGCCGCGGCCTCGAAGATAGGTGGCATGCGCGCGCCGCCACCCAGGAAGCTTCGCCCGGAGCTGCCGGCGGGACCGTTCCTCGTGGTCGGGCTCGGTCGTTCCGGATCTGCCGCCGCCCGCTTGCTCGCCTCCCGCGGGGAGGTCGTGCGGGGAGTCGATTCGGGGCGACCGGACTCGGCGGCAGGGCTGGAGGGGGTGGGTGTCGAAGTCTTCCTGGATACGGATGGACTGGCTCAGCTCGAGGGGACGCGGACGGTTGTCAAGAGCCCGGGGGTGCCTCGGGAGGCGCCGGCGATCGCGGCGGCCCTGGAGCGCGGGATCGAGGTCGTGGGGGAGCTGGAGCTGGCCTGGCGGGCAATTCCGAACGGGTTCGTCGGGGTGACCGGGACGAACGGGAAGACGACGACGGTCGAGCTGCTCGGTCACGTCTACAGGAGCGCCGGGGAGCCGGTCTCCGTCGCCGGTAACGTCGGCACGCCGCTCTCGGAGCTGGTCGGCGCCGTCGAGCCCGGCGCCACCGTGGTCTGCGAGTGCTCCAGCTTCCAGCTCGAGGACACGGACTACTTCGCGCCCGAGTGCGCGGTCTTCCTCAACCTGGCCCCCGACCACCTCGACCGCCACCGCGACCTCGAGTCCTACCTGGCGGCGAAGCTGCGGATCTTCGCCAACCAGGGCAACGACGACCTCGCCGTCTACAACGCCGACGACCCGGAGCTGGCCGGGGTCGACCTCGGCGGCTGCGCCCGGCGCGTCGCCTTCTGCACCGGGGCCGCCCCCGACTGCGAGGTCGCCCTGGCCGAAGGGACGGTCTTCTACGACGGCGGGCCGCTGCTGGCGGTCGAGGAGCTGGGGCTGTTCGGCGAGCACAACGTCGCCAACGCGATGGCCGCCGCCGCCGCGGCGCTTTCGATGGGCCTCGACCGCGACGCCGTGCGCGAGGGGCTGCGCAGCTTCGCCGGCGTTCCGCACCGACTGGAGCAGGTCGCCGAGATCGGCGGCGTCCGCTTCGTCAACGACTCCAAGGCGACCAACGTCGCCTCCGCCACGGTGGGCCTCCGCGCCTTCGCCGGCGGCGTGCACGCGATTCTCGGAGGCAGCGAGAAGGGCGAGCCGTTCGCGCCGCTGCTCGACCCGGTCCGCGAGCGCTGCGTCGCCTGCTACCTCACCGGCGCCTCGGCCGAGCGATTGGCGAGAGAGCTGGCGCCGGCGGTCGAGGCCGGCATCGAGCTGCACCGCTGCGCCGATCTCGAGGACGCCGTTCGCCGCGCCGCCGCCGCGGCCCGGCCCGGCGAGGTCGTCCTGCTCTCGCCCGCCTGCGCCAGCTTCGACGCCTTCGACAACTTCGAGCAGCGCGGCGAGCGCTTTCGCGAGATCGTCGAGGGGCTGCGGTGAGCGCCTTCCCGGTCGCCCTCGGGCGCCACGCGAAACCGGCCAGGGGGAAGGTGAGGAAGAAGGCGAAGCGCTCGCGCTCGGCCGCGGTCTCGGCCGAGTACAACATGCTGCTGACCGCGACCCTGTGCCTGCTGGCGCTCGGCGCGGTGATGGTCTTCTCCGCCAGCTCGACCACCCAGGTCCTCCACAACGGCGGCCTCTCCAACAGCGCCTTCTACCTGAAGCGGACGCTGATGTTCGGCGCCGTCGGCCTGGTGATCATGCACCTGACCGCGCGCCACGGGCTGAAGCTGGTCCGCAACCTGACGCCGCTGATCCTCGGCGTCTCGCTCTTCCTCCTGGTCGCGGTGCTCGGCGTCGGCTCGACCGTCAACGGCGCCAGCCGCTGGATCGGCTCCGGCTTCCTGCAGATCCAGCCCTCCGAGCTGGCCAAGGTGGCACTGGTCCTCTACGGCGCCGACCTGCTTGCCCGCAAGCCGGTGCGGGCGCGCTCGATCGAGGGCTTCATGCCCCTGCTCCTCGTCGCCGGCGCCGCCTGCCTGCTGATTTTGATGGAGCCGGACATGGGGACCGCGCTGGTCGTCGTCTTCGCCGTCGGCGCCACCCTGATCGCCGCCGGCGCCCGTCCCCGCGACCTCGGCATGATCGCCCTCGCGATCGGTGCCTGCGCCCTGCTTCTCACCCTGGTCGAGCCCTACCGGATGGCCCGCCTGACCGGGTTCCTGAACCCCGGCGCCGACGCCTCCGGGACCGGGTTCCAGGCTGCCCAGGCGAAGATCGCGCTCGGCTCCGGCGGCATCTTCGGGGTCGGGATCGGCAACGGGGTCCAGAAGGCCTTCTACCTGCCCGAGGCCCACACCGACATGATCTCGGCGGTGATCGGCGAGGAGCTGGGCATGGTCGGGATCGTCGGCGTCGTCGGCCTCTTCGCGATGTTCGGCTACGCCGGCCTCAAAGTCGCCCAGAAGGCCAGGGACGGCTACGGCAAGCTGCTGGTCGCCGGGTTGACCTCGCTGGTCCTGATCGAGGCGACGATCAACCTCTTCGCGGTGATGGGGCTGGCGCCGCTGACCGGCGTGCCGCTGCCCTTCGTCTCCTACGGCAACAGCAGCCTGATGGCGACCCTGTTCGCGGTCGGCCTGATCCTCAACGTCGCCCGCGGCGGCACCGCCAGGGCGGCTCGTTCCTCGACGGGTTCCCGCGCTGGCAAACTGCGCGTCGTCGATGGCGGGCGCACGCCCGCACGCGAAAGGAGTCGATCGAGCGGTGCCAGGAAAGCCAAGAGTGGTGGTGGCGGCGGGGGGAACCGCGGGCCACGTCGTGCCCGCCATGGCGGTCGCCGCCGAGCTTCGCGCTAGCGGCGCCGAGGTCTCCTTCCTCGGCACGCGGGACCGGATCGAGGCCGAGCTGGTCCCGGCCGCCGGCTACGGGATCGACTTCGTCAGGGTGCGCGGCATCGACCGCCGCAGCCCCCTGCGCGCGGCCGGCGCCACGGTCGAGGCGCTTGCCGCCGTCGGCGCCGCCCGCCGCGCCCTGCGCCGTCGCGGCGCCGACGTCGTCCTGGGCGGCGGCGGTTTCGTCGCCGGTCCCGCCGGGCTGGCGGCGACTCTCACTCGCATGCCGCTGGTGCTGACCGAGGCCGACAGCCACCTCGGCCTCGCCAACCGGCTGCTGGCCCGCCGCGCTCGCCGGGTATGCCTCGCCTTCCCGATCGAGGGCCGGGAGGGAGGGCCGTACCTGGTCACCGGACGGGCGGTTCCCGCCGCCGTCCTGGAGGCCGATCGCGGCGCCGCGCGGGAGCGCTTCGGCATTCCCGCGGCGGCGCGTTGCCTGCTGGTCGTCGGCGGCAGCCAGGGAGCGCGCTCGATCAACTTCGCGGCGATCGAGGCCTTTGCCGAGCGCGAGGGGCGCGACTTCCACGTCATCCACCTGGCCGGCCGGCGCGACTTCGAGGAGCTGCAGGGGCGGCTGGCGGCCGCCCCCCACGGCGACCGCTACACGCTGCTCGCCTACGAGCCTGACCTCGGCGACGTCCTCGCGGCCTCTGATCTGGTGCTGGGTCGCTCGGGCGGCTCGATCTTCGAGGTCACGGCGGCCGGGCGCCCGGCGATCCTCGTCCCCTACCCGCACGCGACCGCCGACCACCAGAGTGCCAACGCGGCCTGGATGCAGCGGGCCGGCGCCGCGACGATCCTCCGTGACGAGGAGCTGGGCGCCGAATGGCTGGCGGCCGAGGCGTCCGCCCTGCTCGGCGACGAGGTGCGGCTGGATCAGATGGCGGCAGTCTCCCGCTCGCTGGCCCGGCCCGACGCCGCGCGCCGGATCGCCGACGAGGTTCTGGCGGCGGTGGATGAGCGCGGAGCGAGTGAGCGAGATCGCCGGTCATCATGAGCGCGAGCGAGCGAAGCGCGAAATTTGACCCGGCCAGGCGTGGCTGGCCCTCCCGCCGGCTCCACTTCATCGGCATCGGCGGCGCCGGCATGAGCGGCCTGG
>WNFM01242686.1_pt1 | contig 36722 bp, 32 predicted proteins | sample 5400271 | NCBI WGS metagenome assembly WNFM01 (sample SAMN13153352, study PRJNA577476) | soil metagenome | isolation source: 60 cm saprolite on Douglas fir-dominated hillslope | place: USA:California | collected 2013-09-17 | reverse complement strand
TCGTCGCCCCACAGCGTCTCCTCCGCGCTGGGCGAGTTGTTCTTCCAGCTGTCCTGGGTGTAGCGGACCATCAGGTGCGTGCGCTGGGTGAGGCTCCAGTCCACGCGCGCGTTCTCCTGCCGCCAGTTGATGGGCGTGTTGAGGGCGGTCACCCAGTTGTTGCAGCTGCCCGAGGTGGACGTGTTGGGCAGCGGATAGAGCTGCATGACCAGGAGGCCGGCCGGGGACAGCCGGTTCTGCGGGATGCGGTTGCCGGCGAACGGCTGGCCGGTGAGCGGATCCACGGGCGTCGGAGAGGAGCAGCCGGCGATGGTGGGCCCGCTGAAGTCTCCAAGGCGCTCGGCCGCGGTGGGCACGAACGCGCTCCGCGTGAGCCCGCGCTTCTCACGGTTGAACTCCTGGGAGAAGAAGAAGTGGAGCTTGTCCTTGATGATGGGGCCCCCGATCGTTCCTCCGAAATCGTGGGAGCTCAGCGGGCCCTTGGGTTGGCCGGCCTTCTTGAGGAAGTATTCCGTGGAGGCCAGGGAGTCGTTGCGCCCGAAGTAATAGACGCCGCCGTGAAAGTCGTTGGTGCCGCCACGCGTGACGATGTTCACCTGGGCCCCGGAGGCGCCGCCGAACTCGGCCCCGTAGCTGTTGCGGTGGACCTTGAACTCCTCGATCGCGTCCACGGAGGGGAAGACGAGGATGGTGCCGTTCGAGCCGACGTCGTTGTTGTTGGCGCCGTCCACGGTCCACATGTTGTGCCCTTGCCCGCTGCCGCTGACGGCGAGCGAGATGTGGGACATCAGGCCCCGGTTCTTCGTGTCGAAGCCATCACCCTGGCTCACGCCGGGCATGAGGGTGCCGAGCTGCAGGAAGTTGCGGCCGTTCAAGGGAAGCTCGCGCACCTGCTCGCCGGTGACGAGGCCGGCGACCTCTCCCCCGATCGTCTTCACCGCGACCGCCGGGACTTCGACGGTGACGTTCTCCGTCAGGTTGCCGGTCTCGAGGCGCACGTCGACGCCGCGCACGTCCGCGACGTTCAAGACCACTCCCCGAACCTGGGAGGACTTGAACCCGGTGAGAGCCACCTCGACCGCGTAGGTGCCGAGAGGCAATTCCGGGAACGAGTAGACGCCCGAGGCGTTGGTGAGGGTCGAGCGGGTGAAACCGGTCCCCTCGCTCTTCACCGTCACGCTCGCTCCCGGGACCACGGCCCCGGTGCTGTCCGTCACCGTGCCGCGGATCGTCGCCGAGATGTTCTGGGCGAAGGAGGGGACGGCCAGGACGAGGAGAACAAGCAGGCCAGCGAGCGTCTTCCGCATGGAGGACCTCCGTGAGAGGAACCGAGCTTGGAATGTCAGTCGCGGACCAATCCTCTCGCCACGCCGCGATTTGTCAAGGGCGATCTCCGAGCGGGCGGAGCTAGCGAGGCCCGGCGGTGCGGAAGGTCACCGCGACGGGGGCGCCGACCTCGGCCGTCTGCCCGGTCGCGGTCAGGCGGCCCGTCTTGGGGTCGATCGCGAACACGACGACCTGGTCCGACTTCTGATTCCCGACGAGCATCCACCGCCCGCTGGGGTCGATGCCGAAGCCGCGCGGCGTCTTCCCTCCCGACGCGACGTGCTCGACGAGGGTGAGACGGCCCGTAGCCGCGTCGCGCGCGAACACCGCGATGTTGTCCGGCCCGCGCTGCGACGAGTACACGAAGCGTCCGCTCGGGTGCACCACGATCTCCGCTCCGCTGTCCGCCGGCGTCGGCGCCGCGCCGCCCGGCATCGCCGAGACCGTCTGGTACTCCGTGAGCTTGCCGTCGCCGTACTTGAAGGCGGAGACGCTGACCGTCATCTCGCTGAGGACGTAGACGTCCTTGCCGTCGGGCGAGAAGGCGAAGTGCCGCGGGCCCGAGCCCGGGGCGAGGGACGCGTAGGGGGGCGTCGCCGGAGTCAACGTTCCGCTCTTCGCGTCGAAGCGGTAGACCAGGATCTGATCCAGGCCGAGGTCGGCGGCCAGCGCGAACCGGTTCGCCCGGTCCGTCTCGATCATGTGCCCGTGGGGGCCCTTCTGGCGCTTGGGGTCGGCACCCGTGCCCGCGTGCTGGACGAAAGACGACGCCGGCTCCACTCCGCCGTCGGCGCGAATGGGCAGGCTGGCCACGCTGCCGCTGCTGTAGTTCGCGACCAGCACGTGACCTCCGCTGCGGTCCACGAACAAATGGCAGGGGGCGGTCCCGCGCGACGAGGCACGGCTCAGCGCGCGCAGATCACCCGTCGCCGCATCGATGGCGAACGCGCTCACGGAGCCCGCCTTCTGCCCCTCGTAGTCGTCCACCTCGTTCACCGCGTAGAGCAGCGGCCGCGTCGGATGCAGGGCGAGGAAGGACGGGTTCTGCGTCTCCGCCGCGACGCGCAGGGCCCCCAGCTTTCCCGTCGTCGCGTCGAACGGCGCGACGTAGATGCCCTTGCTCCGCGGGCCGGTGTAGGTGCCGAAGTAGACGAGGCCCTGGCCTTTCGCCGGTGCCGGGCTCGGTGAAGGGGCGGCGGCCATGGCCCCGCTCGCGCACATCAGCGTCATCAACACCAGCACTCGCGGAACGAGAGTCGTCCAGAGGATCATGGCGCCATCATACGGCCAGCCACTCCCCTTCGAACACGATCTCCACGTCGCCGACCTGGCGTACGTGGCCACCTTCCGGCCATTCCACGTCGAGGGTGCCGCCGTCACACACGACGCGAAGGCGGCGGTCGGCGACCCCCTTGACGATCGCGGCCACCGCCGCGCTGGCGGAGCCGGTGCCCGAGGCGCGGGTGTAGCCGACGCCGCGCTCCCAGAAACGCACGCGCAGCTCGGACCGCGAAGGGCTGGAGACGAACTCGACGTTGGTGCGCTGCGGGAAGAAGGAATGGCGTTCCAGGAGCGGACCCAGGCGGTACAGGAGCGCGTCGTCCGCGGGCGCGTCGAGGAACACCGCGCAATGCGGGTTGCCCAGGGAGGTCGGGGTCACGCGCACCGTCTCGCCCTCGACGCGCAACGGATGGTCGACGACGCGCGGAGCGGGCGGATCGAGGGCCACCGGGATGCGCGCGCTCTCGAGGATGGCCTCGCCGAGGTCCGTGGTGATGCGGTATCGCCCCTTTCCGACCGTCGCCACCTCGACCGGGCGCGGGCCCGCGCCCGTGTGCACGACGTGGCGGGTGGGCCGCGACCCCGTCCACACCATGTAACCGGCGAGGCAGCGGAGCCCGTTGCCGGAGATCTCCGCCTCCCCGCCGTCCGCGTTGATCAGGCGCATGCGTACGCCGTCGGGGGCGAGCGCGTGGAGGAGCACGCCGTCCGCTCCGACTCCGACGTGGCGATCGCAGAGCCGCCGCGCCCAGGGCGCGATCTCGGCAGGCGCATCCGCCTCCGCGACGAGCAGGAAGTCGTTGCCGATCCCGTGAGCCTTGGCGACCTTCATTTGTTCATCGACCCCCCACTATCACTTCCGCATCTTGCCGCGGTCGAGCGGAGGGAAGGTAGCCAGGCAGAGGACGCGATCCTCGGGCGCGCCCGCGGCCTTCCAGTGCGCGCCGCCGTCCGCGGTATGGGCGATGCCGTCGTCGGTCGCGAGGAAGGCCTCGAGCCCGCTGTCGGGCGCGAGCGGGAAGATCAGCTGCGCGGCCGGACGCGCGGCCAGACCGGTGGCAGGCGCCCACTTCTGACCCGCGTCGTCGCTGCGGAAGAGGCCCTGGTCGGTGGCGGCGTAGAGGATGGGACCGAGCCAGACCAGGTCGCGGACGCCCTGGCCCTCCAGGCCCGCCGCCTTCCAGGAACGACCGCCGTCCGCGGAGCGGAAGACGCCGGCGCTCCCGACGGCCGTGAAGAGGACGGGATCGCGCGCGAAGAACGAGGACACCGCGAGCCCATGGGGCGCGCCGTCGGGCAGCCCGGTGCCCGAACTGAAGCTCATCGCGCCGTCCTGCGACACCAGCACGCCGTGCCCGGTGGTCACGATCAGCGCGGGACCCGGCCACTCCATCCGCGTCACCGGCGTCCCGCGCAGGACGGTGGGCGCGAACGTCTTGCCCGCATCTGCCGATTTGTAGAGGCCGTCCGCCGTGCCCGCGAACACGGTCGGATCGGCGTTGGTGTAGCGCGACGGGAGCACGTGGTAGACGGGTACGTCGAGGCCGAGCTTCTTCCACGTCTGGCCGAAGTCCTCCGAGAAGAAGAGCCCGGCTTCCGCGGCCAGGTAGACCTGGCGGCCGATGGGCAGGATGCCGTGCACGGCGCCCGACTCGGCGAGGCTCACGCCTTCCGGACGGCCGGTGACGCGCTCCCATTTGGCGCCCCAGTTGGTGGAGCGCCAGAGGCCGCTCGCGGTTCCCGCGAACAGGGTGAGGGTGGTGATGACCGGGCCCCCCTCCTGCGAAAAAAGGCCGAGCGCGCCCGCGACGAGGACCACGAACGCGGTCGCCGGCGCGGCCGCGCGCGTCCTCATTTGTCCATCTCCGCCTTGAGCCGGGCGCAGGCCTCGACCGGATCTTCCGGGATCACGCGCGTGCCGCCGACCGTCGTCATGAAATTCGTGTCGCCCGCCCAGCGCGGGAGCATGTGCAGGTGGATGTGATCGGCCACGCCCGCCCCCGCCGCCTTGCCCAGGTTCAGACCCAGGTTGATCCCGTCCGGGGCGTAGACGCGGGCCATCACCGATTCCAGGCGCCGGGCGAGGGCCATCGTCTCCGACAGCTCCTCGGCGGTCGCCTCGGCCAGGCTGCCCAGGTGCCGGCGCGGCGCGATCATCACGTGACCGGCGTTGTAGGGATACAGGTTCATGACCACGAAGTTGAGGGGGGTGACGCGCACGACGAGGCTGTCCGGATCCGCCGCGTGCTCCAGGGCACGGCAAAGGACGCATCCGGGCTCCTTGGCGCCGGCCGTGACGTAGGCCTTGCGCCAGGGGGACCAGATCCGTTCAAACGCCAAAGGTGACCTCGTAGACGGGGAAGCTGGAGCGCACGCCCTTGAACTTGGCGTCTCCCGCGTACTGGAATACGAGGCGGCGCCCGATCTGCTCGTCGAAGTACTCCATGAGGCGCGAGCCCGGGCCTTCGGCGTGCTCCAGGGGAAGGTGCGCCTCGAGCTGCATCAGGGTCTCGCGGCTGATCGCGATGCCCTGGTTGAAGAGGGTGCCCGAGCCGTCGATGGTCACGTGCATCTCGCGCGCGTCCGGGGCCGGCTGCGCCTCGCTCTCGTCCTCGTCCATCGGCTTCTTGGCCGCGGAGCTGAGGCGGCCGGCCAGGTTCACGTTCCGTCCGATCACCGTCGTCTGCACCGACTCCTCGTCCTCGATGAAGCGTGCGATGTAGACGCGGCCGTAGTGGATGGCCACGCCCATCTTGAAATACGTCTTGCCTTCCTGGCGCAGGCGCAGCAGGGTGTCCTGGCAGAGGACGGCGGTGCGCACGGCGTTGAGCGGGTCGAGGGGGTCCACGCGCCGGGTGCCGAACGTGATCATGATCCCGTCGCCCAGCACCTTGTCCACCGTGCCCCCGAAACGACGCACGTGCGGGATGAAGGCGTCGAACACGGTGTAGAGCTCCTGGGTGAGGTCGCGCTCCGAGATGTAACCCTCGGACGTCTGGGTGAACCCGCGCAGGTCCAGGAAGAGGACGGTGGCGTTCACGGCGTTGTTGAGGACCTGCGCGGAGTCCCCGAACTCGAACAGCCGCCGGCCGAGGTTCATGCGATCGTCGGCGTCGTGGTCGCCGAACTTCATGAGCGTGATCTGGTCGCGCAGGTGCGAGATCAGCTCGAAGCGCTTCACCCCCTTGACCACGTCCAGGAACACCTCGGTGATCTCCGCGGAGCGGCGGCGCCCGGCCTCCGCGCGCAGCTTCTCGACTCCGAGCAGCCGGGTCCCCGTGGTCCAGACGTCGCCGAGCAGATAGGTGAGGACCTGCGCGTTGGCCATGACCTTGACGATGCCGGCCTGGGTCTGGAGCTGCTCCTTGGGCAGGCCGGGCATGTGACGGGCTACGCGCGCCTGGAGGCCGCGGTCGTTCTCGCGCAGCCGGCGCTCCGTCTCCTTGAGCAGGATGCCGTACATCTCGAAGAAGGCGTCCGCGGGCAGGCGATAGCGTTTGTTGGAGGAGAGGAAGGCGTTGAAGTCGAACTCGGAGATGCTGAGCTCGGTGAACGCGAACCCGTCGTCGATGATGGCGTCGACGAGGGAGACGTTCTCCCGGGCCCCGGCCAGGAAGGAGGCACGCGCGGGATCCGCCTGCTCCACCGTGCGCCGCGCCACCTGGTCCAGCCGCTTGTAGAAGGAGGACAGCAACGGGTGCAGCGAGTACTTGAGCTTCTTGACCGAGGGGTTCTTGGCCTCGAGCTCGCGGAGGCACTCCGCCACGTCCCGGCTGTGGGCCAGCCAGCACAGGTTCACGAGCCCCACCCGCCGGTCGGCGATGCGCACGGAGCGCAGCACGCGCTCGAGCGTCACCTCGTACTCCAGCGCCTCCTTGCCGGCGCCGTTGCCGCGCGGCGCACCCGGCAGCTCGGCTCCGATGTCGCGAAGCAGCGACTGCAGGTAGCGCATGACCAGCGTGCGCAGCTGCGGATGGAACTTGACGTGGTAGACGGGTCGCCCGCCTTCGACGTCGGGCAGGGGCAGGCCGGGCAGCGGGCTGCCGAGGAGTGCCTCCGCCTCCGCCAGGCCCCCGGACAGGAAGCGGGAGGAGGCGGGGTCCTTGAGGAAGAGAGAGTCCGACCCCATCGGGCCCTAGGAAGACCGGTTGATCAGTTCCCGGAGCTCCTTGCCGGGCTTGAAATGCGGGACGCGCTTGGCCGGCACGACCACGCCCGCGCCCGTCTTGGGGTTGCGACCGGTGCGGCTGTCACGCCTGCGGATCCGGAAGGAGCCGAATCCCCTGAGCTCGATCTTGTCCCCACGCTGCAGGGCTTCGATGATCGAGGAGAACACGGCCTCCACGATGACCTCGGAATGCTTGCGCGTCAGGTCGGAAACGCGGGAGACGGTGTCGACCAGCTCGGCCTTCGTCATCTCGGTTCCTCAGGAGCGTGTCCACGGAAAGTGCGGGACACGCTCCTAATAACGCCGAGAGATTACTTTAGGAATCTTTCCGAGTCCACCCGGCCGTACGCGCAAAGATTCCTGCCTTGACTCACCACTCCGGCCGCCCCGCTGCGCGGGCCCGCCGGAGCGCCCCCCTACTCCTTCTCGCGGTCTCTCGCCGCTTGCGCGGCCCGGAACGCGTCGCCGAGGGTGGTCGCAGTGGATGTCTCGGCGGCATTCGCGCTCTCGCGGTAGCTCTCGAGGTCCTGCTTGTACTCGTCCTGCTTCACGGCCTTGATGCTGAGGCCGATCTTCTTCTCGCCCTCGTTGATCTTGATGATCTTCATGGCGTAGAGGTCGCCGACCTTGACCGCCTCTTCGGGCTTCTCGATGCGCTTCTCGTCGAGCTCGCTCACGTGCACCAGGCCCTCGATCCCCTCGTGCAGCTCCACGAAGGCGCCGAAGTTGGTCACGCGCACGACCTTGCCCTGCACGATGTCGTTCACCTTGTGGTGCGAGAAGAACTCGTCCCACATGTCGGTGGCCAGCTGCTTGAGGCCCAGGGACAGGCGCTGGTTCTCGGCGTCGATGTTGAGGACGACGGCCTCGACGGTGTCGCCCTTCTTCAGCACTTCCGAAGGATGCTTGACGCGCTTGGTCCAGCTGAGGTCCGAGATGTGGATGAGCCCGTCGATGCCTTCTTCGACCTCGACGAACGCCCCGAACTCGGTCAGGTTGCGGACCTTGCCCTTGATCTTCGAGCCCACCGGGTACTTCTCGGCCAGCTCGTTCCAGGGATTGCTCTCGACCTGCTTGAGGCCGAGGCTGATGCGGTGCGCCTCCTGGTCGATGCCGAGCACCTGGCACTCGACCTCCTGGCCCACGGTCAGCACCTTCGAGGGGTGCTTGACCTTCTTGGACCAGGACATCTCGGAGACGTGGATCAGGCCCTCGACGCCCTCTTCGAGCTCGACGAACGCGCCGTAGTCGGTGAGGCTGACGACCTTGCCCTTGACGCGCACGCCCACCGGGTACTTCAGGGTGGCCGTCGTCCAGGGATCGGCCTTGAGCTGCTTGTAGCCGAGGGAGACGCGCTCGCTCTCGCGGTCGAACTTCAGGACCTGGACCTTGATCTCGTCCCCCACGTTGAGCACTTCGCTCGGGTGGTTGATGCGGCCCCAGGACATGTCCGTGATGTGGAGGAGCCCGTCGATGCCGCCGAGGTCCACGAAGGCGCCGTATTCGGTGATGTTCTTCACCGTGCCCATGAGGACCTTGCCCTCTTCGAGGGTCTCCAGGGTGTCGCGCTTCCGCTCCGCGTTCTCCTCTTCGAGGACGGCCTTGCGCGAGAGCACGATGTTGCCGCGTCCAGGTTGCGCACGGGACGGAGGTCCACCTGCGAGCCGGGGAGGAACGCGCGCACGCCGATGTCGACGGCCAGGCCGCCCTTGACGCGCTCGATGACGCGGCCCACGACGACGCGGCGCTCCTGGTAGGCGCGCTCCACGTCGTCCCAGACCTTCATCTTCTCGGCCTTCTCCTTGGAGAGGACGACGTAACCTTCCTTGTCCTCCGTCTTCTCCAGGAGCACGTCCACCGAGTCGCCGACCTTGATCGAGAGCTTGCCCGTCTCGTCGCGGAACTCGTCGACGGGGATGATCCCCTCCGACTTGTAGCCGACGTCGACGATGACTTCGCTCTCGCTCACCTGCAGCACGATGCCCTTCACGACCTCGCCCTCGGCGAAGTTCTTGAAGCTGACGTCGTACATGTCGAGCAGGCGCTCGTACTCGGCGTCGTCCATGGCCCCGGCGGTCTCTCGGGGTTCCTCTTCTTGCCGCTCAGGGGCGGGAGCTTCCGCGACCGACTTGCTGCCGCCGATGGGGGAGGCGGGGCGCTGCGTCTTTTCGATCTCCGGCATGTGCGAGCGAGTCCTCCGAATTCCTTAGAGATTGGTCCTATCGCGGAGGCGTGCGCGGCTCAGGCTCGGGCTTCGCGTGAGGACTAAAGCGAGAATTCTACGTGCTTTAGGAACCGAGTGTCAAGACCGGGCCGCTCGACCAGAGCAGCGCTCGAGGAACCATACTCCCGTACGGCGCGTATGAGGAGTGGCAGGCCCCAGGGCGGGCCAGGGAGGCGCTCGTGGAGAGCTGGATCCAGGACCTGAGGCACGGCGTCCGGCTGCTGGCACGCCGGCCAGGGTTCACGGCGGTGGCGGTCGTCTCCCTGGCCCTCGGGGTGGGACTCAACACCACGCTGTTCAGCGTGGTGAACGCGGTCCTGCTGCGCAACACGCCGGTGCAGGCTCCCGAGCGCCTGGTCGAGATCTACTCGAGCCTCAGTGACGACTTCCCCTACCTCACCACGTCCTATCCCGATTACCTGTCCGTCCGCGACGGGGCCGACGCCTTCAGCGGCGTGGCCGCCCACGCCTTCGTGCGCGGCATCCTTTCCACCGGTGGCACGCCGGTGCTGATCACGGGCGAGACCATCACCCCGAACTACTTCGACGTGCTCGGCGTGCGGCCTGCCCTCGGCCGCGGGTTCCAGGCCGACGAGAACGTGGGGGAAGGCCAGCACGCGGTGGTGGTGCTCAGCCACGGGCTCTGGCAGCGCCGCTTCGGGGGGCGCGCCGACATCCTCGGCACCGCGGTCGAGCTCAGCGGCGTGAAGTACACGGTCGTGGGGGTCGCGCCACCCGGGTTCGCGGGCATGGTGCCGGGGCTGGAATCGCAGTTCTGGGCACCCGTGATGATGGTCGACCGTTTCAACTTCCAGGGCATCCAGAGCGAGGCCGATCACGATCCGGGCGCCACCCGCCTCCAGAAGCGCGGCCAGCGCTGGCTCTTCGTGAAGGGCCGGCTGGCGGAGGGCAAGACGGTCGAGCAGGCGCGCGCCCAGGTCGACACGATCTTCGCGCGTCTCCGCCAGGACCATCCGGCCACCAACGAGAAGACGCGCGCCTCCGTGCTGCCGGGAGCGGGTGTGCGCTTCCATCCGATGCTCGACGGGTACGTGAAGGCCGCGAGCGCGGTGCTGCTGGTCGCGGTCGGCCTCGTCCTCGCCATCGCCTGCGCCAACGTGGCCAACATGCTGCTGGCGCGCGGGGCTTCGCGGCGCCGTGAGCTGGCCGTGCGCGCGGCCATCGGTGCGGGACGCGGGCGGCTGGTGCGCCAGCTCCTGACCGAGAGCCTCGTGCTCGCCGCGGTCGGAGGCGCGGCGGGAGTGCTCCTGGCCGCCTGGGCCGGCCGCATCCTGAGCGGCCTGAACACGGACTGGCTCCCCATCCCGCTGCACTTCGATTTCCACCTCGACGGCACCGTGATGGCGTTCGCGGCCGGGGCGTCGCTGCTCACCACGATGTTGTTCGGGCTGGCCCCCGCCCTCATGGCGTCGAAGCTCGAGCTGGTGCCCTCCTTGAAATCGGACGCGACCGGAGAGGGCTCGGTGCGGCGGCGCGTGAGCCTGCGCGACACCCTCGTGGTGACGCAACTGGCGCTGTCGCTCGTCCTGCTCGTGGCGGGAGCGCTCCTCGCCCGCGGCCTGCTCGCCGCGCGCGGCACGAACCTCGGCTACGACCCTGCGCCCGTCTCCTACATCGAATTCAACCTGCAGATGAACGGGTACGACGTGGACCGCGCCGTGGCCATGCGCAAGCGCATGCTCGCCGACCTGCGCGCCCTGCCCGGCGTGACGGGGGCCGCGCTGGTCACGCGGCTGCCACTCGCCCCCGACATCAACATGGAGGGGATCCGCATCCGCGGCCATCACGGTCCGCAGGACGACGCGACACCCATCGACGCCGTCTCCGTCGGCTCGGACTACTTCCGCGTGGTCGGGGTCCCCATCGTGGAGGGACGCGCGATCGTCGACGACGACGTCGAGAATGCACGTAGGGTCGTGGTGGTGAACGAGACGATGGCGCGCCGCTACTGGCCCGGGAAGAGTCCCGTCGGCGAGCTCCTCTACACCGAAGGGTTCGAGGCCGCGCCGCACCAGGTGGTCGGCGTCGCGCGCGATCACAAGGTGCGCTCGGTGGGAGAGGATCCGCGTGCGTACCTCCACTTCCCCGCCCGTCCCTCGCGCGCGGTCTCGCTGGCCGTGCGCACGACCATCCCGCCGGACAAGGCGCTCCCGATGTTGCGCGCGGCGATCCTCGCCCTGGAGCCGGCCGTGGTCTTCACGGAGGACGTTCCCGCGACGACCGTTGTCGCCACCACCACCGCACCCACCCGGATCGGCGCCGTCCTCCTCGGCGCGTTCGGGGCCCTGGCGCTCCTGCTGGCCGCGGTCGGCCTGTATGGCGTGATCGCGTACTCGGTGAGCATGCGGACGCGAGAGATGGGCGTCAGGATGGCCCTGGGTGCAGAGCCGCGCGACCTGCTGCGGCTGGTGATGAGGCAAGGCGGGCGGCTGGCCCTGGTGGGCATCGGCGCGGGCGTGGTGCTGGCCGCGCTCGTGGGACGCGTCCTGGGATCTCTTCTCTACGGCGTGAGCGCGCTCGATCCGATCGCCTACGCGATCGCGGCCACGGTCCTGCTGGCGGTGGCCGCTCTCGCCGCCTTCGTGCCGGCCTTCAGCGCCGCACGGCTCGACCCGCTGCGCGCGCTGCGCACGGAGTAGACCCCGCTGCGGCGACGGGCCGTGGTATCAGCGCCAGGCCTGCGCCAGGGCGGTCAAAAGCCCCTCCACGGTGGCCGGCTGGGCGATGGCGAGAACGGTGAGCCCGGCGGCGCGGGCCGCCTCCGCCGTGGTGGGGCCGATGACCGCGGCGGGCACGCCGCGGCCGTCCTCGCCCGCGAAGGCGGCGAACGCCTCCACCGCCGAGGGCGACGCGAAGACGGCGACATCGACCCCGCCGCGCAGCGTCTCCGCCAGCGACTGCCCTCCGTCCGCAGAGACGGTGCGATAAGCCACCACGCGCTCGACGACGGCGCCGAGCTCGGCGAGGCCGCGGGAGACCGTCTCCGCCGCCCGGTCCGAGACGGGCAAGAGGACGCGCCGGCCCTGCACGGCCGCGCGGTCGAAGGCCGCGACGAGGCCGGCGGCACGGAAATCCCCGGCCGGCTCGACGGACACGCGTGCGCCGGGCCAGGCCGTGTGCACGGCCAGGGTGGTCGCCGGCCCCACGGACGCGAGGCTCAGCCCGGCGGGCAGGCTCACGCCGAGGGTGGCCATGCGCGTGGAGACCGCCTCCACCGCGTTCGCGCTCGTGAAGACGAGCCACTCGTAGCGCGCGAGGCCGCCCAGCGCCTCGTCCAGGGGCCGGCGGTCGGAGGGCGGGCGCAGCTCGATGAGCGGCGCCTCGGAGGCGACGGCGCCGAGAGAAGCCAGCCCCGCCATGAGCTCGGGCCAGCGGCGCGTCACGAGCACGCGCCGCCCGGCCAGCGGGCCGCTCACGACCGGACGAGCTGCCAGGCGCCGCGGGCGAGGAGATCGGCGGCGACGCGCCGGCCCAGCTCCTCGGGATCGTCACCGGTGTCCTCGCCGCGCAGGATCGCGCTGCCGTCCGCCCGCGCCACGAACGCGCGCAGACGCAGGCCGCCCGACACGGGCGCGGCGTGCGCGCCCAGGGGGACGTTGCACCCGCCCTCGAGGGCCGCGAGCAGGGCGCGCTCCGCGGTGACGGCCCGGGCCGTCGGCTCGTGATGGAGGGCGGCCACCGCCGCGCGCACGTCCGCGTCGTCCTGGCGGCATTCGAGCGCGATCGCGCCCTGTCCGGGCGCGGGCACGAACACCTCCGCATCGAGTACCTGCGTCACCTCGCCCGTGCGCCCGAGCCGCACGAGGCCGGCCATGGCCAGGATCACGGCGTCGTAGTGCCGCTCGCGCAGCCGGCGGATGCGCGTGTCGACGTTGCCACGGAGATCGTCCACGTGCAGGTCCGGCCGCATCGCTTTCACCTGCGAGGACCGGCGCAGGCTGGTGGTGCCCACACGGGCGCCCGCGGGCAGGGACTCGAGCCGCTTGCCCGAGTTCGAGAGCAGCGCGTCGCGCGGATCGGCCCGCTCCAGGTAGGCGCAGAGCGACAGGCCGCCAGGAAGCGCGGTGGGCACGTCCTTGAGGCTGTGCACGGCCAGGTCGACCTGGCCGGCCAGCATCGCCTCTTCGATCTCCTTCAGGAAGGCGCCCTTGCCGCCGATGCTCTCCAGGCGCCGATCGAGCACCTGGTCGCCGGTGGTGGTGATCTTGTGGAGCTCGACCTCGTGGCCCTTCGCCACCAGGAGCCCGCTGACGTGTTCGGCCTGCCAAAGCGCGAGAAGGCTCGCCCTCGTGCCTATTCGAATCTTCAAGGCTGAAATTTATCTCAGGGGGGGAACGCTATCGATCATCTCGGTCGCGATAGGCTCCCCCCCTGAAACCCCCCGTCGCGCGTCGCCGCGGCTACGCAGCGCCGCCACGCTCACTGGTCGGCTGCCGAGGCAAGCTGCCCTTCTTGCCCGGATCACAATCCTAGCAGCTTGCGAATCAGGCTCAGCTGCTCGGGGGCGTCGCTCTCGCGGGCCGCTTCCTTGAGGTGCACGGTCGGCGAATGCAGCAGCTTGTTGACGATGGCGGTGGTGGCGGCCTCGATCGCTTCGTCCTGCTCCGCCGTGAGGGGGCCGATGCGCCTTCTCGCCTTCTCGAGCTCGTGGCAGCGGATCTCCTCCGCCCGGCGGCGCAGCTCGTTGAGGAGCGGGACCACCTCGCGCGCCTTCTGCCAGTCGAGGAACTCCCGCACCTCGCGTTCGACCAGCGCCTCCGCGGCCGCCGATTCCTTGAGGCGCTCGCGCAGGTTGGCCTCCGCCACCGTCTTGAGGTCGTCGAGATCGTAGAGGAACACGCCTCCGATCTTGCGGACCGCGGGGTCGATGTCGCGCGGAACCGCGATGTCGATCAGGAACAGCGGACGCGCGTGGCGTCCCCGGCGCGCGGCGCGCGCGCTCTCCACGTCCGCTTCGTGGATCACGATGCCGGGGGCGCCGGTGCCGCTGATGACGATGTCCGTGCGCGCGAGCTCGTCGCGCAGCGATTCGAGGGGCGCGGCCTTGCCGCCCAGCGCCGCCGCCAGCTCCGCCGCCTTCTCGAAGGTGCGGCCGCCGAGGACGGTGGCCCGCCCGCCGCTGCGCACGAGGTGCTTGGCCGCGAGCTCGCTCATCTTGCCCGCGCCGACCAGAAGGACGTTCTTGTCCTTCAGCTCGCCGAAGATCTTCCGCGCCAGCTCCACCGCGACGTAGGACACGGACACCGCGTTGCGCCCGATGCCCGTCTCCGTGCGCACCCGCTTGGCCGCGGCCAGCGAGCGGTTGCGCAGCGCGTTGAGAGCCGATCCCAGCGTGCCCGCCTCCTCCGCCGCCTGGTAGGCCTCCTTGACCTGCCCCAGGATCTGCGGCTCCCCGATCACCATCGACTCCAGGCTGGCCGCGACGCGGAAGGCATGGCGGATCGCGTCCGCGTCGGCGTAGCGATAGACGACCGCGTGCAGCTCACGCCCGTCGCGGGCGTGGTAGCGGGCAAGGAACGACTCCAGCGCGTCCACCGCGCCCGGATCGTCCTGGTGGGCGTAGAGCTCCACGCGGTTGCAGGTCGAGAGGATCATGACCTCCCCCGCTCCCGTCTCCGCGCGCAGGCGCAGGAGGGCGTCGCGGAGATGATCGCGCGGGAAGGCGAGGGCCTCGCGTACGGGAAGGGGCGCCGTTCGATGGCTCACCCCGACGACGATGATCATGGCGTGCGCGGCCCCCCGGGCAGGGCGAACACGTTCATCCAGACGAAGGTGAACGCCACCGCCGTGAAGGCGGCGATGCCGAGCAGGGCCGCCCGCCGCCCGCCCCAGCCCGTCCGCTGCCGGGCCAGGATGAGCGCGACGTAGAGGCACCAGGCCACGACCGCGCTCCACTCCTTGGGGCTCGAGGTCCAGTAGCGGCCGTGCACGGCGTGGCTCCACAGAAGGCCGGTGATGATGGCGAGGGTGAGCAGGGCGAAGCCGGCCTCGACCGCGCGCGCGCTCAGGGTGTCGCAGCGCTCCAGGCTCGGGATCAGGTAGTAGAACGTCCGCGGCGTGCGCGACCGGAGCTCGCGCTCCTGGATCAGGTAGAGCAGGCCGCCCGCGAAAGCCACGAAGAGCGCCGCGTAGCCGAAGAAGGCCAGGGTGGTGTGGATGGGCAGGAACAGCCCCTTCAACACCGGATCCCCCACCGGCGCGATCGGAGTGAGGTTGGCGATCAGCACCAGCGCGAAGGCCATGGGATAGACGGCGAGGCCGAGTGCCTCCAGGCGGGAGCGCGTATAGATGATGAGGAAGACGAGCACCATCGTCCAGGCCAGCAGCGACGCGCCGTCGTGGAGGCCGACGGCCGGGAAGTGTCCGGCCTCCGTCCAGCGCTGGGCGAGGGCGGCGGTGTGCAGGGCGAACCCGACGAGGGTGGCGGCCACCGTCCACGACGTGAGGAGCAGGCGCCGCCGGGTCAGGGTCTGCAGCAGGACGTGCAGAGCTCCGACCGCGTAGAAGATGAGGACCAGGACGAGATAGACGTGCGAGCTCACACGTGCTCCAGCGGCCCCGAGGCCGCGCCGCCGAGAAGCGCCACCTTAGCACACGAGTGAGCTGACACACAGCGCGGCGGGCCGGAACGAACGAGCATGGGGATCTTCTCATTCGGGAGGTCGCTATCATGGTGGTTGCGGATCAAGATCTGACCGTCCTCGCGTCGGGTACCGCCGTTTCCGGCCGCGTGGCGGGCCGGGACCTGGACGTGCTCGGACAGTTCGACGGCGAGCTCGAACTCAGCGGACGAGTGCACGTGGCGGCCGGCAGTCGGGTGAAGGGCCGCGTGCGTGCGAACCTCGTCGAGATCGACGGAGACTTCGAGGGCGAGGTGCGCACGGAGACGTTGCGCCTCGGCGTGGGAGCCTCCGCCCGTGGCAAGTTCTTCGCCGGCCGGATCGCGCTCGTCGACGGGGCGCGCCTCGAGGGCGACGTGAATCCGTCCGAAGGCGCGGTCGTCACCGGTCCCTCGTCGTCATCCGGCGGCGGCGTCACCCCGGGTGGTGGCGCAAGGCCCATCGCGAAGCCGGCGCCCGAAGAGAAGCCCGTGATGAAGCCCGCCTCCGAAGAAAAGCCGACCGGCGAGGCGGTCGCTCCGGCCTGATCGGGTCCTCAAAGCCGCCCGCGCGGCGCCGAAGTGAGGGTCGAGAGGAGATCGTCCTTTCGGACGGGTGGGATCGGCGAGGAAGCGAGAAGAGGTTCGGGCAGGAACGCCGCGCGGGCTTGGGACGGGTCGAACGACTCTCAGGGGCCGAGGTCACCGAGGGCGAGGTCGCCGGGTTTGAACGCGCTCTCGTGCACGGCCAGCTCGCGTCCGTGAAGGTCGCGGACGCCCGCCAGGCGCACGCAGTGAAGCGTGCCCGCCGACAAGAGCCGGGCCGGAGTCCACACGGCGACCCGGCCGTCCAGGCTGGTCCAGACGCCGCCGGGGACGGGCCCGTGCTCATCGATGATGAGGAACGTCCGCGGCGACAGCGTCGAGGCATCGGCGGGCCGGGAAAAGCGCGCCACGACGGGGGCATCGCGGAACACGCCGTGCGCTCCGTCGGGAGGGTCGAGGTGGCGGACGCGCAGGCCGGCTTCGTCGGGGGTGCCGTTCCAGATCGTGCCCGGCACGCGCAGGCCGCGGCCGGCGGTCTCGGATGCGGCTGGAGCGGGCGGCTCGCTCATCGCTCGACCCAGCGTCGCCCGCGGCAGACCATGATCCGTACCCGAGCGGAGCCGGGCGTCACCCGCACCGCCGCCTGGGCGCTTTCGCCGGCCAGGTAGAACGTGCCCGGCGTCGCCGTGCCCATGGGTGAGAAGGAGAGCATGTTCGAGCGGCCGAACTTGATGGGATCGGTGGGGTCGAGCGTTCCCGAATCGGGAGGAATGGCGGGCACGCCGGGATTGATGGCCACGCGCACCCGGGCCAGGCCGGCGTCGAGAGGAATGGGCCCCGCGACCCGTCGGTCGCGGCCGCTGGCGATGTCCGCGCTCAGCACCCCATTGCCGTTGCCGTCCGCGTAGAGGCTGTAGGTCGGCCCGCGCGCGCCGGTCTCGAACCGGATCGCGGTGTTGACGTTCTGCTTGATCGCCATCGAATAGGCCTCGCGAAATTGTCCGCAGAACTTCTCCGCCGCGGCCAGGAGCTGCGCCTCCTGCGAGTACGCGCGCAGCCCCGGGATCAGCAGCGACGCCATCAGCAGGATGATGCCGAGGACGAAGACCATCTCCAGCAAGGTGTGACCGCGCTCGTTCATGGCCTCATGGCCTCCTCCGTGGAGCAGGGAACGGGGGCGGCGCCCGGCCGCCCCCGCGCCGTGCTACTTGCCGGCCGCCGGCTTGGCGGTCTCGCCGCTGGTGGTGAGAAAGGCCTGGATCTTGGCCAGGTTCTTCTCGCCGATGCCCTGAACGTTCATCAGCTCGGAGACGTTCTTGAAGCCGCCCGCCTTCTGGCGGTAGTCCACGATGCGCGCGGCGAGCTTCTCGCCGACACCGGGCAGGACGGTCAGCTGCTGAGCGGTCGCGGTGTTGATGTTGACCTTGCCCGACGGGGCGGGCTTGCCGGCCGCGATGGCGAGGCCGCTGGAGACGACCAGGGCGAGGACGAGGGCCAGGCCCGTGGCGACGATGCGCTGAAACTTCATGCGTTCTCCTTCTTTCTTCGTTCGTGAGGGGCGCGACCGGTGACCGGTGGCGCCGAGGTGAAACGTCGTCGAACGGCGGGGTGCGTCAGGGTCCGAGATGGCCTCGCGGACCGTTCCTCGAATGCTCCGCACCTCCTTTCAAAGTGCCGGCGCGGGCCCGACTCTCCCTTCGGTACCCGCGCCGGTCCGCCGCACACGGGGCCCTGCACAGGCAACGGAGGTGCCAGAGAGCGGCGCACCGCGAAAGGCGGCGCCGGTCAGCAGGTTGAGGGTGGAACGCGGACGACGCGAGGGGCGCCCGCACTGACAACGCGCGTTGTCAGCAGCGGTCGATCATGCCCGCAAGGGCGCGCGGATGCTCGTGCCGAGGCGTGTCAGCGGATGTTGACGCCGGGGCAGTTCCTACGCGGCTTTGCCAACGGGGTGCGAGGTTTTTGAACCTCCGCCGGCGCCGGTTCGTAGAAGAGTCAACCTCGGAAAGGACACCCATGAAGAACCGTCACGTGCCCGCGCTCGTTCCCCTGCTCATGGCCTTGGGGCTCATGGCTGACCCGCTCTGCGCCGAGACCGGAACACCCGACCCGTCGGCGGCGGTTCTGGAGCGCGACCGTCTCTTCTGGAAGGCCTACAACGCCTGCGACGTGAAGACGATGGGAGAGTTCTTCACGGAGGACGTCGAGTTCTACCATGACAAGGGCGGCCCGACGCTGGGGCTGGCCAGCCTGGTCGGAAGCATCAAGACGAATCTCTGCAGCAATCCAGACTGGAGGCTGAGGAGGGAGGCGGTCGAGGGAACCGTTCGCGTCTTCCCCCTGAAGAAGGACAACGTCGTCTACGGTGCCATCCTCTCCGGCGACCACCTGTTCTACATCCTGGAGAGTGGGAAGCCGGAAAGCCTGGACGGGCGGGCGCGCTTCACGCACCTGTGGCTGCGGAAAGACGGCGCATGGAGTATGGCCCGCATCCTCAGCTACGACCACGGTCCCGCGTCCGACGTCAGCAGATAAAGCGCGACGTTGACTCCGGGCGGCCTCCTACTCGCCGCCGCCGAACTTGCGCAGCCAGCCCTCGATGTCGTCTTCCTTGTCGGGCTTCTCGCCGGCCGCGGAGCCCGCCGGCCGCACGAGGCGCCTCTCCATCGCGTTCCACTCGTGCGCCCGCAGCACGGTGGCGCCGGCGGTCTTGACGTAGGAGTAGAGAGCCTTGTCCGAGGTCACCACGACGATCTCGCCGGGGCGTTGGGCGGTGTCCACGATCTCCCGGATCAGGGTGTCGGCGTCCGTGCCCTGGGGAGGGACGCGCAGGCGTAGCGGGCCGAGGTCCTGCGTTTCCATGTCGGGCCGCAGCGGATGGCCGTCGAACACCAGCGTCGCCTTCGCTCCACGCGCCCGGCAGAAGGCGGCCACGCGCCGCACGACCTCCGCGCGGCGGTCGTCCTGACCCCGGGGTCCGCCCCAGGAGCCAAGCAGGTTGTTGCCGTCGATCACGTACGGCACGGACGCATCAGATCTTGACGAGCTTGCGGAAGAAGCCGCGTCGCTGGTCGTCCTTCTGGGCGAGGATCTGCTCGAGCTCGCCCGCGTCGAAGAAGATCCCCTCGCAATGCGTGCAGCGGTCGACGGTCACGCCCTCGAGCGGCTCCTCCTTCATGTCGTGGCCGCACTTCGGGCATTTCATCGAATGGAGGTCCTTGAGACGCCGCGTCTCCTCCGCCTTCTCCTTCGCCGCCCGCTCCTGCTCACGCTTGAGACGGGCCGTGCGCGCGGCGTCGAGGAGCTGGTTCTCGTTCCGGAGGAACCACTCGTCTTCACGCTTGTTGTCCTGGTCGACCACGGATCCTCCTTGTCTTATCTCAGGGGGGGAACTCGCCGCCCACCTTGAAAGCGGTGAGCTCTCCCCCTGAAACCCCCCACCGCGCGCCGCCGCAACGGGCGGCGCCGCGCTTACTGGTCGGTAACGGAGCCCGAACATACGCCCGAACAGACTTACGATTCTATGTCAACAGAAGGGGCGCATCGTGTTATCATTCCGACCGATTTGGCGATTCCAGCAGCCCCGGTCCTCGAATCGCCGGGAGGCGCTTTGGCCGACGCGTTCCCCATCAGCGGTCAGATCGATCCCAAGGCCTTTCCGTTCCTCGTCGTCCAGCTCCACCGCCGGGGCGCCACCGGTTCCCTCAAGGTGGAGGGGCCGTCGTATCACAAAGCCCTCTACTTTCGGAGCGGCCGCGTCCTCTTCGGCTCGTCGAACGATCCGCGCGATCAGCTCGGCTCGATCCTGATCGAGAGCGGGAAGATCACACCCGAACAGCTCGCCGACGTCAATGCCAAGGTCGGCCCCGGCAACCCGTTGGCGAAGGTGCTCGCGGACACGGGGTTCGTCTCGCAGCGCGAGCTCTCGGAGGCCGCGCGGGCCAAGGTCGAGCGCATCCTCTCCGACGTGCTCACCTACACCGTCGGGAAGTTCGACTTCGAGGACGGCGTGCTGCCCAAGGGCGCGGTCGATCTCAAGCTGGCGACGGAGCGGCTGGTGATGACGTCCGTGCGCCGCGTGAGTGATCGCAATTTCGTCCTGCGCCACATCGACGGGCTCGATGCCATCCTGGGTCCCACCTCCGAGATGGTGCCGCGCCTGGGCGAGATCGAGAGCGAAGCGGGCGGCCTCCCGCAGCATCTCGACGGGCGGCGCACCCTCAAGGAGGCGGCCGCCTCCGCGCGCCTCGAGGAGTTCGAAGCGGCGAAGATCGCGTGCGGCCTCCTGTTCCTCGGCCTGGTCGAGCGGGTGCTGGCCGCGGTCACGGCAAAGAGCGCCCCCGCCGTGACCTTTGCGGACGTGGAGGCGGGGAACGAGCTGGACCTGGGGGCGACGGCGGCGCAGGCCTTCGCCTCGGCGCCGGCCATCGTCGTGCCGACGATCGAGCCGGAGCCGCCCGCGCCACCGATCGTCGCCCCCGCGGACGACGACGAGCCGCCGCCGTTCGTCATGGGAGATGCGCCGGCACCGCCCATCGAGTCCTCCGAGATCGCATTCCCCAGTTTCGTGGTGGCCGAGCCCGAGCCGGGGCCCGTCGTGACGGCAAGGCCTGCCTACGACGAGCCCCCCGCGATCGAGGCCCCTTCTGCCCAGGCGGAGTCGCCGACCATCGCGATGACCGCTCCCCCGGCCGCCCCGGAGGCGGCCCTTCCATCGGACGAGCCACCGGCGCCCATGGTGACGTCGTCGGCTTCACCCCTCCCGCTGGTCATGCCCGAGAAGAATCGCCCGGGGCGCGCACGCGCCTCCACTCCCCCGCCCCCGTCGCGGGAGCCGAGCACGCCCTCGTCTTCCCGATCGTCGCGCCCGAGCAAGGAGGACCTGGCCGCGCTCGACGATCTCCTGAATACGCGCAGCACGGAAGGGCCGCTCACCCCGCTCGAGAAGCCCGGCGGCTTCGCGGAAAGGCCCTCTCCGCAGTACGCGCGCTCCGGCGGTGGCCGCCGCCAAACGTCGGGGCGGGGACCGCTCCTCCTCGGGTTGGTACTACTTCAAGGGCATGCCGGGCGGCCTGAGACTCTTCGCGCGCGCGTCACCCGCCCCGAGCGCCGCGACCTCGCCCCTTCCCCCGACTCCGCCCACGACGCTCGCGAGCGTGGTGCCCTCCCCCCTGCCGGCCGCGCCATCGGCCGCGCCCTCGACCGCCGCCGCGTCATCACGGCCGGCGCCGCCCACCGTCGCCCCGGCCACCGCTCCGCCTCCGGTGTCCACGCCGCGGCCGTCGCCGCCCGCGGCGGTCCCGGATGGACGCGCGCTGCTGCGCGCGGGCCGTTTCCCGGAGGCGGCGCGCGCGTTCGTGTCCTCGACGCGCGCGGCGGGCAAGGGCGCCGCCGTGATCCAGCTCCTCATCGCCTGCTCGTCGGAGACGGTGCAGAAGGCCGTCGACAGTGGCAGCACGTCCGACCTCGTCATCCTCCCCGTCGACTTCAAGGGGCGCGACTGCTATCGGCTGGTCTGGGGGGTCTATCCCTCGGCCACGCGCGCCACCGCGGCCCTCTCCACCGTGCCCGAATACTTCCGCAACGGAGGCGCGGCGCCGAAGGTGCTCGGAGTGTCCGAGGTCGTTCCCTGAACTGCCGGTGGCGGCCGCTCGCCGCGGGGGCCGCGGTCGCCGCGTGGTGGCTGGCCGGGCCGACGGCGGGGGCGGACACGATCACCCTCACCAACGGGCGCGTGATCGAAGCCGACCGCACGTGGTACGAGGGTACGCAACTCCGCTACGAGAAGAACGGCGGCGTGTTCGGCCTCCCCAAGAGCCTCGTCCAGTCGATCGACCAGCGCGCGGCGGCGGCACTGCAAAGCCCGGAGGTCGCCCAGGCCCGCGAGCGTCTTCTCGCCGGTGACCCCGCGGGGGCGACGCGCCTGCTGCGCGGCGTCCTGGCCCGCGACGCGCGGTCGGTGGTTGCCCTGCAGGCCCTGGCCGAAGCGCAGCTGGCCCTGGGAGACGCGCCGGGTGCGCGCGAGTCCGCCTCGCGCGCCGCCGCCATCGACGATCACGACCCGCGCTCGCACGTCCTGCTCGGCGACGCCCTGGCCGCGATCGGGGAGCGCGTGGCCGCGCAGGACGCGTACCGCCAGAGCCTGCGCCTCCGTCCCGACACGGGGGTCGAGCGCAAGCTGGCGGCCCTGGCCGCCGCCCTCGCCGCCGCGCCCGTCACGTCCTCACGCGCCCAGTTCCGTCTCCGCTACGACGGCGGCATCAACGAGCCCATGGGCGTGGCCGTCCTCGAGGTCCTGGCCGGGGCCTACGACAACTACGCCGCGCGGCTCCACTTCCGCCCCGACGATCCGATCACGGTCGTGCTGGAGATGGGGAACACCTTCGAGGACCCCCGCGCCCCGGAGTGGGCGGCCGGATTCAACGACGGCACCATCCACGTGCCGCTGCGCGGGATGGAGCGGCTGTCCGTTCCCCTGGTGGCGGTGCTGCGGCACGAGCTCGCGCATTCGTTCATTCGCGCGCGCACGAGCGGCAACTGCCCCACCTGGCTACAGGAGGGAATCGCGCAGTGGCTGGAGGGCGGGGACCCGCGCCGCGAGGACGCGGTGGTGGCGGCGGCGGCGCGACGGGGCCGGCTGCTGCCGCTCCTGACCCTGGAGGGCCCGTTCCAATCGCTCCCGCCCGATCAGCTCTCTCTCGCGTACGGGGAGAGCCTCTCCGCGGTCGCGCACATCGTGCGCACGCGGGGCGAAGCGGCCATCGTGCGCCTGCTCGCGGGGCTCGGCGACCGTCTCCCCGCGGAAGAGGCCCTGCCCGTCGCGCTGGCCCTCAGTTATCCTGAATTCCAGAAGAGCTGGGAAGACGCCCTCAAAGGCTCAGCGCCGCGCCCCTGACTTCCGGCCCCCGCGGTACCACTCCAGCGTCCGGCGCAGACCCGTCTCGAAGTCGACCTTCGGCCGATAGCCGAGCAGGCGATGAGCGGCGGAGATGTCGGCGAGGCTGTGGCGGATGTCGCCGGCGCGGGGAGGCCGCGACTCGGCCCGCGCGGGCACTCCGATCTCGCGGCCGAGCGTCTCCAGGAGCTGGCGCAGCGTGACGCGGTGGCCGGTGGCCACGTTGACGTGCTGGCCGGCCAGGCCGCGCGCGGTCAGGGCGCGCACGTTGGCCTGGACCACGTCCTCCACGTAGGTGAAGTCGCGGCTCTGCTGCCCGTCGCCGTAGATCACCGGCCTCTTCCCGGCCAGGAGCGACGTGACGAACAGGCTGATCACTCCGCTGTAGGGCGAGGCCGCGTTCTGCCGCGGCCCGTACACGTTGAAGTAGCGGAGGGTCAGCGTCTCGAGGCCGTACAGGCCGTGGAAGATGCGGAGGTAGTGCTCGCCGACGAGCTTGCCCACGGCGTAGGGCGAGAGGGGCCGCGGCTCCATGTCCTCGCGCTTGGGAAGCTGGCGCGCGTCGCCGTAGACGGACGACGAGCCCGCATAGATGAAGCGGCGGACTCCGCCGTCGCGCGCGGCCACGAGCATGGTCAAGGTGGCGGTGGCGTTCGCGCGGTGGGACAGGACGGGATCGGCCACGGAGCGCGCGACGCTGGGCACCGCGGCCTCGTGGTACACGACGTCCATGCCGCGAGCGGCGCGCCGCGCCGTTTCCAGGTCGGCGCAGTTGCCGCGCATGAAATCGACGTCGTCGCGCACGGCGCGCAGGTTGGGCCGGCGTCCGCCCGAGAGATCGTCGAGCACGCGCACGCGATGCCCGCGGCCGACCAGCGCTTCCGCGAGGTGGCTCCCGATGAAACCGGCGCCGCCGGTGACGAGGATCTTGAGCTTGCTCAGGCGCTGTCTCCTCCTGCTGACGGCCTCCGAGCATATCGTAGCGGACCCGCCCCGCGCGCGCGCCCCGCGCCCCTATCGATCCCACGTGCCGCACACCACCGCTTGCCCTCTCCGAGTGACGACCAAAGGGGACACTGACCGCTATTCCAGGACAGTTCGCCGATTCCTCCCCATGACCGCTCACGAGGAACCATCCCCCTCGCCCTGCTCAAGTGCCGCTTCAGACGCTGGTGGAAGGGGGGTAGCCGAAGGCGCAGGGGGGTGCAATCCAGGATTTCACCCCCCTGAATTGACGAAGACTGAAGAGGAAGATCCGCTGGACAGTGTCCCGGACTCCTCGCATGGGCCCGCTCGGCTCGAAATAGAACCGCAGGAGCGGGTCTATAAGCCGGATCCTGTTCCGCCGCTCCTCTCGAAGCGACGGTGGCGATCATTCCTCTAGCCCCGAGGTTACCCGCGGGGTCCAGCGACCTACCCGGGGGCTTCGGCCGGGCCAGCCTCAAACGCCCCCCTATTTGGTCTTGCTCCGTGTGGGGTTTACCCTGCCCGCCCTGTCACCAGGTCGGCGGTGCGCTCTTACCGCACCTTTTCACCCTTGCCACCACCGGTTACCCGGCAGTTCGGCGGTGTGTTTTCTGTGGCACTTTCCCTGAGGTCACCCTCGCTGGCGGTTGGCCAGCACACTGCCCTCGGAGTCCGGACTTTCCTCCCCGGCCAGGACGACGGCCGCGGCGATCACCCGACCCACTCCTGCGGAACGTCCAGTCTATCGCGCCGTCCTCCTGTTCACAAACGAGTGGCCTCGATATTGCTGAGGAAACTGATGGGAGGCCGCATGAAACAAACGCCCTACTACGAATCCCCCGGTTCGATCGTGAGCCTCCTGGCCGGCGCCGCGGCCGGGGTCGCGGTCGCGACGCTGTTCGATCCGCCGCCCCTGAAGGTCAGACCGAAGGTCCGTGCCATCGACGACGACGACGCCCTCGCCCTCGACGGCGAGCGTTCGCACTCCTGAGAAACAGGACGCCCCGGACCCCCGAGCCCATTGCCGAAGCGGCGCGCTTGCACTAAGGTCGCGGCCGCGTCTCCCCGACGCGTGCGAGGCAAGGCCATGAGACTGATCGGATGGGCGGGACCGCAAGCGGCGGTGGCGGCGGCGTTGGGCGTCCTTTGCCTCGCGCAGCCGGCGGCCGCGCAGACGGCCTCTCCCCCGCCGCCAAAGTACCCGGCGCTGCCCAGCGAGACCCCGGCCAATGTCGTGCCCGCGACCTCTGGCTTCGACTACGTGCGGCGCGACGTGATGATCCCGATGCGCGACGGGGTGAAGCTGCACACCGTCATCCTCGTTCCGCAGGGCGCTGGCGGGGCGCCGATCCTCCTCACGCGTACGCCTTACAACGCGACCGAGCTCACGACCCACGCGCACAGCACGCACCTCGGCCCCAGCCTGAGCGGCTACGACAACGCCACCGACGTCATCGTCGAGGGCGGCTACATCCGGGTGGTCCAGGACATTCGCGGCAAGTACGACTCGGAAGGCGATTACGTCATGAATCGCCCCCTGCGCGGGCCCCTCAACCCGACGCCCGTCGATCACGCAACCGACACCTACGACACCATCGACTGGCTGGTGAAGAACGTGCCCGAGACGAACGGCCGGGTCGGCATCCTGGGCATCTCGTACGACGGCTTCCTGCCCTTGATGGCGCTCGTCGACCCGCATCCCGCGCTCAAGGTGGCGGTGCCCATGAACCCCATGGTCGACGGGTGGATGGGAGACGACTGGTTCCACAACGGCGCCTTCCGCCAGCAGGGAATGCCCTACATCTACGAGCAGGAGGCCACGCGGAAGAACGTCGGCGGGCGAGCTCGGGCGCCGCCGCGGGCTCGAGCAGGTCGGCTTCTGGCGCAAGATCCTCGAACATCCGAGCTACGACGCCTTCTGGCGGGACCAGGCGGTGGACAAGGTGCTGGCCGCCCAGCCCCTGAAAGTGCCGGTGATGCTCGTGCACAGCCTCTGGGACCAGGAGGACATCTACGGCGCGCCCGCGGTCTACAAGGCCATCGAGCCCAAGGACACGGGCAACGACAAGGTGTTCCTCGTCCTCGGCCCGTGGCATCACGGCCAGGAGATCGCGGACGGCAGCACGCTGGGCGCGCTCCGATTCGGCAGCGACACCGCGCAATACTTCCGCCGGGAGATCCTTCGCCCGTTCCTGGATCAGTACCTCAAGGAGGGCGCGCCCAAGGCCGACGTCGCGCCCGTCTCCGCGTTCGAGACGGGCACCAACACGTGGCATCGCCTGCCGGCCTGGCCGGCGGGCTGCGCGAGCGGCTGCACCGTCCGGCCCACGCCCCTGCATCTCGCCGCCGGCCTGAAGCTGACCTTCGCTCCGCCCAAAGCGGGCGACGCCGCCTTCGACGAGTACGTCTCCGATCCGGCCAAGCCCGTGCCCTTCCGCGCGCGCCCCAACCAGCCCATCGGCTACGACAACGGCCTCACCTGGCCCGATTGGCTCGTCGACGACCAGCGGGAGGCCTCAGGGCGCCCGGATGTGCTCGTGTTCACGTCCGACCCCTTGACCGCGCCGGTCAAGATCAGCGGGACTCCCGTCGTGAACCTCATCGCCTCCACCTCCGGCACCGATTCCGACTGGGTGGTCAAGGTCATCGACGTCTACCCGGACGAGGTCGCCGGCCAGCCCGCCATGGGCGGGTATCAGCTCATGGTCTCGGCCGACATCTTCCGCGGGCGCTACCGACAGAGCCTCGAGACGCCGGCGGCGATCCCCGCGGGCGAAGCACTCCTCTACCGCTTCGCCCTGCCCAACGCGAACCACGTGTTCCGGCCCGGGCATCGCATGATGGTGCAGGTCCAGTCGAGCTGGTTCCCGCTCTACGACCGCAATCCGCAGACGTTCGTGCCCAGCATCTTCTGGGCGCAGCCGCAGGACTACCGGAAGGCGACCCAGCGGATCTACCACGCGCCCGGGCAAGCGAGCTTCGTCGAGCTGCCGATCGTCGAGCGACGCTAGCCCTGCGAGCGGTCGACGGCCTGCCCAATGGCCGTGGCCAGGTCCGAGAACGTGACCGGCCCCGCCAGCACGTCCGCGAAACCCGCGCCGCGAGCGACTTCGTGGAAGGCGGCGTCGGCCGAAGACAACACCGCGACCGCGGGCATGCCGAGGTCCTCGCGTCGGAGTTCGCGCAGGAGCGCGTGGGCGCCGTCCGCGACCGCCCGCAGTTCGCACACGAGCACGTGAGGATGGAAGATCCACGCCGCTTCCACCGCTTCCCGCGTCGAGCTCGCGGCCCGGACGTCCGCCCCCAGCGCGGATAGGAGCATGGTGAACCGCTCCACCTGGGCGGGACCGTCGCCGATGACGAGGACGCGAATGCCGTGGAGGCCGTCCGTCGGCCTGGGCGCGTCGGGGCGGCGGGGCTGGCGGCGCAGAGTGAGCGCGGTGGCGGTCAGGCGCATGGCCTGACGGCGCAGCTCCAGGCTCTTGTTGACGAGCGACTCCGACCGCGCCGTCGAGCTGCGCAGCTCCGCCAGCAGCGCGCGCGCCACCGCGGTCGCTTCCCCGATCGGGCCGGCCGCGGCGCCCGCGAGGTCGTTGTCGCGCGCACGGCCGGCGGCGGCCATCGCCGCTTCGATCGCATCCTCCACATAGCCTTTTGCGGCGGCGTCGAGGCGATCCGCCTCCGCCTCGTGCAGGAGGCTGAGCAACCGGTCCAGCACACGGTCGAGGGCGACGAGCCCGGGCTGCGGGCTCGGGTCTTCGATATCAGATTGCATAGTCGTGGCTACCCCAGCGCAGGGCGATGGAAACACGCAGGCCGGCACCAAGTCAATGGCCCGCCCGTCAGCGGCTGGGGGCGGGCAGGGTCAGCCGCGAGCGGCCGGAGGCGAGCGGCCGCCGTACCTCACCCCAGACGAGGTCGCCCTCCACTCCGTCGGGCAAGCGGACGTCCGCGTCGAGCTGGCCCGCTCTCACCTGCCAGCTCACGGCGATCTCCCCGCGCGGATGCGGTATCGACCCCGCCGCGCGGGTCAAGCGCCCCGGGAACGGACGGAGGATCACGCGACGGAAGCCGGGCCCGGCGGAGTCGATGCCGAGGACGGTCCGGAACAGCTCGAAGTTCGGGCTCGCACCCCAGGCGTGGCAGTCGGAGCGCACGTCCGGCTCATTCGTCTCCGCCCACGTCGTGAGCCCTTCGGCCAGCATCTGCCGCCACGGGCCGAGGAGGTCGAGGTAGCGGTCGCCCAGGCCGACGCGATTGAGGGCGGCATGCAGGTAATGGCGGAAGTAGATCGAGCAGGGGACGAGCGAGGCATCGGACAGCACGCGGTCCATGACTGTGCGCGCCTGTTCGCCCTCGACCACTCCGGCGAGGACGGCCAGGACGTTCGCGTGCTGCGAGAACTGCGTGCGCGCCGGCGTGTCCGCGAAGAGACCACGCGTGGCGTCCCAATAGCGGGCCGGGATCGTCGCGCGCAGGCGCGCGCACGCCTCGCGCAGCTCACCCGCGCGGGCGGCCGAGCCGACGGCCTGCTCGAGATCGGCCGCCTCACCGTAGGCGAGAAGGAGCTGCAGGTCGAGGGAGGCCGACGAGCCATCCCCCGGCGGCACGCCGCGCGGCCACGCCCGCGCCCAGTCCAGGAAGTTCCACCAGGGGACCGGCCCCAGCGACCCGTCCGGTCCTTGCCGATCCGCGAAGAACGAGAGCACGGAGCGCACCCCCGGCAGCATCTGCCTCACGAAGGCCGGATCGTCCTGGTAGCGCCAGTAGTCGTGGACCATCCCCACCCACCACAGCGAGAAGGGCGGGATGTACTGCTGCAGGCGCGTGGGCGCGCGGCTCTGGGTGAGCCCCTCGGACGTCCGCGAATGGTCGAGCTGCTCGATGGCGTTGCGCACGAGGCGGCCATCGCCGGTCATGTAGAGCGAGACGAGGGCCTGGATGCGCGTGTCGCCCGCGTACTGGAGCTGCTCGTAGTAGGGACAGTCCATGTAGGACTCGTGCGCGCACAGCCGCGCCGTGCGCCAGCCGACTTCGAGGATCCGGTCCAGCTCCGTCACGCCGGCGTCGAGCCGCGCCCGTGCCGTGAACGGATAGCCGGTGGCCACCGCGGACAGGTCCTCCACCGTCACCGGCTCTTCCGCCGTCTCGACCTCGAGCTGGACGTAGCGGTACGTCCGCCACCACAGCGGCCGGAACCTTCGCTGGGCGCCGCCGTCCGCGACGAAGACGTCGCGCGCGCCGCGCAGCTCCTTGCCCTCGACCTCGTCGCGGTTGCCCTTGACCTTGGTGCCCGGCTCCAGGAGCGCCTCGGCGTAGCGCAGGGTGATGGTGGCTCCGCGACCACCCGACACCGTCAGCTCCGGATAGGCCGTGGTGAGGTGGTCCTGATCGAGCAGCACGGCCGCTTTCGCGCGCGGGGGGACGACGAAGGGCGCGGGCGTGCGCGGAAACGACGCGGGGACGGTGAGGCCGGTCGTTCGGCGCGCGCGCGCGAAACGAATCGGCGCTTCCTCCATCGCGGGAATGGAGCGCGGGACGAGCATCCAGCGGCTCGGCGCATCGACCGCATCACGCGCGCTTCCGACCGGACCTTGCTGGGCGGGTTCCCATCTCGCGTCGTCGAACTCCGGCTGCTCCCAGCCCCAGGGGTACGCGGCCGCGTCCACCCGATCCCCCGGCCCCGCGACGTAGTACTGGTTGTGGATCTCGGCGGGCACGATGGGCAGCGGCGTGTAGGCCTCGTTCCGTACCGCCCTCCAGCTCCGGTCGGTGCGGACCATCGTCTCGGCCTCGCCCGCGCCCTGCAGGAGGAAGCCCGTCTGCTGCGTGATCTGGGCCTGCGGCGCGTGGACGCCGAAGTTCCAGACCACGGCCGCGAGCACGTTGCGGCCGGCGCGGAGATGAGGCGCGAGGTCCACCGTCTCGTAGCGCCAGTGGTACAGGTCGCCGCGCGCCGGACCCCAGGCGACGCGCTCGCCATTCGCGAAGAGCTGATAGCGGTTGTCCGCGGTGATGTGGACGAGGAAGCTTCGGGGACGTTCGCCGAGCTCGAACGTGCGCCGGAAGTGATAGACGCCGTAATCGAAGGGCGGCGCGCCCGGCACGGAGATCCAGCGCGCGGTCCAGGCGGGCGCGATCTCCACGCCGTTGGCGGTGGTGGCCAGGAGCGGAAGGAGCACGGCGGCGGCGGTGAGGAGGCGCATGAACGCATACTAATGTCCAGACTCCGCGAATGTCCTGACCCGGTTGGCCGACCGAGAGGCTCGATGGGAGCGAGCCCGAGCACGTGCACGAGAGATGTCATCCACCGGGTGCCTCCGGGTCGCCGCCGAAATCGTCCATGCTCTTGAACTCCGATCCTCCTCTTGACGCGCCCACCCCTCGCGATGTATATCCTCGTCATATATGTCGAAGACAGATATGGACCGAGAGCTCAAGAAGGGCAGCACCGAGCTGCTCATCCTGTCCCTGCTCGAGGCGCGGCCACGGCACGGCTACGACATCGGCCGGCAGATCGAGTCGCGCAGCAACGGCGTGGTCCAGCTCCACGTCGCCTCCCTCTACCCGCTGCTCTATCGCCTGGAGAAGCGCGGCTGGGTGGCCGGGCGCTGGGTAGAGCGGGCGGGCGAACGGCGCCGCCGCTACTACCGGCTCACCGCCGCCGGGCGCAAGGTGCTGGCCGGCCAGAAGGACACCTGGCGCGCCTTCGTGGCCGCGGTGAACCGCGTGGTGAGGACGGCCCATGCGTGAGTGGCGGAGCGCGGTCCGGGAGCGGCTGGCCCCGCTGCGCCTGGATCCCCACCAGGAAACGGACGTCATCGAGGAGCTGGCCCAGGAGCTGGAAGAGCGCCAGGCGCGAGCCCTGCGCGACGGGCGCAGCGAGGACGAGGCGGAGGCGCTGGTGAGTCGCGAGCTCGCTTCCGAGTCCTTCTCCGCCGAGATCCGGGCCGCCCTCGCGTCGCCGGCGGCGCGAACCGCCCCCGACGCCGGCCTGGCAGAGTCCGGTCGTCTCTTCAGCGGCTTGCGGGAGGACCTCCGCTACGCGGCGCGGCTGCTCGTGAAGAGCCCTCTCTTCACGCTGGCCGCCGTGGCCTCCCTCGGCCTCGGAGTGGGCGCGAACACCACGATCTTCTCGCTCGTGAACGAGGTGCTGCTCCACCCGCTGCCGGTCCACGAGCCGAGCCGCCTGGTGTCCGTGTTCACCACGGACGCGAAGAACCGGGAGCGGTTCCAGGGATTCATGGCCACGTCCTATCCGAACTTCCGCGACTACCGCGAGCAGGCCGCCAACGTCTTCAGCGGAGTGACCGCCACCGTCTTCGTGCCCCTGAGCCTCACCAGCGGCGGGACACCCGAGCAGGTCTTCGGCGAGCTGGTGACCGGCAACTACTTCGACGTGCTGGGCGTCCGCGCCGCCGTCGGCCAGACCTTCTCCTTCACCGCCGCGGAAGACCTGCAGCTCGGCGCCCATCCCGTGGTCGTGCTGAGCGACGGCCTGTGGAAGCGCCGTTTCGGCGCGAATCCCTCCATCGTGGGCAGCGCGATCGAGCTCAACCGCCAGCGCTACACCGTGCTCGGCGTGGCCGCGCCAGGCTTCCGCGGCGTGAACGCGCTGGGCGGACCCGCGCTCTGGCTGCCCGTCTCCGCGCGCAAGCAGGTCGTCACGGGGTTCGTGGCGGAGAACTTCGAAGAGCGCCGTGCCCTGCTCTTCAACGTCGTGGCCCGGCTGAAGCCGGACGTCACGGCGCGGCAAGCCGATGCCGCCCTGAGCACGATCGCGGCCGGGCTCGAGAAGAGCCATCCGCAGGACAACGACTCCCGCAGCGCCACCCTCACTCCCCTGACCGGCCTCAACCCGGAGTTCCGCCACGACGTCTCCCTGGCCGGCGCCGTGCTCATGGGCGTGGTGGCGCTCGTGCTCCTCATCGCGTGCGCCAACGTGGCGAACCTGCTCCTGGCCCGCGCCGCGAGCCGGCGCCGCGAGATCGCCATCCGCATCTCCCTGGGGGCGAGCCGGGCACGGCTGATCCGCCAGCTCCTCACCGAGAGCGCGCTGCTCGGCCTCCTGGCCGGCCTGGCCGGGCTCCTGATCGCCCACGTCAGCCAGAACGTCCTCTGGTCGCTGCGGCCGCCCTTCCTGCAAGCGGACGACCTCGACCTCGGCCTGAGCCGGACCGTGCTCGCCTTCACCATGCTCGTGTCCCTCCTCACGGGCCTCCTCTTCGGCCTCGTCCCCGCGCTGCAACTCTCACGACCGCAGCTCGTCGACCACCTGAAGGACCGGACCAACCGGCCCAGCGGCTACGGCCATCTGTTCGCCCTGCGGAACGTCCTGGTGATGGCCCAGGTCGCGCTCTCCCTCGTCACCCTGGTCGGCGCGGGACTTTTCCTGCGCAGCCTCCAGAACGCGCAGGGCACCGATCCCGGCTTCGACACCACGCACCTCATGCTCCTGTCCTTCGACACGGGCGCCGAGGGTTACTCCGGCGAATCGTCGGTGGCCTTCGAGCGCTCGGTCCTGGATCGCGTCCAGGCGCTGCCGATGGTCAAAGGCGCCGTCCTCGCCTCGACGGGACTCTTCAACGGAGGGCTCTCCCGCACCGTCTTTCCCGAAGGCGTCGATCCGAACGATCGCCGCAACGGACGCCTGACTCCCCTCAACCAGGTGGGCCCGGGCTACTTCGAGACGGTGGGCATTCCCATCGTGCGGGGACGTGCCCTCACGGACGCGGACCGCGCGGAAACGCCCATGGCGGCGGTGGTGAACGAGACGATGGCGCGCCGCCTCTGGCCCGACCAGGAGGCGCTGGGCAAACGCTTCCGCTGCTTCGGCCAGGACTGGATCATCGAGGTGGTGGGAGTGGCCCGCGACGCGAAGTACGTGACCATCGGCGAGGATCCGCAGTCCTTCTTCTACCTGCCCCTGTCCCAGCACCCCGCGGCCGCCGTCACCTTGCACGTCCGCACCGCCGGCGATCCCGCGGCCGCGGTGGGCACGGTGCGCGCGCAGGTCCAGTCGCTCGACGCGCGCATGCCCATCACCAACGTGCAGACCATCCGGGAGCTCTTCGATCAGGTGCTCTGGGCCCCCCGCATGTCGGCGAGCCTGCTCGGCGCCTTCGCGGCCCTGGCCCTTCTGCTGGCCGCCATCGGCGTGCACGGCGTCGTGTCGTATTCGGTGGCGGAGCGGACCCAGGAGTTCGGCATCCGGATGGCGATGGGAGCGCGCCCGGTCGACATGGTGAAGATGGTGGTGCGACAGACGATGCTCACCGCGGCCATCGGGGCCGGCATCGCCCTCTTCGTCGCCTACGCCGTCACCCGGGGCCTGGGCAACCTCCTCATCGGGGTGCCGGCGGGCGATCCCGTGACCTTCGCCGGCACGCTCGCGGTGATCCTCGGCGCCGCGCTGGCGGCCAGCGCCTGGCCCGCCTGGCGCGCCTCGCGCATCGATCCGCTGGTCGCTCTCAGGTACGACTAGGGTCTCGATCCAGCCTGGACGCGCCGGCGGACCGGCGCGCCCAGGACTGGAGACCGAGCGGCGTCGCGACGCCTACTGCCCGGTGACCCTGAACTCGACGCTCTCCGTGGGGTAACGGTCGGCCGGAATCCCCTCGCCCGGAACCGTGAAGAGACCGCGCTGCGTCGTATGGGCGAGCGTGCCGTCGGCATTGACCACGAACAGCAGCTTCTCGAGGACCTGACCGGGCTGGGGATTGAAGCTCAGTTGGATGAGGTTCGGCATGGCCGCGCCGGGCGCCGTGTTGATGAAGTCGACGGTCATGACGGAGTCACCGAGCGCGGCGTCGGCTCCGAGCAGGACTTGCCCGACGGTGTGTCCGAAGACCCCGATCGAGCTGAGTTTGAAGCCCCCGGTGGTGAAGGCGTTGCGCGTGTGAAGGACGACGTGAACCCGGGCGCGCCCGTCCGGCAGCGCGCGCTCGGTGATCGTCCCGTCCGTGGTCGTGCCCAGGCCGAGTTGGAATTGCGAGTTCGTGCGCCCGGCGTAGTCCAGGAAGACCGAGTTCCCGGTCTCGGGGTCGAACCAGAAGAGCTGGCTCGTCTGCGCGGCGACGAATTGCTGGATGGGCCGTTGCGTCGCGGCGAAGGACCTTGCCGCGGAGAAGGCCACCAGCACCGTGGCGAAGCAGAGCGCGAGCGTGCGCCTGCGCGAGGGTCTTGACATTGAAATCTCCTGATCCCGGGTGAGATCGAAGGGCGCCCACGTTGGGGCATGAGGCGCGAGCCGGCAGACGGGCCGCCATCCTGCGCGTGCTCGTCTGCGCTCGAAGTGGAGAGAGGCGCGAAGGATCCGCCAGGAGAGGCGGCCTGTCAACGGCGGTAGGATTGTGGGCCCGTGCGTTACTGGATCGTCTATGCGATCGTCGTGTTGGCCGAGCAACTCGACTGGCTCTTCGCCCGGCTGGCGCGCGTCCTCTCCGTGGTCGTGGTTCTCGTCCTGAGCCTCGTGGCCGGGACGCTCGTGCCGCCGTACGTCACGTTCTGGCGGCTGCACGACGAGGTGAGTGTGCTCGCGCGTCGCCACGCCGCGCGCACGGACCAGGAGGGCGATACGCCGGAGCTGCGAGTCGCGCTCCAGGAGGTGGTGAGGAAGCGCAAGCTCGAACCCTACCTGAGCGGGCGCGACTTCGAGATCGAAGCCACCGCCGTCGTGCTGCGCATCCGGTGCCGCTACAGCGTGGACGTGGAGCTGCTGCCCGGGCACAGGCACACGCTGCGTTTCCGGCTTGAGGTCGAGGAGCCGATCCTCCCCAAGCCGGCGTTCCTATGATCAGCCGTCCTTTTCCTGGCTGATCTGGTACTGCTCGAGCTTCTTGTAGAGGTTCGAGCGTGGAGTCCCGATGGCGGCCGCAGTGGCCGAGATGTTCCACCGGTTCTCGCGCAGCTTCTGCACGAGGAACGAGCGCTCCGCGCCCGCCTTGAAGTCCTGCAGGGACGCCGCCGGCTCCGGCGCGGAGGTCGCGCCTTCGGGCGCGCGGCGCAGGACCTCGGCCAGGTGCTCGGGCCCGATCTCGTCGCCCTCCGCCATGATGAGCAGCCGCTCGATGGTGTTGCGCAGCTCGCGCACGTTGCCGCGCCAGGAATGCCGCTTGAGCGTCTCCATGGCCGCGGGATTGAAGGTCTTCGCGTGGAAGTTGCTCTCGGCGGAGAACTGCTTCACGAAGTGGCGGACGAGGGGCGCGATGTCCTCGGGCCGGTCGCGCAGGGGCGGGACGTTGATGGGGATGACGTTGAGCCGGAAGTACAGGTCCTCGCGGAAATCGCCCTTCTCGATGGCGGTCTCGAGGTCCTTGTTGGTGGCCGCGATCACGCGCACGTCCACGTTCACCGTCTTCTGCGAGCCGATGCGCTCGACCTCGCCCTCCTGCAGCACGCGCAGGACCTTGGCCTGCGTGCGCAGGCTCATGTCGCCGACCTCGTCCAGGAAGATCGTGCCCTTGTGCGCGAGCTCGAACTTGCCGATCTGCTTCTCCGTGGCGCCGGTGAAGGAGCCCTTCTCGTGCCCGAACAGCTCGCTCTCGATCAGCTCCTCGGGGATGGCCGCGCAGTTGACCTGGATGAAGGCCTCGTCCCGACGGTTGCTGTTGCGATGGATGGCCCGCGCCACCAGCTCCTTGCCCACGCCGCTCTCGCCCGTGATGAGGACGGTCGCATTGGTGGGGGCGGCGCGGCGCACCGCGTCCCAGACCTTCTGCAGGGCCGGACTCTCCCCCTCCATGCGGTAGCGCTCGTCGAAGCTGAGCTTGAGCCGCCGGTTCTCCTCCGTGAGCTTGCGCTGGCTGAGCGCGTTGCGCGCGACGAGGAGGAGGCGCTCGCGGTCCGGCGGCTTCTCGATGAAGTCGTAGGCGCCGAGCTTGGTGGCTTCGACGGCGGTGGCCACGGTGCCGTGCCCGGAGAGGATGACGACGGGCGGCGAGCCCTCGTCGGACTTGATGGCCTTCAGCACTTCCATGCCGTCCACCTGCGGCATCTTGATGTCGAGGAACACGAGGTCGGGCGCCTCGCGCTCCGCCATCTTGATCGCGGCCTGGCCGTTGGCCGCGAGCAGGCATTCGTACCCTTCGTATTCGAAGATCATGCGCAGCGACGAGCGGATGGCCTCCTCGTCGTCGACCACGAGCACCTTCGGCTTGGGGCTCACGGCCGGGCCTTTCTCGCCACCTTCTTGTCCGCCTTCGCCTTGTCCGCCCTTTCCGCCGGTCGCTTCTCGACCTCGACCTTGGCCAGGAAGGTCGCCTCCGGGCGCGGCCGAAAGACGAGGAGCCAGGCCATCTGTCCGTCCTTGAGGTCGGCCAGCACCTTCCGATAGTCGGCGGGGTGTGGGGTGGCCTTGCGGTTGACCTCGACGATCACGTCGCCGTGCGCCAGCACGTCGACGCCGGGCGAGAGGCCTACGACCTCCTTGACCACCACCCCGCGGCGATCGGCGGGAATGTCCAGCTCCCTCTGCGTCTGCCGGCTCAGCTCGGACGTGATGAGGCCGAAGGCGTCGCCCTCCGCGGACAGGTCCTGCTCCCAGTCCTCGGGGTCGTCGTCCGCATCGTCCTCGTCGGCCACCACGCGCTCCTCCAGCTTGGCCTGGAGCCGGAGCGTGCGGCCATCCCTCACCACGGTCAGTGCGACCATGCTCCCCGGCGCGCGGTTGGAGATCTGGCGCACGAGCGCGTCGCCG